>Ga0180432_10000575_pt1 | contig 61411 bp, 59 predicted proteins | sample SS_ome_10_FD_132414 | JGI IMG/M metagenome (GOLD analysis project Ga0180432, IMG submission 132414) | Hypersaline lake sediment archaeal communities from the Salton Sea, California, USA - SS_1_MS_2 metaG | ecosystem: Environmental > Aquatic > Non-marine Saline and Alkaline > Hypersaline >... | reverse complement strand
GTGATCGTTGTTGTCCTTATTGAAATTCACGTTGTTATAAGTCTCGCTGACATTAACATTGAAATTCGCGTCATCTCCGCTTATGAATTCCACCGTACCGTTATTATGGTTGAACGTGCCCCCCGCGTTGTGTATCCAGTCATCATCGACATATAAAGTTCCGCTGGTGCTGGTAAAGGTGCCTCCCGAAAGATCAAAATCGTCATTCACGTCAATATCGCCGGTTCCGCCGTTAAATGTACCTCCGGATTGAATAAGATCGCTTGTAACAGTTAAAGTTGCGGCGCTTCCTGTAAAAGTACCGCCTGAGATATCAAGATCATCCACGGTAATAGCAACATTTTGAGTGATCGTACCTGAATATCCGGCTTCAATTATCAAATCTCCGTCCGACCAGGTACCAACATTGTCTATAACACAATCCTTATCAGGATTGGAGCCTGTGGTGCCATCAAAGGTAACCGTTTCAGACCCTGTGGGAACAGCGTTTCCATCCCAGTTGTTCGGAGTAGACCAATTATTATCAAGACCGCCGCCATCCCAAATGGGGTCTATAAAGAAATTAAAATTACCGCCTGCATCAACGCCTATAGGAATAGTAACCAGTTGGAGAGCATAAGAGTCGCTTATATTTACCCTCTCCAGATTATATGTATCAGTCTGGACATTCAGATGCCAGGGTGAACCCGCATTCTGGGAACGAAGTTTAATGTAAAACTCCTCAGGGCCTGCATCAGGGGAGCCTATAATATTTAAACTCTCCTTAAAGGTGTAGGTCTTCCCTGCCTCAAAATATATCTCTTTGTCCGGAATATCACAGTAAAAATTATGGAATGTGATATCGCCATACAAAAAAGTCGGGTCACTGCCTAAAAGAGATACTTTATCAGCATCAAACAGACCTTCTTCCAATTCAAGGGTTCCTCCCAGAATATCTACATTTACAGGAGTTTCTTCCCCGCGAGCCTTTACTTCTAAATAAGTTGCACTTATATCTGCATTAAGACTGACATCATCATCCGCTATAAGCCTGATCGTGCCATCCTTTTCCTCCACCTTATTGGCTCTTACAATACCTTCCAGATTTATCGCCTTCTCAAATATCTCAGGTAAACTCTCAGCTTTGAGGATAACTACACCTCCATCAGCCTGTAATTCTCCGGTATTCTTGATCTGATCGGTTATTGGATTGCCCTCGTGATCCAATATTGTAGATGCAACTTCTTCATCTATCGCAATTGAGATCAAATTGTTATTCGAGACATCGAGTTTTACCGCATCTCCCGAAGCAAGAACCACCTTTCCTATTGGGGCAATAATTTTCCCCTCATTCTCTATAGCTCCGGCGATCAAGACACCAAAACCACCGTCATGAATACTTATAGTTCCTTCATTAATGAGAAACAGATCTTCCTCTTCCTGAGAAAGTCTCTTGAAAAGATAATTTCCACTAAGAAAGTCAGAATTTGTGATATCTCTTGTTGAAAGCACAAGGCTTCCAACATCAATATTCGCGCTGGATCCCACATGTATGCCCGCTTCGTTCACCAAAATGAATAAACCGTTACAATTCAGGTCTCCAAAAAGCATGCTAGTATTACCGCCAATATCCCTGTTCAATATCCGGCTACTTAAGGAAGGTAAATTAATTGATACTGATTCATTTTCTAAAATATTGAAGGAAGAATAATTGATGATAGTATTATCGGAAGCATTAATGACCATACTGTCTGGTCCAGTATAACTGACATCCACTTCACCGGAAACAATTTCCCCTATCTCAGGAAGAGAATAGGCACACTGAGTCCATGCAAAAAATATTGCAAATATAGTAGTAATTATTTTTCTAAACAATTTTTCTTTCAATTTCTTATCTTCCCGATATTTTCCTTACTTTCTCAATATCCTCATCAGTATATAGACGCCATCCGCTCATAGGATCCCTATATGATCTGGGGATCTTATTTTTCTTCTCCCAGTTATATAGCGTATTTTTAGCTATACCTAAGATCTCGCACACTTCGGATACTTTATAATAGTTCGTACCATTGATTTTGACCTGCTTCATCTTTGACATGATCAGCTTTTCACCTTTCTATACATTTATATTTTTTTATTATTTTTGTATACAGCTTGTAATTTGCAATACTCCACCCTCCCTGTTTTGGTATATTTTTATATACCTTGGTAGGGTTTGGTATAAGTCAAAGTATGGCTTAAAACTGTAGTTTTGTCAAGTAAACCTACTAAAATTTAGTAGGATTTATCGGATCTCTTCTGCTAAACTAAAATCTAAGAGTGTAGCATGTTCCCGTACGGGGAGGATCCACTCCGGGCGGAGGGGCCCTGGTAGGGAACATACTGCACTCTTCATTTTTATTTTTCTGCCATTTATGTTATCATATACCAAAAAGAGGAGTCCATTATGCCGAGAACTTATAGATCAATTAAAGATGAAGTACTGAAAGATGTGGCTGAAATGATGTGTGTCGCGTCCCGCACAGCGCCAAAAACAAGAGGAAAAGATAATCTTGTAATAACTGTGCTTGCTAAAAATGAAAAGAAAAAGGTCATAAACAAAATGAAATTGATCGCTAAACGCGATTCACGTCCCAGCTGCGCACGGGATGCCGAAAGCATCAAAGATACGGATCACATTGTTGTAATCGCTTCAAAAAAAGAAACTTTAGGCTTGAACTGCGGGTTCTGCGGTTACGCTAACTGCAGTGAACTTTCAAAGACAAAAGGCGTCTGCGCCTACAATTCGATGGACCTTGGAATAGCTTTAGGCTCGGCAGCTTCGCTTGCCGCGCGTTTTCATATCGATAATCGCCTCATGTACTCTATCGGAAGAGCTTCGATCGAATGCGGCATTCTCGGAAAAGGCGTGATCCAGGCTATCGGAATCCCCTTATCCGCAACAGGTAAGAACCCATTTTTTGACAGGAAATAACTAAAAGATCGTCAATCAATAAAAAAGCCCAGATTAATATCTGGGCTTTTTTGAATATTTCTTTTATATATTATTCAGCTGGCTTTTCTTCCTCTTGAGGAGTATCTTCGACCGGTTTTGCTTCCTCTTGCTGAATATCTTCCTTAGGAGCTTCTTCAGAAATCGCTGCTTCTTCCTTTTCTTCAGCCGGTGCAGTAGTCTCTTTAGGCGCTTCGGATGGTTCTTGCTCTATACCCTTCTGGCTTAAAGCAATTTTCTTCTGCACGCCGTCGATATGTATGATCTTCACCTTTACTTTATCTCCGACTTTGTAGGATTCCTCTATCTTATCGGATTGTTTTAGATTGGTTTCAGTGACATGCAAGAGCCCTTCCAGATCCTTTTCCAGTTCAACAAAGATGCCGAAGTTGGTGATATTTGTGATAATACCTTCCCACTCTGAACCGGATTGATATTTTTTGCTTATCTCGTCCCAAGGGTCGGAAGTAAGCTGTTTTACCCCCAAGGCTATTCTCCTGTTTTGCTCATCAACACTAAGGATCATGGCTTCGATCTCATCGCCCTTCTTTATGACCTCTTTGGGATGGTTGACTCTCTTTGTCCATGAAAGATCAGAAACGTGAACAAGCCCTTCGATGCCTTTCTCCAGTTCAACAAAAGCTCCGTAATCGGTGATCGCGTTCACGGTTCCCTTAACCTGATTGCCCACAGCATATCTCTCTTCAACGCCTTTCCATGGATCCTCGCCCATCTGTTTTATGCCGAGGGATAATTTCTGGTTCTCTTTGTCGACCCTGAGAACCATTGCTTCCACGGTGTCTCCTACCTTGAACTGCTCATTAGGATTGGTGACCTTCTTGGACCATGAAAACTCGGATATGTGTATAAGGCCTTCAATGCCGTTCTCCAATTCCACAAAAATACCGTAAGGCATTATATTTACCACTTTACCCAGAACAACTGTTCCTTCGGCATATTTTTCATCAATGGTCTCCCACGGATTTTCCGCTATCTGTTTAAGCCCGAGTGAAACTTTCATGCCTTTCTTGTCAAAATCAAGTATCTTAACGTCTATCTCGTCACCGATCTTCACGACTTCATTGGGATTGTTCACACGGCCCCAACTCATATCGGTAATATGCAATAGCCCCGTTATACCGCCGCCGATATCAATGAAAGCTCCGAAATCGGTAATATTACGTATGATACCTTTTACAATATCGCCTTTATTAAGGCCGTCCAGAATGACCCGCTTTTCTTCTTTGCGTTTCTCTTCGACTATTTCTTTGCGGGAAAGCACTATATTTTTTCTCGGGATATTTACTTTTACGATCTTGAACTCATATTTTTGGTTCAGAAGGCTGTCGCCTCCGCCTACATCCTGCATTGCCGCAAGGCTTGCCGGCAAGAAGGCATCGATGCCTATATCGACCATGAATCCGCCTTTTACCTTACGGAAGATCCTGCCTTCAATGGAGTCGCCCTCTTTATAATTATCGACTATGTTCTGCCAGCCTACCGTCCTTTTGGCTTTTTCATGAGAAAGAACAACCATGCCGAAATCGTTTTCCTTTGAAACTATAAAAACATCGATCTCATCGCCTACATTGAGTTCTTCAGGATTTGTGATCTCGGATTTGTATACAGACCCTTCAGATTTGTATCCGATATCAACCAATATCTCGTTTTCATTGATCTGGACGATCTTGCCTTTGACTATCTGACCTTCCTTAATGTCAGTAATCGTGTTTTCGTAGAGCTCTTGCAATTCCTTGTTGATCTTTTTGTCTTCTTTTTCAGCTACCATCACTATAACCACTTCCTTTGTAATAGATTTTTAGGGTCATATTGTACATTTTTTATACCCTTTATTCAACCTTTTTCTGCTCTTTCCTTGATATCAGCTATCCTATCCATTATAAGATTCGATATCGTCTCATAATCCTTTTTTTCTCCTGTACCATAAAAAAATTCTTCCGGCAAAATCGCCCTGCCGATAAAGATATCCACTTTTGTCCCGAGCCTCAGGCTTTCTCCTATCGGCATGGCTTCACCTGACCCTTTGAGATAGACCGGAACAACCGGAACTTTTGCTTTTGAAACAACGAATCCGACACCGGCTTTCGCTTCCTTAAGTTCGCCGTCTGCCGAACGTGTGCCTTCAGGGAAAAAACATATTATTTTTTTATCTTTAATTCGTTTTAATGTTTCTTTCAGGCTTTGGATACCGGCCCTGCCGCGGTTCACGCTGATAGCCCCGACTTTGCTTGCCCATATTCTAAAAACAGGATGCTTGAAAAGCTCTTTTTTGGCCATAAAATTTATCTGGTGCTTCCTGAAAGCCAGCCCGATAAGGGGAGGATCCAGGTAACTGGCATGATTTGAGGCAATTATATAAGGCGCCTCAGGTATATTATTTTTTCCGGAAACGTGAACCTTGAATAAAATTCTGGTTAGAAATTCGAAGATCAGTTGTGAGATCCGATATATCATTGTTTGATATGACCTACGATCTTTTGCACCACTTCATCAATGGAAAGCTCCGTTGTATCGATAAAAATCGCATCTTCCGCTTTTTTTAGCGGTCCGGCTTTCCTGGTCTTGTCCGAATGGTCTCTGGCTTTAAGATCTTCCGCAACCTCGGTTTTTGTCGCAGGCTGACCTTTCGCCTTTAATTCCGCCAGTCTTCTATGCACCCTTTCATCAAAGGAAGCATCGACATAAAATTTATATTTGGCATCCTTAAGGACTACCGTGCCTATATCCCTTCCCTCCATCACGGCGCCGCCGGACTCTTTTGCCATTTTTCTCTGCAAACGCACAAGGTTTTCCCGGACCTGGGGTATCTTGGCAACGTGTTTGACATTGATGGTCACTTCGAGCGTCCGGATCGCTTCGCTGACATCTTCATCGTCAAGCAAAACACGTATTGTACTTTTATTGTCATTTGAAGGCAGTAATTTGATATTAACGCTTTGAGAAAGTTCTATGATCGCTTCTTCATCGGAAAGATCTATATCTTCTCTCATGACTTTAAGGGTGATAGCCCGATACATCGCCCCTGTGTCAATGTATACATATCCTAATTTATTCGCGACAAGACGGCTTACGGTGCTTTTTCCGCTTCCGGCCGGACCATCAATAGCTATGGCTTCAGTTTTCTTTAATAAACTCATCTCTTATTTGCTTGTATTTATTCAGCTTCTCTATCAGATCTTCCTTATGCCCCTCTTTTATATCTCTTCCAATAAGCTCTAATTCTTCTTTTAAGCGTTCGATGGCCTTAAGAACATTCTCCCGGTTATCCATGAAAATATCCGCCCAAAGCATCGGATCGGAAGAAGCCACGCGGGTAGTATCTTTAAACCCTGTCGAAGCGAATTTCATCCAGTCTTTTTCCTGCACGCCCGCTAAACAAAATGCCAGTACATGCGGCAGGTGGCTGGTAAAAGAAAGTATTCGGTCATGTTCTTCCGGCGAAATCACATTAACAACGGCTCCTAAAGATTCCCAAAGCTGACGCGTTTTTTCAAGATCGCCCTTCCGCGTATCTTCACCCTTTGTTAATATGCAAAGGGAACCTTCAAAAAGATCACTATCGGCATATTCAACTCCGGATTTTTCTGACCCCGCAAGCGGATGCCCGCCCACAAAAGAGAACTTATCCTTAAATTTCTTAGCATATTCAACGATCTCCCCTTTTGTGCTGCCGACGTCGGTAACAATAGTATCAGGGCCTGTTATATTCCCGATCTTATCCATTACCTCTTTAATAGTATGCACGGGAGTCGCTAAAAATATAAGTTCAGCTCCCGGTAAGGCTTCTTCATAATTATCCACAAAACCTTTGGTGAGCGTCTTTTCTTTTATTGCTCTATCAAGAGAGGATTGCCTCCGGCATACACCTATTACTTCATCGGCCAGACCCCTCTTGAGTAAGGCTTTCCCTATAGACCCGCCTATAAGACCCATTCCTATGATCGCAACTTTTTTAAATTTCATAATTCGCGCCCCACCGCTTTTGCAACTTTAGATACCTCTCTCATCAGAATATCAAATTTATCAGGCAATAAAGACTGATCGCCGTCCGAAAGTGCGTCTTCCGGGCTCGGATGCACTTCTATCATAAGGCCATCCGCACCGGCCGCGACCGCGGCGCGTGATATGGAATCGACCATGCCCCATCTGCCGGTACCATGCGACGGGTCGACTATTATAGGAAGATGGCTTAGATTTTTTATTGCGGGAACCGCATTTATGTCAAGAGTGAACCTGGTATAATCTTCGAACGTCCGTATTCCTCTTTCACAAAGAATTACGTTAGGATTCCCTCCCGAAAGCACATACTCCGCGCTCATCAACAGTTCCTTTATAGTATTCGCCATGCCTCTTTTGATCAAGACGGGTTTCTTTGTGCCGCCAACCTCTTTTAATAGATCATAATTCTGCATATTGCGCGCGCCTATCTGGATGATATCCGCGTATTTCACTACAAGATCCAGATTTCTCACGTCCATAAGCTCGGTTACCACCAGTAAACCCGTTTTCTCTTTTGCCTCAGCCAGATACTTAAGCCCTTCTTCGCCGAGCCCCTGAAAACTATACGGGCTTGTCCTCGGTTTAAACGCTCCGCCTCTTAAGACCGAAGCGCCAGATTTTTTTACCCTCCCGGCTATATCAAGAAGCATCTCCTTGTTCTCAATAGAACAGGGCCCTGCCATTACAATAATATGTTTGCCCCCTATTTTTATGCCTCCGCCTATATCAATCTTGCTATTATGCGGCTTGAAGTCCCGCGAAGCAAGTTTATAGGGCTTAAGAATAGGCATGACCTTTTCAACCCCGGGAAACCCTTCAAGAGGCAGGGCTCTTAAAAGATCTTCTTCACCGATCACGCCGATTATCGAACGTTCCACGCCTTCAGAGAGCCAGGGCTTTAACCCCAGTTTCTCTATTTTATCCATTATATGTTCGACTTGTTCCTGGGTCGCATTAGGTTTAAGTACGATGATCATTTTATCTCCTTCATAGCCTCGCTAAAGGCCTTTAAGAAAGCTTCATTCTCCTTTTTGGTCCCCATATTGACCCTTATAAAACCCTTGAGGCCCCATGGCGACATCTCGCGTACTATGATCCCCTTGCTTAAAAGATATTCAAAAACTTCGATCGAATCGCGTTTCGCGTTAACAAGAACAAAATTGGTCTTACTCGGCACATACTCAACGCCAAGCGATCGGAGTTCTTCATAAAGTTTTTGTTTTTCCTCTTTGACGAGATCAACCGACTTCTTTACAAAATCTTCATTATCTAAAGCGGCGATCGCGGCGGCTTGCGCTATGGAATTAACATTAAAAGGTTCCCGGACCTTATTAAGTACCGCGGCTATATCCCCCCTGGCAATACCGTAACCTATCCTTAAGCCCGCGAGAGCGTAAGCTTTTGAAAAAGTCCTGGCGATGATAACATTGATATCATCTCTTTTGTGCAGCCCTATTGTCTCGGGATAATCGCCGCCCCGGGCATACTCATAATATGCTTCGTCGATAAATACAACAACTCCCTTAGGCAGCTTGGATAAAAATGAGTCCAGTTCCCCGCTATTGACATAAGTACCCGTCGGATTATCGGGATTTGCTATAAAAACTACCTTAGTTCTCTCTGATACCGCATCAAGCATGCCTTCGAGATCATATTTAAAATTTTTCGACGGAACGATCTTTAATTCAGCCCCTTTGACCTTGGAAGCGATATGATATATCTGGAATGTGGGATCAGCCACTACAACTTCATCCCCCGGGCTAACGAACGCGTGAAGCGTGAGAACTATGATCTCATCCGAACCGCATCCGAAAACAAAATTCTCTTCAGGCACGGAAAGTTTCCTGCTCAATGCCTGTTTTAGATAAAAACATCCTCCGTCAGGGTATCTGTTGATTTCTTTCGAGGCATTTTTGATCGCTTCCAAGACTCCCGGAGGCGGACCCAAAGGATTTTCATTCGAAGCAAGTTTAATGACTTTTTCCAGCCCGAGTTCTCTTTTAACCTCTTCAATAGGTTTACCCGGCTTATAAGGCTCTATGTCATCCAAATGTTTTTTATACATGTTTTTATTCTCCCCTCGGATAAGAGCCCATTATTTTAACAAAATGGCATCTCCCCTCAAGGCTTTTTAGGGATTTCTTTACCTTCGCGTCTTGTATGTGCCCGTCCATATCCACGAAAAAGTAATACTTCCACAGTTTCTGCTTTGACGGCCTCGATTCTATCTTTGTAAGATTGATGCCGTTCTTCTTGAACGAACTCAGTGTATCGTGGAGAACGCCCGGCCTATCCTTCATTGAGAACATGATAGATGTTTTATCCTTACCCGACGGACCCGGCATGTCCTTTCCTATTACAAGGAACCTGGTGATATTGGTCGCGCTGTCCTCTATAGACCTGGCGAGAACCTTAAGATTATATCTTTTCGCGGCAAGTTCGCTTGCTATGCACGCGGAATCGGCATGTTTGGCGGCTATTTCAGCGGCTCTCGCCGTGGATGTAACGTCGCGTAATTTCGCGCCGGGCGCATTTTTCTCGATCCATTTACGGCATTGACCGAATACCTGAGGATTCGAATATATTTTGCTTATGGACTTTATGCTTTTTGCCTTGCTCAAAAGACTGTGCCGCACGGAAAAAGATACTTCGGAGCATATTAGAAGCGCCGAATCTATAAACATATCCAGCGTGTGGTTAACGGCGCCCTCGGTAGAGTTCTCTATCGGCACGACACCGTAATCTGCATTGCCTTTTTCCACATTCATGAAAACATCCGAAATGCTGTCGCACGAAAGATAATTAACGCTTGACCCGAATTTTTTCAGTGAAACCTGGTGCGTAAAGGTAAGTTCCGGGCCCAGATATGCAACGGTTATGGGCTGTTCCAAGGACAAACAAGCTGACATGATCTCGCGATATATCGCTTTCACGGACTTGTCGGAAAACGGGCCCGGATTTTTCTTGACCACTCTTTTGTATATCTGGCTTTCCCTGTCGGGACTGTAAACAGCCTGTTTTTTTGACTTTTTTATCTTGCCTATTTCAAAGCTTGCCCGGCCGCGTTTACTTACAAGTTCTATTATCTGCGAATCAAGCTTATCGATCTGGTTCCTGATCTGATTCAGATTCTTCGACTTCATCTTCTTTAAACTCCTCTTCGTTAAGATGTTGATTGCTGTTTGAATCTTCACCTATATTATCACCGGATTCTTCTTGTACTTCCTCCGAAGTCTGGTTTGCATCTACTACAACATGTTCCTGCGGCTTTGCGTACTCAAGGTCTTCCTCGGAAAAAGTCCTGAGTTCCGGGAGATCGTTCAGCGAATTGAGCCCGAAAAGCTCCAAAAACTTATTCGTTGTCCCGTAAAGAAGCGGCTTGCCGACAACATCTTTTCTGCCTCTTATCTGTATAAGGTCCTTCTCGAGAAGGGTCTTAATAACCCCTCCCACATTTACGCCCCGAATAACTTCGATTTCGGCTCTCGTGGCAGGCTGCCTGTAAGCGATTATCGCCAAAGTCTCTAAAGACGGTCCGCTTAATCTTTCGGGCTCCTTCTGGTACAGGTTGCGTATCCAGGGGCCGTACTCGGGTTTTGTAGCAATGAACACTTTGCCGGCCACTTCTTTCAGGTCAAAGGATCTGTTATCCCCGCTGTATTCTTCCCTTAATGAAGTAATGGCCTCATCTATGTCCCGCATGTCCACGTCTTTAACGGCGCTTTGAAGCTCTTCCCTGCTCAAACCCGAATCAAAAGCCACTAAAAGCGCTTCAACCACTCTTTTGATCTTTTCATTCTTTTCCATTTCATCCTCACCTATATTATGAACTTTTAACCACTTCCGGATTTCTTATTATCTCTATTTCGCTGAAAAAATCTTTCTGCACTACCACTATTTCGCGCATTTTTATAAGTTCCAGTACGGCAAGAAATATCACGATCACCTCATCCTTATTCTTGGCTTCGCCGAAAAGTTTCGAAAAATATATTTTCGGTCTTTCCGCAAGCATGTGATATATGCTGTGTATTTTATCGCTTACAGTGAACTCATTCTTGACGACCTTGTGAAAAACTTCCTTGGGAACGGTGCTTAATACCTTCCTGAAAGCCGTAATAAGATCGAAAAGGCTGGCTTCAAAATATTCTCCTTCGCCTTCAACGAAAATTTTCTCCTTTGCTTGAGGCTCGCCTTTGCGAAGGAATATATCCTTATGCCCCTCTTTCATCTCCTGAAGTTTGGACGCGGCGTCTTTGAATTTTTTGTATTCAAGGAGTCTGCGTACGAGTTCTTCTCTCGGGTCTTCCTGAAGTTCCTCTTCATCTTCCGTCTCGTCAGGCGGAAGGAGCATCTTGCTTTTTATGTGCATCAGGGTAGCCGCCATCACAAGAAACTCGCCCGCAATATCAAGATCCAGTAATTGCATCAGTTCAAGATATTCAAGATACTGCTCCGTGATATTTGAAATAGGGATATCGTGGATATCGATTTTTTCTTTTTTGATAAGAAAAAGAAGAAGATCTAACGGTCCTTCGAATATGTTTAGTTTGACTTTGTAAGACATAAATCAGTCAATTACCTGGTGCAGGCATTTTTTGACCTTCACCATTGTCTTTTTTGCTACTTCACGCGCCCTGTCAGCGCCTTTTTTGACAACATCGTGAACTTTATCTTCAGGCAACTTGTTCCTTCTCTGGCGTATAGGATCGAGATAATTGTTCAAGGCAGCAGCCAGCTTGGTTTTTACCTCCACATCGCCGACTTTTCCCTGACGATATCTTTCTTTCAGATCATCAACTTCCTTTTTATTCGGATTGAAAAGGTCGTGATATATGAAAACAGGGTTGCCTTCCACTTTGCCGGGAACATCGGCTCTCACCCTATTGGGATCGGTGTACATGCTGAATACCTTCTTTTTTACCACTTCGGACGGATCCGCCAGATCTATCGTATTGTCATAACTCTTGGACATCTTACGGTTATCTATGCCTACAAGCTTAGATGCCTTGGTAAGCAAGGGTTCCGGTTCCTTGAAAACATCTTTTCCGTATAGTTTGTTGAATTTTCTTATTATCTCTCTTGCAAGTTCCAGATGAGGCAACTGATCGACTCCGACCGGCACGCTTTCGGAATTATACAAAGCTATGTCCGCTGTCTGCAATACCGGGTATCCGAGAAAAGCATATGTGGCGAGCATCCTGCCTTTAAGTTCTCTGAGCTGCTCTTTATATGTGGTACATCTTTCAAGCCAGCCGAGAGGGGTTAAAAGCGAAAATACCATGGCAAGTTCCAGATGCTCCGGCACCATGCTCTGTATGAAAATGACGCTTCTTTCCGGATCTATACCGCAAGCGATCCAGTCTTTAACTACTTCGTATGTATTTTTCTTAATATCGTGAGGATTCTCATACTCGCTCATGAGGGCATGCCAATCGGCTACCATAAAAAAACAGTTGTATTTTTCCTGAAGCGCGGTCCAGTTGTTCAGCACTCCGACCATGTGTCCCAAATGAAGTTTGCCGGTCGGCCTCATCCCGCTTAGTATTATTTTCTTTGTCACTTTTTATCCAATCTTCTTGTTCTTTTCTCGATTATATATGTTTCAATAACATCGTTCTTATTGAGATTGTTGAAATTTCTCATTGAAATACCGCACTCGAACCCTTCTTTGACCTCTTTCACGTCATCTTTAAACCTTTTAAGATTATCCAATTCCCCCTCAAAGATCGTCTCTTCGCCTCTTTTGACCCTTGCCCTGTCTTTACGATGAATTGTCCCTTTTGTAACCGCGCATCCGGCGACTTTACCGGTTTTTGTGGAAAATACCTCACGCACCTGCGCACGTCCCTGGAAAACCTCGACCTCTTCCGGCTCCAGAAGCCCTTCCATTCCCGCTTCAACATCCTCTATCGCTTTATAAATGACATCATATACATGTATATCAACTTTTTCGGATCTCGCCAGCTCTTCGGCTTTTGTATCTACTTTTACATGAAAACCGATAATAATAGCGTCGGAAACCAGAGCAAGCATTACATCAGATTCATTTATGTTGCCGACCGCGGCATGAATAATATTGACCTTCACCTCTTTCGCCTTTATATTCTTTAGTGAACTTTGTAAAGCTTCAACCGACCCCTGCACATCACCTTTAAGTACTATCTTCAGTTCCTTTATCTCGCCTTCAGCTATGCGGGCATGCAGATCCTCGAGAGAAACTCTCTGGCTTGCGGCCAATCCCTTCTTCTTATTTTCTGCCTGCTTGATGAGTGAAAGCGTTCTTGCCTTTTTTTCATCTTTTACAACGAAAAATTCGTCTCCGGCTGAAGGTACGCCTTGAAGGCCCAGAACTTCTACCGGTGTGGCAGGAGGCACTGTGCTGACCTTCTCGCCCCTGTCATTGATCATTGCTTTTACTTTTCCATAATAAATACCCGTCAACACAATATCGCCTGTATTCAAGGTCCCATTTTTAACTAAAAGCGAAGCTACAATACCCTGGCCGGGCGTCTTTTTGCCTTCCAGAACAACACCGCGCGCTCTTATCGAAGGGCTTGCCTTAAGCTCCAACAGTTCCGACTCAAGCATAAGCATCTCAACCAGATCATCCACGCCTTCGCCGGTTTTAGCGGATACCTCCACCATAACTGTTTTTCCGCCCCAATCTTCCGATGCCAGATCTTCCTTCTGGAGTTCAGCTTTAACCTGATCAGGATTGGCTCCCGGAAGATCGCATTTATTTATCGCAACAACTATAGGCACATTCGCCGCACGGGCATGATCTATCGCTTCTTTTGTCTGTGGCATTACCCCGTCATCCGCGGCAACAACCAGAACAACAACATCAGTTATGTTGGCGCCTCTTGCCCTCATGGAAGTGAACGCTTCGTGACCGGGAGTATCAAGAAAAGTAACGGACCCTTTAGCTGTATCCACCCTGTAAGCGCCTATGTGCTGGGTAATGCCGCCTTTTTCCCTGGCCGCTACCATTGTTTTACGTATGTAATCCAACAGTGAAGTCTTGCCGTGATCTACATGCCCCATGAATGTCACTATCGGAGCGCGAGGTACTGTCTCGGCTGTTTCCAGTTCATGGTGTTCGGTCAAAAGTTCCTCTTCCATTGACATCGGGATCTCCAATTCGTACCCGAAATCTTTCAGAATGGAACGAACCGTCTCTTCATCAAGATCCTGATTGATGTTGATAAACGCGCCTTTACGCATCATATATTGAAGAAGCTCATTAGGTTTTCTCTCTATTTTAACGGCAATAGTACGGATGCTGGCAGGCACCTGGATCTGCACTTTTGTAAGCGGACCTTCGTGTGCCGGCATTTCCAAAGCAGCGGCCTCTTCCTTAACCGGTTCAGCCTTTTTCCCTTTCTCAAGCTTGATCTTGATCGGTCCCGCTTTTTTCACCGGTGCGGGGGCGGAAGTTTTTCCCTCCGCTGCAACGGATTTTTTCTTGGCCTTTTTAACAACAGGTTTAGGTTTAACGACTTTTCTGATCTTTCTGACAGTCGCTTTAGCGCCTTCTTTGGCCTTTTCCTCTTCCGAAGCCCTTTTAACGATCTGAACCGGCCTTACTGAAGGCTTTTTCTCTTGCGGCTCTTCGGCTTTTTCTTCTTTCGGTTCTTTGACCTTCTCAGCCTCGGCTTCAGCTTTCTTTTTCGGCTTTTCTTCCTTCTTTTCCTCTTCTTCCTTCTTTTTCTTTTTAGTCTTGGCCTTTTTAGGTTCTTTCTCTTCTTTCGCCTCTTTAGTCTTCTTGGGCTTTGTCTCTTTTTTGGCTTTTTTTGCCGGCTTAAAACCACCGAGCTTGATCTTAACCAGACCGGCTATTTTAGGATCTACTTCGCTTTTTTCGTCTTCAACGTCAACATAAAGATTGCGGAGCTGTTCTATGACAGCCTCGCTTGTCACACCAAGTTCTTTCGCCAGATCCTTAACTTTTAAAGCCATAATTCACCTTTGTTAATCTTCCTTTTTAGATTCTTCTTCAGTTTTCTCTTGTTCCTCTTCAGGTTTTTCTTGTTCCTCTTCGGATCCTTCTTCAGAGGCTCCTTCCTCGGTCTTGCCCGCTTCCGGCTTCTCAGGAACTTCCGGTGCTTCACTCGCCTCCGGCTTCTCGGAATCTTCCGGCTCTGCCTCTTGGCCCTGCGCGGTACCTTCTTCAGCCTCCGGAACTTCTTCTTCTGATTCGCCTTCAGCCTGCTGCTGTCTTACAATTTCCATAGCCGCTTCGCAAGCAGCAATGATCTTTTCCGCAGTTTTCTCGCCTATTCCCTCAATAGCAGTTAATCCGTCCATCCCTGCCTCAACTACCTTATCAGTTGAACCAAGGCCGGCTGCCTCCAGTTTTTCGCGGGCACTCTTGCTTATACCTTCAACGTCCGACAGAGGAAGCTCATACACTTCAACTATTGTTTCCGCATTAAGATTCCAGCCGAGAAGTTTTGAAGCAAGACGTATATTTCGCCCCTTTTTGCCTATAACAAGCGACAATTGGTCCTGAGAAACGGCTAAAGTTATAGAATTATTTTCCCGATGGATCTCTACACCTCCGATCTCAGCGGGGCTTAATGCAGCCTTGAGATATTCCCTCAGATCGTCGTTCCACCGGACAATATCTATCCTTTCGCCGTGCAGTTCTTTAACAATATCTTTCACACGGGAACCGCGTACACCGACACAAGCTCCCACCGGATCTATTTTTTCATCTTTTGAATAAACGGCTATTTTTGTTCTTTCACCCGGTTCACGGGCAATAGATTTGATCTCAACTATGCCTTCGGTTATTTCCGGAACCTCTAATTCGAAAAGCTTCTTAACGAATCCTTCGTGCGTTCTGGAAAGTATTATCTCCGGCCCGCCGGTATCATTTCTTACTTCCAGAAGAAAGGCACGTATGCTTTCGCCTTGTCTGAATTTCTCGCGGGACATCTGCTCTGTCTTCGGCAAAAAAGCCTCTGTATCATCCAATTCAACGACAATGTTTCCTTTTTCAAATCTATGGACAAGCCCGCTGATAATAGTCCCGACCTTATTATAATATTTCTCATATATCACGTCTCTTTCAGCTTCCCGGATCTTCTGTATAATGACCTGTTTGGCGGTTTGAGCCGCGATACGCCCGAATCTTTCGCTTTCCACTTGTTCGCCCTCTTTAAAGACCTTTATCTCGCCCGTTTCCTTGTTCATGGAAACGGTTATCTCTTCCTTGGGAACATCAGGATCGTCGATAGCTTTACGTGCTGCGCTGACCAAAGCGCTCTCGATCGCCTGGAATAAGATCTCCCTGCTCAGACCTTTTTCCCTTACAAGCCGATCAATTGCCGTTAAAAGTTCTCCATTCATTTTACTCTCACTCTCTTATTTATGCTAATCAGCAGTTTCTATAATTTTACAACCAGTTTTGCTCTTGTAATGTTCTTTCTGTCCAAAATAACAGTATGCCCTGTCCCTTGTTCGATAGTTACACTGAAACCGTCCGCTCCAACAAGTTTACCGCTTATACTGTTTTTATTATCCACCGGTTCCTTCACGTTCACCGTTATATCGCGACCGGCGGCCCAGTTAAAATCATTGTCTGTCTTGAGTTCCCTATCTAACCCGGGTGAGCATACGTCTAATGTATATCCGCCTGAAAAAAGCGCTTTTTTCTCTATCCAGGACAGTATGTATTTATTGAAATCGCCGCACTCATCAAGCGTGATGCCGCCTTCCTTATCAAGTATTACCTCAATATGCACAACTTTACCGCCTTTGACGGTTATATCAACAAGCTTATAATTCTCTTTTTCCGCTTCTTCTTTAATATAACTCCTGAGTTCTTCCGGTATAATAGATACATTCATTGTTCCCGCCTATTTTAACGTTTTCTTCTTAATAATAAAAAAAGTGGGCGCGTGGCCCACTTCCTGCTTCACTTAAGTTGTAAGTAATTTTAATATATTAATATATAAGTGTCAAGCCATATTTATCTGTCCAATACATGAGCAAGCGCACTTTCCTTAATCATATTCAACCGATGTCCGTCCTTCGGGCCTTCCGAATGAATCGTAATATTCGTTAGTTTCGCCGGCTAATGTCGGCCCGGGGTTAAATTCTTCGTCAGGATCTATATTATCTTCTTCATACTGCTTGGCTACAAGATCGCCTTCTTTATTATATTGCTTGCATTCCTTCAAGCGCCCATCTGAACCGTAGTAGCATTCTTGGACTAAGTTGCCATTTTTATATCGCCATCTCATCATGGCCCATCCGTCCATGTTCTCTTTTAATCTGCCCATGCTGTTATAGTAGCATTCTTCTGTTTTATGGCCGTTTTCGCCGTATTTTTCGCTTTGCTCTAAAGTGCCGTTCTGCCTGTAATAAGCAACTCCTGTTAAATTTCCGCTACGGTCATATACTCTTCGCACTCTTACTTTTCCATTATCCCAATAATCGCATTCTTGACTCAGATCTCTTTTTTTTGAATTCTTCTCCGACTTTGCCGGCCAGAAAAAAGCCTTTGATTCAATAGCGCACATTATTACAGAAAATATAAATATAAGAGTTAATATGGCGAACTTTTTCATGAGAAATCTCCTTTCAAGGGTGTCCCCAAATGGGACGTCCCCTATCTTTTTTTGTCAAGCATGGTCTTAACTTCATCTATGATCTTATCTTTATCTATAAGTTTTTTCTCGCCGGTCGCCCTGTCCTTGAGTTCTACCTTTCCCTGGTCCAGCGACTTTTTACCGACAACTATCTGGATGGGAAATCCTACCAGATCGGAATCCTTAAATTTTACTCCGGCTGACTTAAAATCACGGTCATCAATGATCACATCTCTTTTGTCTTCCAATAATTTATTATAAATCTTTTCGGCCTCCTCTACCACAGTTTTATCATCCCTGTTCGCGGGAATGATAACCACTTCGGAAGGCGCCAAATTAACGGGCCATATTATGCCGCTTTCGTCATGGCTTTTTTCGATCAATGACGCGAGAATACGGTTAACACCTATGCCGTAACATCCCATAACAACAGGTTTTTCTTTTCCGCTCTCATCGAGAAAAGTCGCTCCCAAAGATTCTGTATACTTTGTCCCAAGTTTAAAGGTGTGTCCTATCTCTATGGCTTGCTTGATCTCTATCTTTCCGCTGCATTTTGGGCATGGATCACCTTCTGTTATGACTCTTGCATCGATCCATTCATTAACCCGAAAGTCCTTGTCAGGATTGACATTCCGCAGGTGCGTATCTTTTTTGTTAGCACCTGTAACGGCATTTACCATAGGCCTTATAGCATGATCCGCGATTATTTTTACCGAACTTAAGCCTACCGGCCCGGAAAAGCCCATTGGCCCGCCCGTTACTTCCTGCACTTTTTTATCATCGGCAAGTTCAAGACTAATAGCCCTCAATTTATTCTTTATCTTGGCCTCATTGGCCTGGTGATCACCGCGCAAAAGGACCGCGACCGGTTTCCCGTCAGCAATATAAATAAGGGTCTTTATAAGATCGGAAGGTTTTACTTTAAGAAATGCGCTCACGGTTTCAACAGACGTTACCCCCGGAGTGTTCACTTCCTCTATAGCTTTGGTGTCCTTTTTCTTTTTAGCGGCAACTTCGGCATCCTTCGTCCCCGCAACCTCCGTTGATGCTGCATAACCGCATGCCGGGCAAATAACGATCCTGTCTTCCCCTATCTCCGCCGGGACCATGAATTCATGAGAAACCGTTCCGCCCATAAACCCGGGGTCAGCCTCGACCGGGATATAATCCAGTCCGCACCGGTCAAAAATACGTTTATAAGCATTGTACATGCTGGCGTAGCTTTTCTCCATATTCTCAGCGGAAGTATCAAAACTGTAAGCGTCTTTCATTATGAATTCGCAGCTGCGCACAACACCGAATCTCGGGCGCACTTCATCACGGAATTTTGTCTGTATCTGGTAAAGTATCAGGGGAAGATCCTTATACGAACGCACCTCGTGCGCGACCAGGTCAGTAACAACCTCTTCATGCGTGGGGCCTAAAGCTATTTCCTTGCCGTGCCTGTCTTTGTATTTGATCATTACATCCCCGATAAGATCGTACCTGCCGGTCTTCCTCCAAAGTTCTGACGGCTGTAAGGCCGGCATAAAAAGTTCGACCGCTCCCGCTGAATTCATTTCTTCACGTACAATATTTTCAGCTTTGCGTAGAGCCTTATATCCCATCGGAAGATATGTATACGCCCCTGCTGTAAGTCTTCGGATGAGACCCGCCCTAACCATAAGTTTATGACTGATGGCCTCTGCTTCCTGCGGATCCTCTTTAAGTGTTGGTATGAACGAATTGCTCCAACGCATATGCATTACTCCTTACCTTGGTTTATAATTCTTCTTCTATTATACCTAATAATTCCTTTAAAGCTACATCTGCTCCGACTGTTTTAACGATCTCTCCATGCTTGAAGATAACGCCTTTACCCTTACCGAACGCTATGCCTATATCTGCATGTTTTGCCTCACCGGGACCGTTGACCTCGCATCCCATGACAGCTATGACCAGCTGTTTCTCTCCTAAGGTTTTCTTTTTGCTTATTTCGTCTTTCAGCTGCTTATCCGCTTCCTGCACGATGTGCACAAGATCCACCTGGCATCTTCCGCAAGTCGGACATGAAATGATCTGCGGCCCGAAATGGCGCACGCCGACCGAAGCAAGTATCCGTTTAGCAGTGATCACTTCCGCCACAGGATCGCCTGTAAGAGAAACCCTTACTGTATCGCCGATCCCGTCAGCTGCCAAAGCGCCTATGCCGATACTTGATTTTATTATTCCCTCCTCCGGCAATCCGGCGGCTGTAACGCCCAAATGCAGAGGATAATCACATTCTTCGGCTATTTTACGGTATGCGCTTACTGTAGCGGGAGCTTCTGATGCTTTCAAAGATATTACTATATCATTGAAGTCCCTTTTTTGGAAATGGCTTATATATTTAAGCGCGAACTTAACCATCCTTTCCGGCATCCTCATGGAACTGTTAAACTCATCAGGCAAGGAACCCGAATTAACGCCTATTCTTATCGGTATTTTTTTCGAGCCCGCCGCATCAATGATCTTATCTATTTTATCAAACTCTCCCATATTTCCCGGGTTTATCCTTACTTTATCCGCCCCGCGTTCAATGGCTTCAAGCGCCAGTTTATGATCAAAATGAATATCCGCAACGAGAGGTAATGTTATCTCCTTCTTTATTGAAGATATCGCTTTTGCCGCATCACGGTCTTTAACTGCGACTCGAACGATCTCGCATCCCGCGTTTTGAAGATCATTGATCTGGCTGATCGTGGCATCAACATCCCTGGTATCAGTTTTAGTCATTGACTGGATGCTTACAGGGTGACCCGATCCTATTTTGACATTTCCTGCTGTTATTGTGCGTGTTTTTCTTCGTTTTATCATATTCGTTATGCGCAGTGCTTTTTAAGTATTTTATTTTCCTCCAAGAGGGGTGAACTTTAGCACATCCTGCCATGAGACAAACAAAGCAAATGCTATCAGGAGTATAATCGCTATTTGGGCTATGACTTCCTGGACCTTAGGGCTTACGGGTCTGCCTCGTAACTTTTCGAAACCCAAAAAGATAAGATGCCCGCCATCCAGGACCGGGAACGGCAATAAATTAAAAATAGCAAGCGCCATGCTTATATGGGCCGTAATAACAAGAAGCGGCACGATCCCTAGACTGGCGGCCTTTCCTATAAAGTATGCAATTCCTATAGGCCCTGAAACGGAAGTCTTTACCGGCATGCCGCCTGTCAAAAGAAGCCATATCCCTTTATATGTCATCGCGGTAAGTTCCAATAATTTCCTCCCGCCGTAATAAATCGCCTTGCCCGGGCTATAAGAAACATCCAATACCTTGTTGGCGGGCCCAATGCCTATCATGTGCCTGGTTATTTTCTGGCCGAAAATATTCTTGGTCTCGTGGATCTCGGGTTTGATCTTAACTGTCACTTTTTTTCCGTCGCGTCTTAGCGCTAAACTTAAAGTATCGCTTTCAGCCGTGCCTTTTTTAATGGCAATAAGGATATCTTCCCAATACTCTGTTTTTATGTCATTTATCGATATGATCTCGTCGCCTTCCCGCATGCCGGCTTTCTCTGCCGGGTATCCTTTCAGGATCTGCCCTACTTCATTGGAAAGCGTCGGTATCCCCATCATAAAAATAACGCTGAAAAGAATAAAAGCAAAAATATAATTCGTGATCGCGCCTGCGGCTATCACCCAGAACCTGTGGCCGACAGGTTTTGTCCCGAATTCCCCTTCGGCCCCTTTTGCTTCGTCGGGATCTTCCCCCGCCATCTTGACATAACCTCCGAAAGGAAATATGCATATCCTGTAATCCGTCTCGCCGATCTTCCTGCCCCATATACGTTTGCCTAGGCCCAGCGAAAAAGCTTCAACAGTGATGCCCGCTTTTTTTGCGGCAAAAAAATGTCCCGCTTCATGTATCAATATAAGCACGCTAAAAACAAGTAAAACAATAATTATCGTTAACAAGATCGTAGCACCTCCTCAAAAGCCGATCTCTCGGCGTTAATAATATCGTCCAGTGTGGGATCACTGGTCCCTTTGTGTTTATCCAAAACATCCCTGACCTTACTCACAATATCCACAAATCTTATCTTGCCATCAAGAAATAACTTAACAGCCGCTTCATTGGCGCTGTTAAGTGCCGCAGGATAAGTACCGCCTTTTTCCAATACCTCGTATGCCATCCCCAGAGCGGGAAATTTTTCAAGATCCGGCCGGTCGAATGTCAGTTCTTTAATTGCCGAAAAATCCAACCTCGGAAAATCATTCGGAATGATCTCCGGAAAAGACAAAGCTTTGAGGATCGGAAATCTCATATCCGGCGAAAACATGCAGGCACTCATCGTTCCGTCAACGAACTCGATCATCGAATGAACTATGGCCTCCGGGTGGATCACGACCTTTATTTTGTCCTGCGGAATATCAAAAAGCCATCTTGCTTCAATAACTTCAAGCCCCTTATTCATCAGTGTCGCGGAATCAACTGTTATCTTCCTGCCCATGTTCCACTTGGGATGGGACAGCACTTCTTCCACGGAAACAGAACCAAATTCTCTCTTTTCTTTATTTTTTAAAGATCCTCCGCTTCCGGTTATCAAAAGCGTGCGGACCTCGCTTACGTCCCTTCCCGATAAACATTGCATGATAGCACTGTGTTCCGAATCAATAGGGATTATTTTAGCCGAATGCCTTTGCGCTATTTTCTTTATGATACAACCGGCACTTACAATAGGTTCCTTGCTTGCAAGAGCGACGGTTTTTCCGGATCCAAGAGCCGAAATGAGCGGTTTAAGCGCGGCTGTACCGGATATCGCTATTAGAACTATATCGGCGTCCGGGAAATGAGCTAACTCCTCAATGCTTTTCATCCCGGAAGAAATTTTTGTCTTGCCGGTGACATTTTTTTCTAAAAATGAGTGCTCCTCTTTATTGCCTATGACTGCACTCTCGGGCTTAAACTCTTCTATCTGTTTTAAAAGATCTTCGGCATTGTTATTAGAGGATATACCTATAAGATTAAATCTATCCGGGAAATGCCGCACAACATCAATGACATTTTTCCCGATAGAACCGGTTGAGCCCAGAAGAACGATATTTTTCATAAGATTAAAAAGCTTTTATGTAAAAGTAAAATACGGGTATGGTAAATAATAAACTATCGATCAGATCAAGAATGCCGCCTATGCCGGATATGTAAAGAGCGGAATCCTTGATACCGCAATCCCTTTTTATAAGACTTTCGGCCAGATCGCCTACCTGCCCTATAGTAGCGAGCGCCATGCCGAGCATTAAATTATGCAGAACGGAAAACCCGGTAAAAAACGAACCCAATATAACAGCAAGTACCATGCTTATAAGTATTCCGCCCAAGGTGCCTTCCTTGGTTTTATTGGGGCTTATCCTTGGCAAGAGTTCGGTTTTACCGAAACGGCTGCCTACGATATAAGCGCCTATGTCCGCCCCTTTTGTGACAAATATCAGAAATGCCACCAATCCCGCGCCGTTTTCCAGAAATTTAAGTTTAACAAGAAAAGAGAAAAACCATGCGATATAAAAGAGCGCGAATACCGTTACGGCCATGCTGACAAGATGATCCCGTTCATTATCACGTCTTATGAATTGCAGGGTGAACGTAAAAAGACATGCGACAACTATCAGTAGCGGTTCAAGATTTCTGAGATCCTGAAAACTATGCCCCATGAATATTACTATCGGGACCAGGCTGCCTACGATCGTCCCAAAATATTTATAAACGAATATTTTTTTGTTTTCGACCATTTTGAAAAACTCAAACTGGCCCATCGCGACCAATAATGTCACAACAAGACAGAAAGCCCAGTTAGGCGCAAGAAAGATTACGACAGAAACAGCCGCTATAAGTAGGATACTGGTAACTGTCCTCCGAATAAATTTATCCACCGAATCTCCTCTCGCGTCTCGAATATTCCTCTATGGCCTTATTAAGCTCTTTTTTATTGAAATCCGGCCACAAAGTATCTGTAAAGTAAAACTCTGAATAGGCGCCCTGCCAAATAAGAAAATTACTCACGCGCATCTCCCCGCTTGTGCGGATTATCAGATCAGGATCCGGCATATCGGCGGTATATAAAAATTTTGAAAAATCATCTATCCCGATCGATTCACTTTGACCCTTCTTTTCTTTTACTCTCTTGCATACTTTTTTAACCGCATCGAATATTTCCTGCCTGCCGCCGTAATTAATGGCGAATGTAAGAAGCATCCCCGTATTATTCTCTGTATTTTTCATGGCTTTCTTCATTTTACCGGCTAATGAACCCGGGAGATCGTCTATCTTACCGATAAAATTAATCCTTATGTTGCCCTCGTTCAGTTTTGCAGTACCCCTATCGAGATTATCCTCAAGAAGCTTCATCAGCGCATTAACTTCTTTGACAGGGCGGTTCCAATTTTCGGTAGAGAAAGTATAAAAAGTAAGGGCTTTGATGCCCTTTTTTGCGCATTCCTCAATTATCTTTTCGGCTGCTTTTTGACCTGCCCGATGCCCCATAGTCCTGGGAAGATTGCGCTTCTTGGCCCATCTGCCGTTACCATCCATGATTATCGCTATATGTTCCGGAAGCTTCATATTTTCCTCTATTTTAACAGCAAAAAGCCCACAGTTTCCCAAAAGATATCTTTCGGTTAGGCTGTGGGCTCAAGAATCAGACCCCGCAATTATTTGACAATTTCTTCGCCTGCTTCACGCTTTTCCTGGAACTCAGGAAGTATCATTATTTCAACGCGTCTATTCTTAGCGCGGCCTGCGGCGGTTGCATTAGTGTCTATAGGACGATGTTCGCCATAACCCGTAGCTGATAATCTTTCAGGAGATACGCCTTTCTTTACAAGATAATGTAACACATTTGTGGCTCTTGCCGTTGAAAGTTCCCAATTGGATTTCCACCCGGAAAGCTTAATGGGGACATTATCAGTGTGACCCGCAACGCCTATATCTTTATCGGGAACTTCTTTTTTTATCAACGCGGCGATCTTATCAAGCACAGAATAAGCGCTGGTTTTAATCTCTGCATTGCCTGAATCGAAAAGGATGGTATCGGATAAAATGATAACAAGTCCGCCGTCTTTCATCCTTAAAGATATTTCATCTCTTGCTATCTGCCCGCTGAGTTTTCCTTCAAGTTGCTTTTTCAGGGCCTCGAACTGCTCCTGCTCTTCCATGCGCTGTCTTTCAAGCTCGCTAAGCTGGCCTTCAAGCTCCTTAATACGCTGTTTGCTGCGGGGACTTTGCTTGTAGAAATTCACCGCGCATCCTGAAACTAAAAGTGTGGAGATCACTAAAATTGAAACGCTAATAAGAATGAAACCCTTTTTCATGCCGCCTCCTTTTGTATTGAACATCTTATAATTTATTATCGACAGCGAGTGTCTGCTTCCGGCCTTTTCCCACAGACACAAGCATTATCTCGCAGCCTATAAGCTCTTTGATCCTCGCCAGATATTTTTTCGCATTTTCCGGGAGTTCCTCGTATGATGTCGCTTTTGAGGTATCCTGCCCCCATCCGGGGTGCTCTTCATAGACAACCTCACAATCATCGAGAAAGTTAGGAATGCCGGGTATATTTTGATACGATTTTCCTTTATATTTGTAGGCAGTGCATATTTTTATTGTCTCAAGCTCATCAAGTACATCCAGTTTAGTGATTACCACTTTGTCGATCCCGTTAATATTGACCGAGCTTTTTACAAGCACGCTGTCAAACCATCCGCATCTTCGCGCTCTTCCGGTAGTAGAACCGAATTCGCCGCCTTTTTGCCTTATTTTATCCATGAGATCTTCGCCGAATTCAGTAGGGAACGGGCCTTCGCCGACCCTGGTCGTATAAGCTTTAACCACACCGAGCACCAGGTCTATCCTGGAGGGACCTATGCCGGCTCCTGTACATGCGCCGCCGGCGGTTGAATTCGATGATGTAACAAAAGGATAAGTACCGTAATCAACATCAAGAAAAGTGCCTTGCGCTCCTTCAAAAAGGATCAACTTGTCATCCTGAAGCGCTTCATTCAAAAGTTTAGTGGTGTCGCATACATAATCTTTCAAGTAATCGGCATATTTTACATACTCTTCGAACATTTCCTCCGCAGAAAAGCCTTCATAATCATAGAGGCTTTTAAGCATGGCATTTTTCTCCGCGATATTATCTTCCAACCGTTCCCTGAAATATTCTTTATCAAAAAGATCAGCCATGCGTATGCCCACACGCGCGACTTTATCGGCATAACACGGCCCTATCCCTTTTTTCGTAGTGCCGATACGCCCCTTCTTGCGGACCTCTCTGAACTCGTCCACTTTCCAATGATAAGGAAAGATAACATGCGCTTTGTCGCTGATCTTAAGCCTTTTCTCGCAACTTATACCCTTAGCTTTTAGGAGTTCCATCTCATCAATAAGCGCCTTGGGGTTAATTACAACGCCGTGGCCTATAACGCACACTTTATTTTCTCGAAGTATCCCGGAGGGGATCAGATGCAGCACATATTTGTCTTCACCGATCACCACGGTATGTCCGGCATTATCCCCGCCCTGATAACGAACAACATAGTCGACCTTCTCGGTCAATATATCAATGACTTTGCCTTTTCCTTCATCGCCCCATTGGGCGCCTACTAATACTGTTACTTGTCCCATTCGTTAAATCCCCTTTTCTATCGCCTCTCCGGAACCGACGGCGGTGGTTGAGGAACTTTCGGCGGCTGATACTGTGTCGGGGTCCTCGGCGGCTGAGGCGGCGGCTGAGGCGGCTGCTGAGGAACGGTAGGTATCCTTCGCATAAGCTGTTCGTGCTGCTGTATCTGCCTTAAAATTCTTTCTGTATGGATTCTTGTCGCCTCGTTGTTTACTTTAACATATAGTCTGTATAATGTCTTATCGTCCAATAGATCCAGTTTTATTGAAACCCCGTCCTTGTCCGCAAAATAATAAGTTGCCTCGCCGTCAGCGCTTTCCCGCATTGAAAGACCGGGCACGATATCAATTATTATAGGATAGACTTCGAGCCTTCTTTTTATCACCTCAAGCATTCTTTCCCGCGAAGGCGGCGCCGGCCTTTCCTCCTTTTTCCTTTCTGTTTCTTTCTTCTCTTTCAGCTCCTCTACCTCTTCTTTTATTTCGATTCTTTCAGGCTCTATTATTTCTTCCTCCTCAAAAGTAACTTCCATCTCCGGTTCCAACGTTTCCGGCACCATTACCTTAGGTTCTTGTTCCGGCGCTTTAACTTCTTTGGCCTCTTTTTTGAAACGTGCGGAGACCCTTTCCCACAATCTCACAAAAAACCCTTTTTTCGCCTCCTGCGCATACGCGGAAAAAGAGAAAGAAAGAATAACGGCAAAGATCAAAATTATAGTGATATATTTCTTATGATCAGTCCTCATCGCAAATACACCTCTCGAATGCTATTCCTCGGCCTTACCGGCTATGCCGGTGTCATTGTGAATATCTTCTTCGCGATATCAGGATGCTCGGCGATAAACACCAGCTCATCCTTCACCAAGGGCTTCTGTGTATGAACGTTCGCGTAACGCACAAGCTCAAGTATTTTTACAGCTTCTTTATCGTCTTTGAATTTTACCTCAAGTTTGTTATACACATTACGGAATCCCTTGATACCGCTGTATTCTCCCGCAGTAATATTCCTGCCTGTCTCGATGACCTCCGGTTCCCCTCTTCCAAGCTCCTCAAAATCATAAAGCTCGTAATTTCTTCTGTTCTTAAGGGTGCCGTCAGCGTGTATGCCGGATTCATGCGCAAAAGCGTTTTCTCCGACAGCGACCTGGTTAATAGGAATAGGTACACCGAACGCGTACGAAGCGTACTTCGCCAGTTTCCAGGCCATTTTAAGATTTGTCCTCGGATCGATCTTATATTTTGGATTATTGGCGAACCCGCTTGAATACTTGAGCGCAAGGATACAGCTCACAAGATCGGCATTTCCCGCTCTCTCCCCCATCCCATTAACGCAAGTATTGATATAAGCGTCCACGCCGCTATCTATAGCGGCTTTCGCCCCTGCCACGCTGACCGCAACAACCATGCCAAGATCATTGTGACAATGGATTTCAACAGGCATTTTTGCTATGCTTGCCAGCTTCGCCACACGGTCATATATCGTAAAAGGGTCATCAAAACCAAGCGTATCGCAATATCTTACACGATCAGCGCCCGCGTCTTTCGCTACCAGGGCGAATTCAACCAGATAATCCATGTCCGTCCTTGAGGCGTCTTCGGCATTGATCCCTACTTTCTTTATTCCTTTTTTCTTGGCGAGCCTGACAGCTTTCGAAGCTTCTTTGATAACCCCGGCCTTATCTATCTTCCCGGCAAACTTAGTTTTTATCATTATATCAGATGTCGAGATCGACAGATTCAGATGTTTAACATTCGTAAGTTTGACCGCGGTTTTCACATCAGCTTCGATCGCCCGTATCCACCCGGAAAGGATCATGGGATAGATAACTTTCCTTTTTGCGAGTTCGAGGTTGGCGTTGAGATAATTGATCTCGTGATGCGTGAAAGGAAACCCGAACTCCGACTGATATATGCCCATCTTATTCAGGTAAATATTGAGCATTGTCTTCTGGAGTTTAGCCAGCCCTAACCTTGAAGTCTGGACTCCGTCCCTATTTGTCACATCGATGAACCTTATTATATTCTTAGCCATATATTCTCCTTGTTAAACTTTGATCTCCACCTGTTTAACGTTGCTTACATTTTTTACCTTTGCAAGTTTTTTTATAACTTTTGCGGGGATCCCGCTATCAACGTTAAAAATACTTATCGCCTGGCGTGTCTTCTTGTCTCTTCCATAACTCATCTCGGCTATGTTAATGCCCTCTTTCCCGAGTAATGTGCCTATCTGTCCCATAACACCCGGGACGTCTTTATTTGTTATGACCAGCATATTGCCGTCAGGAATAGCCTCAACATAATATTTATTCAGCTTAACTATCCTGGGTTCTTTATTCGCGAATAAAGTTCCCATGATAAAATGTTTTGATTTTCCGGTATCGACTTCCACGCTGATCAAGTTGGCAAAATCCGTTATCTCCGATGTCTTTTTCTCGGTAACCCTTACGCCTCTTTCTTTCGCTATCATCAGCGCATTTACATAATTCACATTTTCTTCAAGCATCGGATCGAATATTCCCTTCACAAGGGCACGTGTGATAACCGACACATCCAGATCGGCGACTTCGCCGACATACTTCACCGTCAGGGACCTTATAGGCTCATCGACCAGTTGGGCCTGAAAAGAACCTAACCGTTCGACAAGTTTTATATAAGGGCCCATAACTTCAATGGTTTCCTCTTCCATGGCGGGAATATTCGCGGCATTTCTGTAACCCTTGCCCAGGAGCGCGTCAGAAACTGACCTCGCTATATCTATCGCAACATTGACCTGCGCTTCTTCGGTAGAAGCTCCCAGATGAGGAGTAGTAACCACTTCTTTCAAGTTCACAACAGGGCTATCCACCGGAGGTTTCGCTTTGGTTTCATAGACATCGAGCGCCGCGCCGCCGATCTTGCCCATCTTGATATATTTTGCGAGGGCTTTCTCGTCAACAATGCCCCCTCTTGCCGCGTTGATGATGCGTACGCCTTTTTTCATCTTCTTGAACGCTTTTTCATCAATAAGATGCTTGGTTTCACTCGTAAGAGGCGTGTGGATCGTTATGAAATCCGAATTCTTGAAAATCGTATCAAGCTCCACCGGCTCAATATTAAGCAGTTTTGCTTTTCCTTCGGAAAGGAACGGATCAAAAGCTATCACTTTCATTCCGAAACTCTGCGCTCTTTTGGCGAACTCGGTGCCGATACGCCCGAGTCCGACGATCCCGAGTGTTTTACCGTAAAGTTCCACTCCCATGTATTTTTTTCTGTCCCATTTCCCTTCTTTCACCGATTGACTTGCTTGAGGTATATTTCTGGATAAAGACAACATGAGGCTGAAAGCATGTTCGGCAGTGGAAATAGTATTACCGGCGGGGGCGTTCATGACTATAATGCCTTTTTTGGAAGCGGCGGCTACATCAACATTATCCAGCCCTACCCCGGCTCTGCCTATAACCCTTAATTTATTAGAAGCGTTTATTATTTTTTTCGTAACGGTGGTCCCGCTTCTTATAATAAGCGCGTCATATCCTTTTATCTTCTTGCAAAGCTCCGCTTCGGAAAGTTTTGATACTTCATCAACCTGGAAACCGTTGTTCGCTTTTAATATATCGACCCCTTCCTTGGCCAGCGGATCGCTTATGAGTACTTTTACTTTTGCCATATCCCTCTCAACTCCTTCCGATTAACTTAAAAGTTCCTGTGCCTTCCCCACACCTTTACCCAATTCGACTTTATATCCGAGCTGTTTTAACACTATTTCAATGCCTGCGATCGCGGCTATCGTATCATACTCATCCATATACCCAAGATGAGCTATCCTGAATATCTTTCCTTTCAGAGAACCTTGTCCGCCGGCTATAGTAACTCCCTGTTCGTCCCTCATTTTCTTGACAAGCGCGGAACCGTCCACACCGTCAGGCACCTTGACCGAAGTTACCGCGTTTGAAGGCCTTTTCGCGAAGATCTCAAGGCCTAAAGCCTTTACAGCTTCGCGTGTAGCGTTCGCTAAACGCGCATGTCTGGAGAGTACATTGTCCAGCCCTTCCTGGAGGATCATATCAAGAACTGTATCCAGCCCCATTATTAATGAAACACCGGGTGTCCATGCGGTGTCATTCTTAGCGTATGCTTTTAATGCCGCTTTTAAGCCGAAGTAATATGAGGGCAGGTCCGAAGTTTCCGCCATTTTTTCGGCCTTCTTGCTGACACTCATGAACGCAAGCCCCGGTGGCAGCATAATGCCTTTCTGAGAACCCGAAACAACAACATCCACGCCCCATTCATCCGGCTTCATTTCATCCGCGGAAAGACCGCTGACTGCGTCCACCACGAGTATAGCGTCGGTTTTCTTGATTATACCAGCAATAGCTTTTATATCATTTACAACGCCTGTAGAGGTTTCACATAAAGTACTATAAACCGCTTTGACGCCCGGATTATCTTTGAGCAGCTTTTCAACTGCCTTGGGATCAGCAGGCTCGCCCCATGTTACATCATAGGGAATAACTTCCACTCCGTAAGCTTCACAGATCTCGGCAAAACGTTCGCCGAACTTACCGCCTTTTATGACGATCGCCTTATCGCCTTTTGACAGGAAACTTACCACTGAAGCTTCCATGGCCCCTGTACCGCTGGAGGCAAAAACCAATACCGGATTCTTTGTTAAAAAAAGTTTTTTGAGTTTTTCGAACACACCTTTAAGCACGGCCTGGAACTGCGGCGTTCTGTGATGGATAATAGTATCAGCCATTCTTAAAAGTGCTTTCTCGGGGACCGGTGTGGGACCTGGTGATAATAGGCGATATTTTCTCATTTTTCTTCCTTTCTGATTATTTTAACCTTCCACTTTTTTTATACTTTCGATCACATTATCAACTAATCCGTATTTTTGGGCTTCTTCAGCTGTCATGAAAAAGTCTCTGTCGGTATCTCGTTTAATGTTCTCAACATCCTGACCGGTATGTTTTACCAGGATCTCTTCAAGTTCTTTTTTGATCCTGATTATCTCGTCCGCCTGTATGCGTATATCAACGGCGCTTCCTTGCGTTCCTCCCCACGGCTGATGGAGCATTATCCTGGAATGAGGAAGCGCATACCTCTTGCCCTTGGTCCCGGCCGCTAAAAGAACAGCTCCCATGCTGGAGGCCTGTCCGACACAATAAGTATTAACATTGCACTTTACAAACTGCATAGTATCGTATATTGCAAGACCGCTGGTGACACTGCCTCCGGGTGAGTTTATGTATACATGAATATCCTTGCCTTCATCTTCCATCTGCAGGAACAGAAGCTCGGCTATGATCACGTTGGCTATGTTGTCGTCTATCACGGACCCGATAAAAACCACTCTGTCCTTTAAAAGCCTGGAATAAATGTCATATGCTCTTTCGGTTCTGCCTTCCTTTTCAATTACGATAGGAATTACACTCATCTTTGCCTCCTTCTAAAATCATCGGCCCCGCCTTTTTGGCGGTTACTGGTTTATTTGTCCGTAACATTAGCTTCCTGAAGCAGGAATTCCAGGGTCTTATCCTCTCTAAGCTGCTCACGAAGCCCGCCGATAAGATCTTTCTCTTCGTAATATTCCTTTACCTTTTCATAAGGCTGTTTGAAGGAATCGGCGATCGACTTCAAGCGATCATCGATTTCCTGCTCGGAAACATCAACGTTCTCTTTTAAGGAAATTTCGCTGAGAATAAAATATAACTTCACTTTATTTTCCGCTTCAACAGCAAGCTGTTTTTTCAGTTCATCCTTGCGGGAATCTATTGCGGCTTTGTCCACGCCTTTTTGCGCCAATTCGTTCTCTGCCTTATCGACAAGTACGTCCAGCTGTCTTTTTACCATTGAATCGGGCAGGTCAAAGGAGTGATTTTTAAGAAGCTGATCCATGACCTGGTTCATCATTTTTATCTTCTCGTTCTGCTCTTTTCTTTCCAAAAGCTGGGATCTTATCTCTTCGCGCAGCTGTTGCATATTCTCCTTGCCGACCTTCTTCGCGAGTTCGTCATCTACAGGCGGGAGCTTCTTTTCCTTAGTTTCTTTTATTTCGACTTTAAAAAGAGCTTTTTTGCCCGCGAAATTTTTATCAGGATAATTCTCCGGTAAAGTCGTCTCTATCTCTTTCTTCTCGCCCTTTTTAAGCCCGCAAAGCTCCTCTCCCATGCCGAGAAGAGATGCCTCTTTGTCGGCTTCTATCCACATATTCTCGCTTTTTTTGCTTAAGGGTTTATCGTCCGCAAATGCCTCAACATCACAAACGGCAAAATCCCCTTTTTTTATAGGCCTGTCCATATCGGCAAATTCCGCATGCATGTTCTGTATATGAGAAAGCGCGTCTTCCACTTCCTTATCGGCAACACTTATTTTTTCTCTCGCAACTTTCAATCCCTTATACTTTTTCAACTTCACTTCAGGATGCGTATCTACTGTGGCTTTGAATGTAAGTGCCCCCGCGTCATCAAGCACTATATCCGACACTTCAGGATAGCTGACAGGCACGATATTGTTAGCCTCAAGCGCCCGCTGATATGCGCGCGGGACTAAACGCTGTTTCATATCTTTGACAGCGTCTTCCCTGTAACGTTGATCGATAATATCGATCGGCGCCTTGCCCTTTCTGAATCCGGGTATTACCGCCGTCTTTCGTATATCTTCAAGCACCTCATTTATAACCTTATTGACTTCTTCTGATGGGAGGCTTATGTGAAGTTCTTTCGCGGTCCCATCAAGCTTTTTTACCTTACTCTTCATCTATATCTACCTTCTTTTTAGTTCTCTATCTGCCTCTGAACCCTTTAATAGGCTTTGTTATGGATCCAAGGATATTTCTCCGTCTCTGAGATTTTAGTTTATCAGACAATCTCCCGAGTTGTTTTTTTATGCTTTCAGAGGCGTTATCTATCGAACTGAAAATATCTCCGGTACTTTCCTTGGCAATGATTTTATTCCGTTTAAGATAAACAATAATTTCCACATTTTTTCTTATTTTTTCTTCCTCTAAGATAACCTCGCAGCCGTATATACGGCCGTATAAACGCTCAACTTTAGCCAGTCTTTTTGCTATATATTTTTTTATATCACTGGTCAATTCGATATTTCTTGCTGTAATATTACACTCCATTTGTCACTCCTTCACTTATCCGGCTTTTATACCATATATAATATTTAAAAAGAAGATAACAATATAACATCAAGTGAGCCGTATTTCAAGTATCAAGTTAAGCTTATCAAGTCCCCTTTGCAGGTCTCCCGTCACTAGTAACTTTCAAACTCAAGAGTACAGTATATTCCCTACCAGGGCCCCTCCGCCCGGTGTGGATCCTCCCTGTACGGGAATATACTGCACTCTTAAATATAAAATCAACATATCTCACTTACATCGTAAAGCGTTCTCCAAGGTATATTTCTCTGGCTTTTGGGTCGTTTATTAGATCTTCCTTGGTCCCGGCTATAAGTATCTGCCCCTCATACATGATGTACGATCTATCGGTTATTGTAAGCGTTTCCCTTACATTATGATCGGTCAGGAGAATGCCTAATCCCATGTCCTTCAGTTCCTTTATGACTTCCTGACAATCGGACACCGCTATAGGATCGATGCCGCTAAAAGGTTCATCTAAAAGTATGAACATAGGATTAGTGACCATGGTCCTTGTTATCTCCAGCCGGCGTCTTTCCCCTCCGGAAAGAGTATATGCCTTATTCTTACGCAGGTGGGATATTTTAAGCTGGTTGAGAAGATAATCGAGCTGTCTTTGACGTTCTTTGCGGGGAAATCCCAGAGTTTCCATGACAGCCATGATATTTTCTTCCACCGTAAGTTTCCTGAAAATAGACGGTTCTTGGGAAAGGTATCCTATTCCGGAACGAGCCCTCTGGTGTATGGGAAATTTGGTAATATCTTTCTTGTCAAAAATAGTATGGCCGCTGTCGGGCCTTATTATGCCTGTTATCATATAGAACGTCGTCGTCTTCCCGGCGCCGTTCGGACCGAGAAGCCCCACGACCTCTCCCCTTCGGACATTAATGCTAACGCCATTTACCACTCTTTTCCCGCCGTATTCCTTGACCAGATTCCTTGTCTCGAGTAAATGCATATTTCTCCTTAATTCTCTTTCCGGCTTGTTTGCCCCGGTAATTCATACTCTTCGGATTGTACCGCTTTTCCCAGCTCTTGGGGATCTATTATCACTCTGGGTTTTCCTATAAGTTTCGCGCTTTTAGTGCTCTCCCTATAGATAGCCTTCTGGCTTATCGTATAACTTTTTCCCTTGCGGAGTTTAACGTTCCCTTCAGCGGTAACCTGAGCTATCTTTTTCGTTGTGGGATCAAAATCCACGCTCAGTTTATCCGAAAAAAGTTCACCGTCTTTATCTTTGACCTTTACATTGTTGTAAAAAATCGCGACATTCTTCGCATAGTTCACGTTAAGCGGGCCGTCACACCAGACCTTGGTGTCGGGTTCGATCGTGACGGTCACATCTTTTTTCAGCATGGCTTTCATCTCATCCGAATTGGCATGTCCGCCTTTTCCCGTGGCGATCATTTTTCCCTGCTCTATGCGCACATCCTCTTCGGTCGATATCTCTTTTGTAACCTGCGACCACTTAGCGCTTTCTGTAGTAAGAACAACCCCGTCATCAGAAACAACTTTGACATTGCCTTTAAGTTCAACCTCTCCTTTTTCCTTTCTGTATATCCCCGTATCAGACTTAAGATTTATCGTCACGTTATCACCATAAGCAACCGCTTTTAGATCATTGAAATGGACTTCATCGTCCATGATCTCGGCTGAATCCCCTTCAAGATGCCACTGCTTAACACCTTTGGCCGTTCTGCCGTCTATATTAAAAGAAAGGACTTTTTGCTCGAGATCTTTAATGTCTTTCTCTCTTGAGGCTTCACTTTGTCCGGAAGTCTTCCCGCCCGGACGAATGAATATCTTATACCCGGCGAATAACGCTAAAATAATAACCGCTATAACTATTAATCTCTTTTTCATGATTTTTTAGTCTTCCATCTCTGGTGCAGCCATACCCATTGTTCGGGATACTGCCTGACGTACTTTTCTAATACATCTGTCCACTCCTGGGTGTATCTCTTTATGTCATCCTCTGTATTTTCTCCCCGTGACAAAACTATAGGCTCTTCCAAAACCAGTTTAAAGGTATTATCGCCTTTACGTATCATGAAAGAAGGGACGATGCTGGCTCCCGTTACCAGACCAAGTTTAACCGGACCGACAGGCGTATAAGCCTGTTTGCCGAAAAAATCAACAAATACACCTTCAACGCTATCCACGTCCTGATCGGCCAGAACTCCTAACATGCCTCCTTCTTTAAGCACTTTCAAAGCTTTTTTGGGAGATTCGTCGCGGTAAAGTATCCTAACGCCTGTTTTATTGCGCATATCTGAAATAAACTCATCATATTTATAAAAATACAACCTCTTAGCGATTACCACGCCTGTATAACCTTTAAGCGTAAGGCAGCTCAAAAGCAGTTCCCAGTTGCCGAAATGAGAAGCCATTATAATAACTCCCTTGCCCCGGGCCAAAGCTTCTTCAAGCCTGTCTATGCCCTCTATTTCGGTTACCAGATCGTCTATATTTTTTTTGTTTAACGAAGGGATCTTTATCCATTCAGCTCCGGATTTCGCTAAATTGGAAAAAACACCTTTTGCTATCCTTACATTCTGCTCATGATCCTTACTGAAAACCTCATCCAGATTGGAGACGGCTATTTCTCTGTACTTGTCAAGAAAGTTGAACGCCATCCTGCCAAGCGCATCCGCTATAACAAGGCTTACTTTCAGAGGAATAAAACGTAACAAAAAGAACAGTATTCTTGAAAAATAATAAATATAGTAACGCCGTGTTTTTATCTTCACTAAAGTCAGATATTTCCTTTATCTATGATGTTCGGCTTCCACTGTTGTGTAAACGCCGCCTCTTACATTAAAAACGCCTTTTACTTTCATCCATCTTGGCTTGCAGCTTTTCGTAAGATCCTCAAGGATCCTATTAACCACATGTTCATGAAAAATACCTATCTCCCTGTAAGAGATAAGATATTCCTTGAAAGACTTAAGTTCTATGCACCACCTGTCGGGTGAATATTCTATGAAAATATGCGCAAAATCCGGAAGGCCTGTTTTCGGGCATCTGCACGTAAATTCGGCAGTGTCAGACTTTATAACATATTCCTTATCGTGGTATTTATTCTTCCAAACATCTATTTTAGGAAGTTTCAGCCTTCTGACATTTTCCTGCAGGCCCTCATAAGTCTTCTTTTTCTTTACCATCTATCTCTCCTTCAAACAGGTAATTGTTAGATCATTTTATTCCAAGGAGTCTGTGCACTTGACCGAGTATCATGATATCTTTTCCCGTAGCGCCTTCCAGATACTTCTTGAAAAACTGGATCATCTCTTCATCGGGTTCTTTAATAAATTCCGAAACCGGCGTTACGGGCTGTAGAACGACCGTGTTTTTCCCTTCTAAACCGGTTATAATATCCCCCATTTTCTTGATATCTTCCATGGTAGTCGTGTCCGTGATGACCGTTTTTATGAATAGATCCTTCTTTTGGGCCAGTTTTGCGAACTTACCCGTCTCTTCCCATGCCCCCAACATGTGCCCCGTAGAGCTCGGCAGTTTAAAGTCCATCGCGATGATATCGACGAGATCCATTAGTTTTTCAAGCTCTTTCGGAAAAGTCCCGTTCGTCTCAAGATATACGGGGTTTTTTCTGCATGACTTATATATAAGAAGGAACCCCCTTAAAAAATCAGAGTATATCATCGGTTCCCCGCCCGTTAAAACAAGCTCATTGTAATCCTCCTCAAAATCAAGAACCTTGCCGAGAAGGCTTTCTTTGGTAAATGATTTGTAGCTTTCAAGCCGAGTATCGCAATAGCCGCAATTCATGTTGCACCCGTAAAAACGGATGAACAGCTGCTTGCTCCCCAGGAACGGCCCTTCGCCCTGATAAGATAAGAATATTTCAGATATTTTTGCTTGTTCCATAATAATTATGCAACTTTCTAAGATATTCGAATTGTTTCTCGCAGGAACGTCAAATTTTCCCAGCGAGAAAATTTGACTCAGAAGTTCCCTCGCTCGTCCTCAATTTAACACAAGACACCGTGCTCGCTCGGTCACTTATGTCCTGCTCAAACCAATTCGAATATCTTCAAACGTCTCAAACTGTATCACGCAACAATGGATCTTCTAGTCCGGCTTTTGCGAAGCCTTTTGCGCGGAATATGCACGATTCGCAAACCCCGCACGGCTTTTCGCCGCCCTTGTAACACGACCAGGTATATTCGAACGGCACGCCAAGTTCAGATCCGATCTTTATTATTTCACTTTTCGTTTTATCGATTATCGGTGTTACTATCTCAACGGGGTCATTTTCGCTGCCTCTTTTAGTCCCCCGTGAGACCATTTCCCTGAAAGAATCAAAAAACTCGCTGCGGCAATCTGGATAATTCGAATAATCCAACTGATGAGCTCCTATGAAAACGGCATCAGCGCCGATAGCTTCGGCAAAGGATACTCCGTAACTTAAAAAAATAATGTTACGCCCGGGCACATACGTGGACGGGATCGTTCCGCCGGGACTTTCCTGATACTCCGGCACGGAACTCTCCTCCTCCAAAAGCGCGCTCCCTTTCCATGGAAAAGATATGTTCAGCTCTTTATACCCGCATCCGGCGCTTTCCGCTATTTTCCCGGCGCATCTGATCTCTTTCGATGCTTTTTGCCCGTAGTTGAATATCAAGGCTTGGCTGTCGTATTTTTCTCTTGCCATGTAAAGTGTAACAGCGGAATCTATTCCGCCGGATAAAAGAACAATCGCTTTCTTCATGATTTAATTGAATTCGTTCAAGGAACGGAAATCCCGGGAATCTCAAGCTTCATAATAAGTAGCCGACGACGTGTCTGTCTCCCATACGGTGACGCCGTCTATTTTTAACTTAGGCATTTTGCCCTTAAGCTTATCAAAAATATAACGCGCGATATTCTCGGAGGTCGGATTGACCTTAGAAAAATAATCTGCCTCGTTTAAATATTTATGGTCCAATACTGAAGTAATTTCATTGAGGTTTTTTTTAAGGTCTTTAAAATCCGCCACCATGCCGATCTCATTAAGGTCCTCTGACGAAACCACGGCTTCTACGCGCCAGTTATGGCCGTGCAGCTCTTCACATTTGCCTTTATACCCTCTAAGGTTATGAGCGCTGTTAAACTGAGTTGTAACTTTTATTTGATACATAATAAAAACATTTATTCGAAATACTGAGAAGTTACCTTATCCCATGTCCCCTGAGCTTTCATGAGAAAATCACATACTTCCCTTACGGCTCCGCGGCCGCCTTTTTTTTCCGTAATAAAATTGACGAACGGCTTGACATCATCCACCGCATTAGGCGGACATACCGCCAACCCAACTCTTTTCAGAACAGGGATATCGATGACATCGTCCCCCACAAAACAGATCTCGTCATTATCAACTTTAAAATTTTTCTTTATCGTCTCAAGAGCTTCTATCTTGTAGTGAAAATTATGATAAACCTTGTCGATCTTCAGCTCCTTTGCGCGTTTTGTTACGCTGCGGGATGCTTTTGCCGTTAAGATCACGCATTTTATACCGGAGCGCCTGATGAGATAGATCCCAAGGCCGTCATTTACGTCAAAATTTTTTGTCTCCTCGCCGTGGTTGCCGTATACAAATCTTCCATCAGTAAGGACGCCGTCCACATCCAAAACAAGTAATTTGATTTTTTTTGCTCTTTTTGTGATCTCTGACGATTGTTTATCACTCATTTCTTCTCCTGCTTCTGGTAACTGTTAGACTTTTACACTAATCCCGCTCTCAAGATATCCTGAACATCCAATATGCCGGCAACTCTTCCCTTCTTGTCGACTACGGGTATTTCATCTATCTTTTTATCCCTGAGTATTTCAAAAGCCTCGGCAGCGAGACGGTCTCCGGTTATGGTAACGGGATCTTTTGTCATTACATCGCCGACCTTTCTGGCAAAGAGATCCTTGCCTTCTTCAAAATGGCGCCTAAGATCTCCGTCAGTAAAAATACCGATAAGTTTGCCCCTGGAATCCACAACGCTTGCGCTGCCGGCGCGCAATTTGGTGATCCTAAGAAGCACATCATTCACCTTCATATTTCTGGTCACTATCGGGGTTTTGGTTTTGGGCCTCATTATATCTTCGACTTTTAAGATCAATCTTTTGCCGAGCGCACCGCCCGGGTGAAAAAACGCAAAATCTTTCGGCTGAAATTTTTTCTTCTCAAGAAGCGCTATTGCCAGAGCATCACCTAAAGCAAGCATGGCCGTCGTGGATGTAGTGGGCGCTAAGCCCATGGGGCAAGCTTCCTGATCCACGGAACTTTCGATAACGAAATCACTGTTCCTTGCGAGAGTCGATCCTTTTTTTCCTGTTACAGCAACCAGTTTAGACCCGATCTTTTTTATTATAGGCAGAAGTTTTACCACTTCTTCCGTCTCGCCGCTGTTCGAAAAAGCTATGATCACATCGTCTCGTGTAACACGGCCAAGATCCCCATGAAGCGCCTCCGCCGGATGTAAATAAAGTGAAGGTGTCCCCGTTGAAGATAATGTCGCTGATACCTTTTGGGCAATAAACCCCGGTTTGCCCATTCCCGTTACTATTACTCTTCCTTTGGATTTGGACAACATATCGATTATCTTCTTAAAATTGCCGTCAATCTTTTTCGATAATTTGGCTATGGCTTTACTTTCCTGCATCAAAACTCTTTTTGCACTTGAAGTGCTCATATCTCACGCACCGCCTTTTCAACTTTTTTTACACCGCTTATAAAATCGCTCAGATCGCTCATCCTGATCATGTTCGGACCGTCGCTTAAAGCCTTTTCGGGATCCTTGTGCACCTCTACAAAAAGGGCGTCTACGCCGCAGGTGACAGCGGCTCTTGAAAGTACGGGCACGAATCTTGCCTCTCCTCCGCTCGAGGCGCCTTTTCCTCCCGGCATCTGCACGGAATGCGTGGCGTCATAAACAACCGGATATCCCATTTCGCTCATTATTATCACGCCTCTGAAATCATTAACCAGCATGTTGTACCCAAAACTTGTCCCGCGTTCGGTCAAAAGGATATTTTTATTGCCTGTTGATTCTATCTTCTTAACCACATTTTCCATCTCTTTAGGTGACATGAACTGTCCTTTTTTAACATTGACAGCTTTCCCGGACGAAGCCGCTTTGATAACAAGATCAGTTTGCCTGCATAAAAATGCGGGTATCTGAAGGATGTCAACTGCCTCGGCAACCTCATCGACCTGATCAACAGAATGAACATCTGTAAGGATCGGAACATCAAGTTCTTTTCTTATCTTTCCCAATATCTCCAACCCCTCTTCCAGGCCAGGCCCCCTGAAAGAACTTATGGAACTCCTGTTCGCCTTGTCATAACTTGTTTTAAAAATAAAGGGTATTTTTTCTTTTTGAGTTATTTTTTTCAGCTCGCGCGCATGTTCTATCGCGCTCTCCGCTGATTCGATCACGCAGGGTCCCGCGATCAAAACTACCGGTTTTCCTTTGCCGATAACAACATCTTTGACCTTGATTTGCTGAGTATTCACTTTTAAATCACCTACTTCGCTAAATATGCACTTCTTCAGTGCCCTTCTTCATTATATCAGAGACCCTTTTAAGGTCTTCGGGTGTATCAACACCTATCGTATCGTATCTTGTCTCGATAGTTTTTATCTTATACCCGTGCTCAAGAACTCTGAGCTGTTCAAGCGCTTCATCTTCCTCTAAAGTGGATTTTGGAAGATTTGTATATGTGAACAGAAAATCCTTCGTATACGAATACAGCCCTATATGTTTGAAATAACTTCCGCTAACGTCATCAAGTCGTGATATCCCGCCGGCACTGTCACGGATATACGGAATAGGGCTTCTTGAAAAATAGAGAGCGAAGCCTTTCCTGTCCACAACGACTTTCACAACATTCGGATCCGATATTTCCTCTTTCCGGTGTATCCGTTTGATCAGTGTGCCCATGTATACATCGCGCTCATATTCAAATACCCTGGCAAGTTCATCGATCATCAAAGGATGTACCAACGGTTCATCCGCCTGAACATTTATAACTACATCCGCGTCTATCTGGTTGACTGCTTCTGCCAGGCGATCGGTCCCTGAAGGCTGTTCGGGCGAAGTGTACACTGCCTTCCCGCCGAAGGATTCAACCGCTTTAAAGACTTTTTCCTTGTCAACAGCAACTATTACTTCATCCACCTCGTGGGCTTTTTTCACTCTTTCCCAAACATGCTGTACCATTGGTTTCCCGTTGATGTCCGCCAGGACCTTTCCTTTGAACCTTGTCGAATGCCACCTTGCGGGTATAACAGCTATAACCTTCATTATCCTTTTTCCGTCTCCCTTTTCAGGCTGGCTAAAAGTTCCTTTTTGCCGACCACCGCAGTACCCCTGTGTCCGACAACTATACCCGCGGCACAATTGGATATATGCGCCGCTATCCTGGGAGAACCTCCGCTTACCAAAGCCAATGTATAAACAGCTATTACCGTATCCCCAGCACCGGAAACATCGAATACTTCCTGCGCGATCGTGGGTATAGAATATGATCTTTTATCTCTCTCGAAAAGTATCATACCTTTTTCTCCCAAAGTAATGAGAATAACATCGGCCTTAAGCTTGCTCAATAGTTTCGCCCCGGCCTTCTGGAGCGTTTTCCTGCTGTCGATCTTGAAATTCACGGCTCTCTCGGCCTCTTTATGATTGGGAGTTATAACACTTACTCCTCTATAAGACGAAAAATGATTTTCTTTGGGATCAACAGAGATGATCTTATTACGCTTTCTTGCTTCTTTGATTATAGGCTTTAAAAATGACGGTGTTATGAGACCTTTTCCGTAATCTTCTATTATTATCCCGTCATATGAGGATATTTTGTTCTTTATGTAATCTATCATCTTCCCGGAAACATTATTCGGAATAGGATCTATGTTCTCCCTGTCCACCCTTAACACCTGCTGTTCATTCTGTCCGGCAGTGATGCGGGTTTTCAATATAGTAGGCCTGTTTTTGTCCGTAAAAATACCGTCCAACGATATATTTTTTTCCTCAAGCAAACCTCTTAACATAGCGGCTCTTTCATCTCCCCCGACAACTCCCACCACGGAAACATCCGCGCCTAAATTAGCCAAGTTGCATGCGACATTACATGCTCCGCCGGGCACGCACCTGTCATTCCTGACCCATACAACAGGCACGGGAGCTTCCGGTGATATGCGCGACACATCGCCCCATATATACTGGTCGAGCAAGAGATCCCCTATGACCAGAAGTTTCCTTCGGTCAAACTTTTTAACGATATTAGCAAAGGTGGAATAGTTATATCTTTTCATATATTTATCTCCAGTATTAATATTATATCAGTCAACAGAAAGGGTATTTTAGCACGCTTTTTCCAGGAATGTCAATTTTATAAGAAAGACATTTGCACTGTTCCTCGCAGGGACGTCAAAATTCCCCAGCGAGGAATTTTGACTCAAAAGTTCCCTCGCTCGTCCTCTATTTAACGCAGGACACCGTGCTCGCTCGGTCACTTATGCCCTGCTCAAAACAGTGCAACTGTCTTAAGCATAATAATGCAGTCAAAACAGTAAACCGGATTCTAAAGGGATCCCTTAAAAGTTTTAGCTTTTTTATCATTTTTAGAAACAAATTACCTATTTTGCAATTGTTCAAGCCTGCTGAGCAAATGATATGAAAATAATTAGCAAAGCAGGCGAGTTTTGCAAGGTTTCTAAAAATTAGAAAAATGCGTTAAGAAACTTTTGGGGAAAAGAATCCGGTTTTACTGTTTTGAATGTGTATTTATTTTTATAAATGCGGATTGACTTTATTTACGATCTCAGTCTTGGGAACCGCGCCTACGAGCTTATCGACGATCTCACCATTTTTGAAGATAACCAATGTCGGAATGCTCAGGATACCGTAGCTGGTCGATGTTGTCGGGGCTTCGTCCACGTTAACCTTGCAGACCTTGAGCTTCCCATCGTATTCCCCGGCTATTTCTTCAATAACAGGCGATATCATCCTGCATGGCGCGCACCATTCAGCCCAGAAATCGACCAAAACGGGCAGGCTTGATTCCAGAACTTCAATTTTAAAATTAGCATCATTCACTTTTACTTCTGACATATCATTCTCCTTACTTTTGTGAAAAATTATCGTATATACAGATTATCACACATTGCTTACAGATTCCATATCTTTTAACGCCTTACCTGCCGCCTCAATGACCTCACCGGCTGTAATCGCTTTTAAACAAGCGAAATCTTTCACGCAATTATGCGCAAGACATTCGTCACAACCCACATCTTTATGCAATATAATGTCGTCTTTCCCCAATGGGCCCCACCTTTTAGGCGAAAGACCCGGGTCACTTCGTCCGAATATCGCAACAACAGGCGTCCCGACGCTAACCGCAACATGAACAGGTCCGGAATCGTTGGAGATCAATAATTTACATCTTGATAGAAATTCGGCAAGTTCTCCTACGAGCAACAGCCCCGTAAGATCGATCGCCTTGTGTTTCATCTGTGAAATGATCCTCTCCGCGATCTCAGATGTTTCCTCGGCGCCTATAAGAGCTATATCATATCCGTATTTTTCGGCCAACACATCCGCTGTTTCGGAAAATCTTTCCGGCGGCCACTTTTTCGAAGGGCAACTTGCCCCAGGATGTATAGCTATAATATTCTTCCCTATATTTCGATCGACAATAACAGAATCCACCAATTTTTTTTCTTCTTCACCCGTCACCATATAAGGCATGCGGTCAATATCCCCCACATCAAAGCCGGCTTCTTTTAGAAGATCAAAATTGTAATCAACCTCGTGTTTAGCGCCTTCCTGCTTATTATGCGTGATCTTTTCAGTCAGAAGGAACGGCATGTTCCTGTTATAACCTATGCGCCGGGGGATCCCCGCTAAGAACATTAACATATGCGCCCTGTTTGTAGGATGGAGAGCTATTGCCGTATCGAACTTTTTTTCCTTTAAGATGAACGCGAATTTAAGTGTAGCCAAAAAACTCCTCTGATCACCATATTTATCGTAAATTATCACCTCATTAAGATGCGGATCGTGCAAAACAACATCACGCATCTGGGGCCTGACCATCAGCGCGATATAGGCATCGGGATACTGCCTGCGTAAAAATCTTATTACGGGAGTGGATAGGACCACATCCCCTAATCTGTCGGTTCGCGTTATTAATATTCGTTTTGGATCCATAATATTATTTCATCAACCGGCGGTTTGTTATTAATCTTGTGTCAGCTCTTTGTACACCTTCTGATACACATGGTAATCAGTCTCTGAAAAGCAAATATAGCGGATCTGGTCAAAATCCTCCAAGAATCTTATCCCCTCCTCAAGAGCGATCCAGGTAGCTTTCTCTATCGGATATCCATAGACTCCCGTACTGATGGCGGGGAAAGCTATTGACACCAGACCGTTCTTTTTAGCAAGGAGAAAGCTGTTCACGTAACAATTTCTTAATTTTTCAGCCTCTCCCTGACCTCCCCCATGCCAAACGGGCCCCGGTGTGTGGATTATTTTTTTCGCTTTAAGTCTCCCCGCATTTGTAATAACAGCTTCGCCTGTTATACACCCGCCGATCAGTGAACATTCTTCTAAAACACTCGGGCCGGCTGCCCTGTGTATTGCGCCGTCAACCCCTCCGCCTCCGGCCAGCGCGGTATTAGCAGCGTTCACTATGACATCTACATCTTCTTTGGTTATATCTCCGTGTTTGATGATTATTTTCCCCATGCTAACACCCCTTTATCCTATCCTTCAAGCATCTCTTTCGCGGCCTTAAAAACTTCTTCGACACTTATTTTCGATAAACATCCTTCGGTGGGACCGACCCTGCAAAGCGCTTTTTCACAGGGCCTGCAGGGCACATCCGGCTTGATCACCTTATTTCTATCTGAAAGCGGCCCATATTTTTTTTCGTTTGAAGGACCGAATATAGCTATCGTCGGAGCGTTCACGCCGCTGGCTACATGAAGCGGGGCGCTATCGCCTGTTATGACAAGTGAAGAACGCCTCATCAGTTCCGCAAGAGATCCTATGGATGTTTTGCCGCAAAGATCGAAAGCCTTGTTCTTCATGTTTGACAACATGACGTTCACTATTTCCGTATCATGCTCATTACCCGTGATAAACACTTTACATCCCAATTCCGATATAAGCCTGTCTGCCAAGGTGGCGAACTTGCCCGCATCCCATCTTTTAAGATGACTTTTGGCTCCGGGATTTATTACAACATTTTTTTCTTCACCTATCCATCCCATGAAACCATCAATAAAGGTTTTGTCGTAATTCGAGACCGGAAGGAAAAACCTGTTGTTCACAAAAGGATCTATACCCAAGGTTTTAAGGACTGACAGATGTTCCTCCCGTTTATGCATGACAGCTTTTCTGTGAGTCGGTTTTATGAACGATAACGCGCCTACGCACACTTTTGACCCTATAAAATAAGGAGCTAATGATCTTTTCATATCTATGACAAGATCATGGCCTTTACTGCAAAGATAGAAAAATTGCGACATCTTATCCTTTAATGAAGCGCCTTTCTTGTAAACTATTAATTCCCTTACAGCCGGATGGGTCAGAAATATCTCTTTACCGGCGGGGCCTGTGATTACATCAACTCTTGCTCCCGGGAATTCATCACACAGCCTCTCAAGTACCGGGGTAGTGAGTATGATGTCCCCCAGATTAGTAAGCGTTATGAATAGAATGGATTTAACTTCTTTTTTATCGAGCTTCATCGGACCTTGCTTTCTCCATCAGCTCCTGCTCGGCAGCTTTAAAAACGTCCTGGACAGTAATAGATTTCATGCAGATATAATCTTTATCGCATTTATCCACATAGCACGGCACCTCGCAACCATGATCTTTATGGATAACAATGTTTTTTCCTTTGCCGCGGGGTCCGGTTATTTCACAAGATGTAGGGCCGAACAGGCCGATCGTCGTGGCGCCTATCGCGGAGGCTAAATGCAGCGGCCCCGAATCGGCGCTTATTACAAGTTCGCTGGACCTAAAAAGTGACGCCAGTTCATTGATGCCGGTCAGCCCCGCGACCGAATAACACCTCTTATCCCCGACTGCCTTCAGCATTCTATCAGTAAGTTCCTTGTCTTTTTCCGCGCCGGTCAGCATGATCTCAACGTCAGAAAACCTGGAAAGTATCATTTTGGAAAGTTCTACGAACTTTTCTTCCTGCCATCTCTTCGCTTCCCAATTCCCTCCGGGGTTGACCGCAACAGTACGCAAAACCCCTCCTCCGGCCCGCTCAAGAATAAGCGCCGCGCGCTCTTCGTCTTCCTCGCTTATAAAATGTTCATAATTACCTTCGACTTTGGTTATACCCAGAACCCCCGCCAGAGACAGGATCTGGTCCGCGCGATGTATATGATCCTGCAGCATATCCACTTCCTTGGTAAGTAATCTGCTTTTCCCGGCAAATCCTATCCTCTGGCGTATACCCGCCCACATTGCCATCGAAGTTTTCGTCCTTGAGGGTTTGAGTAAAAAGCAAGTATCGTATTTCTCTTTCCTTATCATATGCGTGAAAGAAAGTTTTTCACCTATTGATGTGATCTTTCTTCTGTCTGAAAGAGCGATAACATCATTTACCCAAGGGTTATGGACCAGTAGATCCACGTATCTCGGTACGACCGCACATGAGATATACGCTTCTTTGAAATTCTCTCTCAAAGCACGAATAAGGGGAACCGAAAAAAGAATGTCCCCCATCCAATTAAGTTCGAATATAAGTATTCTGTTAGGCCCCATGATCTTCTGATACCACTTCCCTGTACACTTCCGCGGTCTTTAACGCGCTTTCTTCTATTGCAAAATCCCTTAACGCTTTTGTACGGGCTTTTTCAGCAAGCGCCTTCCTGAAAATATCTTCCCTGAAAAGACGGCCCATTGCTTCGGCAAGAGCTTCGCTGTCGCCCGGAGGGACAAGCATGCCTGTTTCCGCATTCTCTATCAATTCTGACGGCCCGCCTATATTGCTTGCGATACAAGCGCATCCGGCGGCCATAGCCTCCATTAAAGAGAGACCCAGCCCTTCTTCAAGAGAAGGCAGACAAAAGATATCAATAAGAGATAAATATTTTTCTAAAGGCGCATCCGTCCCGTCGCTGAAAAATACTTTGCCTTCCAGGCCCATCTCTTTTATTTGTCCCTTTAATCTGCCTTTTTCAGGGCCCTCCCCGACAATAAGAAGCTCCGCTTCCTCATTCTTGTTAAGGATCTTTTTGAAAGCTTCAAGAAGATATTTCTGTCCCTTTACTGAAGAAAGTCTGCCTATGGTCCCGACAATTTTCTTATCTTCCGATAATCCCAAGTTCCTCATTAAAGAGGCATCTTTTACCACGGGATTTGAAGTAAAACGCTCAAGTTCTATCCCATTATATATTAAAGCAATACGGTTTGAAGGGAAATTAAAATCATTTTCAAGATGTTCCTGCACATTCCTGCTTATTGCTATGACCTTACTCCCCCAGCATGGAAACAACTTACGCCCAAGCCGCTTGTATTTAAAAAAACCATGACAGGTCGATATGAACGGAATTCCCGTGACCTTGCCCGCAAAACAAGCTAAAACCTGGGCCACACGGGTCTGGGCATGGATCAGATCAAACCCGTTATTCTTTATCAGTTTGACAAGCTGCGGTAAAGCTTTCCAGACTTTGTACCCGAGTTCTGTTTTGGTCCTTATATCAAGATGAAAATGTTCTATGCCCCCTTCTTTAAGAGACGCGGCAAGATCCCCTCCGCTTGAAGCTACGGCAACATCCATCCCTTCTCTTTTAATGTAGCGCGCCAGATTCCTTGTATATATGCCGATACCGCCTATATCAAGATGTGTGGTCAAAAGTAATATCTTCATTTCATGACCTCAATTACCGCATCGAACACTTCGCGGGGCGTGATCAAATTCATGCATTTTCTCTTTTTAAAACATGAAGCCTTATAACACGGCGAACATGAAATTTTTCTGAAGATGACCCTGGAATTCTCCGCGGGAGGTGCATGCCTGCCGGGATCTGTAGGGCCAAAAAGCGCAACAAAAGGCGTACCCACGGCAGAAGCTATATGCATCGGCGAACTATCGCCGGAAACCAAAGCATCACACCGTTTAATGAGGCTGATAAGTTTTGACACACTGGTCTTGCCTATTGCGTTTATGGGTTTTGCCGTTGTTCTTCTTATGAATTCTTTAGCCTCTTCCGCTTCGTTTTCCAGCCCGATAAGAACAACTCTTATACTTTTTTCTTTGGCCATTATTTCGCTTAATTCAGCCATTGATTGTATGGACCAGTTCTTCGTCTTCCATTTCTTGCTGGCTGAAAGGCTTAAAGCAACAAGTTTTTGATCCTGTTTAAGCCAGTTTTCCTTTAAGAAGTTTTCCGCCCATATATCATTTTCCTTCTCGGGCCATAATTCCAGATGTTCATCCAGTCTTGTTATCCCCATCAAACCAAGAACACGTGATTGATGTTTTACGGGGTTGATGGACCCTTCCGGAAGCCCTATTTTCCTGTTAAGGAGAAAACTTAATTTCTTGTTATGATAACCGTACCTCTCCGGGATCATGCTTAAAAACGCTAATAAGTGACTTGAACGATTATTCTGAAGATCCACCGAAATATCGAAATGTTCCGCCCTTAATCTTCCGGCTAATTTCAAAAAACCGATGCCCTTGTCGCGATTGTGGGGATCATATGTTATGACCTCGTCAATATACGGACATTTGTCAAGCACCTCGCGGAAACGCACATCAACAAGAACTTTTATCGCGGCATTCGGGTGCCTTTTTCTCATGGCCCTCAGGGAGGGAACGCTGAGAATAATATCCCCGAGTGAGCTCATCTTGAAAATAAGGATATTCTTCTTCTCTAATACCTGCGAATAAGTGTCCAGGGTATGCTTCATTACCTCATCAAGAGAGTATTTCTTATCGACATTCTCTCTGGCTTTTTGCGTTATATTTTTCACTAAGGCCGGTTCTTTCGCGTAACGCATTATCTTCTCCGCCATATCGGATGGATCGGACGGTTCGCATAATAGACCTGTAACGCCGTCTTCTACATTTTCGACAACTCCCCCGACCCTGGTTGCCACAACAGGCACGCCTCTTGCCTGCGCTTCAATTATCGCGCGCCCGAACGCTTCCTGCTCTCTGTTGGCGGACACGAGAACATCGAGTTCTTTCAGCACATCCGCGACATCTTTATCGCTATCCACGAATTCTACTATTTTCCCGAGCATGAGATGACGTATCGAAAGCTCTATTCTTTTGATATATTCTTCTTTCGCGGAAGATTTCTCGCCCATAAGCATGATCTCGAGATTAGGCATCCTTCTGTAAACATAAGACGCGGCTTTTAAAAAATCCAGATGCCCTTTTAAAGGCGTGAAACGGCTTATCATGCCGATCCGGAATTTATTTCCCTTTCTTTCCTCCGGAGGGATATACCCGAACTTTTTAAGGTCCACTCCCCTCGGCACTATCATCATCCTGGTCAATGGAACGCCGAAATTATCCCTCATATATCTTGCCATCATCTCATTCGCCACTATAACCATTTTTCCCCAGCCCATTACCCGGCTCATCAAGTGTTTCTTATACTGGCCATGAGCTGTTGTAATAAAATGTCTATGTGTGGCGCGCGCGGCAAAATAAGCCGTAAGAGCGGGCACCCTGCTTCTTGCGTGTACGATGTCGATATTTTCTTTTTTTATTATATGTTTCAGCTTATGGTAGCAATAAACCATCACAAAAGGATTTTTCCTGCCCACAGGCAAGATATAATGACGTGCGCCCATGGCATCCAGAGCTTTTTCCAGCTTTCCCCCGCCCGAAACAACAACAGCTTTATGTCCCCGAAGCGTAAGATAGCGGGCAACTTCGACCGTCCCTTTTTCCACGCCGCCAAGATCAAGTTTTGGAACAAGTTGTAAGATATTCATGGTTAAAACAATTTATATAATTTCTTGTATATCCGTTCGTTATCATCGGGAGAAACTGATCCCGTCCTTTTTTCCGTAAGATCTTTTATTTCCCCCGGGATGCTTTCCGGTTCTATGAGTTTTAAATAATTCTTCTTCGAAAGATCTTGGATGAATTTTTCATATTTGGTCAAAACATCCGTCTTTTTATCCGGCATAAACACAAGTACCTGCTTGCCTGAAGAAACAGCTTCCGACACCATGGATATACTTTCTCCTGAAACGATGACTATATCGCTGAGTGCGAGTATTTTATCCACTGTTTTTTCGTCTGTATCGCCCTTCCCGGAAATAAACTTAACGCATCCCGGGCATGTTTTTAAAGCGTCCTTAAGGATCCCTTCCGCTCTTTGGGGCGTTCTGCGTGATGTAGTGACAAGAACCTTGCCGTCGAATAATTCCGATGCCTTTCTGACCGATCGAGCTATTCTTTCCGAAAGCGTCTCGCTGAAAGTAAAATAGGGATTATCTCCCCCCACCAAAAGTCCTATGCATAATTTCCCTTCAAGCGCTTTACGCTCTTCAGTTGTTTTTTTCAGGTCGTCTAATCCGCTTGTATCAATAAGATTGGGGGCCAGTTCCGTAACGACAAAATTGTTTCCCCCGGATAAGCTTTCTTTATAATCATGCCGAGGGATAACCACCAGATCGAATTTTTTTCTGTTAAACTTGCCGGGATCCAAAACGGTCACATTGCGCGCCCAATTCTCTATTTTCAGCATCTTATTGACCGCAAAGAGCGCTGATCCGCAGCTTACGATAATATCAGCATATGTATTAACCGCTTTTTTATAACTTTCATCTTCAAAAGCCCATTTCAAAAGATATGTCCGTCCCTGCAGATAAGGACCGAAAAATACGCTGAGCATGCCGAACAGGGTCCTGGTGAATTTGCTCTTGAACTTTATAGACACTAACTCAACTTTTAAATGATCCGGATCAAAACCTTCATCGCTTCTATAACGCTTGATCTGTTTTACGACTGAAAGCGACTGTTTGAGATGGCCTTTCTTGCCGTCATCCAAAACCAATATTTTCTTGAGCGGCGTGACCTTCCATCTCTTATGCATCCAAAGCCACTGGTCCGGATAGTTCCTGACGTGCTTCTCAAGAAGATTATTGTATTTTTGCATATACGGAATAATGTCATCATCCCTGCCTATCATCAAAGGCTCTTCTAAAATAAGTTTATGGTAAGGCCCCTTTTCTCTGTGTATAAACGCGGGTAATATCCATGCTCCGCTTTTCTGGGCAAAACGGTACGGCCCCGTTGCGGTTGAAGCGGGTCTTCCAAAAAAATCTATAAGTTCGCCGTTCATGCCCGCATTCTGATCGGCGAGTATACCCAGACTTTTACCTTCGTGCAGGACCCTGAATATGTTTTTTATATCCATCCCCTTACGTATCACGGTATTGCCTTTAGTCTCACGCAAAAGGTTCAAAAGCTCGTTCAACCTGACCATCTTCTGGTCTCTCGCCAGAAGATAAAGCGGATAACCATGCATAACGCTGGTCACAGTGCTTAGCTCCCAGTTGCCGAAATGCGCCGAAACAAGGATCATGCCCTTAGGGTTCTTTGAGGCTTTTTCTATCCTCTCCTCATCGATCACATCCACATATTTATAAATATATTTCTTATCGAACTTTGTCATGGACAATATCTCGGCAAAAGTCTGCGCGGCGTTCCTATACACATTCTTTGTTATACGTTTGATCTGGCGCGGTGTTTTTTCGCCGGAGAACGCAGCCTTCAGATTGGAATAAGTTATCCTCTTCCTTTTTCCGCTCAGGCAATATACGAGCCGTCCGAAACATCTGCCTAACCAGAGATCGAACCGGATCGGCATGAAATGCAGGAACTTATTCAGGCCCCTAACCAGAAATGATGCTATTAAGTCCAGCAATTAACTGCTCCTTCCCTTCGCCTATATCCATATTGATGCTTAAAATGATAAGTTTGCTTTCAATACGCGCCAGATCAAGTTTTTTTAATTTTACATAATCTTTTTGTGTTATCACTATTTTGTCTACATCCTCAAGGAAACATCTCTTAGCAATATTATCGATGTCTTTCTGCGTATATGAATGATGGTCCCCGAACGTAACGCGGGAAACTATGTCGGCGCCTTGTCTGTTAAGAATGAATTCAAAATAAACGGGATCGGCTATCCCGCACACCACGCATACCCTGATCCCTTTTAAGCTTTCGGCCGGATAGATCGAACCCGTGGGATCTTTTACATACTGAACTTTATGCCTGGCCGTAAGTATGACCTTCCCCGGAGCTAAACCGTTCAACTTATTAAAAATCTCTTTTCTTCTGTCCTCATCTATCCTGTCCGCCTTAGTGATCACCAGGATATCCGCTCTTTTGACGGCTTTCGCGGGTTCCCTTAAAATGCCTCTCGGAAAAAGAAAACCGTTGCCGAATACCGAACCGCTGTCCAATAGAAGAATATCAAGGTCCCTTTTGATCCTTCTGTGCTGGAAACCATCATCCAATATCAAGATATTGTTTCCTTCGCGAACAGCGTGTTCCGCGTTTTTTATTCTATCCTGTCCGGGAAAAACCGGAACATCCGCCAACTCATCACGAAGCATCCTGTGTTCATCATCCCCGTACCCCCTTATCAGAATCGCGGGTTTTCTGCCTAAGCCGCGATAATAATCCGCCAAAAACATAGTAAAAGGTGTTTTGCCGGTCCCCCCAAGGGTTATATTGCCTACACTCACGACAGGGACATTCATCTTACGTGAAGGACGTATGCCCGAAACATAAGAAAGATCCACAATTTTTACAGCCAGCCGGTATATCCAGGATAGCACCAAAAGTATTGTTTTCAGGGCCTGCGCGATAACTCCTCCCCTTTCGTCCTTCATCAAAGATATCATATAAAACTTAAGTGATCGCATCATCTTTTCACGGCCATATATTCCCCGATCCTATTGACCGTTTTTTTAATAGCCCCGGAATTATCCCGAATTATCTTAAGGGCATTTGTCTCCATTTCCCGGCGCTTTTTCTCGTTATTCAAAAGATCCTCGATCTTATTTTTTAATTCCGTCTTATCCTTAACACAAGCCGCAGCCCCGCCCTGCACGAATATATCCGCTATTTCACGGAAATTGAACATGTGGACACCGAAGATAACAGCTTTACCCCATACACCCGGTTCGATAGGGTTCTGCCCGCCGCGTTTTGCCATACTTCCGCCTACAAAGACCAATGTGGCCGCGTTATAGATGTCTTTGAGATGGCCGATCGTATCGACCAGAAGTATGTCGGAACCGGACGGAAAGCTCTCTTTTCTTGAATGGATATCGGAAAAGAGAGAATATGATAAACCTTTATCTTCAATATATATTTTTATCGCTTCAACGCGTTCAATATGGCGTGGCGCCAGCACAAGTTTTAAATTTTTTTTCCTCTCACGCAGCTCTTTAAAAAGATCTATGACCATGGACTCCTCGGGATAATGCGTGCTCCCTGCGACCAGGATCTCGTCATCATCACCGAATCCCAGGCTTTTTCTCCCTATTTCAGGCTGATCCGGAGTTTCAACATCGAATTTCATATTACCCGTAACAGAGACTTTACCGGGCGAAGCCCCGAGTTTTATGATCCTTCCGGCGTCGGTATCCGACTGCATGCAGAAACAGCTTATGTTATTAAGTATTTTCTTCACGATAAAAGCGACCCTCCCGTAATTCCTGAAGGAGTTGTCGGATATCCTGCCGTTCGCGAGAATGACCGGAACTTGCCTTCTTTTAAGTTCTTCAAGTAAATTCGGCCATAGTTCCGTCTCTATCATGATATAAATACCCGGATCTATAAGCCTTACCGCCCTCGACACGATAAAACTCACATCCAGGGGAAAATAAAAAACCTCATCTACCGAGCCTTGCGAAGTCTTACATGCCATATCGTTCCCTGTCCGGGTTGTAGTGGAGATAACGATACGGGCATCCGGAAAAGTTTCTTTTATAGCCTTTGCCAGTTTTGTTGCGATAGCGGCCTCCCCTACACTAACGGCGTGTATCCAGAGAGGCTTTTTAATATGCTTTATTTCTTCAGGCAGAAAGGAAAACTTCTGCAGGAAATCACGATGCAGTTTGCCCTTAAAAAGAAGATACGGCAGATAAATGATACCGAAGATCAAAAAGAATATATTGTAAAGTATTCTCATGGAATTATACGATCAATACTATGCTCTCGGATGCGCTTTGTTATATATTTCTTTAACACGCTGGGTCCCCAGATGCGTATAGATCTGTGTAGTGGATAAATTTTTATGCCCTAAAAGTTCCTGGACGCTCCTTAAATCAGCACCGTTGTCCAGCATATGCGTAGCAAAAGAATGACGAAGAGAATGAGGTGAAATTTTCTGTTCTATACTGCATTTCTTTATATATTTATCAATTATCCGCCTGACACTTCTATCCGTAAGGCGGTTACCCGACTTATTCAGAAAAAACGCCGGGGATTTATTGAAACCGGCCATTTTTTTCTCCTCTGAATACCTCTGTATCGCATTCTGAGCCTCTTTGCCTAAAAGAGCGAGTCTTTCCTTCTTACCCTTACCTCTGACTTTTATCACTCCCGCTATAAGATCTATATCCTGATCGCTGAGCCCGACGAGCTCGCTTACGCGTATGCCCGTTGAATACAGCGTCTCCAGAATAGCTCTGTCGCGTAAACCCTGCAAAGTATCAAGGGCGGGTGAAGTCACGAGTTTTATAGTTTCGCTGATATCCAGAAATTTCGGCAGCTTTTTTTCGAGTTTCGGGGTAAAAACCGCATCAGCGGGATTGACCTCAATTTCTTTCATCCTGAAAAGATAACGAAAAAAAGACCTTATGACCGATAGTTTCCTGTTAATGGTCTTTTTGGAGCAATTTTTGTTCTTTAACTCCGCTAAAAATCGCCTGATATCCAAATGAGTCACGCCTGCAGCGCTTTTCCCGCCGAGAAATTCAACAAACTCTTTAAGATCTGACCTGTAATTCCTTAAAGTATGATCAGAATAATTTTTTTCCTCGAGATATTGTTCGAACCTTTTCAAAGATTTCTTCATGTGTTTATTCGCTGTCAGCGTCTTCTTCCTTATTGCTTCCCTGTTCAACATCTTCAACTTCGCTCGGAAGTTTTCTGGTGGTATAAGTGCATTTCGGATAATTCGTACAACCGTAAAACATCCCCCTGGTCGATTTGCGTTCGACAAGTTCACCGCCGCATCCTTCGATGGGACATTTAATGCCGGTTGTTATGGATTTTGCGTTCTTGCACGCGGGGAATCCCGAACAGCTTAAGAACCTGCCGCGCCTTCCCCATTTTATTACCATCGGCCGGCCGCATTGTTCGCATACCTCATCGGTCTTGATCTCCTGCTTCTTCACGCTCTTCATTCGTTCCTTGGCTTGTTCAACTTTTTCCATGAAGGGATGATAAAAGTCTTCGATAACCTTTACCCACTCGATCTTGCCCTCCTCTACCTGGTCGAGCTCGTTTTCCATGTTAGCGGTAAATTCTTCATCGACTATATCGGAAAAATTCTTGACAAGAAGCCCGTTAACAAGTTCTCCTAACTCCGTCGGATGAAAATATTTTGACATTCGCTTTATATAATTACGGTTAACTATCGTGCGGATGATAGGCGCGTAAGTCGACGGCCTTCCTATCCCGTTCTCTTCCAAAGCTTTCACTAAAGACGCGTCGGAATACCGCGGAGGAGGTTTAGTAAAATGCTGTTCCGGCAGAAGTTTTATCAGGTCCACTGCTTCCTCTTTCTCAAGCGACGGTATCTCTATCACTCCCTCCGCCTGCCTTTCTTGATCCCTGTAAACACGTAAAAATCCGTCGAATATAAGCTGCGCACCGCCGGCCTTGAATGTATAATCTCCGGCGTCTATGTGCACCGAAAGTACCGAATAAAGCGCGCTTTCCATTTGACTGGCAACGAACCTTCTCCATATAAGACTATATAGCTTGAACTCATCGTCGCTTAGATAACGCTGCACATCCTCCGGATGTCTTAAGGGAAGTGTGGGCCGGATAGCTTCATGGGCTTCCTGGGCGCTTTTTCTGGATTTATATTTTATCGGTTTTGAAGGGCAGTATTTTTCGCCAAAATTATTTTTTATATAACTCCTTACTTCTCCAAGCGCATCATCTGAAATACGTACCGAATCTGTTCTCATATACGTAATAAGCCCTACACTGCCTTCTTCTCCCAACTCCACACCTTCATAAAGACGCTGCGCTGTCCGCATTGTCTTGCTGGCGGAAAAATTGAGCCTGTTGAAAGCATCCTGCTGCATGACAGAAGTTATGTAAGGCGATCTGGGGTAACTTTTCTTATCTTTCCGGCTTATATCCTTAACAACAAATTCTTTATCTTTTATTTCCGCGACTATTTTATCGGCTGAGCCTTTATCCGGAACATTTATCTTCCCGCCTTTATACTTTACCAGTTTCGCCCTGAACGATTCGGCGTCTTCTTCGGATAAAGCGTCACTCCCTTTTTTCTTAAGCAGCGCTTCCAGGCTCCAATACTCTTCGGGTTTGAACTTTCTTATCTCTTTTTCTCTGTCAACGATCAGTTTTACCGCGACAGATTGGACCCTTCCAGCGCTAAGGCCCCTGGTGATCTTCTTCCAAAGAAGGGGGCTTAAAGAGTACCCCACTATTCTGTCCAATATCCTTCTCGCCTGCTGGGCGTTAACCTTGTTCATGTCCAGATCGCGGGGATGCTCAAACGCCGCCAGAACGGCCTTTTCGGTTATTTCCTCAAAACTGACCCTGTGTATATCGGAATTCTTCTTCTCGAGTTCCCTTTTAAGATGCCAGCAGATAGCTTCGCCTTCCCTGTCCGGATCAGCGGCAAGATATATGGTTTTAGAGGTCTTTGCTTCTTTTTTCAGATCATTTATATATTTCTTGCGGCCTTTGATCACAACATATTCGGGTTTAAAGTCGTTCTCAAAATCTATTGCCATCTTGCTGGCCGGAAGGTCCATGATATGCCCCATGCTGGCCATTACCTTAAAATCTTTTCCGAGGATCTTATTGATGGTCTTTGATTTTGCCGGAGATTCGACTATTACCAAAGACTTGCCCCCGGCTTCTTTGGTCTTTTTAGCGGTTTTAGCTTTTGTTTTTTCTTTTTTTGCAGGCATTATGACCCCTATCTTACTGATGACTTGGCAACTTTGTAATATTTACCGGGCACTGATTCCGCTATTCCTTTAAGTTCCAGTGAAAGAAGGATCTTATGAACACCGGAAGCGTCTATTCCAGCTTGCTCGATGATACTGTCAATATGCACGCTCTCTTTTCCATCAAGCATCCTAAGTACGGTCTCTTCCTCTTGTGTAAGATCCTGCCATTTATGTGAAGTTTCCTTTTGGTCCGGTCCGTGAATCTCCATATCAAGCTCCTCGAGCACATCATCAATATTTGTAACGAGTTTTGCGCCTTTTCTTATAAGATCATTCGTCCCTTCACTCGTGACAGCATTAGCTTTTCCCGGAACTGAAAATACCTCCCTGCCCTGCTCAAGAGCGTAATCCACCGTTATCAACGCTCCGCTTTTTCTGGATGCCTCCACTACAATAACGCCCTTGGCCAGGCCGCTTATGATCCTGTTGCGTCTCGGAAAATTTTCCCTCCGGGGAGATATATCCGAAGTATGTTCCGTAATGACCGCCCCCCTCTCCGCTATTTGGTTGAACAGCTTCTTCCCCTCAGGAGGATATATATGGCGAAACCCGCTTCCCATGACCGCGATCGTACGTCCTCCCGCTTTTAAAGCGCCGCGGTGAGCCGCGGTATCAATACCCCGCGCCATTCCGCTTATGACCGTGATCCCCCTCTCGGCTAATTCAAAACCGAGTTTCTCGGCCATCTGCAGCCCATATAAAGAGCATCTGCGTGAGCCTACGATGGCTACCGTGTTTGCGTCACTTTTTTTAAATTCACCTTTACAAAATATCAGCGGCGGCGGGTCATAAATATTTTTTAAATTCTCGGGATAATGATCGTCGTCATAACATATCACTTTTATATCTTGTTTCTCTATATACGCCAGCTCTTTAAAATATTCGTCGGATCTTTTTACCTCCCTTTCCTTTTCCGGGAACATCTCTTCGGAATATTTATTTTCTTTAAGAAGCTTCATTATTTTTCTGGGGCCAAACCCCGGAACGAACATTAAAGCTATTGTTTCGCGTGATAATCTATTCAAATCCACCCTCTTTAAATCTTTCGTCTTCCACCATTCTGATGAAAATATCAGTAAGTTCCGGATCGAGTTTATGCCCTTTTTCTTTCTTGAGGATCGACAGGGCCCTCTTTTTATCATATGCCATTCGGTAAGGCCTGTCGGCCGTCAGGGCTTCATATATATCGGCGATACTCAGTATTCTTGACTCAAGCGGTATTCCATCGCCTTTCAACCCGTCCGGGTAACCTGTGCCGTCATAATATTCATGATGACTCTTCATTATGGGTATGATGTCCCTCAAGAAATAAACCGGGTATATCATCTGAGCCCCGTGATTGGAATGTTTTTTCACCGCTTCATATTCAAATTCCTTGAGCTTTCCCTTTTTATAAAGTATCTTTTCATCGATCGCCAGTTTTCCCAGGTCATGCAGAAGGGCGGCTGTTTTAAGCCTGTTTATTCTTTCCTTGCTCATTTTCAGCCTTCTCGCCAAAGCGACCGCTAAAGAAGTAACACGAAGAGCGTGCTCAGCGGTATCCGGTTCCGTTATCTGTGTAGCAGAAAAGAACATTTCAATGATCCTGGAATGTACTGTCCGGCTTTTATCAATAGGGATGGTCTTGATCTTCGCGGAGCGTTCAATACCTATGCCTATAGGTTCTTTGATATTAAGGCCTACGAACATGCTCAAAGATCTGTCTTTGCCTAAAAGCGGCACGACCGTCCAGCAAACATATTTCCTATTGCCCTTTTTGGTCAGAACAGGCAGATCGAAACGATAACAGCATTTTCCGTCATTTTTTATGCTGTTGTATATTTTACGGACCTCTCTGCGTCTTGCTTCAGGTACGATCGAGTTGATCCAATTCTTCCCCTTAACCCCTCTTAAAGAATATCCCAAAAAATCCGCGTATCTTTTATTGATAAAAACTATCTTTCCGCTGCCGTTAATCGTCATTACCGGAAAATCCGCGTTCAGGATGAGACTGTCGAAAAAAAGTTCCCACATTACGGGTTCTTTTTCTTTTTTGGTCTTTTTCGCGCTAACTTTCTTCTTTCTCGCCATACGTTATTTCCTTTATCCTTTCCACCACAGAATCTATCTTTCCCTTTGTGGTATCTACATGAAAATCGGCCTTTTCATAAAAGGGCCGTCTCGATTCTAAAAGTTCCTTTATCTTCCCCAGGGGATCGGCAACATTAAGCAAAGGTCTGTGGCCGTGCGACCTTGTTCTTTCCAATATCGTTTCGGGATCCGCCCAAAGACAGATTATCACGCCCCCTTTTTTAAGATTGGCCATGTTCTCTTTATCGAGAACAACTCCCCCTCCCGCATCGATGACCTGATCCGCCTTCCTGCTTACTTCCTTGACTACCTCTTTTTCCGTTTTCCTGAAATATGCCTCTCCATTGCCCTGAAAAATCTCGGTTATCTTCTTGCCTTCCCGTTTTTCGATAATATCATCAGTGCTTACGTATTTCTTGCCAAGCTCCTTTGAGAGTTTCTTCGCTATAACGGTTTTCCCTGTTCCCATAAATCCGACAATAACGATATTGTGCATCTTCTCCCGCCCCTAAATACTCCTCAACTGGTTCATGTATCCTTCATAGTTGCGTTTTATTTCCGCAAGAGAATCGCCGCCGAACTTTTCCAAAAAGAAAGAAGCTATCTCGATTGCTGCCGCTGCCTCCGCCACAACACCGCATGCAGGTACCGCGGTGATATCCGCCCGTTCCGTAGCGGCAACCGCTTCTTCTTTAGTGTCAACATCGACAGACTTAAGCGGTGCGGAAAGCGTCGCGATCGGTTTCATGAAAACCGTGATCTCTATACGTGAACCGTTCGAAATACCGCCTTCGATCCCGCCTGCGTTGTTTGACGGTCTTTTGAATGATACTGACGCTTTGTCATATTCAATAGGATCATGCACCTCAGATCCTTTTTTAGACGCGCATTCTATGCCCTTTCCTATGGAAACCGCTTTAACGGCAGGGATTGACACCATCGCCCTCGCAAGCGCCCCGTCCAGTCTCCTGTCCCATTGGGCATAACTGCCGAGCCCGGGAGGCACAGCCTCCGCAAGGATCTCGATGGACCCGCCTAATGTATTGCCCTCTTTTTGCGCCCTGTCTATTTCCTTGCGCATAAGGTCTTCCGCTTTGGTGTCGGCACATCTTAGATCGGATTTCTCTGAAAGGTCTTTCAACTCGGAAAAGGATAAACTTCCTGTTTCTGCCTCGATCCCGCCGATCATAATGACATGGCTTAAAATATCAATACCGAATTCCCGAAGTATCAACTTGGCAACGGCTCCCGCGGCCACGCGTGCCGCGGTTTCCCGGGCGCTTGCCCTTTCGAGCACATTTCTTGCGTCGCTGAAGCCGAATTTTTCCATGCCGGCCAGATCCGCATGGCCGGGTCTTGGATTCTTTATCTCGGGCAACTTCTCGATCTTATGATCTTTATTGTGAACTATTAAACACAGGGGACTGCCTAAAGTTTCTCCTTTTCTGCACCCTGAAAAGACTTCAGCCTTGTCTTTCTCTATCTTCATGCGCCCGCCTCTTCCGTATCCTACCATCCTCCGGGCCAATTCTTTATTGATGAAATCGACATCCATTTTTAACCCCGCCGGGACACCGTCCAGAATGCTCACCATGCCCATTCCATGCGATTCACCTGCCGTCATATAACGTAACATAATTTTCTCCCATGATAATTTAGCGCAAGATTATTCTCACGCCTTCTGTTTAACAAAATCGTCCCCCACACACTGTTTAAGGACTTATAGTCAATCTCCCATACGCGCCTTTATGGTAGCGCACACCT
>Ga0180432_10000574_pt1 | contig 61415 bp, 53 predicted proteins | sample SS_ome_10_FD_132414 | JGI IMG/M metagenome (GOLD analysis project Ga0180432, IMG submission 132414) | Hypersaline lake sediment archaeal communities from the Salton Sea, California, USA - SS_1_MS_2 metaG | ecosystem: Environmental > Aquatic > Non-marine Saline and Alkaline > Hypersaline >... | reverse complement strand
TCATTCGGTGATACAGGTGAGCGTCCAGCAATACTGGCAGGGCACCGATGTGTTAAAGAAGGAGACGGAACTGCATCCTTCAAGCGGTCACACTTATGAATATATACATTATCTCAGCGGCCGCGTGCAGACCTGGACGACATTCCCAAATGCGCCGGTTGAACCCGCAATAAGAAATTATACAGATGAAGCGGTATATAATATCGGCACGTTACGTGAACGCGGAGAAGAGATATCAATAACAGCGGTTACGTCCGCCCTGGATGGTACGGAAGAGTCAAAAACATTTGAAGAAACGGTCAAGGAAGCTGTCCTTGCGCGCATAAATGATGAGGAGAAAGTAAGCATCGTGGAGATAATAATTTTGGGCATTCAGACAAGCGACGCTATTGCAGAGAGGACGCCTGATAAGTTCCGGAAAGAAACGGACGCGTATCTTAAGAGGAACGAGGGGATCTTTAGTGATGTCCCGGGTGATACGCCGGTCCTTATTCGTGTGCCTATCGAGGTGCTTGCCGATGCCACAGGGGATGACGGCAAGCTGGTGGACGGGTCACCATTGAAGGAGTGGTTGGAAGAATTAGCCGCGTGCCCGCGCATATATATAGAACTTTACACCATGCAGGACCCGGAAGGGATGATAGATAAAGCGGTTTACGAAAGGTATGGACTTTCCGGGGAAGCGTTCCCGGACGATCTAAGGGGCAAAACCAATTGTATATCCCTCTTTGGTACGAATAATTATAACGACGAACAGAAACTCGCGCAGGATATACGTAAAAGCGACGATCTGAAGAGATCTATCATCGTCCCGCTCGGGCTTAAGGGCGACCACAGGGGCGTTGAACGGGCCACGGTATTCGGCCTGCGCCTTGTTCATATAGCCAGGAACCCTGACGATGAGGAATTTAAACAAGAGACGGTAAAGGAATATAACGCGTTAATGAAGTCTTATAAACAGAGTGGAGCTGGACTGACCGTTGCCGATATATCCGCGCTTTTAAGCGGGAATGTAAAAGCAACGGCCAAAGCCCTTTTGAAGATAATAGAACTGCTTCCCATGGAAAGGATATCCGTGGAAGCCATTAAGGAAATAAATAACCGGACAATAAAGATACGTCATTCGGCATAATCGGATCGTCCCGGGACTTAAAGGTTAGTCAAGTTTCCACACGTACGACCACCCGGCGGTCTCCGGCGTTTTCTTCAGGCGCCGGGATATCTCCTGTGCTTCTTTCTTCTGACCTTTATCCTGATCGGGAGAATCCGTTACGACAAGCCAGTCGAAGTCGTATTCGCCGAGTTTTTTCAGGACGCCGGCGGGTTTCAGCTTACCCTTCATTATCATGACCTCGTGGGGTTTCCAGTAATAGTAGAACACAGGGCAGACGGGCATCTGCCAGTACGCGAATCCCGAAATGAGGAGCTTATCATCATCCTTCATGCGCCCGTTAAGGTATGAGGCAAGTTCCCTGGACGCGATCGCGCCCGGCCAGCCGTTGGGGTAAGTGTGTTCATGATAATCCCGGTAAGAGAAGGTGATCCCCGTAAGCGCCGAAAGAACTATTAAAAGCGCGAATACGGGAAAGAGTGTCCTTATCTTCCGTGACGCTTTCCAAAGGCACAGTGCTCCGCCCCCGGCGATCATGGCAAGCGCGGGCGCCGCTGAGAATGACAGCCACGGCGTTTTTGTCACGAATATACAGGATATAGGTATATATACGCAGAGGGCGGTCACCATGGGAACGGCCCACCGCGGCTGTTTCCTGGTAATGGCCGCTCCGGCGAGATAGAACACGCCGATAACGGCTAAGAGCAGCATGGCCGGCCCGAGGTCAGGCAAAAGTTTCATGAGATAATAAAACACGGGTTTTGTCCAGGTCGTGCCGTATACTTCCCGTGAGAAGAAAAAGCCGATCACGTCTCCTGAGAGATTGCTCAGGATTACGTACCACCATCCGGTCAAAACAGCTATCGTAAGAAAAAGCGTCATTAGCGCCCTGAATATTCTCTTTTTATCAAGGATGAAGACGAGCACGACGCAGGAAAGGACGAAGAAAAAGCCGCTCTCTTTACTGAGGAGCGAAAAGGAAAGCGCGGCCGCGCACCAGAAAAACCTTTTATCGAGTATTAAGAGAAGAGCGAGGTAACCGAAAAGCATCGCGAGGGAGTCCCTTTTTATCCAGGTGTCATATCCCATCGAAAGCGGCATCATGCACAGGACGAGCCCCGCCAGCCACGCGTATTTCCATCCGCCTATCCTGGCGCTGAGGAAATAGGTCACAAGAAAAGTCCCGAATGAAAAACCCAGGGAAAGGTATTCCAGCCTCAGGTCTATACCGTCTTTGAAAGGGGATAACAGCTCCGCGAAGAACATGTAAAGCGGCGGGTGGAACTTGTAGTACCAGTAGAACGGGTCCCTGGCGGCATGGGCCAGAAAAGCCCTCAGTGAAAGTATGTTCCAGGCCTCGTCCCACATCAAAAGGTGCCCGAGTGTTCTCGACCTTAGCAGGATAAAGACCAGGGAAAGGGCCAGAGCCCCTGAAAAAAGACGTATCTTGTTCCCGGAAAGCCGCATAGGGACATTTTATACTCACGGTCCTTTTAGTCAAGTAAAAGGATGGGTGGTCCGGTGGGGTGCGCTTTACACCGGGGGTCTCTTTTGATAAAATATATCCCCCAAAGTCATATAATAAGGGGGAGATTGCATAAGGGTCAAAGTCATTTAAAGGAGAGCATAGAGATGGGCAAAGTGCTGATAATAGGAGCTGGTGGAGTAGGGGGCGTTGTCGCGCACAAGTGCGCGCAGGTGCCCGAGGTCTTCGAAGAGATATGCCTCGCGAGCAGGACGGTGGAAAAATGCGAAAAAATAGCCGCGCAATTATCGAGGCCCATCAAGACCGCCCGGGTGGACGCGGACAAGCCGGAGGAAGTCGTCCGGCTGATGAAGAAGTTCAAGCCGGACCTGGTGATCAACGTCGCTCTTCCGTACCAGGACCTTTCCATCATGGACGCGTGCCTCGAGGCAGGGGTGCATTATCTCGATACCGCCAACTACGAACCTCCCGACGAGGCCAAGTTCTGTTACAAGTGGCAGTGGGATTACAAAGACCGTTTCAGGGACAAAGGCATCATGGCGCTCCTGGGGTGCGGTTTTGACCCGGGAGTGACGAATATTTTCTGCGCTTATGCCCAGAAGCATTATTTCGACGAGATACATTATATCGATATAATGGACTGTAACGCCGGCGAGCACGGCCATCCGTTCGCGACCAACTTTAACCCCGAGATAAACATACGCGAGATCACGCAGAAAGGAAAATACTGGGAGAACGGCGACTGGATAGAGACGGATCCCCTGTCGGTCCACGAGACCTTTGATTTTCCCGAGATCGGGCCGAGGGAGATGTACCTGTTATATCACGAGGAAGAGGAGTCTCTCGTGAAAAATGTCAGGGGCCTTAAGCGCATACGCTTCTGGATGACCTTCGGCGAACAGTACATCAACCACTTGAAAGTGCTCCAGAACGTGGGGATGACGCGCATAGATCCGGTCGATTTCGAAGGGAAAAAAATCGTCCCTCTCAAATTCCTGAAAGCCGTCCTGCCGGAACCGTCGACGCTCGGGACGAACTATACCGGCAAGACGAACATAGGATGCATGATGGAAGGCATCGCCCGCGGCGGGAAGAAAAAGATCTATATCTACAACGTCTGCGACCACGCGAAGTGTTACGAAGAGGTCAAGTCCCAGGCGATCTCATATACCACCGGGGTCCCGGCCATGATAGGAGCGATGCTGATGATCAAAGGCACGTGGAAGGGTGACGGCGTATTCAACGTTGAAGAGCTGGATCCCGATCCTTTTATGGAAGAGCTTAACGTTTACGGGCTGCCCTGGGTAGCGAAAGAGGTTTAGATGGATCTTGCGTCGAAAGTCCCTGCCACGCCCTGTTACGTAGTGGACGAAGGGCTTTTAAAAAAGAACCTTGAAGTGCTCGGGAAGGTACAGAAGGAGACGGGATGCAGCATAGTCCTCGCGCTCAAGGGTTTCGCGATGTTCAGCACTTTCCCGCTGGTCAGGGAATACCTCACGGGAACGGCGGCGAGCTCGCTTGACGAAGCGCGCCTGGGTTTCGAGGAATTCGGCAAAGACGTCCACGTGTGCGCCCCCGCGTACAGGGATAACGAGTTCGATGAACTCCTGAAGTACGCCAGCCATATCACGTTCAATTCTTTTTCACAGTGGAAGCGGTTCAAACAGGCGGCATGCTCTTGCGGTAAACCCGTGAAGTGCGGCCTGCGCATAAATCCCGAACACTCCGAGGTCAAGGTGGCGCTCTATGACCCGTGCGCGCCCGGCTCGCGTCTCGGTATACGCGCGGAGCAGTTCCGTGGCGAAGACTTAGGCGGCATTAAGGGACTGCATTTTCATACGCTGTGCGAGCTTAATTCGGACTCCCTGGAGCGGACGCTGAAAGCGGTAGAGGAGAAGTTCGGTCCTGTTATCCATAAGATGGAATGGGTGAATTTCGGCGGCGGCCACCACATATCGCGGCCGGACTATGACGTGGACAGGCTGTGCCGCTTGATAAAGGATTTCAGGGACAGGTATAACGTGAAGATCTATCTCGAACCGGGCGAGGCCATAGCGCTCAACGCGGGATTTCTTGTGGCGTCCGTGCTCGACATAACGCATAACGAAAAGGATATAGCCATACTTGACACCTCGGCCGCTGCGCACATGCCGGACGTCCTGGAGATGCCGTACCGCCCTAAAATAGAGGGGTCGGGCCGGCCGGGCGAACATGAGTATACGTACCGCCTGGGAGGCATGACCTGTCTTGCCGGCGACGTCATCGGGGATTATTCTTTTCCCGAGCCGCTCGAAGTGGGAAGACGGCTTGTCTTTTTTGACATGGCTCATTATACTATGGTCAAGAACAACACGTTCAACGGGGTGCGTCTCCCGTCGATCGCTATTTATGATCCCGGGACCGGCAATGTGCGGGTAGTGCGCGAGTTCGGTTACCAGGATTACCGGGGACGTCTTTCATGAAAAGACCGGAAAGGAATTCTTTATGAAGAAATACATTATGGGTGTGGATATCGGCGGGACGAAGATCGCCACGGGGCTTATTACCGCCGACGGCAAGCTTAAGGAAAAAATAGTACTGCCCACGCTGGCCGAGGAAGGCATAAAGGCCTCTCTGGGCCAGGTCTATAAGTCTATCGAAGACCTTCTCAAGATCAGCAAGGTAAGCAGAAAATCCGTCGAAGGTATAGGCGTCTGCGCCCCCGGGCCCCTCGACCCTTTGAAAGGCATCGTCCATAATCCCCCTAATCTTCCCGGGTGGAAGGAAGTGCCGCTCGCCTCGCTCATCAGGAAGAAATTCAGGATAAAGACGAAGGTCGAGAACGACGCCAACGCCGCCGCTGTGGCCGAGATGATATGGGGCGCCGCTAAGGGATACAAGCACGTCTTTTACGTTACGGTAAGCACCGGGATAGGGACGGGCGTGATCATCGACGGCAGGATATATCACGGCAAGAACGGCCTGGCCGGTGAGGGGGGGCATGTGACCATCAACTATGACGCGAAAGACGCGAAATGCGGCTGCGGCAACATCGGGTGCATCGAAGCCATCGCTTCCGGGCCCTACACGGTGAAACGCCTGGTCAAAAAACTGGCAAAGCATCCGGACCTGAAGACCGATATAGTTGATATGGTCGACGGCGAGCTCGATAACATAACCATGGTGACCATCGGCGAGGCCGCCGCCGAAGGGGACAGGCTTGCCATCGAGACCGTGAAGGAAGAGGCTAAACTTCTGGGCATCTGGTTCGGGAGCATGATAAACCTGCTGGATCCCGAGATCATCGTTATCGGGGGAGGGGTCTCGCTTATCGGAAAACCCCTTTTCAGGGAGATCCGCAAGTCCATTCTTGAGCACACCATAAATATCTTCGCGAGCAAAACGCCGGTAGTCCAGGCCAAGCTGAAGAGAAACGTCGGGATATTCGGTTCCGCCTCTTTGTTCGCGAAACGAAAAAGAAGATAATGCGATATGACCAGGCATGACCGGTGCGTCGTTACCGCCTCCGACGCTGATTATTTCCCCGCGCTTATCGCGCTTTTAAGAAGCCTGCGCCGTACGAATCCTCATCTTGACGTCGTCGTGTTCGACGGCGGTCTTACCAAGCGCCAGTCCGCGAGAGTCCGCGCATTCGCGGACGTCATACCCAAAAAGCCTTCCGTAGAACTTGAAGGAAGAGGGAAATTCAGTTACATAGGCAACACTACGCTCCTCAAACTTGAGGTCACGGACCTGGACTATGATAAGGTGCTGTATCTCGATGCCGACACGGTGGTGCTGGATGCGATAGATGAGCTTTTTTCGTTCCCCAAAGGGACGGTAGGAGTCGTGAATGAAAGGACCGCACTCAAGAACATCTTTCGCGTACAGCACAGGGAGATGCTGAAGGAAGTGATCGATGCCGACTGGGAGAGGCCCGCTTTCAATGCCGGTCTTTTTGCCCTGCGACCAGCGGAGTGGCGCTATCTTCCGGACATGGCCCGGGAGCTGATAGAAAAGTTCGGCGCGGACGTTTTTTCAAAAACAAAGGACCAGCAGCTCCTTAACCTCATATTCCGGGCGAAGACCTGCAGTTTCCCAGGAAGGTATAATTTTTCTCCCTTTTATGATGATGCCGGAGAGTGCGCCCCCGCGGTGATCCATTACCTTACGCAATGCAAGCCGTGGCATAGCGGCTATCCCCGCGGGTATTTTTATGACCGGTTCCGGTCCAATATAACGGCAGCCGATTTTCCGGAAATAGTGCTGGTAGATATCCGCCGCGCGTTCGAAAAGATCAAGCTATCCGGGCGGAGATAACTTCCTTTGACACACCCGCTCGGGCGGGAATATAATGAATGGTATGAAGCATCCCTGGACGCTCACTTTTCTGCTTCTATTTGCCGTATTTTTTTACTGCGGCCCGTCCGCTGCTGAAACCTCTGAAGGACTTTTTCCTACACTTGAAAGCAGGGAAGAGTTCGCGAAAGATATGTCCTCTCTTGTCAGTAAGGCCTGGAGGAGGTGGCAGGATTCCATCCTGGTCAATGACGTTGACGTCGAAGGGTCATACGGCATCCTCAGGCCGGGCGGCCTGAAGGGGCCGGTACTTACGGCATCGAGCATACTTTCATACTTTGACAGGAGCGGCAGGCCCCAGGATTATATAGGCTGCGTTAAGGCCGTAGCGGAAGCCGTCGAAAGCGGTATGCGGAAATGGCAGAAAGGTTACGCGCACAGGAACATACCGTTCCCTCAGGGAGCGTCCTGCACGTATACGCTGCCGCCCTGTAATAACATGCCCGTCGTGGTAAGTTCCGGTAGTTCCCCGGGAGCGAAGGACATGTCGGAAACGGAACTTTACAATTACATGCTTTACAGGGCGCCGCGGCAGGAAGAAAGCACGCTGGTCGTCCTGCGCGCTTCGGCCGGCGCGATATCCGAGTGTTTTGCCAGATGGGAAGATTCATGTTCGATAGTGGGTATACTGGCCAGCGGCGGGATCGCGCCCCAGCCGGCCCCGATGGGTTCCGGCCCCGGACCCGTGAAAGGGGCAAAAGGGAACGACGGCAAACTGGTCGGCGCTTATTTCAACGGAAAGCTCATGTATGCCCGCATGGTGGCGTATTTCAGAAAACAGAAGACAGAGGTCAGATGACAGAGAAGATCTGACCTCTGTCTTCTGACTTCTGATCTCTGGAACGCGGGCCTTGCATTTATTTTACCCCTGTGTTATAAAGTTGTTTAACCATGTCATACCAGGTATTAGCCCAGAAATACAGGCCCCAGACGTTTGACGACGTGATAGGGCAGGAAGCCGTTACAAGGACGCTCAAGAACTCCATCTCGCAGGGTAGGGTAGCGAACGCCTATATCTTCTGCGGGCCGAGAGGCGTGGGCAAGACGTCCGTGGCCCGCCTCTTGTCCAAGACGCTCAACTGCGAAAGGGCGGCGTCGAAAAGACCGTGCAACGATTGCACTTCCTGCCGGGAGATATCCCAGGCTAACAGCATAGACGTTCTCGAGATAGACGGCGCGTCCAACAGGGGCATCGACGAGATCCGGACCCTGCGGGAGAACGTCAAATTCTCGCCCTCAAAAGGAAAGTTCAAGATATACATCATAGATGAGGTCCACATGCTGACCCAGGAAGCGTTCAACGCGCTCCTGAAGACGCTGGAAGAACCGCCGGAGCACGTCAAGTTCATATTCGCCACTACCGAACCGCACAAGGTCCTCGCGACCATCATGTCGCGGTGCCAGAGGTTCGACTTCAAGAGGATACCCCCGAAGATGATCTTTGACCGGCTGGTGGATATAGCCGAAAAGGAGAAGATAAACGTCGACGAAAAGGCGGCCCTTTTGATCTCCCGTTCGGCGGACGGCAGCCTCAGGGACGCGCTGGTAGTACTGGACCAGATGGTCTCTTTCTCGGGGAAGAAAATACTGCCCGAAGAGGTCGTCGAGCTTCTCGGCATGATACACCAGGACAAGATGTTCGAGCTCTCGGGCGCTATCATAGGCAACGATCCGAAAGCGGTAGCCGTCATACTGGACGAGATGATAAATAACGGCAAGGATCCGGTTTTTCTGGTGAACAGCCTTATCGCCCATTACAGGGACCTCATGGTGCTGAAAACCGTCGGCTCGACGACGACGGATATGGCTTTTACGGATGAAGAGCTCGCGAAGCTCGAGCAGGAGACGGCAAAGCTTTCGCTGGAAGAGATACTGTACGTACTGCAGAACCTTTCCCACTGTCTGACCCTAATGAAGGGCGCTGTGTTCGCCCGCGCGCCGCTGGAGATAACCCTTATTCGTCTTACCAGGCGCAGGTACGTGCTCGCGCTCCCGGACATCCTTTCAAGACTTGAGGGTATGGGAGAGGGCGGCTTTTTCCCGGCTGCCGATGCCCCGTCCGGTAAGACCGCGTCAGCCGGGGCCATGGCGTCAGCGGACCAGAACGGATACCATGTGCAGAGCGTCAGGTCTTCCAGGGACAGCCGCGGAAAACAGGATTTTCTGGAAGAACCGGACAATGCGGACCAGCCGCCCGGGGGATTTGACTCGGCTAAAGCCCACTGGAAAGCCGTGCTGAATTACGTCAAGGGCAAGAAGATGTCGGTCTTCACTTTCCTTAGCGCGGGTAAACCCGTGGAGTTCAGCGATAAAAAGGTGGTAATAGGTTTCGCGAAAGAGCATTCTTTCAATAAAGACGCGCTTGAGGCGGAAAGCAACAAGAGCGTTATAGAGGAAGCGGTGAGCAAGGTCACGGGCAATACCCCCAAGCTTGAGTTCACTCTTCTGGAATTCCTGGGGAAGGCCCCGGATGAAGAGCCCCCCGCGGTACCCGGGAAGAAAACCAAGGTCAGCGAGAATATGAAACCCGTGATCGAGAAGACGATAGACGTCTTCGGCGGCCAGGTCATCCGTGATTACACGGAGGACAACAAGTGATAAAAGGTTTCCCCGGGGCCATGACCAGGCTCATAGAGGCGTTCAGCAGGATGCCCGGCATCGGTCCGCGTTCGGCGCAGAGGCTCACTTTCCATATTCTCCAGTCTTCCGGCGAGGAAATAGATTCGTTGCTCCGTTTTATCAGGGAGGTCAAAGAGAACGTAAGGTTCTGCGCCAGGTGCAACAACCTGAGCGAGGACCGGATCTGCGGGATATGTTCCGATCCGTCGCGTGACGCGTCGATGATATGCGTGGTCGAGGGGCCCAGCGGCGTCATAGCCATGGAGAAAGGCGGTATATACCGGGGTCTCTATCACGTCCTTCTCGGTGAACTTTCCCCTATAGACGGGGTAGGGCCGGACGATCTGAAGATAAAGGAACTTATCCGCAGGATAAGAAAAGAGGCGGTAAAAGAAGTCATCATCGCCACTGATTTCACGACGGAAGGCGAAACGACGGCATTATATCTTATGGAGGTGCTCAAACCCCTGAAAGTGAAGGTCACGCGCCTGGCGCACGGCGTACCGGTAGGGGCGAGCGTGGAATACGCGGATGTGGCTACCCTGCAGAGGGCCCTGGAGGAACGCAGGGGCATATAATGTAATGACAAATGGTGAAATCCGATGACAAAAACTTTGGTATTTGTGCTTTGACATTTGCCATTATTTCATTATACTTTTAGTAGCTAAATTATTGGAGCATAACAGGTCAGAGTTCCTTTTTTAAGGTTTTTAAAGGAGGTAATCTATGGGCGTTATGGAAGCTGTCAAAAAAGGTTTCGCGCTGTCCGCGAAGCTCATGAACGTGATCCTTGTTTTTTTCGTGTTCAACGTGGTCATAGGGCTTATCAGCCTGCCTCTGGCCAACCCGGCGAGGGCCGGTAACCCCGGGATCATAGCGGTATCCATCATCTCAAGCATACTGTTCTTCCTGGTCTTCATCTTCCTGCAGGGCGGGGCTCTCGGGCTTGTTAAGGACCAGATAAAGACCGCTTCTTCCAGCATGGCCCAGTTCACGGACTACGGGAAAAAGTTCTACGTACGCATACTTGTGCTGCTTCTGCTATATATACTCATAGCGATAGGTATCGTCCTGGTGCTCAGCCTTATCAGTGCCGGGATACTGCTTCTGGGCGATAATATAGGAACAAGGAGCATTGTCGCTACCCTGGTCACGGTGGCGGCCATTGTGGCGATAACACTTCTGATATACCCCATATATTCGATAGTCGTGGATGATATAGGCGCGCTGGCCGCCCTGAAGAAGGGTGTGGCCACGGCAAAGTCCAATTTCTGGAAGACCCTGGGTCTTTTCGTCGTGCTCCTTGTCATCAGCCTGCTCATCTCTCTTATTATAGGTTTTATAGTGGGGCTCATCACGGTGCCTCTGGCGGTGAACATAAGCCAGATCATCATAGCGATCGTGAACGCGGCGGTGCAGTCCTATATACCGATAGTCATGATGATCGCGTTCATGAGCTTTTACATGTCTCTTGTCGGGGGCGGCGCGCAGCAGCCGCAGCAGCCGGAGGGAATAGCCTAAGTTCATTCTTTGCGTGATGTTCAAAAAAGGGCGGAACTTCAAGTTCCGCCCTTTTTTTTGATTGTTACTTATGATACAATAAGCACCTAAAACACGTCAATTCACCCCTTATCAAACATTTAAAACAGGAGGTTCTGCAATGGGACGTAATATGGTTCCTTATGACGGCAACAGTGCTGTCGCGCATGTGGCGCACGCGACGAACGAAGTCATAGCTATATATCCTATTACACCGTCTTCCCCTATGGGAGAGATAGCCGACGAGAAATCCGCCAAAGGCGAAACGAACATATGGGGCTCTGTCCCCACGGTAGTCGAGCTGCAGTCGGAAGGCGGCGCCTCGGGCGCGGTGCACGGATCGCTGACCACGGGAGCTCTGACCACGACTTTTACTGCTTCACAGGGGCTTCTCTTGATGATACCCAACATGTACAAGATAGCCGGTGAGCTTACGCCGACGGTCTTCCACATTGCTTCGCGTTCGATCGCGTGCCAGGCGCTTTCCATATTCGGCGATCATTCCGACGTAATGGCTACCAGGGCGACAGGCTGGGGGCTCCTTTCTTCGGGCAGTGTGCAGGAGACCATGGATTTCGCTCTTATCGCCCAAGCCGCGACGCTGGAAAGCAGGGTACCGTTCCTCCATTTTTTCGAAGGGTTCCGCATATCACATGAGATACAGAAGATCGAAGAACTGACTTTCGACGATATGAAGGCGATGCTTGACGAAAAGTATATCTGGGCGCACAGGAAGTGGGGTATGAACCCCGAGCATCCGGTGCTTCGGGGAACATCCCAGAACCCCGATGTATATTTTCAGGGGAGAGAATCGGTGAATAAGTACTATCTGGAATGTCCCGCCATAGTTCAAAAGGCCATGGACAAGTTCGCGAAGATAACGGGCCGTCAGTATAACCTTTTTGACTATATCGGCGCGAAGGATGCGAACAAGGTCATAGTGATAATGGGCTCCGGCGGTGAGGCAGTGCATGAAACGGTCGATTATCTCAACGCCAAAGGGGAGAAGGTCGGCGTCGTCAGGGTGCGCTTGTACAGGCCATGGGACACCAAGGCTTTTGTTTCGGCGCTTCCCAGGACGGCAAAGGCGATAGCCGTCCTTGACCGGACCAAGGAGCCGGGGAGCCTCGGTGAACCGCTGTATGAGGATGTACGTACGGCCATAGGAGAGGCCCTCGAAGGCGGGTTCGCACCGTTCAAGACGTACCCGAAGACGGTCGGCGGCAGGTACGGGCTCGGTTCGGCCGAGTTCACGCCGGCCATGATCAAGGGCGTCTTCGATAACCTGGCCTCAGAAAGACCCAGGAACCATTTCACCGTGGGGATCATAGATGACGTGACGAAGACGGACCTCGATTACGATCCCGCTTTCAGCACTGAAAGCGACCAGACCTACAGGGCGATGTTCTACGGCCTCGGGTCGGACGGTACGGTAGGGGCCAACAAGAACTCCATCAAGATAATAGGCGAGGAGACCGACAATTACGCCCAGGGTTATTTCGAGTATGACTCGAAGAAGGCGGGGGCGGTCACCATATCGCACCTGCGTTTCGGGCCCAAACCCATACGCAGCCCCTATTTTATATCGAAAGCGAACTTCCTGGCATGCCACAATTTCTCCTTCCTTGAGAAGTATGATATGCTGAAGAACCTGCAGGAAGGCGGGACGTTCCTCCTTACGTCCCTGTATGATGCCGGTAGCGTGTGGGAGCAGCTTCCCCCCAAAGTACAGAAGCAGATCATCGACAAGAAACTGAAGTTCTACGTGATAAACGCCGTCAGGATAGCCGAGGATATCGGTCTGGGGAGTAGGATCAACACCACTATGCAGACCGCTTTCTTCAAGATATCCGGGGTGATGGACGAGGCGAAGGCGGTAGAGGCCATCAAGCACGCCATCAAAAAGACATATGGTTCGAAAGGCGATAAGATCGTCGACATGAACGCCCGCGCTGTTGACGCGGCTCTGGAGGCATGCGAAGAGGTCAAGGTGCCTGAAAAGTTCACGGGTAAGGTCGAGGAAACGCCGACCGTTCCGGATGACGCGCCAGAGTTCGTCAAGGAGACGACGGCAAAGCTCCTGCGCAGGGAAGGCGAGACCGTGACGACATCGGAAATGCCGTCCGACGGTACCTGGCCGACGGGCACGACGCAGTATGAGAAGCGCAACATAGCCATCAACATGCCCGTCTGGAACCCGGAGACCTGTATCCAATGCGGCAAGTGCACCATGCTGTGCCCGCACTCGGTCATACGCGCGAAGATATACAAGGAAGAGCTCCTGAAGGACGCGCCCGGGACGTTCAAGCATGCCGCTCCCAAACCGAAAGGGCCCGAGGGTTATGTTTACACCCTCCAGGTGGCTCCGGAGGATTGCACGGGCTGCGGCGTCTGTGTACATAACTGTCCCATGAAAGCCAAAGAGGCCATAAAGATGATGCCGCAGGAGGAGCTCAGGGAACAGGAAGAAAAGAACTTTGAGTATTTCTTAAGCATACCCGATCCCGAGCCGCATCTTTATAACCGCAGCGTAATGAACGGTATACAATTCATCAAGCCGCTTTTCGAGTTTTCGGGAGCGTGCGCGGGCTGCGGCGAAACGGCTTACGTGAAGCTTTTGACGCAGCTTTTCGGCGACAGGGCGATAATCGCCAATGCTACCGGCTGTTCTTCCATCTACGGGGGGAATCTGCCGACCACGCCGTATTGCCAGCGCGCCGACGGGCGCGGCCCGACGTGGAACAACTCCCTGTTCGAGGACGCGGCGGAGATAGCTTACGGGATGCGCCTGGCGGCGGACCAGTACGCGGGATACGCCAGGACGCTTGCCGACAAAATAATATCGAAAGGTGAATGCCAGAAGGAGATAATCACGCTTCTTGAAGAGCTAAAAGCGTGTCCGCAGAAAACGCAGGAAGAGTTCGAGCTCCAGCGCCTGCGCATCTCCAAGGTCGAGCCGCTTCTCAGGCAGTGCAAATCGGTCGAGTGCAAGGAACTCCTTTCGGTCCTGGATTATTTTGTCCCCAGATCGGTGTGGGGCGTAGGCGGTGACGGGTGGGCCTATGACATCGGCTACGGCGGACTGGACCATGTCCTGGCCGCGGGCAAAAACGTGAACCTCCTGGTCCTGGATACGGAGGTCTATTCCAATACGGGCGGGCAGGCGTCAAAAGCCACGCCGATGGGCGCTATCGCCAAGTTCGCGGCAAGCGGTAAACCCATAGGGAAGAAGGACCTGGGTATGATGGCGATGAGCTACGGGTATGTTTACGTGGCGAAGATCGCCATGGGGGCCAACCCCATGCAGGCGGTCAAGGCCTTCATAGAGGCGGAGATGTACGACGGGCCGTCCATTATCATCGCTTATTCGCACTGTATCGCCCACGGTTTCGACCTGGTCAACGGGTGCGACGAACAGAAAAAGGCCGTCGCGGCGGGCCACTGGCCGCTTTTCAGGTACAACCCGGAACTCTGCGCGCAGAGTAAAAATCCGCTCGTCCTGGACAGCAAAGAACCCGACATACCGCTCGAGGATTATATTTATAACGAGAACCGGTACAGGATGCTGGAAAAGTCGGATCCAGAAAGGGCCAAGATGCTCCTGAACAAGGCGCAGAAGCTGGTGAGGGACCATTACGACCTTTATAAGTATCTCTCCGAAAGAAAATACTGCGGGGAGGAAAAAGAAGAAGTAAACCCCGTTAAAACGGAAGCCGCGTAGATCCTTTGTCAACAGCGTTCTGACGGGGGAAAGGTGTCAGGCGAGAGTCGATCTTGAAAAAAAAGCCTTCACTGCATGTAGGCTGTTCCGGCTGGAACTATAACCACTGGAAAGGGCTTTTCTATCCGGCCAAAAGTTCCTCGAAGACCTGGTTCGAGGGGTATTCTTCCATCTTTTCCACGGTCGAGATCAATAACACTTTTTACCGGCTGCCGGAGGAGACCGTTTTCAAAAGATGGCATGACCAGGCGCCGTCCGGTTTTCTTTACGCTGTCAAAGGTAACCGGTTCATCACTCACATGAAAAAGCTCAAAGATCCCGACGAACCGGTAAAGCGTTTTTTGGAACACGCCCGTATCCTGAAGGAGCACCTGGGGCCCGTACTTTTTCAATTGCCTCCGCACTGGGCGGTGAACGAGGGCCGGCTTGACGGATTCACCGACATCCTGCCGAAAGACCTGGCATACGTTTTTGAGTTCAGGGACCCTTCCTGGTATTGCGACGGCGTGTACGGCATACTTGCCGGGAAGAAGATGTCCGTGTGTCTCCATGACATGAAGGGATCGGCTTCGCCGGAGATATCGGTAGGGCCCCTGTGTTATATCCGTTTCCACGGGACCACCGGCCTTTACGGTGGAAAATACCAGGCTGAAAAAATACGCAAATGGGCTGACTTCATAAAAAAAGCCATGGAGGCGGGTAAAGACGTTTACGCATATTTTAACAACGACGCGGAGGCGAACGCGCCGCGCGACGCGTTGAGATTACTACGGGAAGTCAACAAGGACGGAGGTTCTGGGGACACGTCTGTGTAGGTGACATGTAGGCGAGCAGACATGTCCCCAGAATATAATTTTATTATGATACGGCCGGATTGGATACGGGGAAAAGTCGCATGGGGCGGCAACTTTAACGAGGTGAAAGAGCTTCTGCGCGATTTCGGGCTTCACAGTGTCTGCGTGGAAGCGTCGTGTCCCAACAGGGGCGAGTGCTGGCAGGAAAGGCACGTTACTTTCCTTATTATGGGGGATATCTGCACGAGGGGATGTCTTTTTTGCGACGTCAAAAAAGGCGAGCCGCGGGGGATAGATTTCCGCGAACCGGGAAGGATAGCCAGGGCCGTCGGGAAACTCGGCATCAGATATGTCGTTGTCACATCGGTGACGCGGGATGACCTCTACGACAAGGGGGCCGGGCATTTTGCCGGTACGGCCAGGGAGATAAAGGCGTACGCCCCCGAGGCGACCGTTGAACTTCTTGTGTCCGATCTCGGCGCGAAAAAAGAGTTCCTGGAAAAAGTGGCGTTTTCCGGCGCCGAAGTGATCGGCCACAACATTGAGATGCCGGAGAATCTTTACGGGGCCGTGCGCCCGGACTCGGATTATCGGACATCGCTTGACACGCTCAAGGGACTTTCCGGTTTTAAGAAAAAAGGCGCGCGTATCCTTGTAAAATCCGCGATCATCGCGGGTCTCGGGGAGGAAAAAGGGGATATTTTCCGGACCATGCGCGATCTGCGCAGCGCCGGGGTCGATATAGTGTACATCGGACAATATCTGGGGCCGTCGGGGAAGCACTGGCCGGTCAAAAAGTATTACAGTCCCGACGAGTTCGCTTATTTCGAGGAAAAAGCGCGTGAGATGGGGTTCGGTGCCTGCCTGGCCGGGCCGATGGTCAGGAGTTCCTACCGCGCTTATGAATCGTTCCTCGCGTGCGTAAAGCGGGAACAGGTCTTGACAAGATAGACGAATATTTTATAATGAAAGAGGTGCAACTGGCGTTTTCAAGTGGGTAACCACGAGGGAGCAAAACGCCAAAAGCCGCACGCCTGGGTTTTTGGCCTATCTGTGTCGATTTATCCTTATTTATTCAATGGATCTAAAAAAGACCCCTCTTTATGACAAGCATCTTGAGGCGGGAGCCAGAATGGTCCCTTTTTCGGGATGGTATATGCCGGTCCAGTACACGGGCATAATAGAGGAGCATATCCACACCAGGACGGCCGCGGGACTTTTTGACATCTGCCATATGGGCGAGTTCATCCTGCGGGGGGAGACCGCCGCTGGTGATCTGGAAAAACTCATGACCCGACGGATAGGTGATATGCCCGTGGGAAAATGCAGTTACGGTTTTATCCTGAACGAGGCGGGCGGCGTGATCGATGATCTCATAGTTTTCTGTCTCTCGAGGCACGAGTTCCTTCTGGTCGTGAACGCCGGGACCACGGACAAGGACCGGGCATGGATAGAAAAGAACATCTCCGCCGGCACCGAGCTCCGGGATGTATCCGCAAAGACGGCCAAGCTGGACGTTCAGGGACCGTTATCGGGTGACGTTGTTGCCTCGCTTGTCGGTAAGGGCGCGGTCTCGGGAATAAAGAGGTACCACTTCGCGTGGTGCAAAATAGGCGGGATGGACACGATAGTCAGCCGTACCGGCTATACGGGCGAACTTGGCTTTGAGCTTTTCTTCCAGGCGGAACGAGCGCCGGATATTTGGGATATGCTCTTGAAGACGGGTGGTGTGAAGCCCGTCGGGCTCGGCGCGCGCGACACCCTCAGGCTGGAGATGGGTTATGCTCTCTACGGTAACGATATAGATGAAGCGCATACCCCTTTTGAAGCGAATCTGGGAAGGTTCGTCGGCATGGAGAAGTCTTTTCTTGGAAAAGACGCGCTTCTGCAGCAGGAGGATGAGGGATTCAAGCTGCTTTTGGCGGGTTTCATTTGCGAGGGCAGAAGGAGCGCGAGGAAAGGTTTTGAAGTTCATGTGGGTGAAAAGAAAGTGGGAGAGGTCACCAGCGGCGCTTTTTCTCCGTGTTTGAAAAGAGGCATAGGTCTGTGCTATATTGATAAGAACCTTACCGGTGACGGGGGTGAGGTGCTTCTCACGGACGGGAAGACGGAAATAAAGGCGACCATAAAGGATATACCGGTATACAAGCGTTAAGTATCAAGTATCAAGTATCAAGTATCAAGTGTCAAGTATGGAGTAGGGAGTAGAGAGTAAGGAATAGAGAGCAAGGAGGCAGGATGATACCGCGGGAACTGAAATATACCAAAGAGCATGAATGGGTGCGAATAGAGGGTAATGAAGCCGTGGTGGGTATCACGGACCACGCCCAGTCCGAACTCGGGGACATAACTTTTGTGGAGCTTCCCCAGAAGGACGCTGAGGTCAAACAGTCCGACAGCGTGGCCACGGTCGAATCGGTAAAGGCGGCCAGTGATGTATATGCGCCCCTTTCGGGGAAGGTTCTGGAGGTCAACGAGGTCCTCAGGGAGAGTCCCGAGACGATAAACAGTTCGCCTTACGGCGACGGGTGGATATGCCGGGTAAGCGTATCCGACCTTGGGGAACAAAAGAGCCTTCTGGACGCGGCGGCGTACCAGGAATACCTCAACGAGCAGGGCTGATGAGCTATATTTCCCATACTCCCGAAGAAAAGATCCAGATGCTGGAAGCCATCGGGGCGGGCTCGGACGAAGTCGAAGAGCTTTTTTCCGTCATACCGTCCGAACTGAGAGCGCGTTCTTTTGACCTCCCGCCGGGGAGGTCGGAATTCGAGGTCGTCAAGTACCTGAAAGGCCTGGCCTCGAAGAATGCTACGGACCTCGTCAATTTTGTGGGGGGAGGCTTCTATGACCACTATATCCCCGCCGCGGTGGATGCCGTAGCGTCACGTTCGGAGTTCTATACCGCCTATACCCCTTACCAGCCGGAAGCGTCGCAGGGCACCTTGCAAGCCATATATGAGTACCAGAGCTGTATATGCCGGCTTACGGACATGGAGGTCTCCAACGCGTCGCTTTACGACGGGGGAACAGCGCTTTATGAGGCGGTCATGATGGCGTTGCGGCTGACCGGGAGGAACAAGGTCATAATGGACGGTGCCGTCAATCCTGTCTACAGGAAGATGATACGTTCATATACAAGCAATCTTTCTATCGAGTTCGTCGAGACGCCCCTCTTTCACAGCGGCAGGGACAAATACCGCGACGAGATAGATAAATATCTTGATAAAAAAACCGCGGCCGTGATACTCCAGAACCCTAATTTTTTCGGGACGGTGGATGATCACAGTGATATAGCCCGGCGGTGCCGTGAAAAAGGCATACTGGTGATCGAGAGCGTGTATCCCATAGCCCTGGGACTTCTTAAGACGCCGAGAGAAATGGGGGCGGATATAGTCACCGGGGAAGGGCAAAGCCTCGGGATACCGCTTTCCTTCGGCGGCCCCTATCTTGGGTTCATGGCGACCAGGAAAGAACTGGTACGCAAGATGCCCGGCAGGATCGTGGGAGCTACCAGGGATGAGGACGGAAGAAGGGCGTTCGTCCTTACCCTGCAGGCGAGGGAGCAGCACATACGCCGGGAAAAGGCTACGTCAAACATATGTTCCAATGAGGCTTTGTGCGCCTTGCGCGCGCTTATTTACATGTGTCTTTTGGGGAAGGCCGGGCTCCGGAAGACGGCGCAGCTTTGCATGGACAAGGCGGAATATACCAAGGAAAGGCTCGGAGAGATAAAAGGCGTGGAAGTGAAAAAGTGGCCCACTTTTAACGAGTTCATAATCAAACTGCCTAAAAGGACGAGTGAGGTCATAGGCAAGCTGATAACGAAAGGTATAGCCGCGGGTTTCCCGCTTGAAAGGTATTACAAGGGCATGGAGAACTACCTGCTCGTGGCGGTCACGGAGAAGAGGACCAAACAGGAGATCTCGCAGTTCGCGAACGCCCTGGAGGAAGCTCTATGGAGCTGATATTCGAGAAGTCCAGGCATGGAAGGAAGGGTTTGACCCTGCCGGCAAAAGACGTTCCGGCCGATGCCGAACTGGATAAGAAGTTCGTGAGGAAAAAGGACGCGGAACTGCCTTCGGTTTCGGAACTCGACGTCATCCGGCATTTTACCAACCTTTCCAAGAGGAACTTCGGCGTCGATTCGCATTTTTATCCTCTCGGTTCCTGCACTATGAAGTACAACCCTAAGTTCACCGAAAAAATAGCCGCTATGGAGGAGTTCGTTTCCCTGCATCCGTTGTATCCCCAGCTTATCATGGGAGCGATGCTCACGCAGGGCGCGCTTGAGATCATCTATAATCTGGAAAAGGCCCTGTGCGAGATAACCGGCATGGACGAATACACCTGCCACCCGATGGCCGGCGCCCACGGCGAGCTCACCGGGATAATGGTAATAGCCGCTTATCACCGGCATAAGGGGAACAGGAAAAAGTACGTACTTATACCGGATTCGGGGCACGGCACCAATCCAGCGTCGGCCGCGATAGCCGGTTACGAGGTCAAGACCATCCGTTCGGACGAGCACGGCGTGATGGACCTCGATGAGTACAGGGCCGAGCTGAACGAAGAAACGGCCGCGGTCATGCTGACCTGCCCGAACACGCTGGGCGTCTTCAATCCGCATATAAAAAAGATATCGGATCTCGCGCATAAGGTGGATTGCCTGGTGTATTACGACGGCGCGAACCTGAACGCGATAATGGGGAAGGCGCGTCCCGGTGATCTGGGGTTCGATGTGGTCCATCTTAACCTGCACAAGACGTTCGCTACCCCTCATGGCAGCGGTGGCCCCGGGTCAGGCCCGGTAGGCGTCAAGGGAGACTTGGCGCCGTATCTGCCTGTTTCACGGGTGATCAAGAGGGAGGACGGGACCTTCGCCCTTGATTATGACAGGCCTCTTTCGATAGGGTTCATGTCCCCCTTCTACGGCAATTTTGCCGTGATGCTCAAAGCGTATGCGTATATACTCCTTCTGGGGAGAGAGGGACTGGTCGAGGTGAGCGAGAACGCGGTCCTGAACGCGAATTACGTCAAGGAACGGCTCAAAAAATGCTATGATATACCGTATGAACGCAACTGTCTTCATGAGTTCGTCCTGTCGGCTTCCCGCCAGGCCGAAAAGGGCGTCCGCGCGCTCGATATCGCGAAGGCCCTCATCGACAAGGGCATCCACCCGCCCACGGTGTATTTCCCGCTCATAGTGAAGGAAGCCATGATGATAGAACCTACCGAGACCGAGTCGAAAGAGACGCTCGACCGGTTCATCGAGGTCATGATCGAACTGGCGGAACTCGCCGAAAAAGATCCCGAGGTTTTCAAGGAGTTCCCGGAAAAAGCCCCGGTCCGCAGGCCTGACGAAGTTAAAGCAGCCAAAGACATGGACCTGGCATGCCTGCCGTAGTCAGGTTTCAGGCCTCAGGTAACAGGTCTCAGGGAAGAAACCTTTATGAAACTTGCAAGATATACCCCCAAAACTCCCGAAGAAGCAATTGCATTTGATGAACTGTTATTGATAAAGGCGGAATCAGGACAGATAGGGGAGACTATCTGGTTTTGGGATCCGCCTTCTTTTTTCGTGGTATTAGGCAGAGCAAGAGAAGTGGGCGCTGATTGCCATTTGGAAAGATGCAGGCAGGATGGACTAAAGATAATACGGCGCATATCCGGGGGCGGTACAGTATTGCAAGGTCCGGGGTGTTTTAATTATACACTGGTCCTTTCTTATGACAGGAGTGAGCGATACAGGAATATAAGGGATTCTTACCGGGATATTCTTGGCAAGATCTCGGATGGGTTGGGGAAAAAGAGTTTTGACGTAAGATTTTATCCACTATCCGACCTTGCTCTGGACGGGAAAAAAATATCAGGCAATGCGCAAGCCAGGAAGCGCAGATTTTTTCTTCATCATGGGACCTTTCTGTGTGGTCTGGATATCGGAAAGGTTTCTGGTTACCTGAGCCATCCTGATACGGAACCAGAATACCGCAGCGGCCGCTCGCACGAAAATTTTATGGTCAATATACCGATCACTCCCACTGAGGTCAGAAATGTCATAAAGGGGGCTTTTTTACCCCAGGACATTTCTGGATGGAGACCGGATAAAAATTTTCTTGATCAACTCGACGGGCTAGTGGCATCGAAGTATTCAAAGGACGAATGGAATTTCGCTTTTTAACTTACCTGAAACCTGCAACCTGAGACCTGAAACCTGTACCTTTCAGTACATGTATGACACTTTGACACTAGCGAGCGAAGCGAGCGATGACACTCTGACACTTCCCTCTGTCTTCTGTCGTCTGTCTTCTGACACCTGAGACCCGGTCACTCCTGGATGCGGTCGATGTACTTGCCGGTATTCGAGTCCACCTCCACTATGTCGCCTTCCTCGATGAACTGCGGCGCGTCGATCTTCATGCCGTTCTCGAGAGTGATCTCCTTGGCTGTCGTGGAGTCGTGCTGTTTTATGCCGGGAGGGGAGGTCACGACCTTGAGACGGACGCGTTCGGGGAAGATGACGTCTATGGGCCGGCCTTCGTAAACGCTTACCTGGTATCTCTGGTTCTCTTTAAGGAAGACTTCCCTTTCACCGATCATCTCTTTGCTCACGGTGTAATTCTCGTAAGTCTCTTCGTCGAGAAAGACGAACGTTTCGCCATCCTTGTACGAGTACGTCGAGTACCTGTTCGACACGTCCGCTTCGTCGAGTTTGTCTTCCTGGTGGTAGGTATGCTCCATGAACTTGCCGTCAAGGATGCTGCGCATCTTGATATTGACGGTCTTGTGGACTTTGGCGGAGCCTTTGACCTCGACCTCTTCGACCTTGAAGATCTTACCGTCGATCAGAAGGAGGTTTCCCGTACGGATGTCGATCGCGTACTTCATGTTGCTCCTTCTACAGGTTGCCCAAGATGATGGCGTCCGCTTTCGCGAGGGCCGTGCTGCTCAGCGAGCTAAGTGTTACTGTTGTGCTTGTTTCCGATGACTGTTCGAAGAAGATGCCTACGCGCGTCGTGTCGACCTGTTTGTGAAAGCCCATGGCCACGATGTAGCCTCTTCCTCTATCTTCCATGAAGATGGTGAGCTTTTTGTCCCTGAGGATCTGCAAGACCTTGTCGTAGGCCTCGTTATAGGGGAGGGGGACCTCTTTCGTGACGCCCTGGTCCCGGACCTGCTCGAGGTCTTTTATGCTTCTTCCCGGTATGGCCCATAGGTCGGTGGAATAATGGGCGCATCCCCCACAGAGAAGACAGGCCGCGAGTACCGGGATCAAATATTTGATCGAAACGGGATTTTTCATCAGGTTGATTATATAACCAAAGCGGCGCAGGGTCAAGGGTCTCAGGTGTCGGGTATCGGGTGTCGGGTGTCAGGTGGAGGAAGAAGACACGTTTTTTTCAAAAGCCTGAAACCTAATACCTGAGACCTGAAACCTAGGTCAGGGAGGCCGCGTTGTGGGCGGCGCGGATCGGCTCGGGGATCTTGTATATGGGGGAACACGCGAGGATGACGTTCACGGACGAGGTTATATCCGCGAGATGCCCCGGCGAGACAAAAACGGGATTGGTGGCGTCGCGCGTCCTGACGACAGCGCCGATAGAAGATCCGTCCTTATCCGTGATCAGTGAATACGATCTTTTTTTCCGGCCTGGCATTTTGAAATTCCCGTACAGGTGGCTTTTCGCGGAGCCTATGCTGGGCTTTGCGAGGATAAGCCCCATGTGCGTGGCAAGGCCTATTCTTCGGGGATGGGCAAGTCCCTGGCCGTCGAAAACGAAGAGGTCGGGTTCCGTTTTAAGTTTTTTCACGCATTTGAGTATGACCGGGCCTTCCCGAAAGGAAAGGAGCCCTGGAACATAAGGGAACGGTACTTTCGCGGTGGCGACGGCCGTTTCTATTATTTCGAGGCCGGGGTAGGAAAGCACTACGATGGCGGCTTTCGAACGGTCGTCCTTCACCGAGACGTCCACGCCCGCTATTCGCCGGACCTTACTGACGGGGATCTTCCTGAGGACGACCTTTTCCCGCAATTTTTCCTGAAGCCGTATGGCCTCCCGGGGCGAAATATCCCATTTATGGAGATCGTGATAACGCATTTTTTTCTGTTCTCTGTCTTCTGTTCTCTGAAACATTGACACCCGAACCATATTATTATAACATATATCATCTTATTTTCAGCAGCGCAGATAGGATCAGGTTTGTTTCACATGAAATGGAGGTAGTGGTGTCGAAGAGTCTTGAGATATTGAAGAAAAAGTGCGGCACGGAAAACTATGAAAAATTGGCCGCTATAGACAACACCAAACTCCACGATTTCGTGGCAAAATATGTGACCCTTTTCAACCCGGGCTCTGTTTTTGTCAGGACCGATTCGAGAAAGGACGCGGAATATATCCGTAACAGGTCCATTGGGATCGGGGAAGAAAAACCCCTGGCCACGCGAGGGCATACCATACATTTTGACGGTTACTATGACCAGGCCAGGGATAAGGCCAACACAAAATATCTTCTGAGGCCCGATGAAGTGCTCGGGTCGGATATAAAGTCCGAAGACCGCGATAAAGGGCTGGAAGAAGTGCATGGGCTCTTCGAGAACGCCATGCAGGGCAAAGAGATGTACGTGTGCTTTTTCTGCCTCGGGCCCACCGATTCGGTGTTCTCGACCCCGGCGGTCCAGATAACAGATTCCACTTACGTGGCTCATTCGGAGGACATACTGTACAGGAGCGGGTACGACCAGTTCCGCAAGATGGGGGGCTCCGGAAGGTTCTTCCGGTTCGTCCACACGGCAGGTGAACTTGACGGCACGGTAAGCAGCGATGTTTATCACCGCAGGGTGTACATAGACCTGGAGGAAGAGATGGTCTTCAGCGCCAACACGCAGTATGCCGGCAATACCGTGGGATTGAAAAAGCTCGCCATGCGGCTTGCTATAAAACGGGCGTCTGAAGAAGGCTGGCTGACCGAACACATGTTCGTAATGGGCGTACACGGACCCGACAAAAAAAGGGTCACTTACTTTACGGGTTCGTTCCCGTCAGCCTGCGGGAAAACAGCGACGGCCATGCTCGAAGGAGAGACGATAATAGGGGATGACATAGCGTATCTCCGCCAGATCGGCGGCAAGGTACGCGCGGTCAACGTAGAAAGAGGGATATTCGGCATCATACAGGACGTGAGCATGGAGAACGACCCGTCCATCTTCGAGGCGCTCACCACGCCCGGCGAGGTCATTTTCTCCAATGTCCTGGTGGACGACAAGAACGACCCCCGCTGGCTCGGCGACGGGAGACCCGCGCCCAAGAGGGGCGTCAATTTTTCAGGGGAATGGGCTCCCGGGAAAAAGGGGCCGGACGACAAAGAGGTGCCGTATGCCCACAAGAACGCGCGGTATACTATCAGGATAGATACCCTCAAGAATTGCGATAAAAATCTGGAAAACCCCGATGGCGTGGAGGTAGGCGGGATAATATACGGCGGCAGGGATTCTGATACAAGCATGCCCGTGGAACAGTCATTTGACTGGGAGCACGGGATCCTTACCCAGGCCTCTACCATAGAATCCGAAACGACGGCCGCCACGCTCGGCAAGGAGGGCGTGAGGGTGTTCAACCTCATGGCCAACCTGGATTTTCTCTCTATACCTATCGGGAGGTACATCCAGAACAACCTGGATATAGTCGAGGACGTTTCGAAACCTCCTCTTGTATTCCACGTGAACTACTTTCTCAGGGGCAAGGACGGCAAATATCTCAACGGCATAAAAGACAAGCATGTATGGGTAAAGTGGATGGAACTTCGCGTCAACGGGGAGGTGGACGCGATAAAAGCGCCGACAGGATATATACCGAAATACAATGACCTGAAAAGGCTTTTCAAAGAGGTCCACAATAAGGAATATACAAAAGAAGAGTACGAGGAGCAGTTCACCCTGCGCATTCCCGAGCGCCTGGCCAAAAAGGACAGGATGATGGAGATATACCACGCGAAGGTCTTCGACACGCCGCACGCTTTCATGAAAGCCATGCAGGACCAGAAAGAACGCCTCGAGGAATGCCGGAAGAAACACGGGGATTACGTGTCGCCGTTCGTTCTGGAAAGAGAGCACCAGGGGCGGTCAAAATTCAGCGATCGACGATGAAACAAGGAGCATTATCATGGAAACCACAAAACCCTTGATGTCACCTGATCTTTCAGATGTACCTCTCTTCAAGAAGGGAAAGGTCCGCAATGTTTATGATCTCGGGGATAAGCTGCTGTTCGTGGCGAGCGACAGGATATCGGCGTTCGACGTCGTGATGGCGAACGGCATACCGAACAAGGGCCGCGTCCTGAACATGATCTCGGCGTTCTGGTTCGATTTCCTGAAAGACGTGGTCGATAACCACGTGATAACGGTGGATGTGGACCGGATAATAGCGGCCGAGCCGAAACTCGGGTCTTACCGGGGCATGCTGGAGGGCAGGTCCATGCTCGTCAGGAAGGCGGAACCCATGCCCGTGGAGTGTGTAGTGAGAGGATATATATCGGGATCCGGATGGAAGGACTACCGGAAGACCGGCAGCGTTTGTAATATAAAACTGCCTGAAGGTCTTCGCCAGTCCGATAAGCTGCCGGGGCCCATATTCACTCCCGCTACAAAGGCCGAGACCGGCCATGACGAGAACATATCCCAGGACGAGATGAAAAAGATGGTCGGCGACGATGTTTTCACCTTTCTCAAGGACACAAGCATCGCTATCTACGCCAAGGCCAGGGATTACGCCGATTCGAAAGGCATCATCATAGCGGATACGAAATTCGAGTTCGGTAAAGTGGAGGGAAAGATCATCCTCATGGATGAGGTCCTTACCCCTGACTCTTCAAGGTTCTGGCCGAAGGACGAATATTCTCCGGGCGGTCCCCAGAAAAGTTTCGACAAACAGTTCGTCAGGGATTATCTCGAGACGCTGGACTGGGACAAAACTCCCCCGGGTCCGGAACTTCCCGAGGATATCGTATCAAAGACGTCTGAAAAGTATCTCCAGGCGTACAGCATCCTCACCGGCAAAGAACTTGCGATATGAGACCACGCGTCTTAAAGGTGGACCCGCTCAGGGTCGATCCCGAAATACTCAGACAGGCCTCCGAGGTCATACACAACAGGGGCCTTGTCGCTTTTCCTACCGAGACGGTCTACGGCTTGGGCGCGAACGCGCTTGACGTGAAAGCCGTATCCGGGATATTCGAAGCGAAAAAAAGGCCGCTTGACGATCCTCTTATAGTCCACATAGAGAGGCGGGAAGACCTTTATGCCCTGGCAAAGGAAGTGCCTCCTGAGGCGGAGAAGCTGGCCGATCGCTTCTGGCCGGGGCCTTTGACGCTGGTGCTGAAAAAGTCCGATAAAGTACCTGACCTTGTCACAACAGGCCTGGATACCGTGGCTTTACGCATGCCGTCGAACGCGGTAGCGAAAAAACTGATCGAAACTGCGGGAGTCCCGATAGCGGCCCCGTCGGCGAACCTCTTCGGCCGGCCTTCACCGACCACGGCCCGGCACGTTATCGATGACCTTGACGGCAGGATAGACATGGTGCTCGACGGGGGAAGCACCGATATCGGCATAGAGTCGACCGTTGTTGAGTTCATCGAAGGCCGCACTATAGTGCTCAGGCCCGGTGGTACGGATGTGGAAAAGCTGAGACTGGTCGTTGGCAGGGTAGAAGTGGCCGGGGAAGCCGAAAGGATCAAAAGTTCGCCCGGTACGTATCCGCAGCATTATTCTCCGGAAGCGGACATTGTGCTTGTCGCGGACGGCCCTTCCCAGGTAAATGAGACGATCGAGGTTGCCTCAGATCTTGCCTCGCGCGGGCGGAAGGTAGGCATAATGGCCAGGGAGGAACATGCCGGGAGCTTTGACGGTTTTGACGTGAAGGTCCTGGGCCCGGGGGCTGACGGCAAGGTATGCGCTTCCAGGCTTTTCCATATATTGAGGGAATTCGATGCCGATGAGGTCGGCGTGATAGTCGCCGAAGGCATACCCGAAAAGGGGTTGGGCCTGGCCGTCATGAACCGCTTGAGAAAGGCGTCCGGGCCGGATACCGTCTAACCTTTGAAATTTTTCTCCAGGAATACCTGCAGCTCTTCGTTGTCCGCGATGTCGTCATACGAGAATATCACTATACCGGCGGGGGAAAGTTCGATCAGATAGGAGAGTTGTTCCTTCAGGACCGCGGTTTTTTTCTTGAGCAGGTACGCGCCTACCCCTATGTATACCTTTTCTTCCACTTCCGGCAGGAGCATGGAGCCGGAGTTCAGTTCCAGAAGTTTCGTATCATCCGTGTAGTTCATGACCGTCACGTAATCGACGTACCCTTCGCGCAGCCATTCGGTCCAGTCCTGGAAAGTGACCAGATGCGTCCTTTCGATGGACGGTACTATCGTGCAGGAGATCTCGGCGGACGGGGATAAGGCCTTGACGCGGCCCGAGATGTCCTTTACAAGGGTGGTTACCTGGTCCCTGTGCCAGTCGTCCCACTTCCTGTAGTTGTCACGGGAACCTTCCATGGTCCTGGCGTTGAGCCCCGTGTTCTTTTTAAAATTATCCAGGTTGGTCTTTACGTAACCGTAGCCCAGCCCGTGGGAGATAAAACGCGACCCGGGACTGAAAGGCACCACGGCCGGATACCTCACATAGTCGAGGTGAAGTCCGTCCAGGTCCGGGTATTTTTTCATGATCTCCGCCGCTATTGAGGCAAGGTAGCTCCTTACACGTTCGTCCCCGGGTTCGAGGAAAAGCTGGTTCTCGCGGATATAGTACTTGTCCAGTTTGTCCTTGTCGCCTTTGCGGAGCGAGGTCCTGCCGTGCTGGTCCCGGGTCAGCACCTGGTTCCCGTATTTTTTTAAAATGTTGGCGCCGCTGTTCTGGGATATGCTCAAAAGGTTCAGCCATGCGTATACCTTTATGCCGCTTTTGTGCGCTTCCCGGATAAGATATTTTATATTATCCCCGCCGGCCTCTTTGAGCATTTTTTCATAAGCGGACCTGTCGGTGATGTCCGAATCGTAATAGGCTTTATCGGCTCTGTATACCTGGAGGTATATGTGGTCTATCCCCGAGGTCCGGCATCGGCCTATAAGACGGTCCGCGCTCGCTTTTGAAAACAGCACCTTCTCCGGGGTAAAGACGGTTATCCACACGCCAAGGCGCGGTTCTTTGCCCGAAGCGGCGTCAGAGGCGTTCTGCGGGCACAACGATACAGCGCACCACAGGAGCAGAAAAAAAAGAAAAAAGATATTTTTTTTGCCAGCCATGATATTATTGTTATATTATTAATAGGCGGATAAGTCAAGGGAGAGTGGTTAAATGGCACGATCTATGGACAGGAAGATGATAGAGCTGGGCATACGGGCCGGGGAGGTCGATATGTATCGTGAGGACCAGATCTGGTCGCGTTACAGTAACGACAAGGTGGACATAGGCGAACAGTTGGCCAGGGTGATCAGGACGTTGGGTAAGGCGATGCCTCTCGGCTGGGCTATGAGAGCGCTTTCCATCGGCTCCAGCGCGGAACCGCAGTTCCGCATCCTTGAGACCGCTTTCAACGGGGGGCTTTATCTTCTGGATTTGGAGGAGGCGGCGCTGGACATCGTGAAAGAACGCGTAAAGCGCCAGCACACGAGCCATGTCACCACTATTCGCGCCGATTACAACAAGATATTTCCTTTTCCTGAAAGGACGCGCGATTTCCTTAAAAATAAACTTAACGGGAGAAAAGTCAACCTGATAACGCTTCATCACTCCCTTTATTACTGTGAAGAGAAAGTGTGGCATGCCATGATACGCAACCTTTACGGGAACATTCTTGCGGGCAAGGGCGCCATGCATATGGTACTTATGGCTTCCGAGAGCGGTAACGACTATACCACGACCTGGTTGTACAATCATTTCGTGGGCAAGTATTTCGGACACCACAATGGCCAGAGCCTTTTGAAGCTGAAAAAAGACCTCATGAAAGACCCTCTTTTCGCAAAGGCGCAGATCCTGTCCAGGACAAATACCGTTCGTTTTTTCGTTAACGATTTCGGGAAGTTCATGGCCGTTGTGTGGATGATATTGCTTTACCCGTTCGTGCATAAGTATACGCCGTCCCAGAAAGAGGAGATCACGGAATTCGTCTACAGGAAGTTCTGGCGGAAAAAGAGGCCGCTTCTCCAGCAGCAGGACCATCTCGCGGTCTACCGGGGAATTGATTTCAAGGGACTGGTCTAGTATAATGGTTTTGGCATGATCGAACGTTTTTTCAAGCTCAAAGAGAACAATACCACCGTCAGGACGGAAGTGGTCGCCGGCGTGACCACTTTCATGACGATGGCCTACATCATATTCGTTCAGCCGGCGATACTATCGCAGGCCGGCATGGATTTCGGCGCCGTGATGACGGCGACCTGTATCGCCAGCGCCGTCGCCTGTTTTCTGATGGCGATACTGGCGAACTACCCGATAGCCCTCGCGCCCGCGATGGGGCACAACGTGTATTTCACTTTCGTGGCTTGCCCCATAATAGCCCATATACTGGGAGAAAGTTCCAAGGTACAACCGTGGCAGGTGGCTTTGGGGGCCATATTTATTTCCGGTATAGTGTTTATCATCTTTTCTTTTTTCGGTATAAGGGAGAATATCATAAAGGCGGTCCCGGTCTCGCTCAGGAACGCTATCGCGGTGGGGATAGGCCTTTTGATAGCGCTGGTCGGGTTCGAGTGGTCGGGCGTGACCACGGCGCATCCCGTCACTTATGTCACGCTGGGCCGGCTGAACACGCCCCCGGTCCTCGTCTCTCTCTTTGGCCTGGTGGTCATTTCGATACTGCTTGTCCGCAAAGTGCGCGGGGCCATACTTATCGGGATAGTGCTTACCGCTTTGTGCGGCATACTGACCGGGGTCACGCGTTATGAAGGGCTTACAAGCAGGATACCATCGCTGGCACCCACCTTTTTGAAGCTCAATTTTCACGGCGCCCTGAGCATAGGTTTCCTGGAACTCATATTCGTGTTCTTTTTCCTCGACCTTTTTGATACCGTGGGCACTCTTATAGGAGTAGGGGAGAAAGCGGGTTTCATGAAGGGCAATGAACTGCCGAGGGCTAAACAGGCCCTTTTCTCGGATGCCACGGCGACCGTGACCGGCGCTCTTTTAGGGACTTCGACCGTGACAAGTTATATAGAAAGCGCGGCCGGTGTGTCACAGGGCGGCCGAACGGGCCTTTCCAATGTGGTAACCGGCCTGCTCATGATCTCTGCGCTCTTTTTTAAACCGATCATATCCATGATCGGCTCAGGGTATAAGATGGCGAACGGCACCTATTTATACCCGATAATAGCCCCCGCGCTGATAATCGTGGGGTGCATGATGATGAGCTGCGTGAAAAAAATAGAATGGAACGACTATACGGAAGCCATACCGGCGTTTCTGGCCATCACCGTGATGCCGTTCTGCGGGTTCAGTATCACCGAAGGCATCTCCTTCGGGTTCATTTCTTATATGCTGCTGAAGTTCGTCTCGGGCAGGGGCAAGGAGGTGCACCCCCTGATCACGATCTTCTCCGTCCTTTTCATCCTCCGCTATATTTTCCTGTTCGCGAGGTAGCTGGGAAGGGTCATATCCCTCATCCGCCCGGGATTCTTTAACGCGTTTTTCTAACTGTTTTAAGAGGCGTAAAGTAAACTCGCCCCCGCCCAGTAATACGGGGGGCTCAAACAAGCTTTACGCTTTTTTCCCTTTAAAAGTTATAAAAACGCTAGAATCGCGAAAGCTCCTTCGGGACACGACCCTTCCCATCACTCCGATAAGAGTCATTATTTATTGGAAACTGTTATTTGAAGGCAGTGAGTGTGCCCTCTCGAGCTGATTTTAACAAGAAAAAGTTAGCTCTGGTTGAGGTAACTTTTTTCGTGCCTGAAGGGCTGTTAAAACCTGAGCGAGAGAGGGTATACTCACTGCCTGCGCATAAGAGGCGAGAATATGAATTATTCGCCGTGGTAGTCTATGAGGGTCTGGGGGGTGTACCGGGATATCTTTTCCATGTAGTTCAGGAAGGGAAGGCCTATGATCGAAAAGATACCGGCGACCTCGGCTCCCTGTTTTTCCACCATGTGAGCTACGGCTTCCAGTGTTCCGCCCGTGGCTATCAGGTCGTCAACGATCAGCCATTTCTTTCCGGGTGTCAGGTCCGCTTTGTGGATCTCGAGCGTCGCCTCGCCGTATTCGAGGGAATAACTTTTCGCGATGGTATCCCCGGGGAGTTTACCGCTCTTTCTGGCAAGGACCAGCGGGAGGGACCTTCTAAGGGCGAACGGGGCCCCTACGATGAATCCTCGGCTCTCGATGGCTATGACGCCGTCCACTTCCGACTCTTCGTAAAGCGCGTCCATCCTGTCCAGAACGTACTGGAACGCCTCGGGGTTTATGAAGATACTTGTTATGTCGTAGAAGAGCACTCCCGGTTTCGGGAAGTCCGGTATCTTCCGGATAACTTTATCAAGGTCCATTTTAAAACCTCCCTATTAAGCCCATGAACCATTCGTGGAGAGAGAGCAGAAGCCCCCCGAAGACGAGAGATACCATGCCCATGAGCTTTATGAGTATGTTCATCGCCGGGCCGGTCGTATCCTTGAACGGGTCGCCGACAGTATCACCAACAACGGCCGCCTGGTGCGTTTCGGTACCCTTGCCGCCGAGATTCCCTTCCTCTATCCACTTTTTCGCGTTATCCCACGCGCCGCCGCCGTTGGCCATCATGATGCCGAGCAGCACGCCGCATACGGTGGCGCCGGCAAGGAAGCCGCCAAGCGCTTCCACGCCCAGGATGGTACCGACGAGTATCGGGCTTACGATCGCCACGATGCCGGGGAGTATCATTTCCTTTAGTGCGCTCTTCGTGGCGATGTCGATACAGCTCTGCGTGTCGGGTTTGCCGGTGCCTTCCATGAGCCCGGGGATCTCCTTGAACTGCCTGCGGATCTCCTGGACAAGTTCGTTCGCGGCTTTTCCGACCGACTTCAGTGTCATCGAAGAGATGGAGAAGGGGACAAGCGCCCCCAGGAAAAGCCCCGCTACTGGAAGGGGCTTTATGAGGTCTATGGCATTCAAGCCCGTGACCTTTTGGAAAGCCGCGAAGAGGGCAAGTGCCGTAAGGGCCGCCGACCCTATCGCGAAACCTTTGCCTATCGCCGCGGTGGTATTCCCAAGCGAATCGAGTTTGTCGGTGATAGCGCGCACGCTTTTGTCCAGGCCGGCCATTTCGGCCAGGCCACCGGCGTTGTCGGCTATGGGACCGTAGGAATCGGTGGACATAACGATACCGATAGTGCAGAGCATGCCGACGGCCGCGAGCCCGATGCCGTAAAGCTGGCTGAAATGGTAAGCGATGAGCATGGCGGCGCTTATCGTGATTATCGGCAGTATGGTGCTCTCGAACCCGACGGCAAGCCCGGAAACGATGGTCGTCGCGGGCCCGGACTGTGAACTTTTCGCTATTTCTTTTATCGGTCTGCCCGAAGTGAAATATTCACTTTCGAAACCGATAAGTATTCCCGCGGCAAGACCGGAAAAAATGGACCAGAACGGGTTTATGCCCCCGAAGACCGCCCTCGAGGTGAAAAAAGCCCCCACAAGAAAGATCAAGGCTGAAAGAAGCGTAGAATTCCTTAAAGCGGTCTGCGGGTTCAGCTTTTTGAGGAAGTTTATCGAAATAACTCCCAGCATCGACGCGATGAGGCCGATCGATATCAGGAGTATGGGAAAGAGCATGGCGCTCAAAGGGTTCACCATAACGGCGCCGATGGCCATCGTCGCTATGACCGAACCGACATACGATTCAAAAAGGTCCGCTCCCATACCCGCCGTGTCGCCTACGTTGTCACCTACATTGTCCGCTATTACGCCTGGGTTGCGGGGGTCGTCTTCCGGAATGCCGGCTTCTATTTTACCCACGAGGTCTGAACCCATGTCGGCCGCTTTGGTATATATGCCCCCGCCTACGCGGGCAAAAAGCGCTATAGAGCTGGCGCCGAGCGCGAACCCCGTGATTATCGAAGTATCTTTTGTTATCATGAACCACACGCTTATTCCCAGCACGCCCAGTGCCGCCACGGTTATCCCCATTATGGAGCCGCCTTTAAAGGCGACGCTCAGGGCCTCTGACGTGCCCGAGCTTCTTGCCGCTTCACAGGTCCTGGCGCTGGAACGGGTGGCCGCGTTCATGCCTATGAAACCGGCCAGCATCGAGCATAAAGCTCCGGTGGCGTAAGCTATGCCGGTGTAAAGAGAGAGGAATTTTGAGATAATGGCGAACATCACTATCACGAAGACGAGTATTATTCGATATTCCAGTTTCAGGAAGACCATGGCTCCCTTGTGGACCTCAAGAGAGATCTCCCGCATCTTGTCGAGCCCTTCGGGTTTTTTCAGCAAGAGAAGATAGGTGGCCGCCGCGAACAGTAAGCCCGCCAGGGCCAGTAAAGGAATTAGGATCATACTATTACTCCTTATATTAATATTATAGGTGTGTAGAACAGATATGGCAAAATCAGATACACACAATAGCATATTCAAAGAGAAAATTCAAGCAGGAAAAGAAAAGGTTATCCGACGACTTCCTTGATGTATTTCAGGATCTCTTCAGGCCAGATGAACTTGGAGAGCACCTTATCGGCGCCTTCTTTTTTGGCCTGTTCGATGAGCTCATTGGATATGAAAGCCGTCAGGAGAAAGACGACGGTGCCCGGTTTGGACTGCTTTATCCGCTTCAGGAGTTCAACGCCGTTCATGTCCGGCATCTTGTAGTCGACGACGATCAGCGAGAAATCCTCGGATCGTACCATTTCAAGGGCCTTGAAAGGTTCCGTCGTGAAGCTCACGTTGTAATTGGAATCGAGAGTGAGCACATCCGCCAGGGATTCGCACATGTCCCGGTCGTCGTCCACAAGCAGTATTTTCGGCGCTTTTTTCTCGCTCATTTCTTGGTCGTCTTTGTGGAAGGAAGCTGGATCGTGAAACAGGTGCCTGTTTTGCCTGTCTCTCCCAGGAAAAGGTCGCCTTCGTTAGCTTCGATAATGGATTTGGAGATCGGAAGGCCCAGTCCCGTGCCGGTTATCTTTGTGCTGTAGAAGAGGTTGAAGACCTTGTTTCTCGCGCTTTCAGCGATACCAGGGCCGGTGTCACAGATGCGGATGTTGACCTTGGTGTCTTTGTCCGACGGGAAGGACGTGATAGTGAGTTTCCCGGTCTTGCCCATGGCCTGCAGGGCGTTCAGCACGACGTTGCGGATCACGCTGTAAAGCTGGTGGAAGTCCATGAAGACCGTGAGAAGTTCCTCTTTCTCGAAGTTCACTTCGGCCCCGATACTTTCCGGGATATCCATGTCCTTCAGGACCTCTTCCACGCATTCCTTGACGGATATGGTCGAGGCCACCTCGGCCTTGACGCGGGAATAACTGAGGATGCTTTCCAGTATGTTACTGGAAAGCTTTATCTTTTCCTCGAGTATGCGCAGGCGTTTTTCGAAAAGTTCCTTATTTCTGCTCCCTTCTTTTCGCAGCAGGAACACGGAGTTGTTGATGATGCTCAAGGGGGTTCTCAGCTCATGCGCGATCTGGCCGGCAAGTTTTCCCAGTACCGCCAATTTGTCCTTCTCGACCATTTTCTGGCTCATCAGCTGTATTTGCTCGGTCTTGGCCTTGACCGTCGCGTTCAAGGACACCATCCACAGTATGCCGGCCAGTATGATGAAGATGCCGGTTATGCCGGACGTTATCAGGGTGACCATCTTCCAGGGGAAGGGAGCGGCCAGGCGCAGGCCGAACCATTTCCTTTTGAGCTTTTCCAGCGTGCCGTTCTCCTTTAGTATCGTTATGCCGCGGTCGATCTCATCAAGGAGTTGCGCGTCGCCTTCCTTTATGGCCAGGGCGTATTCATAGTCGGGCCCGACAGGCGCGCCGACCATCTTGAGGCCCTCGATGTTCTTCTGCTGTATATAGTAAAGGGCGACGTTCTTTTCCGCTATAACGGCGGTCACTTCACGGTTCTTCAGTTTGTAGAGGGCTTCCAGTACGGAGGCCGTTTGCATTATGGTGATGCGTTTTTCCTTCTGCAGGGTGTTTATTATAAGGCTTTCCCTGGGGACGGCAACGACCATGCCTTCCAGGGATTCCACCGAGTGGACGTAGCTGTTGGTCGCTTCGACGAATATGGCGAAATCTATTTTTGCCACCGGCGCGGAGTAGTCGATAAAAGGCTCTCGTTCTTTATATATGGGGGCGCCGATTATCCCGTTGATCTTCCGGTTTTTCAGTTCGGAGATGCACCTGTCCCAGGGCATGAGTTTTATCACGATATCCTTGTTGATCGTGGCGGACAGTATTTTTATCAGATCGACCGAAAAACCTTCCGGATCACCGTTCTTCAGGGAGGAATAGGGGGCGAACTCGTCGTTCCCGGCGAACACCAGAGGTTTGTCTACGCGAGGAGGGTTTTCCTGGGCGCCGGTGCCCGCGCAGAGCGCCGTGAATGTAAGCAGTATTATAAAGGGATAAAAAAGCTTTCTATGCCTCAAATTAAGACACTCCTCCGACTCCGTTTTTAGAAAACGGGTTAATGCTTATCCCAATTATATATTGCCGTCTAATAATATGCAAGCTGCCTTACGTATTTTGGCTTATAGACAGGTTGCGCGGGAAGAGTGTAAATGTTAAAATAAAGCACTAATGAGAGGAGTTATGACATGAACGCTTTCTGGTGGGCCGTCCTGGCCGCTGTCATATGGGGGATAGTGCCGATCCTGGAAAAACTGGCACTGATAAAAGTGGAACCCATGGTAGGCCTCTTTTACAGGCTGATCGGAGGGGTGCTGGCGATAATGATAATGGGGACGCTGGTCCTGAAACCGTCCCAGATACGTTCCGTGGACCCGAAGTCGATCGTTTTCCTGGTAATAGCCGGTTTTCTGGGAAGTTTCGTGGCGGTGGTCGCGTTCTACTACGGCCTGAAGACCGGAGAAGTGTCGCTCGTTGTGCCCGTTTCCGGAAGTTTTTATCTCGTGGCGTTCATTCTCGGGATCATCTTTCTCGGGGAGACCCTGACCCTCATGAAGGTGCTCGCGGTCCTCTTGATCACGGCCGGGCTCTGGATACTTAAGGGGACCGTGTGATTTCAGTAACCAGTAACCAGTAACCAGTAACCAGTAATCAGTAACCAGTAACCAGTAACCAGTAACCAGAGAGGCAAAATGATAGATCAACATGCCATTAAGGCGGTGTTCGAGGGGTCGTTGAAACTTAAACCTACCGAATCCTGCCTGATCGTGACCGATACCATCAAAGAGCCGATCGGCAGGGCTTTTTATGAGCATGCCGCCAGCATAAGTCCTGAAGTGGAGATAGTGGTCATAGAACCCACCATAGAACACGGCACGGAACCTCCGGAGGATGTAGCCCGGAAGATGCTGGAATACGACGTCCAGATACTCGTGACCGAAAGATCCCTCACGCACACCAAAGCCAGGAGGGAGGCGACCGCTAACGGGGCCAGGGTAGCGACCATGCCTTCCATCACTGAAGATATAGCCAACAGATGCCTTGATATAGATTATGACGCGCTGAAACGGGAATCGAGGCGCTTATACGGGATATTTAAAAAGGCGGATATGGTACGTGTTACTACAGAGAGGGGCACTGATATTACCTTCACCGTGGGGACAAGTTCTTTTTTCGGACAAGACGGCGGTTCATTCGATTATCCCGGGGCTTTCGGTAACCTGCCGGAGGGGGAATTATCGTTCGCTCCCGAGTCCTGCGAAGGCATTTTCATAGTCGACGCTTCTTTTGCCGATTGCGGCCTGCTGTCTTCACCCCTTGTTTTTAAAGTCACCGGAGGTATGGTGACCGAAATAACCGGCACAGGCGCGGACCAGATAACAAAACGCCTCGACAGGGTAGGGCCTGAAGCATACAAAGTGGCGGAGCTGGGTATAGGGCTTAATCCCAAGGCAAAGGTAATCGGCAACATACTTGAGGATGAAAAGGTTATAGGCACCGTCCACATAGCCGTCGGCAACAATCTCTCCTTCGGCGGTGACAACGACGTGCCGCTTCACCTTGACGGGGTCATAACCGAACCCGACATATACGTTGATGGCGTAAGATTCATGAAGAAGGGGCGTATGGCATGAATTCTTTGATAGAGCGTATTTACGATACAGGCCGGGCAGAGGATGAAGAAGGACGTTCCGTAGAAGTATTTCCGACAGCCATCAGTTTTGATGAAGGGAAGGCGCTTTATGATCTGATCCGAAGGACAAAAGTGAAGAACACCCTGGAAATAGGGATGGCTTATGGGTTGTCGACATTGTTTATATGCCAGGCGCACCGTGATAACGGGGCAGGGTACCATACCGCGATCGATCCTTTCGAAAATACAATGTGGAGGTCTGTCGGATTAACGAATATCAAAAAAGCGGGCCTGGAAAATGTGTTCAGGTTTTACGAAGCGCCCTCTTATGATGTCCTTCCGCAGTTAACGCGCAGTAAAGAATCCTTTGGTTTTGTTTTCATTGATGGCAGTCACCTTTTTGATTATGCGCTGGTGGATTTTTTCTATACCGATAAACTTCTTGAGCCCGGCGGTTATGTCATGTTCGATGATCTGTGGATGCCGTCTATCCGGAAACTTATAAGTTTCATATTGAAGAATAATAACTATGAACTGGCGACCGAATTCATAAATAAACCAAATTCAGTGCTTCAACGGGGTTTGGGTTTTTTAAGGAACATGTTCCAAACACCCCTTGATATCCATTCAATGATATTTTCGGGGTACAGAGCCGTCAAAGGCCTACCTAACTATTGTGTTTTAAAGAAGATAAGTGAAGACATCAGGGAATACACTTATTACAGGTCTTTTTAGCTTTCTACGTTCCAAGCCCCATCCTGTGTTTTACCCGCCGTATCTTGACATCTTTTAATAATAAGGTATACTATATAGTGTATTTAGAACGTTTAAAACATTCTAAACATTACAAACGCTGGAGAGGGACTTATGACTGGAGAGATCGATAGGTTAAGGGATGAGCTGATATTCAAAGCCGGGAATATAGCCGCGAACCTGGGGCTCAGTAAATCCATGGGACAGCTTTATGTGGCGCTTTTTCTGAGCCCGAAGGAGATGTCGCTCAACGATCTGGCCAGGGTGTGCAGGATGAGCAAGGGGAACGTCAGCATAAATATCAGGCGCCTTGAAAGGTGGGAGGCGGTCGAAAAGGTCTGGGGCAGGGATAGCCGGAAAGATTATTACAAGGCGAACAGGGATATAATCGGTTTCGGCCTGAACCACATGATGAGAGTGTTTTCCGAGACTGTCGGTACGAGCGAGGAGACGGTCGGCAGTGTTAAGAAAAAGCTCAAATCCCTTGATGCTTCAGCTATTCCCGATGAGGATAAGGAGAAGCTGCAGTTCTACAGGAAAAGCCTGGATGAACTGGACAGCTTGACAGGAAAAATAAGGAAGATCATGAAAAACGCGAAAATGATGGAAAAAATGATCAAAAACATATAAAGGGGAGATCCATGTCATCGCACAGGAGAAGAAGAATTAAGATAGTCCACGTCGTGGGGGCGCGTCCGAACTTCATGAAGGTGGCGCCTATAATGAAAGAAATGGACAAGCGCCCGCGCCGATTTGAACAGGTGTTGGTCCATACCGGACAGCATTACGATAAGAACATGTCGCGTTATTTTTTTGAGGAGCTTCATCTTCCCAGGCCGGATGTCTACCTGGGAGTGGGTTCTGGAAGCCATTCGGAGCAGACCGCCAGGGTCATGGTAGGGTTTGAAAAGGTGCTTAAGGAACTCGGGCCTGACTATGTCCTGGTGGTCGGGGACGTGAACTCGACCCTGGCCTGCAGTGTAGTGGCTTCCAAGCTCTGGATCCCCGTTATCCATGTCGAAGCGGGCCTGAGGAGCTTTGACAGGACCATGCCGGAGGAAATAAACCGTATCGTTACCGATAGGCTTTCCGATGTGCTTTTTACGACCTGTGAGGACGCGAACAGAAACCTGAAAAAAGAAGGGGCGCCTAAAGGCAAGATACATTTTGTGGGGAACGTGATGATAGATACTTTGATAAGATACAGGGCCGAAAGCCGCAAGTCAAGTATCCTGTCCGATCTGGGTCTGACAAAAAGGCGATACGCGGTAATAACCATGCACAGGCCGAGCAACGTCGATCATAAGTATACGCTCAGAAGGCTCTTCGAAGCGTTCCATGAAATAGGCGGTCATTTGCCGGTGGTATTCCCCGCGCATCCGAGGACCGTTAAGCAGATGAAGAAATTCGGCATAAAGCATGACAAAAAAAAGGTGAGGTTACTGGAGCCCTTAGGGTATCTTGACTTTTTGAGGCTGTACATGGACTCCATGTTCGTAATAACGGATTCAGGCGGCATCCAGGAAGAAACCACTTATCTGGGAATACCCTGCCTGACGATCCGTGAGAATACCGAAAGGCCCGTAACTATAAAGAAAGGGACCAATATACTGGTAGGGACGGATAAAGACAAGATCATCAGGGAAAGTCTGAAGATCTTGAGAGGAAAAGGGAAGAAGGGGGCCATACCGCCGCTCTGGGACGGTAAAGCCGCCCGAAGGATAGTTGACGTCCTTAAAACGAGGTAAAAAGATGATCGTCAAAAACCCTGATATGTATGTTGTGACCGGCACGAGAAGGTCAGGGACCACTTTATTGCAGGCGATATTCAACGCGCATCCTGATGTATGTTCACCGCCGGAGTCGCATTTTTTCAGGGAATACATCGTATCAGGAAAGTGGGAGCGATTATTTAAGAGGGGAGGGATAAGAGCGGTCGTAGATAACTTAAGGCGCAATGAGGATTTTGGGAGACTGCATATTGATGCTGAGGAGATCGCCGGGATGTGCAGGGAGAACAACATCGATATCACGGCGGGGAATTTCTTCATGATGAGCTTATCCCTGTTCGCGAATACAATGGGAAAAAAGAAGATCGCAGAGAAGGATCCTTTTTATATTGAATGCCTGCCTTTCGTGGAGAAGGTTTTTCCGGATGCTTATATTATCCACATAATAAGGGATCCCCGGGATGTCGTATTGTCGCTGAAAAAAGTCAAATGGGCGAACGCCGACGTCGCCCAGCATTCTTATTACTACAGGGAAAGAGTCCCTCCCGCGAGACGTTTCGGGGAAGAGAACTTCGGGGCGAAATACGTGGAGATATTTTACGAGGACCTGCTCAGGCATCCGGAAAGAGAGATAAAACGGCTGTGCGGTCGGTTAGGGCTGGATTTCCGGGAGGAAATGCTGAAGTTCCATGAACATTCCGACCGGATCTATGTGCCGGGAGAGGTCGAATGGAAAAACAACATCAGAAGACCGATAATGTCGGATAATCTCGGGAAGTGGAGGACGGAACTGACAGAAGGGGAAGTGTATAAGGTCGAGACGGTGTGCAAAAGGTGTTTTGATGAACTGCCGTATGAATTGAGCGGTCATTCCCGCCGCCTCGGCGGAGCTTACAGATCCTGGCTAACGGCACAGATCTTTTTCATGTACCTTAAAAAAGCCGTTTGGAAGATCGTAGACAAGGCCCAGCATGGAAGAAAACATGAATGAAAAAATAAAGATCATCGTATCGGGAGATTACGAGGTGTTCGGCAACGGCACGGGAGACGTACTGGAACGCGTGGTTGAGCCCACGGACAGGATACTTGATATATGCGACAGGCACGGCGCCAGGTTCACCATATTCGCGGAGGTATGCGAGTACTGGGCTTTTAAAGAGCACAGTAAGGAGCTCGAGAGGGACCTGGGTTACATGCCGCATATAATGATAGAACGGCAGTTGAAAAAGGCTGTCAAAAGGGGGCATGATGTCCAGCTGCATCTTCACCCGCAGTGGATAGGCGCCGATTATACCGGCGGCGGGTGGAAGTTGAACTATGAATGGTGGCGGCTGCCGAACCTCCCTCACGGCCTGGGCAGCGAGGATGATATCCTTTCGCTGAAAGGTCTGATAAAAAAGGGTAAGGAGACGTTGGAGCAGCTTTTAAGGGAGGAAGACGTTCCGTACGAATGCATGGCTTTCAGGTCCGGAGCATGGTGCATCCAGCCGGCGAAGGAAGTGCTTCTTGCCCTTGAGGCCAATCATATACGGGTGGACAGCACCGTGGCGAAGGGCAGGTACCTGGTACACGAGCCTTTTTTTGTGGATTTCAGGAACGCCCACAGCAATTGCCGGCCGTGGTACGCATCCGCCGAAGACATCAACAGCCCGTCGTCCGGAGGGGAAAACGCAGTCCTTGAAGTGCCTGTTTTTTCCATGCCGTACCGCCGTTATGAAAGAATACCTTACATGATCGCGGAAAAGATATTGTGTAAAAGAAAAGCGGATACCCGTGAAGGCGGACCTTATAAACCCGATGGGAAGGTCATGGGCACCGGTACGCCGGTATTTGAAAAGATCTTCGGAGAAAAATATTATTTCTGGGATATTTCCAATAGTTTCCGCTGGAACAGAAAAATGTATATGGATTCTTTTAAAAAAAGGCCCCGCGGAAAGGGGCTTGTACTTGTGATGGAAGGGCATCCAAAAACTTTTTTCAACGGGACGGAACTGGAAAGAACACTGAGCTATTTGAGCGAAGAAAGCAGTGTCGAGTTCGTTAAATATAAGGATGTTGTATCCGATCTTGCGGATAAGAAGCGCTGAAAAGCACAGGTGGGTCGATGAAGAATTTTGTGAGCAATATCCCATACGCGGTAAAATTCCCGTTATTGCGTCTGTATTCTTTCTTGCCGGGAAGATTAAGGTACTCCAGGGTGTTCTGGAAAACTTACGGATTTTTACGGGAATCCCAGTGGTGGAAGAAGCAACAGCTTGAAGATTATCAGATGCAGCAGCTGGGGAAGCTCCTGGACCATGCCTACAATAATGTGCCTTACTATAGAAGGATTTTTGACGAGAGAGGGTTGAAACCCTCTGACATCAAGGACTTGAATGATCTCGGGAAATTGCCGTATTTGACAAAAGATTCGTTCAGGATGAATTTTGACGGTATGGTCGCTGAAAACCTCAACAGAAAAAGTCTGTTGGAAATATCCACCAGCGGTACATCGGGGAAACCCCTGCAGTTCTACGCCAGTAAAGAGACCCGGGAAAAAGAACTGGCTTTCGTCTTTCACCAATGGGAAAGAGTGGGGTTTACCCCGGACGATTTCTCCGTACAGGTCCGCGGAGATGTAGTCCCGGGCAAAGTATTTCATTATGACCCTAAAAGGCGCGCCTTAAGGTTGTCGCCCGGCATAGGAGGCAGGGAAGAAGTGGCTTATTATCTGCGTATGATGGGCCGTTTTAAAGCGAAATATCTCCACGGTTATACCGGCTCGATCGCGGCCCTGGCTTCCAGGATCAGAAAATACGGGTTTAAAGTGCCGTTCAAGTTAAGGGCAGTGCTCTTCGCCTCAGAAGCCGTATATCAGTGGGAAAGGGACATAACGCAGGAGGTGTTCAATTGCCGCACATATAGTTTTTACGGTATGTCCGAACAGGCTGTTATCGCGGGAGAATGCGAAAAAGATAGTTCCTACCATTGTGTGCCGCAGTACGGCATCACGGAGATCGACGGCGACACAAAAGAGATCATCGGCACGAGTTTTTTGAATTACGCGAATCCTTTCATAAGGTACAGGACCACCGACAGGTGTTCCGATGTCCTTGAGACACCCTGCGGCGGCTGCGGCAGGGCTTATTATCCCATACTGGGACGGATAGAGGGCAGGCTGGGGGATCTGCTTGTTTCCGCTGAAGGAAAGGCCATCTCTTCGCCGGCCATAACGCATCTTTTTAAGCATTTCAAGGAGATCCGCGATAATCAGATCATCCAGGAGACCCCCGGTCTGGTGAACGTGAAGATCGTTCCGTGGCCGGACCACGATGAGAAAAAACTGAAAGCGGAAATAGAAGCGCTGTGCAGGGCCCTGGAGGACATAATGAGCGGTACGGAGGTAAAGGGGCAGATAGTGGACAATATACAGCGGGCGCCTTCGGGCAAATTTAAATGGATAATATCAAAAGTTTCCGATAAATAGATCAGGGACCCGTCATGGATAAAGATAGGACAGTAAGATTATTGGCCGTGGGGGACATTTCCCTCCAGACCAGAGGGGACAGGGATCCCTTCGCGTGCATTAAACAGAAGCTGGAAGAGGCGGATATCCTGTTCGGCAACCTGGAGACCGTCCTGTCTCACGGAGGGGAAGAGTCCGAAAAAACGGTCCTCCTTCGTAATCCTCCCGAAAGAATAAAGTATTTGAGCGGCGTCGGGTTCAATGTCGTCAATATCGCGAATAACCACATACTGGATTTCGGCCCGGGCGGGTTCAACGATACGCTGGATGTGTTGAGCCGGGCGGATATACGTTTTACGGGAGGGGGGAACAGAAGTTTCCCCGAAGGTTATGCCGCCTTGGAAATAAAAGGCCAGAAATTCGTTTTTCTGGGTTATTGCATGTCCGGCAGGAAGCTTGCGGGAGAAGGTATTTTCACGAACAGGCTGGATGAAGAAAAGGTGGTCGCGGATATTGGACGTTTAAGGGGAGAGTGCGACCATCTGATAGTCTCTCTTCATTGGGGTATAGAGAACGTTTTTCATCCTTCGCCTTCTCAGGCCCGCAAAGCCCGCAGGTTTATCGACGAGGGGGCTGATGTGATAATAGGGCATCATCCCCACGTGCCTCAGGCCGTTGAACGATATAACAAGGGTGTAATAGTATATTCTCTCGGGAATTTCCAGTTCGACAGGACAGTATCCAGAACGGATACCGATAAGTCGTTCATATTTGAGGCTTTTTTCGGTAAAAAAGGGGAGGCAGTCGAGCACGAGATACACCCCGTGCAGGTGGACGACAGTTGTTCTGTCCATCCGTGCGACGCGCGGGGTTCAAAAGAAGTGAGAGACCTTATTGACGAGCTCTCCCGTTCTGTTGTGTCCGGAGAGATGACTAAAGGCGAGTGGTACGAGGATATTGCCGAAACGTATCTTTTGAGCGGTTTTCGCGGGTTCCCCTACAGGATAAGAAAATACGGGTTCAGGCATCTTTTACAGTTTTTCGGATGGCTGGCGCAGCCATTGTGCATCAAGTGTTATCTGGGGCTAATAAGGAAAAAATTGAGAAAGATCGGTCAAAGATCGTCATGAACATGATAAAAGCGCTTCTTAAGGATATCATCAGATATCTGCCCGCGCGGATGATCCCGGGCATCGTGGGGCTCATTTTCATCCCGATCGTTACCCGTTTATTCGCTCCCGCCGATTATGCCTACTACGTCCTGGTCGTTTCCACCGTGGCCGTGTTAGTGGCAGTTGCCAACTGGGTGTCACTGTCGATCGTCAGGTTCTACCCCGAGTATGAGCGGGAAGATAAGGTGGGCGAATTTTGCGGGAAAATGGTGGTTCTTAACGTCTTTACCATAATCCTTCTTGTCGGTGTTTTTCTTGCCGGGCTTTTCCTGGTCAGGGACCACATTTCCGGGGGATTGTTCTGCCTGATGGCCCTGGGCACGCTGGTGTTCATACTGACTTCGGTCTTTGAGACGTTCCAGCATTTTCTCAGGGTCAGGCGGCAGGTGAATTCTTACAGCGCTTTCGCGGTCTGGAAGAGTATTTCAGCGGTGGTCTTGGGGATATTCCTGGTGGTATTTTTCCGTCTCGGGGTTAAGGGGTTGCTTTTCGGTGTTATTTTGGGACTGATCGCGGCTCTGCCGTTTTTATGGAAAAAAGTAAAAAGGAATGACGCATGGGATATCGGCGGGACTTCTTTCTTATTCACGTTAAAGATGGCGAGATACAGCCTTCCTCTTGTCCTGGCTAATCTATCGGCGTGGATACTGAGCTTGTCGGACCGGTATATACTTCAATTCTTCAGGGGAAGCACGGAGGTGGGGATATATTCGGCCAGCTACGGTATCTCGGAGAAAAGCATCCTTCTTCTCACGTCGGTGTTCATGCTGGCATCCGGCCCGCTTGGCATAAGCGTCTGGGAAAAATCCGGCATGGAAAAGAGCCAAAGGTTCGTCACGAAACTCAGCCGGTATTATCTGATACTATGCCTGCCCGCCGTTATTGGCCTGAGCGTGCTGGCCAAACCTCTTCTCAGGGTCCTTGTTGCACGGGATTATTATGAAGGATACCGTATCGTGTTATTGATCTCGCTGGGAGGTTTTTTCATGGGCCTTCAGCACAGGTTTCAATTGGGACTTATATTCCGGAAAAAGACCGGGTATATCATGACGGCGATCATAGCCGCAGGGCTTTTGAACATATTGCTTAATGTTTTATTGATCCCGTCCCACGGGTACATGGCGGCGGCTCTCACCACTCTGGTTTCGTATGTTTTTCTACTGGCCTTGATGGTATTTTTCTCTCGCGCTTATTTCGTATGGAAATTTCCTTTCAAGTCATTGCTAAAAGTACTGTTCGCCTCGGCTGTAATGGGCGTGGTCATTTATCCGATTGGGAAAGGGGCGACCCCTTTCCCGGCCGTGAACCTTATGTTGGGGGTGATCGTGGGAAGCGCGGTTTACCTTGTTGCGCTTTTTGTTGCGAAAGAACCCAGCACGCAGGAGCTGGACACATTACGGGGGATGAGGGAGGGCCTGCGAAAAAAGGTCCTTACGCCTGTGGGTGTTATTGCCCGGTTTTCCGGCAAAAGTTTTTCTGAGATGAAGGAGAAGATAATATCAGCGGCGGACAAAGCTTGCGACCACGTTTTTGATCTTCTAGGGTCCGGGGACACTGAGCTGGGGAAAAGAATAGACTGGCATACCGATTTCAAGACAGGGTACAGGTGGGACCCCGATGAGCACTACAAAAAGATAAAGATACCATACGGAAAAGCCGATATCAAGGTCCCCTGGGAGCTTTCCAGGTTTCAGCACTTGTCAGAGATGGGCATGGCGTATGCGATAACAGGTAACGGGAAATATGCGGAGGAATTCGGCGGCCAGGTCGAGGACTGGATCGGGGCCAACAGACCCGGGCATGGAGTTAACTGGAGCTGTGCCATGGATGTGGCCATCCGTGCGTGCAACTGGATGCTTGGTTATTCATATTTCAGGGGCTCAGAAGCGCTCACGCCCAGGTTTCGCACTGTATTCCTTGAAAGCATGGAAGAACATGGCAGGCATATCATGGGCAATCTCGAGCGAAGGGGGAGGGTGATCTCGAACCACTACCTTTCCGACATCGCGGGACTTTTGTTCATCGGCACCATGTTCCCGGAATTCAGGTCGGCCGGAAAATGGAAAAAATTCGCGATTAAAGAGTTTGTAAAGGAGATCGAGAGACAGGTCTATGATGACGGATGTGATTTTGAAGCGTCGACGTGTTACCACCGTCTTGTCCTGGAGATATTTTTCTTTTCCGCGCTGCTCATGGTGAAAAATGATACGGATTTTGACGGGAAGAATCACCGGGAGGTGTCGGAAAAGATCTTCGGGAAGAGATACGTTGATAAATTGTACCGAATGTTCGACGCGGTTTGTCACCTACTGAAGCCGGACGGCAGGATGCCCCAGATAGGGGATAACGATTCGGGACAGTTTTTCAAGCTGTACCCCAGAGAGGTCCTGGATATGAGGTATCTCCTGGCGCTTGGCGGGGTTTTTTTCGGGGAAAAGAAATGGAAAGTAAGGGAGTTTTTCGGGACGGAAGAAGATATAGCCGAAATATTGATCTGCTACGGAGAAGAGGGCAGGAGGGTCTGGGATTCGCTGGAGTGGAACTCGCTCGCCGGAATAGGGTCCAAAGCGTTCCCTGACACGGGCTGGTACGTGATGCGTCGTGATAAAAACTACTGCCTGGTCTCGTGCGGGCCGAACGGCCTGAACGGGAGAGGTGGACATGCCCACAACGATAAACTAAGTTTTGAGCTTTGTTTGAACGGTAAAGACGTAATAGTAGACCCGGGCACGTATCTTTACACGGTCGATCCGGGCAAGAGGAACATGTTCAGGAGCACCGCATATCATAATACCGTAATGGTCAAAGGCGAGGAACAGAACAGGATAGACGTGAAGGATCCGTTCTTTATGAAAGATGAGACCGTTGCCGAGTGCACGGCATGGGAGAACGGTGAGGATACGGATGTCTTCGCCGGAAGGCATTACGGTTATAAAAGGTTGTCACATCCCGTTGTCCACGAGAGACGGATGGTTTTTCACAAGAAAAAAGGGCGGTTAGAGGTCGAGGATACCTTCCACGGCGAAGGGGAATGGGACCTGGACTTCAACCTTATCCTGTCCCCGGACCACCAGAGGGACCTTTATGTAAGGTCAGAACGTCTTGCATGGAAAACACGGGAATGCGAGTACTCGCCGGGATATGGTATTATCAGAAGGACGGGCAAATACACCGCGGTGGGCAAAGCCAAAGACCGGTCGAGATTTGAATTTGTCATAGGAGGCGGTCCCCATGAAATGTAAGATCCTGATCGCGACATACTTCTTTTATCCGGAGATCACCCCCAGGGCTTTCAGGGCATACGAACTGGCGAAAGAGTTCTCCCGCCAGGGGCATGAAGTGACCGTGTACGCGCCGGAATACGATTTTGATTATTCACGGTTGGAGAAAGAGTGCGGGTTCACGGTGAAAAAGGTCAGGACCGGCCTTTTTTTGAACAAAGGCAGAAAAAAAGGCGTGCCATCGCGGGAGGAAAAAAGTTCATTTTTTAGTTCACTTTTTTTCTTTCTCCGTAAAAAGGTCTCCCTGTTCCTTTTGCACCCCCTGATCTGCGGTACGGAAACAGAGTATGCCTTTACCCTGTCCGATGCGCTCGTTTCGGATGATGAGAGGTATGATCTTATGATCTCAGTCGCGCTTCCCGCGAGCGTGCATTTCGGCGCGGCCATGGCCGTTTCCAGGAACAAAGACCTGGCAAAGATAAAAATAGCCGATTACGGGGACCCATACTATTATAACCGGATGTTCAACCTGCTGCCTTTCCACAGGAGCCTGGAAAAACGCGCGATGGACATGTTCGATTATATTGTGGTGCCCGCGGAAATAGCGGTCGGTTCATACATGCACCTCAAGGGAAGGGACCGCATAAAAGTGATCCCGCAGGGTTATGACCTGGATTCCGTCAATATCAGCACTTATATAAAAAATACCGTTCCCACATTCGGATATGCCGGCGTATTTTATGAAAAGCTCAGGAATCCCGGACCTTTTTTAGAATATTTATGCGGGATAAAGGAAGAGTTCACCTTTATCGTATATACGGATACGGATGACGTGAACAACATGGCGCTACTTGTCCCCTATGCCGAGAAAATGGGCGCCAAAGTCGTCTTCAGGCCTTTGGTGCCCAGGGAAGAGTGCATCCGCGAGCTCAGCAAGTGCGATTTCCTGATAGACATGCGCAATATTTCCGACAACCAGGTTCCCAGCAAGATAATAGATTATGCTTTGACAAAAAGACCCGTATACAGTTTTTCCCCGGACTATTTCAGCCCTGAGATATTCAGGAAGTTCTTTGACGGGGATTATAAAGACGCTTTACGGATCGATATCTGCGATTTCGATATCAGGAAAGTAGTGGGAGAGTTCCTGTCTTTATGCCAGCCGGGCGGGTCGGCAAGGGGTTGAAGCGGAGGAGGATATGTACAGGGCCAGTATCGTTATTTGCGTGTATAACAGGGCTTTTTTTATAAGGAAATGCCTGGATTCGGTCTTTTCGCAGGACCTCGAAGGGTTTGAGGTCATCGTTGTCGACGACGGGTCTACCGACGGAACGGCCGGTATACTGGATGAATACGCGGGCGAGGAGCGTCTCAAGGTCTTGAAGAATGAGAAAAATATAGGGTTGATGAAGTCCAGGAATATCGGGGCCCGCGCCGCGGACTCCGATATCGTAGCGTATGTCGATTCGGATTGTGTAGCCAACGCCGGATGGCTCAGGAAGCTGGTCGAACCCTTTGGCGCCGACCCGGAGATAGCGGTTGTCGGAGGAAGGATCCTGGACCCTCCCATAAAGAGTTACTGGGAGCTTTTGGACAAGGGCAGGTACAAGATAGCCGCGGAAAGCGGATATGTGCGGAGGATCATCGGGACGAACATGGCCATAAGGAAAGAGATACTTCTTGATAACCCTTTCAGCGAGGTCCTGAAATACGGAGCCGACGAAACGGACCTGTGCCTGCGCCTTGTCAAGGCCGGGTACAGGGTTTATTATTGCGATGAAGCCGAGGTCGTGCATTTTCACCGGGTGACCGCCGCGGGCGCCGTAAAACAAAGTTTCCTGTTAGGGGTGGGAAATTGCTGGGTCCGCTTCAAGCACGGGATATTTCCTTATTTGTCGCTGCGCAGTATCATCCTTCTTCTTATTTTACTGGTCTTGTTCTTTTGTCCGGACAGGGCAAAAACGGCCTGTTCGGTTTTTCTTATCCTGGTTTTTGTCTTGGCGGTATTCCTGCAGGACGCCGGGAAAGGGGAGAAAAGCCCGAAAGAGCTTATTACCGCTCTGCCCGGCAGGATCTTGCTGGCCGTAACGAATTCAGCCGGGTATTTTTACGGGGTATTCAAATACCTGGGTATATTACTGTCGGAAAAGACCGGCAAGGGGTCTTAGAAAGGTTTCATTATCAGGGCCCCGTTATAGAAAAGGGTCTCATACGCCATGGGGAGGCTCCAGAGCATCGAGGCTATGAGCGCGATCACGAGCAACGCGGTACCCGTTTTAAATCCAAGGTGCCTGTCTATAAGATCCTTCAGCTTAACGGCAATATACCCTCCCAGGATAGCGAACGCCGGGTATGCCGGAAGCATGTAGCGATGTTCTTTTCCCCCTCCACCGAGGTATACCTGGAATATATAAAGGAAGACGGCGATCCATATTACGCACAGCAGGGTATTCCTGGAATTCTTCCTGTCCAACCACAGCCACAACGGTGAAATATAGGCCAGCGCGAAAAGCGGGTTCTGATAAGGGATGCCGATCAGGTAGAGATATTTCGGCCGGCTCCCCACCGTTTTGAACCAGTCGGTCTTGGCGACTTCACCTATTTTCGCTTGATGGGGCATATATACGGGATTCCCGTAAACAGAGGTCACTTTGAGGAACCAGTATCCGGCGCTCAAAAGCGCTCCCAGGCCGAAAAGTATGAGGTGTTTGTCGAATATCGTTTTAAGAAAGGTCTCTTTTTTAAAGAGTTTGCCGGAGTTGACGGTAAAATGCCACAATATCAGCACAAAGACGATGAACGCGCCGTTCTGTTTCGTAATAGCGCTTATGCCGCATGATATGCCCCCCAGAAAGGCCAGCAGGGGCTTCTTTTTCTCAAGCGACAGGCCATACAGGAACACGGCCAGGAGTCCCAGGGCGGCTGTCATATCGTCGGACCATAATTTTTGGGACGTAAGTATGTCTATGGGGGAGATAGCCATGAGGAACATGGCTACGAGCGCCACAAGGTCGTTCTCGTAAAGCGTTCTTGCGGTAAAGAACACAAGGGCGATCATCAGGAGGCTGAACGAAAGCGGCACTATTATCGAGTAGAACTGTTTCTTCGCGACGTCCGGGTCGAACCGGAAATATCTCAGCCCCACGCCGGGTGGGGAGCGCCGGATCACTTCCATATCGTTGGGTATATGAAGCATGTAATACGGCTCGCCGGGCGCCAAAAGCGCGTGGGATATCATGATCGCTGCGGGAAAGCCGAACGGGACATGATGGAATGGCTGATCATAATAAGTTATGTTGCCCTGTTCCAGGCTTTTGAGGATGTGCCCTTTGTCTTTGGCGGGCGCGGCCACGGCGATATTGGGAGACTGGCGGTTACCGTAGAGGTCTACTCCTCTAAGGTTATAACCGTTCACGCCCTGGGTGTCGAGCTTGAAGGCCAGCGCGACATAATGATGCTGGTCGCCCCTGAAGTGGGGGAGGTTGAAAGTGTACCTTCGCAGGCTTAGAGACAGGAGCAGTATCACGAAAAATGCTATCCAGATGAGGTTTTTCGCTTTCCCTTTGGCAAATATCTTCTCCAGCCGGCAGGGGCCCTTTTCTTTGACGGCGGGTACTGCGCCCGACAGCAATTGTTTGTGGTATCTTTGTACCGCGCTACGCGGGAGACCCAGTTTTTTAGCCATGCGTTTGGCGGACATCTTTTCATAATTCTCTTCTATGAACCTTTTTTGTTCGTCCGTCAGCCGGGGATGACCGCTCATTTTGTTTCTCTCTGTGTTATGATGCCGTGGAAAAGTTCGGCGTACCGGTTTGCGATAGAAGAGATATTGTATTGTTTGGCAGCCTCTTTATTGGTTCCGCCCATGGCGTGCCTCCGGTCGGCATCCGCAGCCAGGCCGGAAATAGCATCGGCCAGGGCTTTCGCATCGGCCGGGGACACCAGAAGGCCGTTACTGCCGTCTTTGATGAAATCCGTCTGCCCGCCCTCGTTAGTGGCTATTATAGGTAACCCGCAGAACATTGCTTCCAACAGCACTATCCCGAAGCCCTCATGAAGGGAAGACAGCACGTATATGTCCGAGGCGGCTAGATACTGTAATTTTTCCTCGTCGGAAACGGCGCCCGGAAATATGATCCGGCCGGATATCTCGAGTTCGTCCGAAAGCTTTTCCAGGGACCCGCGTTCAGGGCCGTCACCTATCAATATAAGATCGATTTCAGGCGTCTCTTTCCGCAAAAGGCTCAGGGCTTTGATCAAAAAATCATAACCCTTCCGTTTTACCAGTCTGCCTACCGAAACGAGATAAAGTCCGTCTTTTTTCAGATCAAGTTCTTCCCGCCCAACGGCCTTGAGGCCGGGTTCGGGTATACCCAGGGGTATCACGGTGATGTCCTTTGACGGCTTGTAGAACTTTTTCGCGTAATTGGCGATATTCGTGGATTCCGTTATGACCTTTGAGGCCCTGTTTATGATGTTTCGGACTGTCCAGCGCAGTAAAGCATGGCGGTGCGGGGAGGTCTTTTTGCTCGGGTCATAGATGTCCCCGCCCGGCAGGTTAAGGATGTTGGGTATTCCGGAAAGGGCGGAAAGGGCCAAGCCCGCCGGTCCTGTCGGCACGGCGAAATGGGTGTTGATTATGTCATATTTTTTTTTCCGCAGCAGCCGGAGGCCTTTAATGGCGCCGGACAATGGAAAGAAGAGCAGAGAGACCATCGTGGCGGAGTATAATGATCTCCTGCCGGGCACCCATACGCGATGGATGTTGACCCCGTTGACCGTTTCTTCTTTTTTAAGGCCTTTGAAGTGAGTGGTCAGAACGTCGACATCGTTGTTTTTTGCCAGTTCTTCGGCAAGGTCGCGGCTAAACACGCCCCCGCCGCCCCCCAGAGGAGGGTACTCGTAATTTATTATCAGGATGTTCATTCCAGGATCTCTCTGATGTAGTACGTCTTTTTATTCTGTGATTCATAATAAGTCCGGATATTTATCTCTCCGAGGAACCCCATCAGGATCAGTTGCACGCTGACGAGAAAAAAGAGGACGCTCAGGATGAGAAGGGGATTGCCGGTCATATCTACATGGCCGAAGAGTTTCATCAAGATCATGACAAGAAAAGCCAAAGATCCCACGCCCGCGCTTATAAGCCCGAGCCCTCCGAAAAAACGTACCGGGTTTGTGCTGTATTCAGAAAGGAAGGAGAGAAGCAACAGATCAAGCAAGACCTTTACGGTCCGGTTCAGGCCGTACTTCGTTTTCCCGTATTTTCTGGGCCGGTGGTTCACTTCCAGCTCGGCGATCTTCGCTCCCTGCCAGCTGGCGATCGCAGGGATAAACCGGTGCATTTCCCCGTAGAGGCGTATGTCTTTTATGGCGCCGCGCCTGTAAGCTTTCAGGGTGCAGCCGTAGTCGTGCAGGGGTACTTTCAGCACGGCCGATATCATGCGGTTGGCTATCTTTGAGGGCAGGACCCTTAAGAGAAGCGAGTCCTTCCTTTTTTTCCGCCAGCCGCTGATGAGGTCATAGCCGGAGTTGAGCTTTTCGATGAGACGCGGAATGTCATGCGGATCGTTCTGCATATCGCCGTCCATCGTTATGACGATATCGCCTTTTGACGCGTCGAACCCCGCCATGATGGCCGCCGTCTGGCCGAAATTACGGTTAAGGTCTATTATTCTTGTCCCGGGACCCGATTGCCTGGTCTTTTTCAGTTCCTCCAGGGTGTTGTCGGAGCTGCCGTCGTTCACGAAGATGATCTCATACGGTTGTCCCATACCATCGAGGACCTTTCGGGTTTCCGAATGCAGCGGGGCGATGTTCTTCTCTTCGTTGTATACGGGTATGATCACGCTGATATTCATGCTATCTCCTTTTCAGTTTCCGGAACTGGTAAGATACATATATTATATACACAGAAAGGACATCGAACAACGGTTTGACGACAAAACTCAGCAGGAAGTCTTTGCTTTTCATGAAAGAAAGCGTACTGCTGTAAAGAAGATAGACCAGGGCAGGGGACGCGGCCATGAGGAAGGCCTTGATGCCCTGGACAAAAAGAGCGAAGAGAAGGATCAGGGTGTATACCAGAGGTATGTGGAGATTAAAGAGCAGGATGTCCGGGGCCATGGGATATTTTTTCGCGAAGTCAGCCCTGCCGGCCGAACTTTTGACGAACAGCCCGAACAGTTCAGCCATGGTCCCGGGATGCCGGTGACAGATCTTCGCCTCGGGCTGGAACAGGACCTTAAATCCTTTTTCCAGGATCCTGTAGCAGATGTCCTTGTCTTCGCCGTATGTGCTGAAGGCGGAGGTGTCGAATCCCCCGTCTATCAGTTCCCTGCGGACCGCCAGGTTGCAGCTCGGATAGCCTCGGACCTCTCTTTTTTGCCCGTAGAGGGGATACCTCATAAAGAGCGACACTCCAAGATACAGGGAGAATATGTTATTTTTATCAATGGGCGATATCGCCCCGCCCACGGCCCCGATACCGGGATCCTCGAACGGGGCTGTCAGCTGCCGGAGCCAGTTCCTGTCAACCGTGGTGTCCGCGTCGAGAAATACCAGTATTTTTCCCCCGGCTTTAGTGATACCCCGGTTCCTGGCAAAGGCAGCTCCTTGTCTATATTCTTTTAGATAAATGACTTCCGGGAATTGACCTACTATTTCAGAGGTATTGTCAGAGGAATTGTTATCAACTACTATAATTTCAAGAACTTCTTTCGGGTAGTCCAGATCCCTTATCGAATTAAGACATTTTTTCAGGTTTCCGGCTTCGTTATAGGAAGCGATTATAATAGAACATTTTTCCATAATCACACAAGGGTATCATATTATAATCTAAAAGGCAAGGCGGCAATATTGACAAAAGTTTGCATAAATCCTTATAATAATATAAAATAAGGGTTGTTAAAATCACTTTGATATACAGGGTGTTGGTTTTTTTGCCCGGAGAGAACAATGATGAAAAAAACGATAATACTCGCACTGTGGGCCTTTTTGGCCTTTTCCGGCGCTTCTTTCTGCGCCGAAGACAATAACGACGAGATCCGTTTTGACTTTGAGTATGGCACTGAAGGGTGGGAGATCCCCGATTGGGCGTTCGATCTGAGCAAGATAGAGGTCTATAAAGGCGTATCGGCCGAGACGAGCACGGAAGAGGCATCCGTGGGGAATGCTTCGCTGAAGATGATCTGTGATTATCCCGGGGATGAATGGACGGCGGCCATTGTCGAAAAAGCACAGGATATGGATCTAAGGGAGTATAATACGATATCAGCGGATATCTTTATCCCTAGGAGCGCTCCAAGGCTGCTGGAAGGCCGCCTGATCCTTACTGTCGGGGACGGATGGCTTTTTACGCAGATGCGGGAATCCGTTCCCCTTAAACCGGGAAAATGGACCACGGTAGAAGCGAAGTTGGAGAACAAGCTGGAGATAGATCCCGATACCGGCGAACCTAAGCAATCGGCCTGGAGAGGCAGGAAACAAAAACGTCTTTGTTACCATATAGATAAGGTGAAAAAGGTGGCCGTCAGGGTGGAGTATAACGCGGCGCCTCCTTCCAGGACAGGGTCCAGATACAAAGGCCCCGTCTATATAGATAACGTGGTCATCAAAAAATAAAATGAACGGAGAAAATGTATGAAAGAGCACAGGATTCTTATCGTCGACGACAATAAGGATTTTGCCGATGTATTCTGCGACATATTGAAAGCCAACGATCTCAAGGCAGAGAGCTGTTACGGCGGCGCGCAGGCCATAGAGCTGGTCAGGAACAATCCTTTCGATATACTTTTCCTCGACCTGAGGATGCCCGAGATGGACGGCATCGCGACACTTAAGGAGGTCAAGAAGATACGCCCGGACACGGTCGTTATAATGATGACGGGATATTCCGTGGATGAGATGGTCCACAAGGCCATAGAAGAAAAGGCGTCCGAAATAATATACAAACCCTTTGAGATAGAGAAGGTCCTTGGTCTTATAAAAGGTACCGCGTGATCCGCACGCACGAGGCATGTCTTTACGCAGACCCGTATTCATTTTTCTGTTTTTTGCTTTTTTGACGGTCTCTTTCCCCCGGGAGGCGTTTCCCGACGGGGAAAGGGACTTTTTCTCGTTTGAACGGTTCTTCCTCAATCAGGGCCTGGTGGACAGGATACCCGCGGACGGAAGGACACAGACCGATATTAACATTTTTGCCGCCAACCTTACGGACGGTCTGTACGCTTTCTCGTCCGGTCGCTGGGAAGAGGCCAAAGCTTTTTTCCTGAAGGCACGCGGTGTATGGCCCGAATATTTCGGCACGGATTTTCTCTTAGCGCTTGTTTATGAAAAAGAAGGCGATCATGGGACCGCCGCCAGATATTACAAAAGCTATCTTAACAAGTTGAAGGATTTTCATTCGGGCCGGTACCGTATCTCGGGGCCTATTATACGCAGTCTTAGCGCTTCGGGAGTGGAAGCGTATCCCGCGGCCCGGCAACTTATCGAACAACGCCTGGCAGGTTACGGGATGGACCTGGACAGGGTGCGTCCCGTGATCACGCCCCCCGGTTTTTTGATGCCGCTCACGGTGGTCCTTATTCTGGGAGCGGGTTACGCGTTCGCGCATTTCAGGCTCTTACCTTATCTGAGGATGCAGCACCGCATCAAAAACCCTCCTGAGGGGTTCTGGGTATGCAGGAACTGCGGGAGGGCCAATCCCGATCTCGACAAGGAATGTGAAAGATGCCGGAGACCCCGGCATTAAGTATAAGGTGTAATGGATAAAGACAGACAGAAGATCTTCGGATACTATTTTGGCTGTGCCCCTCAGGTATTCTCCGGGGCGGTGATATTGACGCCTTTTATTCCGGCAGAGCGGTTCAAAAAATATTGCGATGTGCTGGAGACTTTCAGGGGCGCGCTTTATGCCGGTATCATTGCCGAGAGAGACGGGGTCAGGTTCGCTGTCGTACGTTGCGGGATAGGGGACCGTCTTTTGGGCGAGGCGGCGCTTCTTCTCGGAAGGACCCGCGTGGACGGTTTACTTTTCGCCGGTTCCTGCGGAGGCTTGAAGGGATGTTCGATAGGGGATCTCATAGTTTGCGAAGGCGCTTTTAACGGCGAGGGTTTTACCAGGTATCATAGCGAGAGTTTTGACATAGGCCGGGTCATGGATTCAGGGGAAGTGATATCCGCCGATATCGGGTATACGGAGAGACTGAAGAAGGTCCTTTCGGATCGGCCGGGGAAGGCAGGGTTCGGGACAGGCAGGGTCTTTACCATAGGTTCCATCATGGCGGAAGAAAGAAAAGAGGATATTCTCGCCGTCTCTAAGAAAGGGTTCAGGGCCGTAGAAATGGAACTTTCCGCTTTTTTCCGGGCGGCTCGGGTAACGGGGACGAAGGCGGCGGGACTGGTATTCGTAAGCGACCTTCCTCTCGAAAAACCGTTCTGGGAGGGGCTTTCGTCCGCCGACAGAGAAAAATATGATAAAGGGATAGAGGATCTGGTACGGATATCTGTGAAGTTCGCCGGGGAGGTAATATGAAAAGGGCGATGATCATTCTGGCAGAAGGGTTCGAAGAGATGGAAGCCGTGGCTCCGATCGATGTCCTTCGCAGGGCCGAAGTGGAAGTGACCGTGGCGGGGTTGGACCGCGACCACGTGAAAGCGGCGCGCGGGACGGTCATAAAGACCGACAAGGTCTTTGACGGGGGAGAACCTCTTCCGGACGCGCTTGTTTTCCCGGGAGGCCTGCCCGGTGCCGAGAACCTGGCCGGGTCGGCCATGGTGAAAGATTATATCAGGAAGATGGACTCGGAGAACAGGGTCATAGCCGCGGTGTGCGCGGCACCGGCGCTTGTGCTCGGTCCCGCGGGTGTTCTGAAGGGAAAAAAAGCGACATGCTATCCCGGCCTTGAGAAAAATTTCGATATCAGCGTTAAACATGTCAAGGATGAGGTGGTCCAGGACGGGAATATCATCACGAGCCGCGGCCCGGGAACGGCGCTCCCGTTCGCTCTTAAGATAGCCGAGAACCTTGTGGGTAAGGCGAAAGCCGGTATGCTTGCCGAGCAGATGCTGTATAGAAGTTAAAAGTGAAAAGTTAAGAGTCAAAAATTATGCGGTCCTGCGGTGGATCGCGCGTTCCCCGAATCTATCAACGATCTTGTCCAGCGCTTTGTGGAGGCTTTCCTTCTTCCGGGATCTATCGGAAACTTCGTCAAAAAGGTCTCGTCGTTGTGACCCTTCCACGAGATTGGACACACGCACACCCAGCAGCCTGACCTTTTTTCTTTCCAGAGCGAACTTATCCGCCATGAGCATGGAATTATTGTAAATATCGTCGACGAAATTCGTGTAAGTATCGATGGTGATCGAGCGGGTGTAAGTGCTGAAGTCCGCGAGACGTATCTTGAGAGTGACCGTCTTGCCTTTAAGGCCCGATCTTCTCAGACGCCTTGAGACCTTTTCGCTTAGACACATGATGGTGTCTTCGATCTTTCGCGTGTTTTTCGTGTCCGCGTCGAACGTATGTTCATTGCTTATCGACTTCATGGTCTCGTCCGTCTCTACCCGCCGCGGGTCTATACCATTGGCGAGTTCCCACATATGCTCGCCGTGTTTGCCAAAGATGCGTATAAGTTCTTCCTGTCCTTTAGCGGCAAGTGCCCCTATGGTCTTTATGCCTATTTCAAGGAGAGCCTTTTGTGTTTTTTCGCCAACCCCCCAAAGCCTGTCCACCGGCAAGGGATGAAGGAATTTGAGAAGGCCTTTTTCTTCTACTACGACCAGCCCGTCCGGTTTTCCCGTTTCAGAAGCTATCTTTGCCGTCATCATATTGGGCGCCATGCCTATCGAGGCCGTCAGGCCCGTTTCTTTCTTGATAATTGCCTTGATCTTCCGGCATGTCCCGATGGGCGAGCCGAAGAGCCGCCAGCTTCCGGTTATGTCAAGAAAGGCCTCGTCTATGCTTATCGGTTCTATATCCGGTGTGAACTTTTCAAATACGTCGAATACTTTGTGAGAAGCCCGGGCGTATTTCTTCATATCGACGGGAAGGAATATCCCCTTTGGACATTTCCTGTAAGCCGTGGAGATCGGCATGGCCGAATGGATGCCGAACTTCCGCGCTTCGTAGGAACAGGCGGCTACTACACCCCGGCCTTTTCCGCCCTTGGGGTCCGCTCCGACTATTACGGGTTTTCCCCTGTAAGCGGGGTCGTCGCGTTGTTCCACGGACGCGAAGAACGCGTCCATGTCCACGTGGACGATATATCTCGGTTTGGAAAGCATTATCTTTTCATCTCTTTGTTGACGAAATCAAGGTTCTGGCGGGCTCTTACATGGTCCGGGTCGACCTCGAGCGCCTTTTTGAAATATTCGGCGGCCCGGTCGAGGTCGCCCGCTTTATAGTATGCGTATCCCAGATTATTATATGTCTCGCCGGAATCCGGGTCGAGTTCGGCGGCTTCCTTGAATAACCTGATGGCTTCGTCGAGGTTCCCCAGTTTTCCCTGTCTGATCCCTTCCTCGTTCAGGGCCCGGGCAGGGGAGACCTGTTCGTCTTTTTCGGGTTTCGCGGTCTCACCCATTTGACGCTGCAGTTTTCTCAGGTTCTCTTTGGCGATCTCGTAGTACGGGTCCACTTCAATGGCTTTTTCAAAAAGCTCCTTCGCCTTGAGAGTGTCGCCCCGTTCGATGTATTCGACGGCAAGATTGTTGTACGCGTGCGCGCTGTAAGGTGCATATTTTATGATGTGGGTGGAAAGGGTGAAGTCGTTTTTCCATACGGTGTTCTGCCTGATCGTCAGGTATGAACAAGCGGAAATAGCTATTATGCACAGCAAGGTCATGCCTTTTTTCGCCGCGCTTGTCCTTGCGGAGTAGAACAGGGCGTAGATAATAAGCAGGATCAGGCCCATCTGGGGTATATAAAGCCAGTGTTCCGCGAACGGCGCGTTCAGCTGAAAAGCTATGTTCAAATAAGGAAAGAGCGATATCAGAAAGAAGCCCGCCCCGAAGAACATGATGCGGTAGTTAATGCTTTTCCTGCCTTTTATCCAGAGGAAGCATACCAGGAGCAGGAGAAGGGCCGTAAAGAGGAACGGCTCAAAATAACCGTGCTCGAATAGCGACTTGAAAGCGGGGAACCTGTATTCCATGTGCAGGTTCACGGGAAATAAGGTAAGGCGGACATAATCAAATATCGCCCGGGGCGCCATTATCAATCTGGACCTTAACGCCACCGGGTGTTTTATCATCACCTCGGTCACGGCGATCCTGTTCTTGACTAAAGCCCAGACAGCGGCCGCCGCGAAAAGCGGGATATAAAAAAGAAGTTTTTTACCGATCACTCCTGAATACTTTTCCCTGTCACGCATGCAATATTCAAAGAATATCAGGAGGAAAGGGAACAGTACCGCGTGTTCTTTGCCGAGGAGAGCCAGAATGAAAGACGCCAGTATCAGGGAATAGTAGGCCGCTTTTTTGCGCCCTCCGCTCAGCCAGTACCTGTACTGAAATATGATCATGAGCAGTAAAAAGATCGCCGATAATGAGTCGGCTCTTCCGGATATGTAGGTAACCGCTTCCGTATTGGCCGGGTGGACCGTGTACAGCAGGCTTGCCAGGGCGGCCACGAGCGTACTTTTGGTTATGGAACACAGGATGAAAAAAAGCAGTACGGCGACCAGGATGTGTAAAAGAGTGTTGGTTATGTGGTAGCCCAGGGGGTTGAGTCCCCAGCGGGAATAGTCACACATCAATGTAAGCGATTGCAGGGGCCTGTAGAACTTACCTTCTTCGCCGGAGCCGGAAAAATACGTCAGGCTGTGCCTGAAAATGCCGGATATATTCCCGAAATTCCTTATTCCCGTGTTGCGCGCGATCTGAGTGTCATCGTCGAAAACGAAATCATTACTGAAAGAATTACCGTAGACAATAAAACCCAGTATGAAGATGGCGGAAATAACGAAGAGTTTCCGGTACCGTTCGTCCGTAATGATGTTAAGACCCGGGGAGCGCATAACACCAAAATTATACCGCTTTGAAGGGAGAATACCAAGTGTAAACGGGGAAAATGCGCAAATATCCCGGCAGGGCTTTACAATTGACAATGTCTGGTATATTCTCTATAATTAGAGTTCGCTGAAAGACATACATGCTTCGCTCCCCGGTAGCTCAATGGTAGTAGCGACTTCAGCCGAAGGCTGACCAGCCTCTGGCTGGGGCTGTTGACAATGTAAGTGTATTGGTTTATAAAAGTAAACGATGTATATAGTAAATGAAT
>Ga0180432_10000573_pt1 | contig 61441 bp, 44 predicted proteins | sample SS_ome_10_FD_132414 | JGI IMG/M metagenome (GOLD analysis project Ga0180432, IMG submission 132414) | Hypersaline lake sediment archaeal communities from the Salton Sea, California, USA - SS_1_MS_2 metaG | ecosystem: Environmental > Aquatic > Non-marine Saline and Alkaline > Hypersaline >... | reverse complement strand
GAAAACGGTCGCTCCATAAAGGATGTTTTACCTATCGTCAAAGAAAAGCTTTCTATGGTTCAACTTTCTGAGGATACTCTTTACAAATATCCTTCTGAATTATCTGGCGGTATGAGGAAACGTGTTGGACTTGCGAGGACGTTGATTACAAATCCAACGGTTGTTTTGTATGACGAGCCGACAACTGGACTTGATCCTATTACATCGAGAGTGATTCAGGAGTTGATGTTTGGTATGCAAAAAAAACTAAACCTTACTTCGGTTATTATCACACACGATGTAAACATGTTTAAATATGCTGACAGAGTTGCTCTTTTACACGATGGCAGGATTCAGCATGTTTGTGATGCGAAAACAATTTGGGAATCTAAAGATCCTTATATTTATCAATTTATTCGTGGACTTCCCGATGGGCCTATTCAAACAGAAATTCCTCATGATAAAGATAGATTCTGATCTATTTTAATTTTTTAGTATTTCAGAGATAGAATTCCATTTTATAAGTCTGCCGTTTTTTTGTCGTTACTTAATCACCTTTGTTGGTCAAATTACTCTGATCAACATGGACAAATTAACATTTCCAATGTCAATTTGTCCACAATTGAGTTGAATTTAGTTAGGGGGTTGTGTGCTCAACTAAAATCGTTGATTTTTGGTTTTTCAGGGTGCTATAATTTCACATAGAAAGGATTTCATTTTTTTTATAAGAGGGCTTGGGATGAACAGATGTATATCAATTATATTATTTTCAGTTGTTTTAGTTGGGTTTAGACCTGTTCAGGCTAAATGGGTCCAGGCGCCTTATTCTAGTAAGTTTATGAGTTTTGCTGGATTTGATTTTGCGAGCAAAGATAATCTTTGGGCTATTACCGAAAAATCAAGTTCCGGTGCTGTCGGCACAGATGTCTATCTATCTAAATGGAGTCCTAAGAATAAAAAATGGAAAGAGTTTGTTAAAGTTATTAAGAGGGGGCGAGCGAATATTGTGTCTGATATGATTATATCAGCTGCGCCCGATGGATCGGTATTTGTTTTGATGCCCAGAAAGTGGTCTTCTGGAGTGGCTCAGTCATTTAAAAGGGCAGCTGAAATATACAAGGTGGAACTCAGAAAGGTTCTTAAAAATATAGATAAAAAACTTTTGGCATTGTTTAATGCATTTGCGGATGAGAACAACACTTTCAGAAAGTTATCAAGATTTCTTCCTTCCTCTAAAGAGTTTAAAAGACTTGATGCAAAAGCAAAAAAGAGTATCAGGGACGCTGAAATAAGAGTAGGGCTTGCCCTAAGAAGGATGCTTGTAAGTCTAAGGAATACATGGTCGAGAGCAATTCTGCGTTTTTTTAAAGGCAAGCTAATAAATCTTGGTGAGATTCGTGTTGCAGATCCTGGTCGCCCTACAGGCTCAAAAGCTGTGTCCCGCAAAATTTTGGGAATTGCTGCTTCAGGCAAAAATGAATTGTACTGTTTAAATGCCCGGGATACATCAAAGCGACAGAAGATTGTGCATAATTGGGTTGAAAGATGGAATGGCTCTTCTTGGGTGCGATATGGAAAAGATGTTAATGGTGCGAGAAAAATATCGGTTGGTGTTGATGGGTCTGTTTATGTTTTAGTTTCTGGCTCTAAAAGGGGCAAAGGAAAAAAATCTGAAAAGAAGAATTTTGTTTTTAAATGGGATGGTTCTAGTTGGCGAGCTATTGCAGCAGCTCCTGTGCAAAGTGTTGACAGCATGTCGGTTATTTCAGATCGTGATATATGGTTTAGTGTAAAGGGCTGTAATTTTTATCATTGGAATGGGAATAAGCTTGAGCCTAAGGGTTCTGCGAAGGATTCCAGCGTTGCTGGGAGATGCTCATCACATATAGCGGTTGCTCCAGGAATTGTTCTTGTGAGATTGAATAATGGAAATCTCTATCGATGGTTAGGCAAATAGCGGAAATCCTCGAAGCATAATAAAATTTTTTCTAAAAAATCTTAATGCAGAACCTTTTTAAGATCAAAATTTTCATGTGGGGACTTTGGTTGTAAGATTTTGATCAACTTGTTAAACTGTCTGCTCTGATAATCTTGCTAACAAAAGATAAGGAACCCGGTTATGCAAGGCGAAAAAGTCGCTGAAACGTCGAAACAAATGGCTCAGATGTCTCAGTCTTTTATAGAAAAAATCAAAGAAGAAAGTCTTAGATTCCGTGGGCTTGATGTAGAAGTTTCTAAGGTAGTTGTTGGGCAGCAGGATGTTGTTTCTTTTATGGCTATTGCGATTCTGTGTGGGGGGCACATCTTACTGGAAGGTGTTCCCGGTGTTGCCAAAACAACGATGATTAAGTCTGTAACAAAAACTCTCGGTCTTGATTTTAATAGAATTCAATTCACTCCTGATTTGTTGCCATCAGATCTTGTTGGAACACTCATTTACAATCAGAAAACGCAAGATTTTGAAACAAAGCGCGGTCCTATTTTTTCTAATTTGGTTTTGGCTGATGAAATTAATCGGGCACCAGCAAAGGTTCAGGCGGCTTTGTTGGAGGCTATGCAAGAGCGTCAGGTGACTATTGGCTCTACCACCTTTAGGTTGGATGAGCCGTTTTTAGTTTTCGCAACACAAAATCCGATTGAGCAAGAGGGAACATATCGTTTGCCGGAGGCTCAGGTAGACAGGTTTCTGTTTAAACTGTCCGTTGGTTATCCAACAATAGAGGAGGAGCGTGAAATTATTCGTAGTGATCGCGATCTCTCCGTTATTAATACGGTTTTAAGTAAGGATGATATTTTTGCGGCGCAGAAGTTAGTAAATCAGATTTATGTTGACAGTAAGGTGATTGACTATATTGTGCAAATTGTTTTTGCCACGCGGGAGCCAAGTAGGTATGGCTCAGAGCGATTGAAGTCTTTTATTCAGCATGGTGCATCTCCGCGTGCTACATTGGCGTTGCATCATACGGCAAGGGCGCGGGCTTTCTTGCAAAAACGTCATTTTGTAACTCCGGATGATGTAAAAGCTGTTTGTCCGGCCGTTCTTAGGCATAGAATTTTGTTGACATATGAGGCGGAAGCGGAGAATGTTTTAACGGATCATATTGTAGAAGAAATTTTACGACTTGTTCCTTCGCCGTAATTACTAAAAATGTCGAATTCTTTTGTCAGATAATATTTTTCGTTTTCACTTCTGCTTATCGGCATACTTGACAAGGTTGCAGGCGAGGCGGTATTGTGTGAAAAGATAAGCAAAAAAAGGAATCTTAATGCGTTATCCGTTGTGGGTTTTGAACAGTGCGCTTTTTGCTCTGATTTTGTGCGCGATGCTGTTCATAGCGTTTTCGCGTGAAGAGGTGCCTGAGAGGGAGTATATAGATTCAGGGACTGTGGCAACACGTAGAAAAGATGGTATCTCAAAGATTAACTTAAAACAAATTTATGAAAATGACCTTTTTGATACCTACGCCAAAGAGCCGGAAGAGGTCGATGAGCCAAAGTATGTTGTTCCGCTTCCTGAGCCTCCTACTCCTGTTAAGCCAAAGGTTCCGAAAAAGGCAAAGCCAAAGTTTTTGGATCCTTTACCGATTACACTAAAAGGTATTATGTCTGTTAGTAATGGGACGAAGAATAAGGCGATTATATCGGATAACAAAACGAAGCGTGAGTCAATTTATAAAGTTGGTGACAAGTTCGAAGATGCACAGATTATAAGGATATTTAAGAATAAAGTTATATTTGTTCGTTCGAATGGGCAGCAAGAAGTTTTTTATCTGCGTCAGGATGATGCAAAATCTGATCCTACATATTTGATTATAAGTGATTGGAAGGGTGTTATTAGAAAAATTGCACCAAATAACTATAGAATTTATCTGGAAGAATTTCGCAAACGTGTGAAAAATCTTGCTCAGTTTATTGATATTTTAAATTTAACAACAGCATATCAAAAAGGTAAAAGTATTGGTTGCAGAATCGGAAGCGAAGAGAAAGAGTCTCTTTCTCAAGAACTTGGTTTAAAGCGGGGTGATATTGTTTTGACGGTCAATGGCATTCCGGCAACAGACACAAGCAATCGTTTAAAAATTTATAAAGAAGTAACAAAAACAGCGTTGGGTGATACGATTAATGTTAGACTAAAACGGGGAAAGAGGAGCTATACTCTTCGTTATGCACTTTCCGATTTTTCCGTTATTAAAAAACCTTCTGGCCCTGGGCAGCCGGTTACAGCACACTATATTGAAGAAGAGCAAAAGAAGATGCTTAAGAAAAAATATAAATTTGCGCCGACAGTGAAAGAGATTCGTAAAAAAGAGCGTCGTACTATGTTAAAAAAGGGCAGGAAGCCTCTTAAAAAGTTAGAACCATGAGAATTGTTGGGTAAACGGTATGAACATTTTTCGCTCAAAATTGCTATTCTTGACCGCAATGATTTCTTTTTCCGCGGTTATTTGGTCAAGCGGTGACGTCAGTGGCTTGCCGGATTATCTAAAGCGCGCTTCTCGTACTCGAGATCAACTTTCTATGTCTGTAGAAAAGAAGGAAAGTAATTCTACGCAGCTGCAAATGTTGGATGATTTATCGTTCAACGCAGAGGTTGATACAGAGTCTGTTGCAATTAAAAAATCACAAAAATCGCTACCTCAAAAGCAAGAAAAGCCTTCGAAGAAGTTGGACGCATCTCGCGAGCTAGTTAATGTTAAAAAGAAGGCGCAAAAGCAAGAAGAAAAGCTTATATCGAAATTGGTAGATAAAGAAAAACAAGAAATAGAGAGTGATGAGCTTCCTGGATTAAGTACTGAGGAAGAGCAAAAAGTAGAAGAAAAGGAAGAGGAGAGTGAAGAGGTTGTTTTCAATTTTGAAAACGCAGATCTGAGTAATTTGGTTTCTTATATTGAATCATTATTTGATGTTACTTTTATAACAGATGATGCAATCTCGCCCATGGCAAAGGGTGGCAAGGGTATAGCTGGAAATAAAATCTCATTCAAGACAAGCAAGCCTCTGAGTAGGAAGCAGGCTTGGACTTTGTTTTTAACTTTCCTTGATATGGCGGGATTATCTGTTGTTAAGCAAGCAGATCCTACAAAATATCGTATTCGTCCAACGGTTTCTGCAAAAAAAGATGCTATTCAGTCGTTTATCGGTATAGATTCCGAACTTCTGCCAGATAACGACACAAAAATACGTTACGTTTATTTTGTTAAGGATACTCCGGTTGCTACGCTCAAAAGTATAATGTCTTCGCTTAAAAGCAGCATGGCAGATATTATTATTTTACAGGAACTTAAAGCGTTTATTATAACGGACAACTCATACAATATAAAAAGTTTGATGCGGATTATACGCGAGCTTGACAAGGTAAGTATGCCGCAATCGATGTCGGTAGTTAAGCTTAGAAGGGTTGATGCTGCGCATGTTAAGAGTTTGTATGATAGCTTGGTGACTCCGGCGCAACAGCAAAGGGGTTCACGCTTATTTGGTCCTCGTAAACCAACATCGTCGCTATATTTTCCTGAAAATGCTCGAATAATTGTTGAACCTCGAACAAACTCTCTTATTTTGTTGGGCACGCGCGATGATATTAAAAAAATTGAAGACTTTATTGTAAACAGTGTTGATGTTGATGCTGGAACGCCTTACTCACCATTGCACGTACATCAGTTGAAATACGCTGATGCTGCAACTGTGGCAGAGATTATGAATGGTGTCACAAGGTTTGGCAGCAATACTACGGCAGCTCGAACTGGTGGTGTGCGAGGTGCTGATAAATATCTTAAGGCAATGTCATTTACGCCCGAACCGACTGGTAATCGTTTGGTTATTCGTGGTGAATATGATGATTATCTCAAAGCAAAAGAGATTATAGAGAAACTTGATGAACCTCAGCCACAAGTTGCGGTTGAGGTTCTTATTTTGTCTATCGGTATTACTGATATCAAAGAACTTGGCGCACAGATAAGAAATTCTCCTCGTGATAGTGAGTTTCATGGCGATGGGTTGTTTGGAAAAAATATTAATTTTCAAACATCTGGTATCCGTCTTGGTTCCGATCCTAAAGCCATTGTAGAACGTCCAAATACGTCTGGTGCGAAGCGATTGTTGGGTGATCTTATTAGTCTTGTTACTGGATCTACAGCAGGAAATACAATTTTGTCGTTGGGGAGCGACGACTTTGGGGTTTGGGGAATATTCGCGGCGCTCAAGACTGTCAGCAATTTGCAAGTGATATCGAATCCATTTTTGATGGCAACAAATAAAACAAAGGCGACAGTTTCGCTTGGTGAGATAAGAAATGTTCAGACCGCTACAATTAAAGGTACGACATCAGATACTGCTACCTTTAGTGACAAGGAAGCGAAGCTTCAGGTTGAGATAACACCGCAAATCAACTCTGATGGTATGATTGTACTTAAATTAAAGGTCAATATTACCGAGTTTCGTGATGATACAGTTGCTGCCGTGGAGGCCGCGGCTCGTACGGAAAAAATTATTGATACAAGCACAATTGTCGCTGATAAGGAGGTGTTAGCACTCGGTGGGCTGATTAAGAACAAAGTTGAAAATGGTGTTAATAAAACACCTGTTTTGGGAAATATTCCTATTCTTGGTTGGTTATTTAAAAATAAAAAGAAAAGTGAGACAAAAGAAGACTTGCTCATTCTTCTTTCTGCTCGAATTATCGATCCTCGCAAATCGAAGGATGTGGATGAGTTTACAAGTGGACATATCGGCGATTACAAGAGTACCATAAAACAGATGAGGAATGTTCACCTAAGAAGGGATCCAATCGATCGAGCATTTTTTGAAGAGGAAAAGGGAACTGTTTCCAGAAGAATAGATAAGCTGATTTTTAATAGAGATAAGAAAGCGGAAGTAAAGAAAAAAAAGAAAACAAAAAAACAGAGACGACTTGCTCGAAGAAGAAAAAGAAAAGAAGAGAGAAGAAAAAAAGAAAAAATGGTCGTTGCCGACGGTGGTAGTCGACGCAAGCGAAGAAAGGCGAGGCGGAAAGCGGGCAAAGTTGAAAAGAAAAAAGACGAAGTTGTTGTTACAGCCCAAAAGGTTGATGATGTTGTTAATACATCTGGGGTTGAAGGGAAGCCTGCATGATTAAAAATGTATTAATTCCGGAAAAAATTGGTAATTACTACCTTTTCCCTAGGCGAATTATAGGCTTTGCTTTTGATGCTGCTACTGTAACTGCCACAAAACTTTTTTTGCGTGGTAAAGGGGCGGTAGTAGAACAAGTTGTTAGCGAATCGCTGAGTCTAAATCAGGAATTAAGCTACGAAGAAAAGGTGGGGCCGGTCATAAAAGGTATTCTTGATAGTGTAGGTAATTACAGTGTTATACATACAGCGATTTCAAGCTCTCAGGTTATTTTTAAGACAATTAAACTGCCCTTTTTGAGTTATAAGAAAATAAAAATGGTGGTCAATTACGAAGTTGAGCCACTGCTACCATTTTCTCTAGATGATGCTGTTATTGACTTTATTGTTACAAAACAGTTTCCTTCTGAAGGAAGTTCGGAGGTTATTGTTGCGGCGGCGCAAAAATCTTCAGTTGCCAATCACATCGCTCTTTTTGAGCAGGCGGGAGTAACGCCACAAAAAATAGAAGTAGATCTCTTTTCTTTGTACAGTTTGTACAAAAAGGTTCCTGCTTATCAAGAAATTAAGGGTGGAGCCGTTCTTGTTGATATGGATTCAGAGTCGACTCGTGTCGCATTTATACAAGATGCACAGTTACAGTCTGTGCGTGTTTTGCCTAAAGGAATGAATCATTTTGTTAAAGCAGTTAGTCGGGCAGAAAATATTGCCGTTGAAGAAGCATACAAAGTGATTACAAGATTTGGTGTAACTAAGCATGATGATTCTGCTTTTCAGAAGGTGCTCTCTGGAGTTTTAGAAGAATTTTGGTCGCGAGTCCAATTTACGGTTAATTCGTTTGTGCAAGAAGGGCAAAAAGATGGATTGTCATTATTTGTCCTTGCGGGTTTGGGGCGTCAAATCGCCGGTTTTTCCGAATTTGTAACTAAGTATAGTGGTGTTAATTGTGAGCCTTTTCAGACGGTGCCTCTTATTGCGAATAAGATGCTCAAGGTTCGGGATAAGGTGAACGTTTCCGAAATGAATTTAATAAGTCTCGGGGTTTCTCTTCCTTCTGATGTTACACAAAATTTTAATTTGATGCCGCTTCAAATGTCGGCGGGACAGGATGTTTCTATTTTGGCCAAGCAGTTAGCTACTGCCGCCTTTTTTATTGTTGCTTTATTTGCAGCTCTATTGACTCACAGTTTCTTGCAGGTTAATAAACTCCGAAAGGAGTTGGTTGAATCGCGGGCAGATGTTGTTGAGACACTTAAAGATCGATTTAATATTCCAGAAGAAGAGGATTTTGACGAAGTTGTTGATAAGGCAGAGAGCCAAGTTTCCCAAGAGGAAAATATGTGGGCACCTTTTTCTGCTCAATCACAATTTTTGAAATATATTTTAGAGTTGCATCGATTAGATCTTGAGGATCTTGGTTTTGAGATTGATCGTATTTCTATAGGAAATGGCCAAATGACACTCAAAGCAAGAGTCCGGGATTATCCTGCAGTGAGTAAATTGGAAAAAGAGCTGAGACGTTCGAAGCTGTTTCGATATAAGGGTTCAGTTCAGCAGACAGATTTTACAATGAAAATACAGCTGAACAAGAATGGATAGGGGCATCAAATGGAATTTATAAACAAAATAAGACTCACTATCGAGGGATTGGAACAAAGAGATTTGTACAAGTACTTGACTATTGTTTTGAGTATATTGATGCTTCTGCTTGGGTTTGTTATTTATAGATATTACTCAAAAGTAGGTGATTTGCGTCGAAAAATTAATGCAGTTAATGATGTTCGCGAGGAGAACGTTCGCGGCATTTTAAAAAGAATGAACAATGTTGCACAACAGCGGAAGCAGGTTAACGACATACTTGCTAAAGAAAAAGATTTCAAGATAGCGGGTTATTTTACTACTTTACTCAAGAGACAAAAACTAACAAACAATATGGTAGAAGATAGTACGTCAGAGGTGGTTCTTAATAACAAGTATAAAGAGATTATTCTCAAAGCAAGATTTGTAAATATGACTATGCAGAAACTGTGTTTTTTGCTTGATGCTATTGAAAAAAAGGAGCGTGTTTACAACAAAAATCTTGAAATAATACGTTCAACGAAAACACCAGGAACAATTGACGTCAATATGACTATTGCAACACTTCAGCCGAATCTAGAAGTGGGTAGATAGATGGGGACAACGGTATGAAAAAAAGAACGATTAAACTGATTGCCCTAGCGGTTCTGTGTGTGCAGTCTTTTTCTTTTTGTAAAAAAGTAACAGATAATCAAAGAACAAGTGATGCAGAAGTTAAACAGATTCTTGAAGAGCGTCTGAGTAATCTTTCTTCAGGAAGTCTTTCTAATGTTGGTTTGACTACTCCTCAATTAAAACGTGGTCCGTCGCAATTTTCAGGTGCCGAACCAGATGAGTCAGATAAGCCTGGTGTAGGATTAGGGCCAAAGGTATACGATATTAACTATGACGCAGTTGATTTGACCGAAGTAATTAATCAGTTTTCGAAAGAAAAGGGTGTTAATATTATTTTGCCAACAGGTGCGAATGCGATCAAGTCAAAATTAACGCTTAAAATAGATAAGAGAATTACGATTGAACAGGCGCAAGAGGTTTTGCATACTCTGCTTGACATAGCAGGTTACTCGCTTATTGAAAGACTGGATGGGTTTGTTGTTGTTAAGAATGATAAAGACATTTCTAGAGTTCCGGCGCCAATTTATGTGGGAGTTTCTCCTGAAAATTTGCCTGATACAGATGAAAGAATTCAATATCTTTATTATCTAGTTAACATTCAGGTTCCTGATGTTGGCAGTGAGCGGCAAAGCGAGATTGATCCTATTTTTTCTCAGTTGCTACCTAAAAATACAATTCATAAATATATTCCGTCTTCAAATGGTGTTTTACTAGCAGGAAAATCGAACGAGATTAAAGCGGTTATGAAGATTATTCTTGAGTTGGATGGTCTTGAGTTTCGAGAAAATCTAGAGATTGTAAAATTGCAATACTCTTCAGCAGCAGTTGTTGCAGACATTTTTACGAAAAATATTTTACAAACAGCGCAACGAGGAGTGAGCAGATACAAGGCAGGTTGGCGTGGAAAAAGTGAGACAACCTATTTTTCCAAAAATATGAAAATTATTCCTGAGTTCAGAACAAATTCTTTAATTCTTCTTGGTCGACAACAGTCGATTGAGCGAGTTAAGGAGTTTATTTTTAATTACATAGACGTAAAACTTGATTCAGGAAAATCGATTTTACATACCTATCAGTTGCAATATCTTGATGCGCAACCTTTTGCGCAAACACTTCAAAGAATTGTTGCTTCTGCCTCGACATTTGGAACTGGTCAGTCGCGTGCTGCTGGGACTGCAAAAGGGCCTGAGAGATTTTTTGAGGGTGTTATTATTAAAACAGATACTCCTTCACCATCAGAAAAAGGGCAACCACGTCGTTATTTTGGGGGTAATCAACTAATTATAGCTGCAAGAAACGATGATTGGCTTCGTATTAAGGAGTTGATAGAAGAACTTGACCGGCCCCAACCGCAGGTAATTATTGAAGTGTTAATCGCTGACCTCGAAATAAGAGATGAGCGTGAGCTTGGAAGTCATATTCGTACGCCTGCCGCTTTGAATTTGCCAGAAACGATTAACGGTGGAAATATGGAATTTCAAGCAGCTAGCTCAAGTTCTGCTGTTGCATCAACAGATCCACCAACAATGAATGTTGATTTGATTAAATCGGGTGGTTATCCACAAGGTGATTTGAATTATGATCCCCTTGCAGAAGTTGCAAAAGGAGCTCGAGGTATTATTACTTTGAGTGACGCAGAAACAGGACACGTTTGGAGTTTACTACATATTTTGCAAGCATATCAAAATTCAAAAATACTTTCTCACCCTCATATTGTGGCAACAAATAACCAAGAAGCGCTTGTTGTAATTGGAGAAAAGCGTTTGATTCAGGCTGAAGCAACTGTTGGTCAGGGTGGTGCTGCAATCGCGAAGCGGCAAGAGCGAGATGCAAAAATGACGGTTAAAATAACTCCTAGAATAAGTGGCGGTAGCACAGTTAATATGCAAGTTTCTGTTATATTTAAAGAATGGATTGGCGATACCGCAAGCAGGATAGACAGAAAGGTGATAACAAATGCAAATGTCGAGAGTGGTTCTATTCTCGCTCTTGGTGGTCTTATTAAGTTTGATACTAGTCATGGAAAAAGTGAAACTCCAATACTTGGTAAAATTCCTATATTGGGCTGGTTATTTAAAAGTAAAAATGGCAAAACACAAAAGAACAATTTGACTGTTTTCATTCGGCCAACAATTGTTCCTTTGAGGTTACGTGGTGGCATTGACAGGTATACAAAAGATTATATCAATGTTGCAAAAGACTATGTCAAAGATGGCATGTTGTTTGACACGCTGCGAGATCCTATCACACGCTGGTTCTTCAAGACTGGTGTGAGTGCAGAAGATGCGCTTGATGTTTTTGCTGAAAAAAGTACACGTCATGGGGCGATAGGTTCAAAGAGTATTGTTTCAAACGATGAACTTCCGCCACCAAGCAGAACGGTGATGGCTGCAGCAGAAGGTCGTGTGCCGAAGCAAAAGGAAAAACGAGGAAGTGAAGCAGAATTTCTGGAACTCAAAAATCAGTTGATGGATTATCCAGGTGAAATTGAAAGATCTATTGTAGCCAAAAAAAGAAGAAAAAAATCGCGGCGCTCAAGAAAAAAAGAAAGGCAACTGCTTGCCCTCCAGGCGCAACAATCAGTTATTCCCACAGATGATCCAATAAAAGATATCATTCCAGAAAAAGAGACAGAAAAAATTGTTGTTGATGAAACAATTAAAAAAAGCGTAGATCCCGATGAACAGTTGAAAAAAATGCTTGCAGGCGAGGAAAATCCTTTGCTTGGTTGATATAGTCTTTTTGAAAAAATTTACCCCCGAGTTCAAATTTCGGAGGGTTTTTCATCTAACCTTCTAGAACAAGTCTTGTTAATCTGTCTTCAATTCGAAGTAGTCTATTATATTTTGCTATTCGTTCGCCGCGTGAAAAACCACCAATTTTTATCTGGCCGGCGTTTGTTCCAACTGCCAAATCCACAATGAGCGTATCCTCAGTTTCTCCTGAGCGGTGGGAAACAATAGTATTCAGTTCATGTTCTTGGCATAACATAATTGCTTGAAGGGTCTCAGTGATTGTTCCAATCTGATTTGGTTTAATCAATGCAGCATTAGCAGCACCAGCTTCCAGTCCTTTGACGATTCTGTGTTGGTTGGTTGTAAACAGGTCATCACCAACAATTTGCACGTCAGCGCCCAATTTTTGCGTTAATTCTGCCCAAGAATCCCAATCATCTTCATAAAGTCCATCTTCAATAGAAAAGAGTGGATAATCCTTAGACAATTGAATGTACCAATCGATTAGTTGCTCTGCTGTGTATTGTTTGCCATGCAGATCGTATGTTTTTGTTTCTTTATTATAAAAAGAGTTTGCAGCCGCGTCGATGCAGATTGCAAAATCATAATCCTGAACAGCAGTAATCGCTTCCATCAGGGTATCAAAGGCTTCGTTTTCATCTTTAAAGTTGGGGGCAAATCCACCTTCATCCCCAACCAAGGTGCTCATTCCTTTTTTTTTCAGAATAGTTTTGAGTTCATAAAATAATGTTGCGGCAGCTTCAAGTGAACCACGAACAGTTTGTTGGCCTCGTGGGACAATCATGATTTCTTGCAATGCAAGATTATTATCTGCATGCATGCCGCCGTTGATAATATTGATAAGTGGAATAGGGAGAGAAACGGTTTCAAGTTCAACAAGACCCGCAATTAATTCGTACGGCTCGAGTCCTTCAATGAGTGATTGTGCTCTGAGCATCGCCCAACTGACAGCAAGCATAGCATTTGCTCCTAACTTGCTTTTATCATCTGTTCCGTCAAGAGCAATCATTCTGAGATCCATTTCAACTACATTTGCTTCCTGACCAACAAGTGCGGGAGCTATTATGGTTTCTATATTTTCAATAGCTTTTTGTACGCCCTTTCCCCCAAGGCGCTTGCCGCCATCTCTCAATTCCAAAGCTTCGTGACTTCCTGTTGAGGCGCCTGATGAAACGAGTGCGGTCACTCCGTGCGTATCGTTAAGAGTAACTTCACATTCAATAGTTGGTATGCCACGGGAGTCGAATAACTCCCGTGCGATAATTTTTGTAACTTTCATTACCTGTGTCCTTTTTATTGTACAAGATTCCTATTGTTTCTTTTTTGGCAAGACCCTTAATCCATATTCCTGAAGCTTTTCTGTTTCGACTTCACTAGGTGCTTGCATCATTAAATCGTACATGCGTTGTGTTTTTGGAAATGCAATGACCTCACGAATTGAATCTACATCCGCCAAAAGCATAACAAGACGATCAAGACCTAGCCCCAAACCTCCGTGTGGAGGAAAGCCTAGTGTTTGTGCCTCAAGCAAGAATCCAAACTTTTTTTCCATCTGTTCTCTGGTGAGTCCAAGAAGGTCAAATACTTTTGATTGTTTTTCAGAGTCATGAATCCTGATCGATCCACCACCAAGTTCGACACCGTTCAGAATAACATCGTACGCACGTGCTTTCATCTGAGCGGGTTCTAACTTTTCCCAACCATCTTGAGGCGAGGTGAACGGATGGTGCATAGCGTTCCACTGTCCAGTTTCTTTGTCGTATTCAAACATTGGAAATTGGACAACCCACGAAAGATTAAAAACATCTTGAGGAATGATATTAAGAGATTTAGCCAGTGCTAAGCGAAGTCTTCCGAGAAGTTCCCATGAGTCTTTATGCTGACCAGCAATTAAGAAAATAACGCTATCAGATTCAATGTTGTGGAAAATTTTTCCTGACAATTCCTGGAAGTTTTCTGGCAAAAATTTTGATACAGGGGATTCGATTTTTCCATCTTTAAACCTGATCCACAAAAGACCTTTTGCTCCCATTTTTTGTGCTTTTTCTGTCCAGGTGTTTAATTCAGAACGGCTAAAAGGACAGTTGCTCACATGGATGCCACCAATCTTGCCGTTTTTTTGCAAAACAGTTTGCAAGAAAGAAAGTTCCGTATTTTTAAATAGTTCTGTGCAATCTTTTATTTTTAGGCCGAAACGCAAATCCGGTTTGTCCGAACCATACGATCCGAATGCTTCATCATAGGTCATGCGAGGAAATGGAAGCTCAATTTCAATTTGGAACAGCTTTTTGAAGATGTGGTGCAAAATTCTTTCAACAGTTGAAATAACATCATCTTCTTTGACAAATGACATTTCAAGGTCGAGCTGGGTAAATTCTGGTTGCCTGTCTGCTCGTAAGTCTTCGTCTCTGAAACATCGAGCAATCTGGAAATATTTTTCCATGCCTGCTGCCATTAAAAGCTGCTTGTAAAGTTGGGGAGATTGTGGCATTGCGTAAAAACATCCATGATGAATGCGCGAGGGAACAAGAAACTCACGTGCACCTTCAGGAGTATTTTTAGTCAATATCGGTGTTTCAATTTCGTAAAAGCCTTCAGAATCAAGATACTCACGAATTGCAAAAACTATTTTGTGTCGCAGAGCGATTCTTTTTTGAACTTCCGGTCTGCGTAAATCTAGATAACGATATTTGAGTCGCAGTTCTTCATCAACATTTTCGGCTTCATCAAAGGAGAACGGCGGAGTTTTGGATTTACTATGAACCGTTAATTTATCAACTTGAAGTTCCCATTTTCCGGTCGGCATATCATCATTGATGGTCTCAGCTGTTCGCTCAACGACTTTCCCAGTAACTGAAATAACAAACTCAGCCCTCAAATCATGAGCCGCTTGATGAGCTTCCTTGTTAAAATCTGGATTAAAAACGACCTGCATCAAACCGCTTCGGTCTCGCAGATCAATGAAAATAAGGCCGCCATGATCTCGACGTCGATGAACCCAACCAGAAAGGAAAATTGATTTGCCAAGCAGCTTGCTGTTGACCAATCCGCATGACGTTGTTCGTTCAAATAGTTCCATGGCGATCATCCTATTTACAGCTAAAAAATTATTTTAACTCAGCTACTATTTTTGGTTTTTATCTTTGGGTAAATCGGATACAATTTTTTTAAAGCTAATTGCCCATATTTTTTTTATGGATTTAATCTGTTTTTTACAGAACTCTTTTTCTTCTATATTTGTGCTTTTTCTTATGCAATGCTTGTATATATTTTTTATAATTTGTTCTATATTTTTTTTTCCACCTTTTTCCCATAATTTTTTTGCTCGACCATAGAAGATTGGTTTTTCTTCTTGATTAATTTTTTCAACCCCATATTTACTCATTTGTATAATCGAATTAATTCCGAAAAACTTGTACCAACTTAAAGCGCTTCGCACACCAGATTCGGCTTTAACTAGAGCCATTTTTTCAAAAAGATTCAGTTCATCGATCCATGATTTTTCACTTTCTGTAGAGCTCATTGTTTCCTTTTTTTCAAACTTAGATTCTTTTGTGGGTCCTTCTTTACAGATTGTTCCTGATGTATATGATGTAAGTGAAAGAATGCAAAATAATACTTTTTCATAATTTACCTTTCTGTAGCAAACAAAGTTTTGACAAATACAGTAAAAGTGTACTAGAGAAGGGACATTTGTCAATTGGCGGTGGTGTCATTGATATTGTACGGGAACTTTTTTTGCCAACATTTCGAGTTTTTTCATGATAGATCCATTGTAATTCAAGAAAAGACTCTTTAGGCTGTTCTTTTTACATTTTGGAATGACCTCAGAAGCTGAAAGGATAAAATCCTCGTCTAAATCGCCACACAGTATGTTAGAAAGCATCATTGCTATTGTTATGCATTCATTTTTCTTTTCAGGACTCGCCTTTAGGCATGAAAGAAGAAATGATGCAATAAAGCTTCTATGCAGTGAGGGTTTTTTCCGTGCAATTTGTTGTGCATAGTCTATCTCTTGAATTTTTTCTCGGTACATTTTGTTGTCAGCGGCATTCACAAATTTTTTAATTTCTGAAATGGGAAATTCTTTTTCTAAGAAATATTGAATTTTTTCTGGAGAGCCACCTTGTTCTATCATTGTTTTCGCATTTTGGTATAAGCTTGCACGAAAATGCGAAACCATTTTTTCTTCGTTTTTTGAAAGAGGTTCCTTTTTAATTTTTGTTTCTATTTTTTCACCCGCAATAACCTGTTCAATAGAGTCTATAAGGTTTTTGCATATGGTAGCTTGTTTAATAGAGTCTACAAGCTTTTTTTGGGTATGCTGTTTTAGACATTTTTTATATAACCTATGGATATAAGGCAGGTGTTCATATGATTTATTTAGTGTGTTTTTCCACGACAAAAGAAAGATGCCAAATTCAGAAATAAGAATGAGTTCTTCTAAGTGACTGCGCAGTTTTTCAAAATCTATTCCTGATTCAATTGCTTGAATAAGAGTCTGAGTAAGTTGCTTGTGCAGTTTTAGTGGATCGCGGTATCCCAGAGAGTCTAGGGGAGATTCTGGGTGTATGTATAATGTAAAAAGTGAAAAGGTTAAAAATACGGCTATTTTTTTCATAAGATGCGGAGAGAATTGTATTCGTGGTGTAGGGATATATTTTTTATCAAAGTAACTATTATAAATAGTCTCATAATAATAAATATACACAAAGGAATTAAAAATGGAACACGAAAAATTCATGGAATTGGCTATAGATAAGGCCAGGCAAGGTATTGAAAGTGGGCAAAGTCCTTTCGGGTGTTGTATTGTCAAATATGGTGAAGTAATCAGTTGTGAGCACAATGTTGTTTGGAAAACAACGGACAGTACAGCTCATGCAGAGATAAACACAATCCGTGTTGCGTGCAAAAAACTTGGAACTATAGATTTGTCTGGCTGCCAGCTCTATTCAACTTGTGAACCATGTCCGATGTGTTTTGCTGCATCCCATTGGGCTCGAATAGATAAAGTTTTTTATGGGGCGAGCATTATTGATGCTCAAAAAGCGGGTTTTAATGAGTTAACCATATCTTGCGACACTATGAAAAAACTTGGTGGAAGTGCTATGCATTTAGAAGAAGGTCTTTTAAGAGAAAAGTGCATTCACCTTTTTGACTTGTGGAAAAAATCTTGTGGAAAAAGCTATTGACTCTTATTTTGGTCGATAAAGGGTTTCGTAACACGAAACCCTTTATATCATTTTCTTAAAACTTGTATTCAAATCCGAAATTAAATGTATAGGAGATATTGGTGCCCAATCCGGGAGCCATATCTTCTCCGTATCCTGTTACATCAAAGCGATCTAGAATTTTCCATTGCTCTGCATTCATCGGTTTTCCACGCACATCTTCGTAGTGTGAGCCTGGAACAAAGACAGAGGTTATTCCAAATAGTGTCAGGTTTTTCATTAACTCTTTTTTGAAAAACAAGTTAAATTCAACACCCAAAAATGATCGAGAAGATTGTGACAAATCAGATTTTGTTAGCAAATCAAAGGCCTTATCAGGATTTGGTTGCCAAAATAGCAAGATGTTAGGATTGATCGAAAAGCGTTTTTTCCAATCTTTTGGTTCGTATGTGAGTCCTGCACCAATCAATGCAAGGTTTGTAAATCCTGAAACTACAGCACTAAATCTATTTGGCTGCCTTCTTGTTTCTGGGATATCAAGTGGGCGTGAAACTTTTCCTGCACTCCCCAAGAAAAATGCGCTTTTTACCCGTTTTCCAGCATACAGTTCTTGTAAACCAATAAAGCCTCGATAATCGCAATCTTTTAACACAAAGTTAGGATCATGATCTCCTGAAGCATAAGCAACTGTGCCTGCAATTTGAAAATCTCTGTCGGAAAAGAATGTTGCGATATCAGCTACGAACATCCATCCCTTGTACCTGTTTTCATAAGGATTTCGGAATCTATCTTTTGCATTGAACAGTTGATTTTGGTTTGCACCAGTAATCAACTCAGGAAGAGTTGTCAGATCACTCAGACTTGATGTTGTTTCGGCGGCAGCTGGATTATTTGGATCTTTGTCATAGCTGATAACTGTCCCAATACTTTTACCGTTGTTTACTTCGTCGCGAGGTGCGCCATTGATCAATTTTCGAGATGCTGATCCTACTCCACTGATTCTTCCTGCGTTTGGTGCAGTAATTTTGACGCCGGTTGAAATGTGCGGAACTTTGTATGCATCCCAATTTGTTATATTTGCAGCATTATCCGAAAGCGGATCAACATTTACGTACACATGACTGTTGACCAATTCAACTCCGCCATTTCTGTTTTGGGGTTGAATATGATTACGATCCCATCCTTTGACCCGTTGTCTACCAAAGTTAAGTGCTGTATCAAAACCAAATTCAAATCGATCGCTTGTGTATTCGGAGGCGAAACCAATTGTGCCGAGTTTGCTTTCTGCATCTGCACGGAATTCAACTGTTTGCTCTGGGTCGTTGTTGAATAAAAAGTATGGTTCGCAGTTGAGTTTTCCATGTTTTTTATCATCAACAGCATTAATGTTTAGGCGTCCTGCAATCACATAGTTGATGATGCCAAATCCGCGTTCTTGTCTAGTGAGTTTGTCGTACTCCTGTCCCCTAATTTTTTTTCCAGTTTTTGACAAACTGTTAGATCGATTATCAAGAATTGCTCCATAAAGGTCGTAAGATAAGCGATTATCAACAATATCACCGGAAAGTTTAATACCGAATGCGTACTGGTCAACCGCTGTATCAGAATAAAAACCTAAGTAGTTAGGTGAGACAGCGTATGCATCACCAAGTGCGATTCCTCGTCCAAGTGAGAACGGGAACGCTCCAAGAGTTAGTGTTTGTTTTTTTTCTAAAGATTTTAAACCGAGTGATTCATTAAGTGAAAATTCCAACCAAGCTTCCCTCATCCACAGAACATGTCGAGGAAAGTGATGTTTGTGATCTCGGCCAACTGAATCAAGTGTTTTGGTAGGTGTTGTAGTTGTTGGAATGACTTCTGCGCTTCCCCAGGTTGCTTTGCTCCTCAAAGAAAATCGAGAGCGAACAAGGTTGAGATAAGCCATGTCGCCATTCACATCAAGAGTACTTTTGATATAAAAAACACGATCTTCTGGGTGACAGTTGTTCAAAAGTTTTATATTTTTTCCGTAGTATGTATCACCTGTTTTAAGCTTTCCAGAAAGCCTCCACTGAAAAGGTTGATCGTCTTTTTTGGGAGAGTCTTTTGCGCAAGTACACAAGCTTGCTCCACTTGCATGCAACAATGAGCTGAAAAGAATAGCTAAAGGCACGGCCAAAAAGCTGCTCCTTTTTGTTGGGTACATGGTGTCCTTTCATGTAAAAATAGAAAAAAGTGGTAAAACTGACGAAGCAAAAAACATGCGACGCACAACTTCGGCTTACTACATACTTTTTTTGAAAAACTTGAATTAATGGCGTAGAACACGTCATTTACAAGATGCCATTAGAGTACTTTGTTTCTTTTTTTTGTCAATTTTGTTGCATGGCAAAAATATTTTGTTTTTTATCAAGGAATCTTATGAGCAAATTATTGCTAGGTGGGCACATGTCGATTGCTGGTGGTTTTGATAAAGCTGTTGAGCGGGGCGAGTCGATTAATTGTACTGTTATACAGATTTTCACTAGAAGTAATAGACAGTGGAAGGCAAAAAAATTAACTGAAAAAGATGTTGAATCGTTTCGAGGTGCTCTCAAAGGTTCATCTGTGCGTTCGGTTATTGCGCATATGCCATACCTGATCAATATCGGTTCGCCCGATACAAAAGTAAGGCATGCTTCTATTTCCGTTTTAAAAGAAGAATTAAAGCGTTGTTACAATCTTGGTATCAAATATCTTGTTTTGCATCCCGGTTCACATCTTGGTCAAGGTGAAGAAAAATGTATGGATCTAATTGCAAAGGGAATCAACAGCGCGCTCAAGGCAACGAAAGTGAATACAATAATATTACTGGAAAACATGGCGGGCCAGGGAACGAATGTTGGACACACATTTGAACAGTTGGGTTATATTATAAAAAAAATAGAAAACCATAAGCAGATTGGTGTTTGTTTCGACACGTGTCATGCCTTCGCAGCTGGCTATGATTTCAGAACACTCAAGACATATGAAGCACTGTGGAAAAAAGTTAGCAAGACAGTGGGCTTAAGAAAAATAAAAGCAATTCATGTAAACGATTCGAAACGCGAGCTAGGATCTCGAGTTGATAGACATGAAAATATTGGAAAGGGAAAATTAGGGCTGGAAGCATTTCGCTTACTTTTCAATGACAAACGTTTTTTTAATATTCCAAAAGTTCTTGAAACGCCAAAGCCGACGCTTGAGTTGTACGCTAAAAATATGGCGGTAATAAGACAATTGTTATCGCCAAAGACAAAAAAGCTTTTGGGTATCGCATCTTGATTTTTGTAGGGCAATTGCATAAATCTATCCGAAAAATCATAAACTTTAAAAACGTTTCGAAGTTTTCTCCTCTCCGTTCGTGGTGAGTGACGCCCGGTTTAGGGCGTTGTATCGAACTATTCAGAATAGGTTTTTCCTTTGAGCTATAAGGATTTACAGAATTAAAATGGTTCGATACATTCTTCTTTAAAGTGGACTCGATATAAAATCTTTCTTTTTAAGTTTTTTAAAAAGGATTTTACATGTTTTGTATGGTTCGATACAACGCCCTAAACCGGGCGTCACTCACCACGAGCGGGATGGAGGAAGTTGTAATTTTTCTTATATCAGGGGGCTTTTTTGCGAATTTGGATATGTTTTTTTAAGTTTGTTCTTTTTCTAAGTAACTATTCACTTTTTTCTATGAATGGCGTTTTCAAAAAAAATCGCATTTTTATAAAAAAAGAAATAAAAGTAGGTGTCAAAAAAAGTGATATTTCAAAGGCGATTCAGTTGCGATTTAACGGTACAACAGAATGTGGTCTTAAAGGTCTTAATTTTTCGGTAGAGACTATCGAGAAGACGCGCAAGCTACTTAATTCGACTAATTATTTGGTGTGTAATTTTTTATCTAAGCCTCCTATTTCGGATGGCGAACTAAAGTCTTTAAATTTTCCCGACTATGTTATTCATGCAGCAAGGAGTATCGCAAAGGATGTGATGTGTGCTACAAGAATCATACTTGAATACCCAAAAAGCTTTTTTAAAAAACTAAGCGCTCACGGTCTGTATGGGCTCACTGTTCTTACTGCGCAAGATTTTGTTTTGAAGATAGACCTGTTTAGCTTCAAAATGCAGGCCTTATACTTGTTTTCCATAGGAACGAAAAGTCCTCCATGCAAGCCAAAAACATTCATAGATTGGGGAAAGATTATAGGATATCTTATGTTCCTACAAGATAAAGGTGGCCTGGATGCTGTTATGGAAAAAGAAAAATATCCTCAGTGGATTGTAAATGTAGCAAAAAGAAGGTATAAGCTTGAAAAGCGGATAGATCAGGCTCTAAAGAAGAATAAAAAGAAGAATAACATGCTTTGTGTTGATCAATGAGTCCTCTAGCAGCCTTTATTCTCGTTTTTCGGTCTTGTGTGGTACCAATTGACATAATCTGGCTATTCGTATAACATTAATAATGTACAATTGGGGCTCTGAGAGATGATTTGGCCCTCAGAGGGCATTTTTAAATTGTTGTTTTTGTGACAAAATGGAGAATGTTTATGAGAAATCGTTTATTTTTATCGTTAACTTTCCTAGCCATCGGGCCATTTGTAGGTTCTTTGGATGCCATGCCGCAACAGATCCAGATTCCAGAGGATGCAGTAGCGGTTATGAGTTGTATGGCAAAGAACCCCTTCAAAACTGACAAAGATTTCAAAGAAGAATATTCATCTGAGTTAGTCGATTTCAATCGTAAAATTTTGGATATTGTTGGCAATAAGGATCAAAGCAAAGTTCTTGATGGTGCAACTGATTTGCTGCGTAATTGTGTAAATCAGTTTGAAATGCAGGAACTTTTGAAAGCTGCAGGGGTTAATGAAACAACAATGTTTTTGGCTTTGAAAGGTGCGAATGAGCCTCCAATATACAACATAAGTGTTTTTAATGACAATCCTCCGGGGGAAAAAGAGCAAGAGAAACAAAAGAAAAAACCCCAACCAAATAAGAAAACAAAAAAGATAAAAAAGAAGCCTTTTGAAAAAACAAAGAAAAAAGTTCACGAAATCTTTTTAAAAAAACATAAAAAAAAGTTTGTGATTGGTAGCATTATTACCGGTATTTCAGGATTTTTGAGTGGCTGCGCCTATGTTTGGTATAAGTTTTTTAGAAAGAAATAGGGGGTTGTATTCAGCTTATTGTTTAGTGTTACAGATTAACTATTAATTACTATGCGGGGAACAACAATGAAAAACCGTTTATTTTTTCCAATGATTTTACTCGTATCAGGAGTTTTTTTTGGGCAAGCATGCGCAATGGAAAAGAATCCTAAAGATGATTCTTTAGGGATTATTTTTTTTGTTGATGAGGAAGATATAGGACGGTTGACAAATAGTAAAAATAATAAAAATAGTTTTGATTATAAGAATTTTTCGGGAATTTCTCATGCGCGTAGTAAGGAAAAAGCTAAGGAGAAAACAGTAGATGAGAACGATTTGGATATTAAAGAACTTTCGAAAATTCTTAAGGAGTATGGTAGGAAAAAAAAAGATAAGAATAAAATTAAGAAAAATTCATACATTGAAAGCAAAAAAAAGAAGCCTGGATTATTTGGTTTACTTGTTAATGGTTTAAAGAGAATCAAAAATATGCTTCCGTTTGATGGCAGCAGTTACTCAGAAAGCAGCGAAGATTAAGGTTTTTACAGATTGAAAAGAGAGAGGCGGTGTTCAAAAAAAGTGTGCGCCGCCTCTCTCTTTAGTTTGCTATAGCTCTAAATATAAGCCTGAACCTCTTGTCTCATTTCCTCCATAATAGGCTCAATTTTTTCTACAAGCGCGTTGCCAATAAAATCGTGCAGAGCGCTCCAATCATCGATCTTTTTCACAAGATCTTGTGCAATGAATTCTGCTTCAGCTGAAAAAGTAGCGTCTATTTCATTAACTCTGTCGACGATAAATCGCTCAAAAATTTCAGGAAGATGTTTTTTTAGGCAAGATACTGTTTTGTCTGGGTGCCAGCGAGCTTGAGTGTCGATAATAAAATAGCAGGTGCGGTCGAGGATGACTGTCTTGATCAATGCTCTTTCTAGTTGTTTTGCATCAATTTCACTTTGTTTGTCGCTGTATTCCCAGGTCTGCTCATTTTCTGTGGCAAATCGAGGCTTAACGAGTTTTTGAATTTTTTGTGTCGCCTGTTTTTGAGTCCAGATGTATTCTTTTTCAAAGTTTTTGGTAGCATTTGCGCAGAAAAAAAGTGTAGAAAAAGCAGCTGTTACTGCGAGTTTTTGTTTTTTATTCATGGAAATTCCTTCATTTATGACATAAAAATCTAAAGCTCTGGTGCGGACGGTACTGCTTCGCGTTTTGTTTTCTTTACTTTACCTCTACAGAGGGAGCATTTTTTATTGTATTGTGCATAGCATTCTGGGCAGATGTTATGCCCGCAAGGAATTAAGTTTTGATTGAAACATAAAAGCAGAACCACTATTGTAAGTCTGCAGCAAGTCTTGTTTTGTGATTGAATTATCCTCATGAGTTTCCTTTCTACTAAAGTTTTTTTAAACCACATCTATTTTCGCCAAAACAGCATACTTTGCGTTTATTTCACGGTCAAGAGGGTGTGCTATGTGGTGTTAAAATAACTCTTGGACTAATTGATCGATTTGTTTTGTGCTTACCTGCGTTCCCATGGCTTTGTAAAATGTTTGGTCATACTCACGTGTTTGAATAACAACTGGCATGGTCAGGGCATGGCCTAGGAGTAGTGCCTGTTTTTTGCTATCAAGCGAAGCTAAAATAGAACGAAGATTGGTTGCTCCATTAATGCCCGTTAGCACTGCTTGAATATCTTTTTCATCGCTCAATTGGGCAACAATTTTGGTGCCGATTTGCGAAAGGATCTCTTGATCTATACCAGAAGGGCGTTGGTCAACGACAAGTAAAGAAACATAATATTTGCGCATTTCTCTTGCAATGGTACCAAATATCGTCTGTTTTGCAGCGTGTGGGTTTAAAAATTTGTGAGCTTCTTCAATGGTGATCATTAATTTTTTTGGTTCATCCTCTTTTTTTTGTGATCCAAGAAATTTTTCGGTTTTTTCAATATATCTATGGTGGATGCGCCTAGTAATGATGTTGGCAATCAAAAGATAGCAAAACGTAGAGGTGTAGTTTCCAAATTCCACGATGATATTAATTCCTTTATCGACGTAATCAATCATCTGGTCGATTACGGAGTGTTCTTTGTAGGCTCCCGTGCCGATCGGCTTTAAAAAGGGGAGTCGCTCAACACGTTTAAGCTTGCGATAAAGAGCGGCAATTGATTCTGGATGGGCGCCCAGTTCTTGTGCAAAATCTTTTAAGTTTTCGCCTTGGCTGAGTAACGTCTGCAGCCAATTTTTTTTGTATTTTGCGGCAATTAAATAGGCAACTTCCATTGCAGTTGAGTGTAGGTTGAGTTCTGATTGTAGCGAAAGAATATCTTCTATATGTATTGATTGGTATGTAAGTGAAATATTAAAATCAGGGGCTCCACCGCGACGGCGTGTTGATTGTGGATCCAATGAAAAAATTGCCACACGTTCAGAGAACAATGTTTTGAGGCCTTTTACAAATGATTCTCCTTTTCCTTCCTTACGAGCTTGCAGTCCATACTCGCTATGCATGTCGAAAATAACATTGACTGCTTTTTCGTTTTTAATAAGTCCAGCAAGTACAAGTCGCGTCAAAAATGTTTTACCGGTTCCGGTTTTGCCAAAAATTCCGTTGCTTCGTTCGGTTAGTTTTTCAAGATTTAAACAAACCGGAGTTGTCATATCAAGGGGTGTTCCGATGCTAAAGAATTTTTTGTTGGGATTGTGTTCATCGCCAAAAATAAGTGCAACATCCTTTTTGCTTGCTTCATAAACGGGGCAAAAATGTGAGGGTATTGTTTTAACGGGAGATGGCTTTCCATCATAATCGATCATCAACATTGGTTTGAGCTGAGCTGTTGCGTAGATATCTTTTTTTTTCAGAATCGAAGAAAGCAGTTTTTCTTGAGGGGAAGGGGGAAAAAGCAAGATGTCAGAATGAGTGACGTGTAAAGACAGGTCAGTAATAAGTGAAAAAAAAGTATGCTTATTTCCTGCGATGGAAACAAACTTGCCCGTTTTGATTGATTCCAGGTTGGTTTCAGGACTAATTTGTAGTTCAAACCCTTCGGTCAACGAGCCGGAAATAATATGGCCTAGTTTTTTTTTCATACTATTTCATGTGACATAGTTCTTAACCAGGCATTTGTATGAGAAGAAGTGTAGCGGATGTTCGGTTTATTTCTGCAATACCACCAGTAGTGGAGAACGATTCTTGTTGGCCGTTTTCGAGGCAGAAAATAACTTCCTTGTTTTGCGCCAGGCTGACAATCATAGGGGTATGTCCTGGTTGAATTACAAAATTCCCTGCTTGAGTATTCAGTTCAAGCCAAAGAATTGTGTGCTCTTGTGTCTCCTCGGGCCCAACAATCTTTAATTTCATGATTTATAGCTTTTCTGCTTTTTTAAAAGCCTCTTCCAACGTTCCTACCATGTATAATGCTTGCTCAGGGAGTGCGTCGCATTCACCTTTGATTATCCGCTCAAAATCGTTAATTGCTTTTTCTCGTGGAACGTATCGCCCTTCAAGTCCAGTTGCAAATTCTGCAGTAAACATAGGCTGTGTGAGAAATTTCTGTATTTTTTTTGCACGCATAACGATTAGCTTATCTTTTTCTGCGAGTTCTTCCATGCCCAAAATAGCAATAATATCTTGCAGTTCCTTGTATCGTTGTAAAATTTGCTGAATTTCCTGTGCAATGTTGTAGTGTTTTTCGCCAACAATGTCAGGGGCAAGTCCTTTTGACGATGAAGCAAGTGGATCGATCGCTGGGTATAAACCTAATTCAACCAATTTTCTAGACAGTACTGTGCTAGCATCTAAGTGCATAAATGTTGTTGCTGGCGCAGGGTCAGTTATGTCATCTGCTGGGACGTAAACCGCCTGGACCGAGGTGATAGATCCATTTATTGTATTTGTAATTCGTTCTTGAAAAGATCCCATTTCAGTAGCAAGTGTTGGTTGATATCCAACAGCCGATGGCATGCGGCCAAGGAGTGCAGAGACTTCAGAGCCCGCTTGTACAAATCTAAAAATATTGTCGATAAACAGCAATACATCCTTTTTTTCTTCATCGCGGAAGTATTCTGCCATTGTGAGCCCCGCAAGACCAACTCGTAGTCGAGCGCCAGGCATTTCACCCATCTGTCCGAACACTAGTGCTGTTTTGTCAATAACACCTGAGTGTTTCATTTCGAGCCAGAGTTCGTTCCCTTCGCGGGTTCGTTCACCGATTCCGGTAAAAACAGAAACGCCACCATGTTCGGTGGCAATATTACGAATAAGTTCTTGAACTAAGACAGTTTTACCAACTCCGGCACCGCCAAATAGCCCAATTTTGGATCCCTTGATGTATGGGCATATGATGTCGATAACCTTCATTCCGGTCTCTTGAACTTCGTTTGCAATTTTTTGTTCTATCAACGGTGGGGCATCGCGGTAAATGCTCCATTCTTTCGTCGGTTTGAATGAAGGTTGATCGTCGATACTTTCTCCAAGGACATTAAAAATTCGTCCTAAAACATCATCTCCAACTGGAACTTTGATTGGTTCCCCCGTGTCGACTACTTTGAGCCCTCGCCTGATGTTAAATAGTGCTTCAATAGCTATACACCTAACAATACCGTCACCAAGCTGCTGTGCAACTTCTAAAACGGAAGTTTCCTTACCATCATCGGACAGGTACACGATTAATTTATTTGGTATTGCTGGAGCTTGGTCTCGACCGAATTGGACATCAATAATTGTTCCGCTAATCCGTAGAACTTGCCCAATAGCTTTAAATTGATCAGCTCCGTCATTTTTCTTCAAAGATCCGGTTTTTTGGGATGTTTCGGCCATTGTTTCTATCCTTGTACAGGAAGACGAGAATCGATTTTATATTCTCATGCTAATGAAACCTAGGCGGTTTGTAAAGAATTGTCGCCTAGTTTATTTTCTGTTTCCACAGCAAATATCCCAGATATCCGGCGCCAACTAGGCCTAAAGTTAATGCTGCTACGTACCCCCAGGGGTTGAGTGCTTTTAATAAACGTTGCTTCCATGATCTTGTGGCAGATTGTGGAGTTTTTACTTTTGGCTTCTTCTTATCTATTTTTTTGACTTGTGGAGTTTTTTCAAGTTTATTTTTTACGAGGTTGTTATAGATTGATTGTTCACCTATAAAAACGAAAATTCTCTTTTTATCCAGCGCATTCTCTTTATTGAAGTTAATTTGGCGGGTAATTTCATCCAAAATTAGTTCTTTTTTGTCCTCTATTTCAGAGATGTTAGTTTTAGAAAATTTTAAATTGAGATAAGGTTTTTTATTTGCAAACGATTGTTTGTTTTTAGATTTTTCTCCGTCATTGACTTTTTTAGTGGCAATTAGAAGAATGTCTTCTTTTACAGGATCGTTAATGAAGTGGTTATTGTGTTTCTTCTCCAGCTTCAATTCTTTACTTGATTTTATCTGGAACAAAAAAATATTTGAGTCATTTTTTGCGAAGTAATGACCTTTGTTTATAAAAAGTTGATTTAATTCTTCATGAATCTTTATTGGGCTATTATCTTGGAACAGAAACTTTGTCTTGCCAAATGGATTTTTACTCCGCTCATTGGTTGATTCAATGAGTACTGTTTTTTCCGTATTATCTTGCATTCCATTCCCAATTGAGGGCAAAATAATTGTGATGGCAAGTAAAAGATTTCTAAAAATATTCATAAATTCCTCCATTATATTTTTTTAATTATTACTTTCTTTTTTTTCTTTGATTTCCTTTATTCGGGTTGTATTGACGTTTCCTTTTTGAGCCCGTTTTATTTGTTTGTTTTCCAGAATAATTTTGCATAATTGGTCTAAATTTAATTCGCTTTAATCTTTTATATTTTTTTAGGCCATTTTTTCTTAAGTGCTTTGGGATGATCGATTTAAATAAAACTTTTTTTTGTTGAGGCGCCCCTTCAATATGGACTTCATAAAACAGATAAACTCGCTTGCCTGATTTATTTTCCCACACATCAACCTGATAAAAGAACGTTTTTATGGAGCTTGTTGCCATCAGTATGGCCGTGAGCATGAGCAGGCTATTTTTTAATATTTTTTTGAAGTAGTTCATTATAACCTCCAATAAAAGAAGCCCCAATAGGGCCCCATAGTATATTTCCCCATTTGTCTTTTTTAGTTTAGCAATCACAGTGAAAGCTGTCAAATGGTAATGATTGCTGCGAATAGGGCTTGTCGGAGGGCTTTTTGCGGTTTTTTATAGTTTATATTGTTGAATGAGGTCTTCAGGTACAACTTTTTGTTGTTTTTTTAGCTCCTGGTGGCTTAAAAGGCCCGTTTTTGCGTCCAAAAAGCTTATGACACTTGAGCTGTTAACAATGCCAGCTCTTAATGCTTCTGGAACAGGTTTTCCGAGAGCAATCTGTGCTACAAAGCACGATCCAAAAGCATCTCCGGCTCCAAGGGTATTGGAAATCATTTCTGGGGCGATGCTTGGGTGGAAGAATATTGTTTTGTCGGTAGCAACATAGACACCTTCGGCTCCGTTTGTTACCGCCACTATTTTTGGTCCCTGGGAAAGCACTTCTTGTAGGAAATCGCGAATATTGAATTGAATGTCGCGAAAACAGATGGGGGAGGAGATAAGGCTAGGTTCTGTTCCTTGAGCGGATGGTTTGCATGATTGTGAGACTTTGTTTTTCAGCTCTTGATCTGTTTGGACAAGCGATTGCATGAATTCGTTTGCTTCTTGTGCGTTTAGTATAACAATATCAATGTTTTTAAGGGATCTTCTGAGAGCAACGGCTCCTTCTGCTAGTTGACTTATTCCAGGATTATTTGCAACTCGGATTCCGTTTTTTTGCGCATATTTTGTGATCGGATCAAGTTGTTGGGATGCTTTTCCGCTTAGTGAGGTTATGTAAAGCCAATCGCATTTTTTTATAATTTCGTATGGAATATCTTGTTCGCTCAGCTGGATGTTGGCACCTCTAAAGGCAAGGATAGTTCTATCTCCGCTTATGGATGGTATAATAACTGATGTGCCGGTTGATGTTTTTGAGCAGCGAGCTACGAAGCGAGTGTTTATTTTTTCTTTTTCGAGTTGTTTAAGCACAAAGTCACCGTTCGCATCCGTTCCTATTTTGCAGCAAAGTTTTACGTCAAATCCAAGTCGTAAAAATGAAACGGCGGAGTTGGTTGCTCCGCCGCCAGTATAGTAACTTAGTTTGTTTAGTTCTATTTTTTTGCCTTCTTCCAGAAGTAAAAATGCTTGTTCGCCTCGGATGGTATTTAAGTGAAGCATTTCTTGTTGGTCGTACTGAACAATGATGTCTTGTGTGGCTCCACCAATCGTCATTATTTTCATTGTGACCTACCTTCGATTTTGGTTCATTGCGAGATTTTTTTCCATGGACCATGGTAAACCGAAAGTGGTGGTAAGTGAAGTTTAAGCGATTACAAAGCTCCGGATAAAACGTGATGCAGTACATCTTCAGCCTTTTTGACCCAGATGATATTTATTCCTTCAATTATTTCGGCAGAATCTTTTAAATCTTGCTTATTTTTTTCGGGAAGAAGAACGTGTTCGATTTTGTTTCTTTTAGCCGCAAGAACCTTTTCTTTAACTCCACCGATTGGCATAACGTGTCCTCGCAAGTTTAGCTCACCTGTCATTGCGTATCGTGCGCTGATCGGTTTTCCGGTCAAAACAGAAAGAATAGATGTTAAAATCGTAATTCCTGCCGAAGGCCCATCTTTTGGTACCGCGCCAGCTGGAACGTGAATGTGAAGATCATTTTTGCTAAATACTTTCTGGTTAATGTTAAATTCCTTAGCATGTGCTCGAGCGTAACTCATGGCAGCCTGTGCTGATTCTTTCATGACGTCACCAAGTTGACCAGTCAAAATTAGTTTTCCTTGTCCTGGGACAAGAACAGCTTCGATTTTAAGCATTTCTCCGCCATAGGCTGTCCAAGCAAGGCCGTTTGTGATGCCTACCTGATCTTTTTTCTCGATATCTTCGTCACGCAATATTTTTGGCCCAAGGTAGCTTTCAAGATTGTCTGTTGTGAACTTTGCCGGTTTCTTTTTTTCGACAATTGATCGGGCGGATTTTGCACACAGTTTGTGTATCAATCGTTCAAGCTGTCGAACTCCTGATTCACGAGTGTAATTGGAAACGACTGTTTCGATAACGGCATCGGCTAGTTTTAGGCCTTTTTCATCAAGACCAGCGCCATCGATTGCTCGTTGTATCAAATGTTTTTTTGCGATATGAAGTTTTTCGTTCATGGTATATCCAGACAGTTGAATTATCTCCATTCTGTCCCGCAACGGAGCTGATATGGTATCAAGACTATTTGCTGTTGCTATAAAAATTGATTTAGAAAGATCAAATGGAACTCCTAAGTAGTTGTCATAAAATGTTTTGTTTTGTTGAGGGTCAAGAACCTCAAGCATTGCAGCAGAGGGATCGCCTCTGAAATCTGCTCCTATTTTGTCAAGTTCGTCAATGATGATAATAGGATTGGCTGTTCCTGCTTTTCGTATTCCTTGAATAAATCTTCCCGGCATTGCTCCTACGTATGTTCGTCTATGGCCTCGTATTTCTGCTTCATCTCTAACCCCGCCGAGCGATATGCGAAAATGGCTTCTGCCCAGACTTCGTGCTATAGATTTTCCAAGCGAAGTTTTACCAGTTCCTGGAGGGCCGACAAAACATAAAATCGGTGCAAAACTGTCGGGCTTTAGGTTTCGGACCGATATAAAATCTAAAATTCGTTCTTTGATGTCTTTCAGGCCGTGGTGATCTTCATCTAGAATCTGTTGTGCATGTTTAATATCAAGATTGTCTTGAGTCTCTTTTCCCCATGGAAGTGCGAAGATCCAATCGAGGTAGTTTCTAATCACCATAGCTTCCATCGACTCGGGTGCAGTATTTTCTAATCTGTTAACTTGGCGGCGTACTTCTTCTTTGGTCTCATCAGAGATTTGTAAGAGTTCAAGCTTTTCTCGCAGTTTTCCTATCTCTTCTTCTTCGTTTTCTCCCAATTCTTGTTTAATTGCACGCATTTGCTCGCGAAGATAATATTCTTTTTGTGATTTGTTCATCGAATCGCGGGCATTGTTTCTGATTTTTTCCTGCATCTGTGTTACTTCGATCTCTTTGTGTAAATGTGTGTATAACTGATTCAATAAATCTTTTTGATTTTTTTGCTCAAGCAATTCTTGTGCTTGTTCTACGGTGAGATTTAGATGAGAAAGTACAAAATCTGCAATTTTGTCAGGGTCATTCATTTTTGAAAGTATCAGATGAAAGTCTGGACTGAACGATTGTCCTGAATGTGCAATTTTTTCAGCCAGGTCTTTGATGTTTTTAATTTGTGCCAAAATTTCAGTTTCATCTTTGCTGTCATGTTCATATTCCACCGGTTCCACTGTTGCGCTGAGTGTTTCTTGGTTTGTCGAAAGTGAAAGTGCGTTTGCCTTGCAGACACCCTGGACTAAAATTTTTATTCCACCATCAGGAATTTTTATCAATCGCATGATCGATGCGACCGTTCCAACATGGTATAAATCCTTTGTTCCGATAGAATCGTGTTGGTTGACCTGTTTTTTTGCGGCCAATAACAACACCATTTTTGAACCCTCTAATGCATCGTTGATGCCCTTGATGATTCGTTTATCAAGAACAAGGAGTGGAACAATCATTTGAGGAAAAACGACAACGTCCATGGTTGGAATCACTGGAAGATTGTCTGGAATTTTGTTTTGTGTTTTTTTATTTAGTACCGCCTTCATTTCACTCCCCCTTATAGGTTGGTCTCCTTTGCACAGTTTTTTGTGCTCTTTGTGTCCCCTACACCCCATTTTATGGAAGGCATTTGCGTCAAAACAATATTTACCCTCAAATAAGAGATAAACTCTCTTTGTAAAAGGAATTATTTTGTAGTACAAATGATCCAAGATCTCAAAAATGATAAAAAAGATCGTAAATAGGGCAAAAAACGTGAATGAGTGTCAAATAGTCGCCCAAGGGGTAGCAAAAAGTTTTGTTCAGGGAGATGTTCGTACAGAGGTTTTGCGAGATGTGACGATTGCATTTCAGCAAGGCCACACTTATGCAATTATGGGTGTTTCTGGAACGGGCAAATCAACTCTGATGCATATTCTTGCAGGGATAGATGTTCCGACTGAAGGGGAGGTTCTGTTCAATGATCGCTCTCTAAGAACATTAAACAAAAGGGAGCGTAAATATTTTTTGAATCGTTCTGTGGGATTGCTTTTTCAGTCACCATATCTTATTCGTGAACTATCTGTTTTAGAAAATGTAGTATTTCCGGCTCTTATTTCAGGTGACTCGCGCTGTAAAGCAATAAGTAAGGCTCGTGTACTCTTACAAGAGGTTGGTCTTTCGGAACGAGAAAAAAGTTGCCCATCTGCTTTATCGGGAGGGCAACAACAGCGAATTGCAATTGCTCGGGCACTAATAAATAAGCCTGCTTTTCTTTTGGCAGATGAGCCTACGGGAAATCTTGATATAATAACGGGCAGACGTATTGTTGATCTTTTACTGGATTGTAATAAGAAATGGGGAATGGGGCTTATTATTACTTCGCATGATGCGTATGTTGCACAAAGTATGGAGAAAGTTTTTCAGTTGAGTAGGGGCCAGATCGTTTGAAATTTTAATCTTTAATAAACATTGTTCACCGCAGGAGTCCAATCCATGAAGTTTTTCGGGAAAAAATCGCTTTTAAAAAATGTTGCAGGGATTGGTGGTCTGACTTTGCTGAGTCGTTTTCTTGGAATAATTAGAGAAGTTTTGCTTGTACGTTTTTTAGGAGTTGGAGTTATTTCGGACGCATTTCTTACTGCGTATAAGCTTCCTAATTCTTTGCGGAAGATTTTTGCAGAAGGTGCGCTTTCGGCAGCTATGGTGCCAACACTTGTTTCTGTTATGCACACAGATGGAAAAGATGTTGTTAACCGACTAATGTCGTTAGCCTTTTTGATTTTTGAGGGTGTTTTGCTCGTTTTGTGTGCGCTGGTGATATGGAAAGCAAAATTTGTTATTAGTATTGTTGCACCGGGTTTTTCGCCGTTGCAGGTTAGTTACGCCGTTCCCTATTTGCAGATTTTAATGCCGTTTATCTTTTTTCTTTCCAGCAGTGCTCTTCTTGCAGGTGCATTACAATCGGTCCGTCATTTTTTTGTTCCAGCTTTTTCTCCAGCACTTTTAAATATTGTTTTTATCTCTTCTTTGCTCATCTGTTTGACCAAGTCTCTACCAGTTGAATATCTATGTTTGTTTATTTTATTTGGTGGTTTTGTTCAATTAATGTTTCATCTGGTTACATACATCCGATTGGGATTTGGTTTTGGCAAAATCGATCGTGCAGCTTGGTATCATTTTAAGAAAGTGATAATGAAGTTTTTGCCATGCTTGCTGAGCATGAGCATCATGGAGATAGGGTTGGTTGTTGATACTGCATTTGCTTCATATTTGCAAGCAGGCTCAGTTTCGCTGGTATACTACGCAAATAGATTTATGGGGATTCCACTTGGGGTTTTTGCCGTTTCATTTTCTACTGTTTTGTTGCCCCATTTTTCTCGAATTGCGATGTATGCACCAAAGCGAATTGGGTTTTATCTGCTTGAAGCTGCAAAACTTGTATTCTGGGTGAGCATTCCAACATTGTTAATTATGGGATTTTTCTCTGAAAAAATATTTGCCACGCTGTTTCTTTCCAAAAAGTTTTCTTTGGCTCAAGTGACTGAAGCCGGTATGATTTTGACTGCTTTTTTGACCGGCCTTTTTTTCTTTTCGCTTAACAAAATTTTGCTCAATATTTACTACGCAAAGCATAATACTTGGATTCCAACCGTTGTTACCATTATTGCGGTTTGCATCAACATAGTTTTGGATTTTTTTCTGATGCGGATGTTTCAGGCCACAGGACTGGCTTTGGCGACGGTTATAGCTTTTGCTGTGCAAGTTGTCTTGCTTGTTTGGCTTCTGCAACGGGTTTTTCATGTTAGGATTTACTTGCTTGCATTTTTAAAGTTTATGTACCGTTTTTGCTTGCAATTATTTGTTGTTTTTGCGGGTATTTTTGGACTGTATCATTTGTTGGGAAAAGTTATTGTTCAACTTCCTCCAGCATTTGTTCGTTTTTTTGTAGATGGCATTGGTTTCTGGTTGTGGGTTGGCCCTCTTATTGTTCTTGGTTTTTTGCTCCTTTATTTGACTCGACGATTATTCAAAGTTCAAATCTATTTTTTGGATTAATATCATGAAAAATATCCAGTCGGCCGGTGTTGTTGTCTATCGAAAGAAAGATGATGAAATTCAGTTTTTATTGATTCGTAATGTCAAAGGGCACTGGGATTTTCCAAAGGGGCAGATCGATCTAGGAGAGAATGCTCTTCAGGCAGCAAAACGAGAGTTGCTTGAAGAAGCGGGTATTACAGCCAGGATTCTTGACGGGTTTGAGTACAGCTATTCTTATTTTTTTACTGATCATGACGGCCAAAAGGCCCACAAAACCGTGGCCTTTTTCCTTGGTTGTGCAAACGATGGTGATATCAAATTATCTCATGAACATACAGATTTTGTATGGCTCGATCTGGAGAAGGCGGTTGAGCGATTATGCTTTGATGAGGGAAAGGATTTGCTAAAAGAGGCTGAAAAGTTTATTTAAAAAGGAAGAATGGTTGCGGGGGCTGGATTCGAACCAGCGACCTTTGGGTTATGAGCCCAACGAGCTACCAGGCTGCTCTACCCCGCGATAATTTCAAAACAAGTAATATCATTGTATCAGTGATAATCGCCTTGTCAACGATACTTTCTTTTTATTTATTGCTTTCCAGAAGAATTACGACCGTTGCATGACTGTTTGTGTGAGTAATAGAAAGCCAGCAACGAGGAGATTCGGGTACAGGAGAGATTAATTTTCTGCTAAGGGAGGGCCAATCAACTTTTAATCTAGGTGATTGACCGGGTATTGAGGAGACGCACAGCATGCGGCAAAGGGTCAAAAAGGGGATTTTGTTTCCGGGAGCCATCTGTGAAGTCGCTTTAAAAAATGCTTCTCGAGCTGCAAATCGGGCGGCAAATCGTTCGGCAGATTTGGCAGGTATGTTCTGGCAGTAATCGATTTCTTCTTTGCTGAAAATTTTTAAAAGCTTTTCTGGAGTGTAATTACTCCACGACGAAAATCGTTCTACCTCTACCGAATCTATACCAATACCCAATATCATGACGCCCTCTGTCGCTCTAAATTCTGATCCAGTGATCGATACATGATCGCTTCTCTCAGATGTGGCACGTCAATTAATTCACTTGCCTCAAGATCTGCAATGGTGCGTGCGACTTTTAAAATTTTATGATATCCACGCATGCTTAAGTTTAGTGCATCAAATGCTTTTTTAATCACCTGTTCTGCAGGTTCGGTAAAAATGCAATGTTGTTCGATCTGGTCCGATGACATGTGACCGTTCCATATATTTTTGGTTCCGAATCTTGTTTCTTGCATGGAGAGTGCGACATTAATTTTTTCAAGCAATTCTTGTGAGCTTTGATTTTTAAGATTTTTTGCTTTGATTGTGTCGTATTCAACTGATTGCACACTGATTTGCAGATCGATTCTGTCGAGCAACGGACCGGAAAGTTTTTCTAAGTATCGATTTACCTGTTGTTTTGTACAATGGCAGGTTCTTTTTTTGTCACCCCAAAATCCACATGGGCACGGGTTAAGTGCTGCAACAAGCAAGAATGATGCGGGAAAACTAAGTGATTGTTGAACTCGAGAAATGGTTACTACTTTATTCTCCAGTGGTTGACGCATAACTTCAAGTGTATCCCGTTTGAACTCTGTGAGTTCATCTAAAAAAAGAATGCCATTATGTGCAAGGCTGATTTCTCCTGGTTGAGGATAGGAGCCACCTCCAACAAGACCTGCTTGTGAAATGGTGTGATGCGGGTTGCGGAACGGCCGGTTTAAAATCAGTGGCTTGTTGCCAAGTTTCCCACAGATTGAGTAAATTTTTGTTGTTTCAAGTACTTCATCAAATGTTGGATGCGGCATAATAGTCGGCAGACGTTTGGCAAGCATTGTTTTGCCTGAACCAGGTGGTCCAATAAACAGGATGTTGTGTCGTCCCGCCGCGCAAATTTGCAGTGCACGTTTCGCTTGTTGTTGGCCTTTGACTTGATCAAAATTAAGATCAATTTTTTTGTTTTGTTGTGCAAACAAATCAAAAGAGTTTTTTGTTGGTTCAATGCCGTGCTCTTTTCTTATGTATGCTACCAGTTCGGTTAAATGTTCAACGCCGATGATCTCTATACCCTCAATGAGTGCAGCTTCTTGTGCGTTAGCCTTGGGTAGAACAATTCTTTTTTTTCCAAGATGTTTTGCGTCATAAGCTATTGCGAGTGCACCCTTAATTGGTCTAATGCCGCCGCTTAGGGAAAGCTCTCCTATAAACAATGTTTCTTCACAAAACTCTTTTGATAGATCGATCTCTTTGAGTGCGTGAACAATGCCAATTGCAATTGGAAGGTCAAAGAGCGTCCCTTCTTTTTTTAAATTTGCGGGTGCTAAGTTAACCGTGATTTTTTTTGCAGGAAACCGGAACCCACTATTTCTAACTGCAGAACTAATTCGTTTGCTGCTTTCTCTAATTGCGGTGTCAGGTAAACCGACGATATCAAACCGTATGAGCCCAAATGAAATATCTACTTCAACTTGAACAAGACGAGCATCGACGCCAATGGTGGCTGCGGAGAGTACTTTTGTGTGCATTTTGTTTTTTTGCTTGAAAGAAGTTTTGTTTTTTTATTTTAAAATATATTCTCTGTGTATAATATCGGTTTTTTTCTTGAGAAACAAGAAGGTTGTTTCAAGGGGGTGGTAGTTTTTTCAAATTTCCCTAAAATAAATGTTCACAATGTAGACCACGTAGGTCTGTGCAAGAGTAAAGATCAAACTAAAGGATGTGAGACATGAGGTACGGGCACGTATTGTTCGATATAAAAAGATGGTTTTTTTGTTTTTTGTTGTGGAGTTCGCCGGTTTTTCCGGGAGTTTTGATTCAAGGTGATGCTGGAAAGGGAGCTGCCACAACTTTTACGTTTCCCGTTTTGCCGCATGTAGCAAGTTATGGCGGGGAATCTTTTTTTGTTGGAGCGCATCCGGACGGAACTGTAAACACAAATGAGTGGGCCATTTCTTATCTTGGGAGGCACGCAACTGTTTTTTCCCCTTTGGCACCAGAAACAGTTTCGCTGAATGGTAGTTCGCAAAACAATCCGCTACACAATCAAAAAATAAAATTTTTATCTCTTTTGCAAATTAGTTCAAGCAATGGTATTTCAACAATTAGTTCGCAGCATCCAGTTGCTGTTCCTGCCAATGATTTGTTGACTTTCTATATTTTTAATTCATTTGCAAAAGACAGTATCTCAATGGTCTCTAAAACCGATATTCAGGATGCGTCAACACCTGCAGGTGATACAACAGGGATGGTTGGAATCAGTACGGCCAGTAACTGTGTTTTTTCTGCAGTAAGACCGAAGGCGGGTGGTGCGACTGCTTTTGGTGACGCAGGAAGTGGAATTGCGTTTTTGGTGTATGGCGATCAAGCTGTGCAAGAAGATGGCAAAACAATTATAAAAAAGATAATTCAACAAAGTAATACTGCTGCATTCGATAAAAGTTCTGATTTTTTAAAAATAGGTGGCGACTTACAAAGTTTAACCTTCAAGGATATGTATTGGGATGCTGAGCTAAAAGCATTGTTTGTTTCATTGGATATAAAATCTGAAGATGTTGGCGGTTCTGGTGGAAGAGCTGTTGCTGTAGGTTTTGTGAAAAATAATCAGTTAGTTTTCAAAAAAATTGTGCCGGATGGTGTTTTTGACAATGTTGCAGATGATGAAATTATTGGCACAGGAGCTCAAGATGAGCGGGTGGTTATCAACAAAATACGGACAATGAAAACATCAAACTGGTTGAACTATTTGATTGTTCAGGGTGGAAATGAGGACATGGTTGATGTTGGCAAAAAAGTGTTTGCACTACCTTTGGTAAATGATCCAGCAAATGAAGATGCTCATGGGACGATTGCAAAATTCGATTCAACACCGGATTACTTTTTTTTGGGGGACAAAGAAACACATTCTGTTTTTCGTGGACGTTTTTATAATACGCCAGCAACACAAAATGCCGATATATTAAAAACTTCTTCTGAGCGATCAGAGGTTGGAAGAGATGATGCTCCAGAAGACATTGTCGATATGGTGGTTAAAGGTGACACCGTGTATGTTGCTGTCGATGTTGATCACACAGCAGGAGACATTAAAAAAAGGGTTTATTCATCCCGTGCAATTTTTGACACTGAAGGACGCATTTTAGATTGGACTCCATGGCAAGTGACAAAAGCGGCAGAGTCAAAGATATTTGGCTTTGATATTGATTCATTGAATGGAAATGTTACCACGATGGAAAATGATACACCGAATAATATTGCAGATGACAAAAAAGGCGTCAAGTCTATTCGACGTACTGATTGGGGAGAGGGCGATAAAAATGGATTGGGTGATTTTGGTTCTGTTTTAGGTGTGGAGTTTCCGAAAGAAAATGGCGGGATTCACGGGTTGTTTGATATTCCAAGTGCTTATCAAGGTGTTGATGTGGCAGGATTTATGATTGCAACTGGTCTAAAAAAAGTAGTAATTGCTGAAACCGAACGATCCGATGTTGTCAACAAAGGAAACTTTTCTGCAAATCTTGTTTCGTTTGGTAATGGTACCATAACACAAACATTTAACGCTGGAAGCACGACGCGTGTTGTTGTTATTGAAGGCGGCGTACTTGATGATGTAGGGCCGATTGAATGCGCGGGACTTGCATGGGAATCAGCAAATAATACTGCACGAATTTTTGTAGGAGGACCGGGAGGCCTTGCTGTTTTAGCAAATCCAAATGGATCTGGAATAGCTAATCCTGGCTTGCAGGAAGGATTTGAGGGTTTACTCAACGGCATGTTATTCAAAACAATAGGTGATTACGCATTTGTGCGCAGATTGGTTGCCGATGACAACTTTTTATATGTTTTAACCGATACTCAATTGGACAGAATAGATTTGGTAGGAAATAATTTTACTGCGACAACACTTGCAACAGTTGGTGCCTCAGGTGCCCCAAAAGGGGACACCTTTTTAGATATTATTGTTTCTGGGAAATTGTGTGTACTTGGAACAAGTTCAGGGCTGTTTAGAACAGGAAACGGCGCAGACATTTCGACTGCAACATCAGTAGGTGCTGTTGGTTGGACACAGATAGAAACTCCTGGCACCCGCGGTCCGGCCTTATATTTGAATGCTATCACAAAAGATGGATTGCAGCAGGGATTACAAGAGGGGGGAAATCTTGAAGTATTGAATGCGTATATTGGCAAAGATAGAGCGAAGCTCAACCGGTATGTGGTTGCAGATGTTTCGGGGTCTGCTGTAAGCGATCAGACATTCACACCATTTCTTGATGGGTATTTACAAAAAAGAGAGGGTGGCTTGTCGTTGAGTTATTTTGTCAGTTACGGAACATTCAGAAATGGTTTTTCCGGCGACGGTGCATTTGCATTATCGTCCCGTGAAAAAGATTTAGATAATGATGCAACATTGAGATTGTTCAGTCCAAATTTTTATTCAGGAATGCGTTTTGCTGCATCTGCAAACATAGCGGCTCCATTGTCTATGGATGGTGCTTCAGAAATCGTTCGTGTTTTGCGCAGCAGTGCATCAGGAGACATTTTGGTTGCTCGTGATTCAGGGCTGGGATTAAATGAATAGACTTTAAAGAGAGAGATTAAAACAAGAGGTTCTTGCTGTTATGTACAAAAAATATACTGCTCGATTTGTAGCTGTTTTTTTTCTTAGTATTTATGGTTGTTGTGTTTTTGCTATGAACATAACTCGTCCGTACGACCCATTTGTGCGTGCAGAGACAAAGCCAGGTTATCGAATGCAGGTTTCCGCACTCGGGCAAGCAAGTTTTGGGTCTGCTAAGGGCTATAACGAAGACGGGTGTAAGGTTAACATTTTGAGAATTTGGAACACAGATCAAAATGCGCTCAAAATGTTGGATGGTTTCGATGAAAATAGTAAAATCGGCCAAATGCGAGTTCGTGTTGGTGCCAACGATGACGGCGTGCGAGGTCACTTTTTAGTTGACGGTAATTTTTCTGCCTACGGTTTTGCTTTGTCTAGTCAGTGGGCTTTGCCGGCGCACTTTTCTGTCGCTTTGCATCTGCCATTTTACTTCATGCGTTTAAAAAATGTTCGTTGGACCGAGCAAACAAAAAATGTTACTGCGGATGATGCTCGTACTAAACAATATTTGACGAATGATTTTTTTGCAAACGTTTGCGAACTTGGTGATGGTCTCGATTTGGGTGGGTGGAAAAGAAATGGCATTGGTGATATTTCACTAATTGGTCAGTGGCTGCAAGATTTTAAACAGTCAAAACCATTTTTAAAAAATGTTCGTGTAAATGCTCGTGCGGGATTGAATATTCCTTCAGGGAAACGGAAGGATGAAGACAAAATTTTTGCCTTGCCATTTGGCACGGATGGAGGTCTGGGTCTTACTTTTGGTTCAGGTTTAGACTTAACTTTTAGAAGTTGCATTCGCGCGGGCTTTGATGTTGAGTTACAGCATGTTTTTGGAAATAAGCGTTGTCGTAGAATAAAAACAGATGATGATCAGACGGAACTCCTACTGCTTGCAAAAACTGATGTGTTTAAAGATTTTGGATTGCGGCAACAGTTTAGCTTGTATGCGCAGGGGTATCATTTTTGGAAAGGATTATCATGCATGCTTGGCTATCAATTTGTCAGACATGGGGATGATATTTTATCGGTGTTCGATCATCAGTATTCAGAAGATATTGCTAATTGTGCGCAACATTTGCAAGAGTGGACGATGCACAATATGTTTTTCAAACTAAGTTACAATTTTTCATGTGAAGATGATTGTACTATTCACCCGTACATTGCAGCTTGGGTGCGAATTCCTTTCAACGGAAAATCTTCTGCGCAGGTTAATGGAGTTGGATTTATTATTTCAATAGATTTTTAAGCGAATGATCCGGAACAACTACAATTGTTCCGGGTCAGTTTTATTTTGGTTTTGTTATCTCTCAAAAGCTTCTTCTTTTCTATGAATTGTTTTTTCTGCTTCGTTGAGCATTTTTTTCATTTTATCAATGGATTCCTTGTCCATTTTTCCTCTTTTTACAATTTTTTTCAGTAGTTCTTCCGCTTCAATCAGATCATCTATAAAGCCTCCCCCTTTTTTGATTTCATCCATGATTGCATAAAATTGAGATGCATTATATGTGAGTTTTTTTTTGGATGATTTTGGTATGCATTGCACGCTAATGATCAGGCCCAACAAAATAATTGCTGCGCTTTGAATGATTTTTTTCACAGTGTTTCCCCTTTTTGGTTTTTTTCTTTTTTTATTCTTGTTCTTATAGTTCAAATTGTTTCTTGATTTTATCTTCTGCTTTTTTGAGTTTTTTATTTAATTGCCGAATGATTGATGGACTTTTTCTTCCTGTTTGTACAATTTTTTTGAGTAGCTGTTTTGCTTCGATTAGATCTTTTTTTGAGCCTTGTCCCATTTTTATTTTGTTTGTTGTTGACATAAAGTCTACAAGGAGGTTGTGTGATTTTTGAGGAGATATTGTTTGTCTAAATGTTCTTATCCGTTCTATTATTTTTTCATCAATTCTATCCTGTAAGAACTCGGGAAGAGTTACGAGTATTTTGTGTTCATCCTTTGTCAATTCGGTTTTTGAGTCTTTTTTGAAAAAATTGTAAATGAATTCGATTTGATCGAACGTTAGATCAGCAAGGGGATTGATATCCCATATTTTTATTATTCCGTCACCAGAAAATGATACGAACTGCTTGTTTTTAGGCTGTAACACCATACCCTGAGCTTTTTTTGTATGGCCTTTAAAGATCAGAATGATCCCTGCGTTCATGTTCAATAGTTTAATTGTGCCATTATTGGAAAAAAATAAGAAATAGCGTTCAGGTAGTTGCAACGCTCTATTGACTTTTATTATATGACCTCTCACATTTTTAATGAGTTTTCCTGTTTTTAGGTTCCATGCTTTGGTTGTTCCGTCATCAGAAAATGATATAAACTCACTTTGCGAAGACGAAATCCATATCCGATTGACCTTTTTTGTATGGCCTCTGAAGGCCTTAGTAAATAGTCCTGTTTTCCGGCTAAATAGTCTGATTGGACCGCGATCATTAAAACAAAGTACATCGCCTGAGGATAATATTATAAAATCTTTAACACCTTCAATTGTACGACCTTTGTAGTCTTTAATGGGTTTTCCAGTTTCCAGGTTCCACAATTTGATGGTTCCGTCATTATAAAATGACAATAACTCATGGTTATTTCGCTGTACTGCTTCAACAATTTTATTTTTATGACCTGCAAGGGTCCAGACCGGTTTAACTTCAAGTGGTTTTTTTATTAACTTTCGTACAAGTGGGGTTGCGCATTTTTGGATAACAGCTTTATTTTGTAAAAGATTAGCCAACTTGATGACCTTAAATAGTGTTGATTTATGTTTCACTTCGTATGGGCTGATTTTAGTTGATGCAATATCAAGCAAGAGTTTAACAAGTTCTATGATTAATCCCCTATCTTTTTTCTTTGGAGCTAGGCCACCCTTCATGTAGCCTGTTATATCCCATATGATTTTGTTTCCTTTTTTTGTTATTCCCGTTACGATGGCTTTTTCTTTTTCCTCTTTCTTTTTTTTGCTGATGCTTTTTTTTGTAACTGTTTTTTCACTGAGGTTTTTTTCTATTTTGTACATTTCAAATTGCTCAATGACTTTTTTGCTAACTTTGAAACTTTTGTTAAAGACTTTGATTAAATAAAGTTGTGAGCTTTTATTTTTTTCAATTTTCTTTTTTGAGATCGGTTTTTGCGAGCCATGTGTGATACTACAGGTTAGGCCCAACAAAATAATGGCTGCGCTTTGAATGATTTTTTTCACAGTGATTTCCCTTTTTATAAAAATCAACAATTCACTTTTTGCATAATAATACATTTTGAATATTGTATTCAATGAATTTATCGTTTTTTGACGAATCGGGTTGTGCTTTATTGAATCTTCTGTAAGCATCGTGCTAGCTTTACTTTGTTAGTGTTGCTATTGGAGGGCTAAAAAAGGGAGATAAAATGAAGCATCGGTTTGCCAGATTCCTATTGTCTATTATTCTTTTTGGATCTTTTACATCTTTTTTGTTTGGAGCGGCTGAACAGATCAAAACAAAACAGGTTTCCGCTGAAAAAAAGAGAAGGGCAGAGCCGCAAAAAAAGGCGGCAGATGAGGTTTCAAAGGACGAGCCGAAAGAAATAAAAATCCCTGAGTTTCCGGAAGAAACTGGAGATTTGTTTGAACAATTTGGTGTTCGGCAAGACAAGCCGAGTGATAGGGCTTTTATAGATTTGATCAAGTCTATGGAGGGTGACGAGCTTATTCCGCTCAAATTTTCTGATATTCCTATTGTTAATAAGCTTCCGTTGCCCAAAAAAATAAAATCGTTTTTTGACAACATTGTTATGCGTGTTCCGGAGATTCAGTTTGACGAAAAAGGTGGAATCAGCATTGAGGGGCAGGTCGATCTGTACAAAACAAGCGTGTGGTCGCGCGTTATGATCTCATCGGACATGACCGGACGCGCTCATTATAGTGTTGCCGTTCGAATGCCTAAGGGGTGGAAATTTTCTGACACTTTTCCCAAAATAAAAGGTTTTGATCCAAAAACACTGGATCTTCTTGAGTTGGAGGATGCATGGCTTGTTTTGTCTAGCTCTCGTTACAAAGATCCAAAGTTAGAAAAAGAGGTGAGGGAAGGCCTTAATTTTTTTGCCAGAGTTCTTCCTGCCGGTCCGTTGTTTGAGAAATTGAATAAGCTTCTTCGAGGACAGTTGAAAAAAGCAACGACTCTTGAAATGCGAGGTGTTATAGGGCTTGATCCTAGGTTGATTGGCACAATGCTTTCTGTAGAACTACCTTCTGGTATTACTTTTACTAAATGGCTTAAGACTGCTCCGCTTTCTTTGCTTTTTGTTGTTGAAGAACGAATTACACAAGTTGCAACCGTTTCTGTCTTGCTTCGTGGTGGTCTTAATGTTCTGTTGCCATTACAAAAAAAACCAGTTGATTTTAAAATGACTGGAAAATACACTTTCCCTGAGGATTTTGAATTTTATGGTCAAATGGATGGTTGGTTAAGAAATTTTCCGATTAAAGGTGTGCATATTGGAAATCTGAAGCTTGGTATCATCACCGATTTATCTCTTATTTTAGAAACGGCTGGTCTTTTTGGGTGGGTTGCAGGTTTCAATCTGGCAGGTTCGCTTGGTATCATGGATTCAGTAACAACTGTTAAGGCAAAGGGTGCATTGAGTGGTGATACTGGAATTGGTGATTTGACATTTATTGTAGAAGGTACGACAAGTCTAAAAGATGGTGTTAGTTTTTGGTTAACGCATGCACAAGATGTAGCGCGTCTTTTTAAAAAAGTTAATTTCAAAGATAAAATTCTCGCTTTTGTTCCAAACCTTGCCATTGAAGATTTTCGTCTGGCATTTGTTCCTCGAGAGACATTTGAAGAGGGTAAGAAAATTGAAGTTAAAGTTGGGAAAATTAATATTTTTGGATTGACTGCGAGCGGCTGGCTTTCTTTGGAGAAAGACGGAGTTCGGGGAGGATTTAGATTGCCGGAAATTGTTATTGGAAAGAGAAAAAAACCTCTTTTTTATGTTTCAGGAATAGGAAAAGGTAAAGACAGGGGGCCTGTTTTAGAATTGGTTTTGACTAAAGAACAGCAATTCTTTCATTCAGATATTTTGTGGGGAACCTCTTTGTTTGGTGGATTGCATCGTCGTTCAAAAGCATTCATCTCACCCGCCGGTCTTGAGCTTAGAACAACATTTAAGCTTGGAGGGCTTATTTATGCTGATCTTGCAATTAGAGCTTCATTGCTTGGAACTAAATCGGGTCCAAAGAATTTTACTGCAAGCATTACGCTTGATCAGAGAGCCCAGGATAAGGTGAGTGAGATTTTAGGAAAAGCGGCTCGTGAGTTGATGGTTGACCTTCAAGAAGATCTAGAGCGGATCAAGCAGCAGGCATTAGAAGGCTTTCAAAAAGGGATTTTTAAAGAAGGTGAGAAGGCTTTGAGGCTGATTTCGAAATTAGATGCCTCAATTAAACGTAAAAAAGCGAGTTGCGATAAGACATTCTCAAAAGGAGCAGCAAAGATTTTCCGACCCGGTTGTTATGCCCTGAAGGGTGTGACTTTTGATTATCTCAGGCGTGTTACTGTGAGTTTGCACAAAAATGTCACACTTAAGGTTGTAATGGAGGGTGGCAAGGCTGTTATTAAAGTAGCGGCTGGTGTTGCAAAAGAGACGACTCGAACTGTAGGCAAAGTACTTAAGTTTCTTTCTGCAGTCGTTAAAAATGTGATTAATGTGAGACGTTTTGAGGCAGAGGCAGACTTTTATAGGCTATTAAAAGGAAAGCCGTTTATTCTTAAATATCTTGATATGAAGTTTTTAGGATTTGATGTTCTTGTAAAAGGGTTAGAGTTTAGTCCTTTGAAAACAAAAGAATTCATCATGGAGCTCTTTGAGCAGCTGGCTAAAAACAAAAATATTAAAAAAGTAATAGGCGCACGCTTATGATAGTTTGCCGCTCATATTAAATAATAGCTGCCCAGAGTGAGGGCGAATCGAGATTAAGTCTAAAAAAGAGATCGAAGGCAGTTCGGTGATGCTTTGCATCATTTGGTTTGCTTTTTTGACATCTGGGCAGCAAATAGTTAGATCTATTTTCTTGCGATCAATGTGTAAAAATTCTAGTGAGCCCATAGAGCCCAAAAGTTCGTTTATTTTCGAAAAAAGGTTGAGCTGAACGTGCGGGTTGCTTTGAATTTTTTGAATTTTTTCAAGTCGTTTTTTGATTTCGTTTTTTTGTTCTATTAATTCTTTTTTTTCTTGCAAAGTTTTTTCAAGAGGGGCCAACTCTTTTTCTAAATGTGTTCTCTTTTTTTTGAGTGTCCGTACCGTTGTCCATTGTCTTATTTGCATAATGAGCATAATGATGAAAACAATAAGAAAAAGAGTGAGCGAAACTTTTGGCGACCAGACCGCTTTATACTGATTTTTTTTGTTTGCAAAGTTAATTTTGTCCATTTATTTTCCTTCGGATACAAAGAGGCCGAGATTTGCGCTTAAAAAAAGATATTCTTTTTGTAGATCAACAGTTGGTATTTGTTCCGTGTTCAGGATATTTATTATTTTATCGTACGTTACCAAAGAGTTTAAGTTATACCTGTGTGAAATCATGTCTAGAGAGAGTTGGCTTTGTCTAAATTTTGTGCCATTTAGGTATTTGTACAAATGAAGTTGTGCATGTCCCCCTGTCGTAATGGTTTTTAAATTCAACTGGCATGAAAGTGCAAGCAGTTGATATGAAAATAGATATTCTGGCTTCATGCCACAGATTAAAAAATCAAAACCATCTCGTTCGGATGGGCACAAGTATACTGAGCTCCAGTTTAGATTTTGAAGTTCAGGGAAGGTGAAATCCTGCAGTTTAGGAGAGGGGGAGTTTAGTTGAACAACTTTTTCAAAAATTTTGGGACCAGAAAGAGAAAGAGCGACTAGGATGTTTTTTTTGATATGATTTTTTTTAATGAAAGTTGTTATCAAATTTTTGATTCTTGTTGGATTAAAAAGAACTGATTGAGAAAACTCCAGGTGTTTGAGTGTTGTGCGTTCGTGTGCCTTGATGTTTATTTGATTTTTCTTGTTTTGTGATTTGTCAATAAGAGTGCATACAAGATTTTGTGGCGTTAAGGAAATAGTAAGATATTCACTTTTCTGCTGGTTGAATGGCCACATTTTTTACTCTCCCAGTAACAACCCGATCTTTACCCTCTAAATCTTTTTTGATTGTTATAGCACCAAAGCCGCCATTTTCCAACAAGCGAGAGACTGTTGCCCCTTGTTGATAGCCAATTTCAATAATGAGCTGTGGAATAGCAAGTAGTTCCATTTCTTTGTTTTCTTTTAAAAACTTTGGTGCTTGCTTAATAATTCGCTCAATAATTGCCAGTCCCTTATTTTGAGCAACAAGTGCGTTGCGATCTTCCCACTGTGTTACTGAATCATCAAGAGCGTCCCATTCCTCTGGAGCGATGTATGGTGGGTTTGAAATGATAAGATCAAACTGCAATCCGACAGGAATATTGTTAAAAACGTCAGAATAAAGCAGATTAATATTTTTGATTTTGTTATGCCCGGCATTTTGTTTTGCCAAATCAAGTGCTACTTGTGCGTTGTCTACTGCGTAAACGGTTGCGTTTGGAAGTGCAAATGCAAGGGCGAGTGCAATGCTTCCAGTGCCGGTTCCGATATCTAAAATATTAATTTTCTGGTTTTTTAGTTGTTTAAGTTGTTCAATAACCTCTTGTGTCATTTCTTCTGTCTCTGGGCGTGGAATAAGTGTTGGTGCTTGCACCAGAATTTCAATATCTAAAAAAGGAACAGAGCCGAGCAAATATTGTAATGGCATACTTTTGTTCAAAAGTTTATCCATCCAGTCATCAAGTTGTTTAAGTTGTTCATCACTCAGATCATCCGCTGCACGAGCAATCAGTTGTTCTTGTTTCTGTCCGGTAATTGATTGTAAAATCCACCATGCATACTGATTGCACAGTGTTTTATCTTTGTATTTTTCACAAAGTTTTTGTTCAATGCCTCTTTTAAGAGCTGTTATTGTTCCTTGTTTCATAGGGTTCTCCTAATTATATTATTAACGTGTACAGAATAGCAAAATGAGGTTCTATTGTCTGTAGACACCAATCTTTACAAATCAGGCACATCAGATATTATAAATTAATAGTCTGATTTTATCGTACAACAACCTTTTTCCGGAGGATCTATGGTACTCAGTTCTGTCCACTTGCTCGCAGGGTTAGTGGGAGTTTCACTTGTCGGCCTTGCGGTCGTTCTTTTTCTTTTTAAAAATATTAATAGTCTGCGAGTAACGCATGCAAAGGCTGGTAAAATCGCCTCTGCTATTCGTGACGGTGCCATGACCTTTTTGAGGGAAGAATATAAGATTATTTCGGCTTTTGTTGTTTTAATTGCAGGCTTTCTCGCTTATGCAATGAGTCCTTTAGCTGGTTTTTTATTCGCATGTGGAGCCGTGCTTTCTATGGCAACAGGTTTTATCGGTATGCGAGCAGCAACAGCAGCAAATGTTCGAACAACGATGGCGGCAAAAGAGAAAGGTGAGCATGCAGCGTTCATGGTATCCTTTTTTGGTGGTGGTGTTATGGGATTTGCGGTTGCCAGCTTTGGACTTCTTGGTCTGGGGCTGATTTTCTTTTTATTTAAAGGTCGCGCAGACTTTGTCTCTTTATTGATCAGCTTTAGTTTGGGAGCAAGTTTAGTTGCATTTTTTGCTCGTGTTGGTGGCGGTATTTACACCAAGTCTGCCGATGTTGGTGCCGATTTAGTTGGAAAAGTTGAGGCGGGTATTCCTGAAGATGATCCACGTAATCCCGCTGTGATTGCTGATAATGTTGGTGACTGTGTTGGTGATACTGCTGGAATGGGAGCCGATATTTATGAGTCCTATGTTGGCGCAATGACGTCATCTATTATTTTGGCAACAAGTCATTCAATATACGGAACAAGCCTGAGTTACTTAGCTCTTCCTCTTTTGCTTGCAGGGTTTGGATTAGCTGGTTCTTTGCTTGGGTTGCTTTCCAATCTTGTTATAAAATTGAAGCCGGCAAAAATGTTGCACAGTGCAACGTACGTTGCCGTTGTTTTTTTGTTAGCAAAATCATTTGGATATTTGTGGTACATGGGCCTGAATCTCAATCTATTTATCTCAATTATTTTGGGATGTGTTTCAGGAATTGTGGTTGGAAAAATCACTGACTACTACACCAGCGGTCGTCCAATTGATAAATTGGCTGAAAGCTCGCAATCAGGAGCGGCCACCAATCTTATTTATGGCTTATCTCTTGGTATGGAATCTGCCGTGGCTCCAGTTATTGTTTTGGCTCTCGTTGTTCTTATCTCCTTTTTGTATGGAGGTGGCCTGTTTGGTGTTTCGCTTGCTGCTGTTTCCATGTTGGCAACGGTGGGTATCACTATGACAGTTGATGCGTATGGACCAATTGCTGACAACGCGGGTGGCATTGCAGAGATGTCTGGTTTTGGAAAACCGGTCCGTGATATCACAGATAAGCTTGACGCTCTTGGAAATACTACTGCTGCAATGGGTAAAGGTTTTGCTATTGGTTCAGCGTTGCTTGCTGCTATAGCTTTGTTTTCCGCTTATGCTCAGCAGGCGCATCTGAATATTCTTAATATTTTGGATCCATTTATTTTAGCGGGTATTTTTGTTGGTGGAACGGTGCCGTTTATTGTTTCTGCTCTGACCATGCGTTCTGTTGGTGATGCAGCGCTCAAGATGGTTTTGGAAGTGCGACGACAGTTCAAATCGATTAAAGGTTTGATGGAAGGAAAAGCGGAGCCTGATTATGAGCGTTGTGTTGCAATTAGTACACAAGCTTCACTAAAACAAATGATACTTCCAGGTGTTTTGACAGTTTCATTTCCAGTCATTATTCGTTTTGCTCTTGGCAAGCCTGCACTAGGAGGTTTTTTGGTTGGAGCTACTGTTGTTGGTGTTTTGATGGCGCTGATGATGGCCAACGGTGGCGGTGCGTGGGATAATGCAAAGAAGTATATTGAAACAGGAAAATTTGGTGGTAAGGGTTCCGATGCGCATAAGGCTGCAGTCATTGGTGATACAGTTGGGGATCCGTTTAAAGATACATCAGGTCCGGCGCTTAATATTTTGATCAAACTTATGTCGTCCGTTTCTTTATTGCTTGTTTTCATATAAAATTTTCATATATAAAAAATAAGATGGCCCGGGTGTAAAAACCTGGGTCAATTTTTTTATAAATTACATTTAACTACTTTCGCCTAAAAAGACTCAACTTTTGCAAAAATTAAGTCGCTAGCCGAAGTTTTTGCCCCAACAATGCTGTTTTTTATTTATAAAAATAATTTTTTTTAGAAAATTCTTGCTATCAAATTTTCAAGATTGATAGCTTGAAAGCAGCGATTGTTTAGGTTGTTGAGAATAAAAAGGAGAGTCAATGCTTGGGGGGGTTAGATCTGTTTGGGAGCATGTGCTATCAATAGCACGTATTTGTTCTGTGCTCTTGATTGCTTTATTTTTGCCAAAAATTTTCTTTGTTCATATTCATTCCTCTTCAGAATTTTCTTCTCCTGGTTATTCAACGTCCTTTCGGCTTGGTTTGGAAAATATTTCTGATGAATTTTTAAAAAGTTTAACTCCTGCACATAATCTTAAATTCAAAGTTGGCATTGTTACCAATCAGTCTGGTTGCGATCAGTGTGGTAGAAGAACGCTTGATATTTTAAAGAAACGTGGGCTTAATATTGTTGCTATTTTTGCACCGGAACATGGAATTGATGGGGATATTTCCATGATGCGTGATGTGCAAGATGGTAAGGATAAGAAGAGTAATATTCGTATCATCAGTTTGTATCGAAACGGTAGCACCAAAAAATTTGATAAAAAATTTTTAAAAGATATTGATGTTCTGTTTTTTGATGTTCAGGATTCCGGTATGCGACACTATACCTTTATAACAACGTTGTTTGAAATGTTGGATGCTGCATCTGCTCAGAACAAGACTGCTGTTATATTAGATAGGCCAAATCTTTTAGGGCCTTGCATGGAAGGGGCGCTTGTTACGCCATCACTAAAGTCTGCAATCAGTTATGCTCCTGTTCCAATACGATACGGAATGACAATTGGAGAATTGGCCATTTACTACAATAGAAAGATTTTAAAGAAACCTGCAAGACTCCACATTGTTCCAATGAAAAATTACAATCGCTATAGTCACGGTGCCCACGGCTTACTTGCTCATCTGTCACCCAATATTGCAAGTATGAATTCCTGTTATGGTTACAGTTTTTTGGGGCTTCTTGGTGAGATTAGGCCTTTCGATGTGGGAGTTGGTACGAGTAAAGCATTTCAATGTGTTTTGCTTCCAGAAACAATAAAGTTTTCAAAAAAGAAGTGGCACGAACTGCATCTGATTCTTAAAAAATGTGGTGCGGATACGAGTTTCTATCGTTACTATAGTGCGCGGAAAAAAATGTATTGCAGCGGACTTCGTATTCGTATCAGTAATATCAATGCATTTAGTTCTTTTGGTACATTTTTTAAGATTGTTCAATTTTTTCAAAAGTCTGGATTGAAGCTTAAATTTTCAAAACATTTTGACAAGGCAGCTGGATCGGAAAAAGTACGTGAATTTTTAGAAGGCAAGATTTCTCAATCTTTGTTTGTAGAGCATATCAATAATGGATTGAGTTCATTTTTCAAATCTGCGTCAAACATGAGTTGTTTTTTATATCGGCCATTTCCGAAAGTGCTGAGTTTATCGTAAACCGTTGATAAGTTTCTTTTTAAATCGGTACTATCAAGAGAGCCGGAAGGGCATCACTGTTGTTCGTGTGATTTGTTTTTTAGGGGGGAGTGGTGAAGGCATATCGTACAAAGTTTTTTCTTGTATTTATTTTCCCGATTTTTTTGTTGAGTCAGCCTGTCAGTGCAAAGTTGGATTTCAAGGCTATTGGAAAGTCTATACAAAAACTTGTAAAAGACATTGATCAGTGGAGCAAAACTGGGCGTAGAATAACGCTTCGCGAAGTTATCAACAGACTTCCTGTTTTAAATCAAATTAAGTTGCCAAATCGAGTTAATCAATTTCTCGATCATATTGAATTTGACCGTCCACGGATTAGACGTGGACCGAGTGACCAATTTTATGAACTTACTTGGGATAAGCCAATTATTTATGGAATACCCAGACCGTTTGGTGTGCGTTTTTACATGGGAAAGGGTGCAACAAAGAAAAAAGGTTTGAGTTTTTCTATTGGTCTTCCTGGGGCATGGACATTGAATACTCTTCTTCCTGAAATCAAACAGAATTTACTTACAATGGAGAAAAATTTAGTTCCAGCTGGGATGAGAAAAACTTTGAAAAAAATGAAACTTACTGTTCAAGATTTTTCCAAAATTGTTGACTGGATTCAGTTTGAAAATGTGGGGCTTATCTTAGCCAAAGGGTATGTTGATCCTGTGTGGGGGGAGCTAAGGACCGGTCTTAACATTATGAGTACGTCTCGACTTCTGGGGCCTCTTGAAAAGCTTATGAGAATCATTGGAAAAGATTTAACAGCTTTCAAGGTTCACGGCGTTGTTAAACCGCTTATAAAGTGGTCGCAACTTTATTTAATATATCCAGGAAAGCTTACTCTTTTCAGAATACCTTTAGATCGAGGTAAGCCCCCATCTTTTGTTTTGCGTACAAGCGACATAAAATTTAGGATTGGTCTTGCTCGATGGATTCCAACTGTAAAATTGATTGGAGGTTTCGAATTAAAACTTCCAGGCCAAAAAGATTTTATAGCCTTAAAAGGGTTTGTTGATTTTATGCCTGCTGCTACTCCTCCAACCTCCATTTTTGGGGGGCAAATGGACGGTCTTATTAAAAATTTATTTGGCTTGCCTGGGTTTAATGTTGGTAACCTTGGAGTTGCAGCATCAATCAGTCCTGTGCCTCCTCACTTGGTAGGTCTTTCTGCGCGTGCGGAGGTTCATATAGGGCCATTGAAAGGGAAGGGGCTTTTTCATGTGAATGCTTCTACGCAGGAGATTGCTATTGCAACTTCTTTAAAAAAGATGACACACAAAGATTTTATAGATTATGTTATTCAGGTAATGGAGGCCGCTGCAAAATTGGCCAAAAAGAAAACCGATTTTGGTAAGGTTAAAAATCTTTTTTATAAAGTAACACCGCCTTTCACGCTTGGAGATTTGAAGTTTTATTTTATTCCGACCACTGCAGAAATATTTGGTAAAAAATATCATAAGGGAATTTATTGCAAGGGATCAATTGACATATTTGGTGTTGGTGGTGGTTTTGATTTCATCATAAGATTAGAAAAAGCTGGTATAAAGGGGGCTATAAAAAAACTTTCTAAGGGGGTTAGAATAAAAGGTTTTCTTAAAGAAATAAGAATACCGAAAAAGAATCCTGTGCTTATATTTTCTGGTGGTGGACCAAATAGAAAACGTGGTGATGCTGATGATGGACCTGTCTTTCACGGTGAGCTAGGTATAGGCAAGCAGATTTTTTTTGCTGATTCATTTATAAGAATTCCGCCATTAGGTATAGTTTCAGATTCTCGTATTTTGATTGATCCGCTTAAAGGTTTTGAGTTTGATGTGAAACATAAGTTGGGAAAAATTTTTGACACAGAGCTTCACATTCAAGGCAAACCAAAGTCGCTTGAGACTTTTTATATTAAGGGGTACTTCAAACAGGATGGACTTAGTATGCTAGGCAATCTTTTAACGACAGAGGCAAATAAAGAGTTCAAAAAAGCACAGAAAAATCTTAATAAAGCAAAAGCTGACGTTAAGAGGTGGAAAAATCAAGCAAAAAAAGATATAGAAAAGTGGATATCTGATCGAATTAAAGACACTCAGTTTCACATTGATAAATTGCAAGGTCGGATAAATAGTACGAAGATAGCTTGTGGACAGGGAAATATAGGGTCATGTTTTAAAAAAATATTGATACCAGCCTGGGAGATAGAAAAAGGTTTTCATATACTGCACAGGGAGCTTACTGTCAAAAGACTTTTAAAAGAAACGGCAAAGTTTGGAGTTAATTTTGTTAGTGAAAGTGCAAAATTTGGGCTTAATACAGCAAAAGCTGCGGTTTCATTTGGAAAACTTTCAAGTAATATGCTTGGGAATCTTGCAAAGGGTGCATTCAATATAACCAGTATTAAGTTTTCAGGAACCCTTAAGGAGCTTATTTCCGATGGGAAACTTGCACGTGTTCATTTTAAGGGTATTATTTTGGGACGGAGGTTTGATCAGGTGTATCAGGTAGACTTTAAAAACCCAGCGCGTTTCCCTTCTCAGATTATCAGTGGATTTATGCAGATCTTTGGACCCAAAAAGCGAAAAAGGTAGGCGGATTTAAGATTTTTTTAAATACGAATAATTTCCTACTTTCAACTCAAAGAATATCTAATCATTGAGTTTTCTTATTGACGAGTTGTAGCATCAAGGTGGCTACTTATTTTCTTGTTCGATAGGGAATGCTTATGAAGGTGTATAAAAAAATTGCGTTATTTGTTTCATTTTCTTTTTTTCTTACATATCAACCACAGGCCTGTGCCAGTATTAAAACGGAATTTTCTGCCGCAGTTAAATCTATAAAAGAGCTCATCAAAAAGGTTAAAGCATCGACTAAAGAGCGGCGTCGATTCACGCTTGCTAATCTTATTTCAAACATTCCTATTTTAAACAAAATCAAATTGCCTGCTGTGACAAAAAAGTTTTTGGGTGGCATGGTTCTTGAAGTACCAAAAATAACGATGGAGAAAGATACATATATTCTTCAGTGGGCAGAGCCTCTTGTTTTTGGGTCACGAAAAAAGTTCCTTATTCGTTTGTATGTTGGGCCTGGAAAAGGAGGGAAGGGGTTTGGATTTAGTCTATCAGTTGGCCTTCCTGGTCGGTGGCCTTTGAGCGAAATGTTGCCCGGAGCCAAAGCTCTTACCAAGCCTGTTCAATTTATTAATCTTGAGAATGTTGGTTTTGTTCTTTCTTCTGGTTTACATGATCCTATTTGGGGAAAAACAGGATTCGGGCTTAATCTGTTTTGCACCGTTAGGTTTGGCGGTCCAGTAGAAAAACTTCTAAGCGTATTTGGTAAAGATCTTGCAGCCTTGAAGGGCTATGGGATTATCAAGCCTCTTATTGCTGGATCAGATCTTAAATTGATATACCCGGGCAGGTTTACTATTTTACGAATTCCTGCTGATACAAGCAAGCCTTCTCAGTTTGAAATAAGAACCGGCGAAGGGATTATTAGACTTGGTTTAACGTATGCATCTGTTCCAACACTAAAATTCACGGGAGGGTTAGATTTTAAATTTCCAGGCCAAAAAGATTTCGTTGCTTTAAAGGGGTTTGGAGATCTTATGCTACTTGCTGTTCCGCCCGCAGTTGAAATTGGTGGCAAAATGGAAGGTCTAATTAAAAATATGTTTGGAATACCCGCTTTTAATATGGGTAATCTTGGTATTAGTGCTACAGTTTCACCCTCACCGCCATTTTTGGTTGGCCTTGCTGGTCAGGGAGAGATTCAACTTGGCCCAATAAAAGGAAAGGGATTTTTTCAGGCTGATATTCCAAAGTCATCGCTTGCAGTTTTGGCAGAGCTTAAAAAAATAACTCATCGTGATGTTGTGGATTATATCGCTGCTGTTATTGAAGAGTCTGCAAAAATGCGTAAACAGCGAGTGAATATAGGAGCCTTAAAAAATGCTTTTTATGCAGCGACTCCTCCTTTTAAGATTGGACATTTTCGTGTCTATGTTGTTCCAAAGGCAACCGAAATTTTTGATAAGAAATATTCAAGTGGTGTGCACTTAAAGGGGGGGCTTGAGATTTTTGGTCTTGGGGGAGGATTTGAATTCTTTTTCTCATGGAACAAAGCTTCGATTGTTTCTTGGGAAAAACTTGGGCTTAAAGGGATGGTATATTTGAAAGAAATTCGTCTTCCAAAGGTAAATCCTGTTTTTATTCTCACTGGTGGCGGGCCAAATATGAAGCGTGGAGATTCTGACGATGGCCCAATTATTCATGCCGAATTGTCTCCAAGTAGACAGGTGTTTTATATTGACAATTTTTTGAGTATTCCTCCTTTGGGAATTTCGGCAAATACGCATGTTCTTGTTCATCCAGTAAAGGGCTTTGAGTTTGATATTGGATTTAAGCTTGCAGGAGTTTTTGATACAGCGCTTCGTGTCCGTGGAAACCCAAAATCGCTTGCTAACTTTTATGTTAAAGGCTACTTTAAGCAGCCTGCACTTGGGTCGCTAGGAAGGCTTTTAACTACTGAGGCAAATAAAGAGTTCAAAAAGGCCCAGAAGAACCTGAATAAAGCGAAAGCCGATGTTAAAAAATGGCAAAATCAGGCAAAGAAAGATATAGAAAAATGGATATCAGATCGAATTAAAGATACTCAGTTTCATATTGATAGATTGCAAGGCTGGATAGACAGTACAAATATAGCATGTGGGCAGGGAAACATCGGAGCATGCTTTAAAAAAATATTGATACCAGCCTGGGAGATAGAAAAAGGTTTTCATATTCTGCACAAAGAACTGACAGTCAAAAGGCTTTTAAAAGAAATGGCAAAATTTGGAGTTAATTTTGTTAGTGAAAGTGCGAAATTTGGGATTGAAACATCAAAAGCAGCGGTTACCTTTGGGCAAGTTTCTAGCAATATGATCGGACAAATTGCACAGGGAGCTTTTAATATAACTCGTGTAGATCTTGAAGGAACGCTAAAAGGACTTATTTATCAGGGTACACTTCCAAAGGTCCGGGTTAGAGGTATTATTTTAGGAAAAAAATTTGATCAAGTGTATGAAATAAACTTTAAAAAGCCTGGTCAGTTTCCTTCGCAGATTATTAGAGGATTTATGCAGATTTTTGGACCACAACAACCTAAGAGACGAAGACGAAGACGTTAATGAGGTAAAATTATTGTGAGGAAAAAGGTATGAGAGTTACAAAGTTGTTTCGGTTGGTACCATTTGCTTTTTGTTTTTCTTTTTGTGTGAGGAGTGTAGCTTTTTTGGATTTGGATGAGATTATTTCGACCATTGAAACAGAAAATGATATGACAGCGCTAGCACTACCTGGGATTCACAGTTATCTTTACCTCATCGTGTTCTGGATATTCTTGATTCTATTTTAATTGGAGGAGCGGATGTTGTCTTGCTAAATAGTGGTGTGCAAGTTAACACAACAGCTTCAGTTGGTTGGACGGATTTGGACGTGCAGATTAATATGAAGGAGGAGGCTGATCGAGGTGTTGATGTAGTAATTATGGTTTCAATTCCAGATGACTGGAAAATATCAAGCCTCATTCCCAAGTTAAATAAGCTTGATATTTTTACGTATAAAAATACAAAACTTGTTATTTCAAACTACGATCATATCGACGATTTACATGACATTGAGATAAAAAAAGGTGCGAATCTTTTTGGTATGCTTTCTTTAACAGGTCCGCTACAGTATGTGTCATGGTTTATTGGAAATACTTTTGGTGAAATACTTTTCTCGGGGTTGATTAAACGAGAAATTGTAGGATCGTCTTTTACGGCACAGTTACCCGGAAAAATAAATCTTTTGGGTGATCTTTCTGCACAAGATCTAAAGTTTGTAATCTCTATTGGTGAGACTTTATTCTCTACAAATGAGCCCTTATGTTCTATTGACTCAAATATTGTTTTTAATGCACCTGGGCAGGAAAAACTTGTTTTTCGATCTGAATTTGAATTTTTACCAAGTGCGGTTGAGTTTTATGGTTCTATAGATGGTATGATCAAAAATATTTTTGGTGTAGATGGTTTACACGCAGGAAATTGCTTTCTTGGAGGGACCGCTGATTATGCTTCAATGGGAAATTTTATGCCCGTCATTCCGTTTTCAGATCTTGCTATGGGATTTGACTTGGAAATTGCTGGGAAAAAAGTCCAAATGATAGGACGACTGGGTTTTCCTGGAGAAACAGGCATAGGAGATCTTGCTTTTGAAGGGGTGTTGGAAGGTGGTCTTTCTTTGAGTGATTGTATTGATTTCGTTGACAATCTTATCAACGAATCAGTTTCTATTCCAAGGGAGGTTGATGATTTTCAACGCCACACAGGAGGCTACGTTCCAGATTTTGCTCTTGGTGATGTGCATGTATTTTTTTCACCAAAAGATGTTGTCATAGATGGAAAAAGCTACACAAAAGGCCTTATTTTTGATGGAAAAGCAGAAATTTTTGGTTCAGATGCACACATTTTTGTTGATATTCAAGAGGTAGGGATGAGGCTTCTTGGTTATCTTGAAGAGATGAAATTTGGTCCTGTGATAATAACTGGCCCCGGTTATGACAGAATAATGGATACTCCAGATGATGGTATTATACTCGATGCGCAGCTTGGATTAGATAAACAGTATTGTTTCATCGCAGGTAATGTTGAGATTGATATTTTTGGAGGAATATCAAGCAAAACAAAAATTGATGTTACAGCAGATGGTCTGACATTTAATATAGAAAAAAAGCTGTTTGATATGTTTGATTGTGGCCTATTGTTTAATTCAAAAATGAGTGACGATAATATGCCGACTGATTTTTATGTTAGAGGGCACATGTATCAGACTGCGCTAACAGAATTGCAGAATCTTTTGAGTAAAACGGCTTATCGCATGGCACAGAAGAAAAAAAGTGTATGTGATACTATCACAGGTTGGTACAATGGGTTCTGGAATGTTTTGGCCAATATTGTAGGAAATACCTTTAACATCAAAGAGTTTTCATTTGAATCGAGTCTAGACAAATTGATTGGCCAAACTGAATTACCATGTGTTACTGTCAAGGGAATTATTTTTGGAAAAGAGTTTGAGTTGAATGATCTCACGTTTGACTTGAGCAATCCAATTGAAAGTGCGCAAGAAATTATTCAGCAAGTTTCTGTATTGTTTGATTGATCATTTTTAAAAAAAGAGGGAATGCTTGCACGCATTCCCTCTTTTTTTAGTCCACTATCAGTTGCACGCAATGTTATCTGACAAATCTGGGCTAATAAATGTGTAAGTATCGTACACATTTGGTATACCGTAGCTGTAATTTACTTCGTTGTTAGAACAGCTGTTACAAATTATTCCGTTGTTGCCCACACATCCTGCGATGCCAGTTCCAATAAATTGTCCATATGCCCAGGTGTCACAAACCGCATTATTTTTTACAAGACAGTTTTCCGGTCCATACATTGCATCAAAAACGCGTAGGTTTGTATTAGAATCTCCTGTTGCAATATATCTTCCTCCAGGTGACCACTTTACAGTGTTTAAAGTTGCCCCACCGCCAGCTATTGTGGAGTCTATAAAAATAATATTTGAGCCATCAAAGGCATATACATTTAAAATGTTGCCATTCTGATCAACAGCCGCTATGTACTTTCCATTTGGTGACCAATCAAGTCCGTTTGCTTGGCCGCCTTGAGTATATGAGTCGATAGGGATTATTGTTGTTCCATCAAAACTGAATACCCGAACATTATTGCTGCCATCTCCAATTGTTAGAAATTTTCCATTTGGAGACCATGTGACTGTGCGAATTGATGTTGTATAACTGTCGATAAGTGTTAACTGTTTGCCGTCAAAGCTAAATATTCGTAATACGCCTCCAAGGTCTCCAGTTGCAATATATTTACCATTGGGAGACCAGCCAGCACAAAGTACTAAAGCTCCAGGAGTGTTGTCATTGTCAATTTCAGTTATGCTTGTTCCGTCGAAATTAAATACACGGATGTAATTATTGTTGTCACCGCTTGCGATGTATTTTCCATTTGGGGACCATCTAACAATGTTTGTGGATGCTCCTATGGCTGCGCTGTTTGTAATAAAACTCAATCCTGACTCAGAAAAACCAACAACATAGACTTCCCCTGAGGTATTTTGACTAAACGCGATGTATTCGCCGTTTGGAGACCAATCAACAGAATAAACTTGATTTGCGGAAGGAATTATGGTGTCGATATGACTAAGGTACGTAGATCCGTCAAAAAGAAATGCGCTAAGCGATTTGTTGTCTGTTACTGCAATATATTTTCCGTCTGGTGACCACGCTACTTCAAAGAAAGTATTTCCACAAGTATTAGTGCTTACAAGACTAAGTAAGTTAGAATAATCATGTAAAATTGGTTCAAGATGAATACCATATGAAACTGCGCTTACTGTTGATGTCATGTCTGTTTCATTGACAACGCAATCGATTATTTTTGTTTTTGTTTCTGTTCCTGTTAACAAAAAGCCGTATGATTTGTTGCAAAATTCCCAGGCGTCTGTTTTTGTATTTTTTGCGGCACAGTTTTTAAATAGATTATTGTTTCCATCTCTTGATGAAAAACCTAAAGCTGTGGCGTTTAGGTTTTCAGTTTCAATTGTTTGACAATTAATTAGGCAATTTGCTTCGCTTTGTAGTAGTTCAAACCCAGCCTGCAGTCCGTTACGACATGAGCAAGCTTCTATAAAGTTTTCATCAGCATAATACAGTTGAATCCCTGTTGTGTTGGAAATAAAATCGCAGGCGTTTACCTTGCAACAAAAAACCTCGTTTCCATCAATTCCGTCTAATTTGATACCATTGCCACAATTCGAGATTTGCATTTGAGCAATTTTTACCATGTTGCAGCCTGTATTGACCAATATTCCGCATCCAAGTCCTGGGCCAGAACTATTATTGAGTAAGCCATTATAAATTTTGACATTTTTTTTATTACTGTTGACCGTTATAATGTGTTCATCTGCATCTGAATGAATCAGTTCGTAACCATTGAGATTAAGACAAACGTCATCAGCGTCAATTACAACCTGTCCGGTTGCATTTTCCACTAACTGGTAGTTGCCAGATGTACTTATTGTGTAAATAGTTCCACTCGGATCTAAAATTGGAATTGGCGTCCATTCATCAGATACGAGTCCCATTTTATTCATCAACATTAGGACGCCGTCGGTTGTTTGTGGATCAACACGAGTTGCAAATGCAATGCTTGTGAGTGTTAACATGGTAAAAAAGAAACATAAACGTAAAATTTTCATATAGTTGCTCCTTATTTTTTTAGAAAATCATTTTTAACAAATTTCAAAATGGTGGAGTTGAAATGTTGTCGAATGGATAGATTGTGTCATTTTGATTTGCATAATAAACGTGTGGGATTCCATAACTGTAGTTGACGTCATTGTTGTAGCAACAGTTTTGGATTACACAGTTGTTCCCACCTGTCATTATTCCGGTTCCAACAAATTG
>Ga0180432_10000572_pt1 | contig 61477 bp, 71 predicted proteins | sample SS_ome_10_FD_132414 | JGI IMG/M metagenome (GOLD analysis project Ga0180432, IMG submission 132414) | Hypersaline lake sediment archaeal communities from the Salton Sea, California, USA - SS_1_MS_2 metaG | ecosystem: Environmental > Aquatic > Non-marine Saline and Alkaline > Hypersaline >... | reverse complement strand
TGGTCACCGTGCCGGCGGCCACCGCCGGCATCGGCATCGCGGCCGTCATCGGCCTCACCGCCTCGGTCACCCCCGGCGCGTGGGCGGCGCTCCCGTGCACGGATTCATGCGCTCCGTACGGCCTCGGGCTCGTGTCCGCGGGATGGTGGTCCACCACCCTGCAGGTGCTGTTCTCCATCGCGCAGGCCACGGCCGCGGCCGGGTGCATTGCCGGCCTGGCGCAGCGCATGCGCACCGCCACGGGATGGCGCCGCACCGTGATGCTGCCCGTCGGCTGGGCGGGCATCGCATACGCGGCGGTGGGCCTTGCGCTCATGGCCCCGGTTCTCGCGGGAATCGACACCGGCGTGGTGGCGTACGCCGAGCCGGTGCTCCTGGTGCGGCGCCTGCTGCTGCCGCTGGCCATCGGGGGCGGGATGATCCTGGCCCTGGTGCTGCAGCGGCAGGCCACGAGGACGGCGCTGCCGCTGTTCGGCGGCACGCGCAGCACGTCCGACGTGGAGGACGCCGTGCAGCGCCTGCTTGCCGACCCCGGGGCCCGCGTACTGCCTACCGACGCCCCGGGCCCTGCGCGCCCGGGGTTCGCGCGCACGGACCTGCGGGGCCAGGACGGACAACTGCTGGGCATGCTGGAGCACCGCGTGCCGCGGGATGAGGAGGACGACATCGCGCTGGGCCTGGCCGCGCCCGCCGCGGCACTGGCCATGGACCGCCTGCGCGTGCGCGAGACGGTGGAGGCCGCCTCGGCCGCCGAGCGCGCGCGCATCGAGCGCGACCTGCACGATGGCCTGCAGCAGCACCTGGTGGCCATGCGCATGCGCATGTCCGTGCTGGAGGCCAGCATGCAGTCGGGGGACGCCGCGGCCGCCGGGGGACTGGATGACCTCATCCTCGATACCGAGCGGGCGCTGGAGGAACTCCGGGCACTGGCCCGCGGGGAACGCCGGGCCGTGCTGCACAGGCAGGGCCTGCGCGGCGCGCTCGAGGATGCGGCGGCCACCACGGGCCTCGACGTGCGGCTGTCGGGGGTCACCACCGAGCGGCTGCCCGCGCCGGTGGAGGAAGCCCTGTACTTCGCCTGCCGCGAGGCGCTGCAGAACGCCATGAAGCACGGCAGCGCCGACGCGCCCGTAATAGTGTCCGTTCAGTCGGAAGGAGCGGACGTGCTGTTCGAGGTGAGCGACATCAAGGACACCCGGGTGCCCGAGGCACCGGCGGATACCCCGCGCACCATCGCGGAGCGCATCAAGGCGCTGGGCGGCACGACCCGCACGTTCGCCTCGGCCTCGGGGGGACGCCGGGTCACCGGCCGCATGCCCCTGCGCGCCGCAAGCCGGGAGCACGGCCATGCCCGCTGACGCCACCACCCGCGTGCTCGTGGTGGAGGACGCCCTCGTGGCACGCGAGGGCATGCAGGCCGTGATCAGGGCCCTTCCCGGGCTGGAGGTGGCAGGCGTCGCCGGCGACGCCCTGCAGGCCATGGCGGCCATCGGCGGCGCCGCGCCCCACGTGGTCATCACCGACATCCGCATGCCGCCCTCGCATCGGGACGAGGGCGTCACCCTGGCCGAGGACCTCGCACGCACCCACCCCCATGTGGGCGTCATCGCCGTGAGCCAGTTCTGCGACCCCCATCTGGCCACGCGGCTGTTCGCGGACGGGGCGCGCGGGCGCGGCTACCTGCTCAAGGACCGCATCGCCGATGCCGAGGTGCTGCGGGATGCCGTGAGCGCCGTGCGCGACGGCGGCACGGCGATCGACCCGTCCGTGGTGGCCGGGATGGTGGTGGACGGCCGCGGCCGCGGCGGGGCCGCACCGGACGGCCTCACGCCGCGCGAGTCGGAGGTGATGGGCCTCATGGCCCGGGGACGGTCGAACGCGGCCATCGCCCGCGAGCTCAGCATCACCCGCAAGGGAGTCGAGAAACACGCATCGCGCGTATTCGAGAAGCTCGGGCTGACCGCCGACGGCGACACCAACCCGCGGGTGGCCGCCACCCTGATGTGGCTCGAGGGCCAGGCGCAGTCGCACGGCGATACGGCGGCCTGACGGGCGGCCCCTAGCCCAGCAGGTCGTCCGGGTCCATCACCGTGAGGGTCTCGAACGTCGCGCTGCCGCGCGCGGACAACTCGCCCACGATCCGCGCGGCGGCGGTCTCGTCGGTGGCCTGGATCACGCTCAGGAAGTCGTAGTAGCCCAGCACCGCCCACTGGTCCAGCACCACGCCGCCGAGGTCCTCGATCTCGCGGTTCACCTCGAGAAGCCTCTCCGGCGTGAGCCGCAGCGTCTGGAGCCCCTGCGGGCTGAGCGTGGCGAGCAGGATGAAGGTCTTCATCGCGCTACCGAGTGTAGCCGGACGGCCCGTCCCGCCACGCCCAGGCATCCCCCGGCGGCGGGTCCCCCGGCCGCGGGTGCAGGATTGCGGCCAGCACCTCCACGCCGTCCGCCAGGCGGGGCCCGGGGCGGCTGAACAGCCCCGATGCATCCACCATGGCCACCGGCACGGGCAGGGGGGGCACCTGGTGCGCCAGTTCCGCCACCTGCGCAAGCGACAGGCCACAGGGCATCAGCACCACCACGTCGGGCCGTGCCGCGCGAACGTCGTCCCACGAGATGCGCGCCGATCGCGCGCCCGCGCTGATCATCACCTCCTCGCCGCCCGCCGCGGCCACCTGGTCGGGCACCCAGTGCCCGGCCGACCACGGGGGATCCAGCCATTCCACTGCCGCCACGCGCACCGGGCGCGCGCCCGCCACCCGCTCGCGCACCGCAGCCAGGCGCCGGCGAAGTCCCGCGATCAGCTGGTCGCCGCGCTCCTCCACCCCGGCGGCGCGCGCGACATCCGCCACGGAGTCGATCACCTCGTCCAGGCGACCGGGGGCCAGCGACACGATGGCGGGCGGCGGATCGATGGCGCCCAGGGCGGCGCGCACCTGGTCCTCGTCCACCGCGCACACATCGCATAGCGACTGGGTGAGCACCAGGTCGGGGGCCAGCGACCCGAGCAGGTCGGCATGCACCTCGTACAGGGCCTCCCCCGCCGACGCCGCCTGCGTGACGGCGTCGTCCACCTGCGCCTGGGTGGTGACATCGGGGGGAAGGCGCCCGGCCGTCACCGCCGGCAGGTGCAGCACCTCCGGCGGGAAGTCGCACTCATGACTGCGCGCCACCAGCCGATCCCCCAGCCCCAGCGCGCAGGCGATCTCGGTGACCGAGGGCAGCAGCGATGCGATGCGGCGCGCCATCATGCCCGCCCTGCCCGTCGCCGGCCGCGCCACGCCGGCACCACCAACCCCGCCAGGCCCACCGCCAGCAGCAGCGCGCCCGCGACCAACGACAGCCAGGCGCCGGGCCCGATGATGCTCTCGATGGGAGGCACCACGTAGCCCTCGAGGGGAATCGCCTCGGCGCCACGCCGCACGCGGTCGGCGATGTCGGTGGGGCGCGTGGCCAGCCAGACGAGCCCCGCCAGCGACGCCGCGGTCACGACCGCACCCGCCACCAGCGCCGAGGCGGCAGCCAGGCGCCCGCGCCCCGCGGCCACGGCCACCCCCATCAGCACGGCGCCCAGGGCCGCTGCCAGGAGCACCACCACGCCCTGCCACAGCGACAGGCCATCCTCCACCACCACAAGGCGGCCGTTCACCAGCAAGCGGCCCCACTCGATGCCGGCGCCCACGATGGCCACCACGAGCAGCACCACCCCCGCCGCCAGCAGCACCAGCCGCCCGCGCGCGCCACCGCGCGGCGTACCCGTGTCCGTGCTCACGCGGCTATCCTGCCCGGGAATCCCGCAACCGGCCCCTCAAAGGACCTCGCATGCAGCGCGACAGTGACGGAATGCCCAACGAGCTCCAGCGGGCACTGCTGGAGTACACGCCCACCGACCTCGAGGAGTCGCTCATCGAGTGGACCCGCGAGCACTGGCCCATGGCCGCGCGCTCGATGGTCTACAACAAGGCCGAGGGCGACCAGATGGTGGCAGGCGTGCAGGGCGTGCGCTCCGACGAGGGCCAACTGGTGATGCAGGTGGCCGCGCGCGTTGCCATCTCGGAGCGCGAGCTGCTCATCCGCGCCATCGCGGCCATCCTGCCCGAGTGGCTCGAGCAGCGGTACGGCCTCACCCCCCGCTAGCACCCCGCCGATGGCGGCGGCGGACGGCTACTCCTTGGGCTCCACGGGGTAGTCGGCCGCCTGCCAGGCATCGAAGCCGCCCACCAGCACGCCCACGCGCGTGTACCCCTTGTCGAAGGCGGTGAGGGCGATCTTCATGCTGGTGGCCTCGCCCGGCCTGTCGCAGTAGAAGACGATCTCCTTCTCCTTGGGAAGGGAGTCGATCTCCGACGTGAACGACATCGGGTCGATGCGGACGGCCCCCTTCACCTTGGTGTCGGCCTCGCGCCAGGTGAGCTCGCGGCAATCCACGGGCAGCACGTTGTCGCCCATTCGCAGCGATGCGAACAGGTCGGGCGGCTGCCACTGCGCGATGTCATCCCATGCCATGGAGATCCTCCGGGTCGCTAGTCGCGGGTGTTGCCCCACCGGTCGTCGTGCACCAGCGACTTCCAGCCGCGGTACGTGCGCTTGAGGGCCGGCGGGAGCCCCTCGGGGAACGCCTCGGGGTAGCCCAGCGGGGTCACGAGCACCGGGTCCACCTCGGGCGGGAGGCCCACGATCTCCCGCAGCCGGTCCTTCTCGAACCGCTGGAAGGCCGAGGTGGGCACCGTGCCCAGCCCCTCGGCGCGGGCGGCCAGGAAGAGGTTCTCCATGGCGAAGGCCACGGAGAGCAGGTCGTCCACATAGCCGCCCTCCTGCATGCTGGGCGGGTAGTTGTCGCGCGGCACCAGCAGGCCCATCACCCACACCGGGGCCAGCCGGTAGGTGGGGAGGATCTTCTCCGCATACGCAACGCACTCGGCCTGGTGCTCCTCGGGGGTGGCGTCGCGGCGCGGCCGCATCTCGGCGAAGTACTGCGCCCCACCGGCGATCACCAGGTCGGCCACCTGCCGCCGGGTGTCGGCGTCGCGCACCACCAGCAGGCCCCACGCCTGCGATCCGCTGCCCGTGGGTGCCTGCAGCGCGGCGCGCAGCACGACGTCCAGCACCTCGTCCGGCACCGGGCGATTGGTATAGGTGCGCACGGCCTTGCGCTTGCGGATGGCCTCGAAGACGTCCATGGGGAACCTCCAGTGGTGCGGGCTGCGCCGGAGCGTACCGGTCAGCCCAGCAGGGCGAGCACCCTCTGCGCGTCCCCTCCGGGCTTCACCTTGTAGTCGGCGTGCGTGAGTGCGCCATCGGGGCCCACCACGAACGTGCTGCGCTCCACGCCCATGTACGTGCGCCCGTACATGGACTTCTCCACCCACACCCCGTAGGCCTCGAGCACCTCATGTGACTCGTCCGAGAGCAGGGGGAACGTCAGGCCCTCCTTCTCGCGGAACTTCACCAGCTGCTTCACGGGATCCGGGCTGATGGCGAGCACGGTGGCCCCCACCGCCCCGAAGGCGGCCAGGGCGTCGCGGAAGCCGCACGCCTGCTGGGTGCACCCCGACGTCATGGCCTTGGGATAGAACACCAGCACCACGGGCGAACCGCGCAGCGACGACAGCGTCACGGGGTCGCCGGCGTCCGACGGCAGCGTGAAGTCCGGTGCGATGTCCCCGGGTGCGAGGCGGGCCATTGATCCTCCTTCGTGGCACGTGACGGCGCGACGCTACGCGACCGCTGCGACCCATGCACAAGCGATCGGGCGCATGATTGGACGCAGGGATGACGACCCGGGGCGGGCCCCGCCCTACCGTTCACGGCATGTTCGCCGGGCATCGGGGTGCAATCCACGAGTTCGCCGCCGCGCTGGAGCGCGCCGACGCCTCCGCGCGGGTCCTGGGAGCCCGGGCGCGGGCAGCCCGTGACGGCGCCGGGCCCGCGGCCGCGTTCTCGGCGCTCGCCGCTGCCGGCCCCGAGGGCCTGGTGCCCAAGATGGGCACCGGCGGGGCGCTCGCGGCGCGGCACCTCGAGCAGGCCGCCCTGGCGGCAGCGGCGGCCGGGCCGGCGCTCCCTGACGACGTCACCGATGCCCTGGCGCACGCCGTGGCCACGGCGCGCGCGCAGTCCGGCGGGTCCAACGCGCTCGACCCCCGGGGGGCATCGTCGGCGGTGCGCCGCGACGTCGCCGCGGTCCGCGGGCTGGCCGACGACGCCCTGCCGCGCGACCACGACTGGCACGTGATGCGCCTGGGCACGCACCTTCCCCGCGCGGCGTGGATGAGCGCCCTCCTGCTGGCGTGCGCCACGGCTGCGCGTGACGAGCCCGACGCCGCCGGCTCGGTGTGGCATGCGGCCTCGCTGGTGGCAGGCGGTGACGGCCTCGGCGACCTGCTGCTCGACGTGCGGCTGCCGATGTCGGTGGCGCGCTCGGTGGACGAGGTGGTGGCATCGCTCTTCGCGCTGTCGAAGGGCGGCTCGGTGGAGCCCGGGGCGCTCGCGATGGCCCGCGCCACCTCGGCGCGGCTGGGCGATCCGGCGATGGCACGCGAGATCGAGCGGGACCCCGTCGGCGCCATCGGCGCCACGCTCGATGCAATCGGGGCCATCGCCGCGACGGCGGTCACGCGCCCCACCGCGGTGCCACCCGCGACGGGACGCCCGGTAGCGGCCTGACCCCCGGGCTATCCTCACCGGCATGTGGCCGCTGGGGTTCAACCGCAATGACCTGATCGCCTGGTCGATCGCCGTGGTGGCGGCCGTCGTGGGGACATGGCTGGCATGGGCGTCCGGCGCCCGCCTGGGCGCGGCCATCACCCTCGGGGCGGTCCTCATGGTCGTGGTGGTGGTTGCCGCGATGCTGCTGGACGCGCGCGGGCGCGCGTTCCCCGATGACGACTGACCAGCCCCCTCGCTCGGCGCGCCGCTGGCTGGGCGTGCGCGAGCGCCAGCTCACCCCGGGACGCCGAACCCTCACCACCAGCGAGGCCGCCGCCCTGCTGGGGGTGAGCGTGCCCACCATCCGCCACTGGGCCGACTCCGGGCGTGTGCCGTGCCACCGCACGGCAGGCGGGCATCGCCGGTTCGAGGTGGAGGAGCTCGCGGACTGGCTGCAGAGCGCCGACGCCCCGCCGCCGCGGACGGTGCGCCGCGCGCCGGCCGAGCTCGAGTTCACCCCGTGCCCCCTGCTCGCGGGCCACCTGGTGCGCCGAACCGAGTCCATCGCCCGGCGCCTCCGGGAGCACCCCGCAGGCGCCCTCGCCCTGCCCGTGCCACCGCCGGGCCCCACCGCCGCCATGACCGAGGCGCAGCGGTACGTGCGCCCGCTGGCCCGGGCCCTGCAGACCGGGCGCCTGGGCCAACTGGACGAGCGCGCCCGGGCAATGGGCCTGCGTGGCAGTGCCCGGGCGCAGCAGCTCGACGTGCTGCTGCGCGACCGGCGGCTGTCGCAGGCGGTCATGGACGAAGCCCGCCGGGCGCGCGACGACGGCGCGGCGATCGAGCCCGGGGGCATCGATGCCCTGCGCGCCGCGGTGGAGCACATCACCGCCGGACTGGTCGAGGGGATGACGTACCGGGGGCCCCTTGCGGGGCCCCCGGGTTAGCGAACCGTAAGCCGGATTCTGTCGTGGGCAGTCATCCATCTGGGACGCCCGTTGCCGGGCGCCTCATGCGGCCTACCTGGGACTCGGCGAGCAACCTGCGAACGTCCCGATTTGGCCTTGCACCGGGTGGGGTTTACCCAGCCGGCCCGTCACCGGACCGCTGGTGCGCTCTTACCGCACCGTTTCACCCTTACCCCCGGGGGGGCGGTTTCGTTTCTGTGGCACTTTCCCTCGGGTTTCCCCGGCTGGCCGTTAGCCAGCACCCTGCTCTTCGGTGTCCGGACTTTCCTCGGGGCACGGGGCCCCGCGACTGCCTGGCTCGCCCCCGTAGGGTATCGCCCCCCGGGCCGAGGCCCGGGAAGTCGCGCATCAGAGGTCGCGCATCACCCCCACCACGCGACCGATCACGCTGATGTCGGTGCTCCGGATGGGGTCGTAGGCGTCGTTCTCGGCCTCCAGGCGCACCCCGCCCGGCTCGCGGTACACGCGCTTGACCGTGGCCTCCTCCCCCAGCAGGGCCACCACGATCTCGCCGTCGCGCGCGGTGTCCTGCTGCTTCACCGCCACCAGGTCGCCGTCGAGGATGCCCGCGTTGATCATCGAGTCGCCCTTTACGCGCAGCAGGTAGTCGGCCGCGAACGGCGCCGGCACGTGGTCCTCCACCTGCTCGTCGGCCAGGATCGGCGCGCCCGCCGCCACCGCCCCCACCAGCGGGAGGGTCATGGGCGCGGGGCCCGCGTGCGATGCGCTCCGACCGCCCTGCAGCCCCACCAGCATGGCGCGGGGCTTGGAGGGGTCGCGGCGCAGGTGACCGCCCTCCTCGAGCTTCTCGAGGTGGCGGTGCACGGTCGATGGCGAGGCCAGGCCGACGCCCTGCCCGATCTCGCGGACGGTAGGCGGGTAGCCGTGCCGCTCCACGTGGTCCTCGATGAAGGCCAGGATCTCTGCCTGCCGGCCGGTCGGTGCGTTCGCCATGCTGGGTGCCCCCGGGTTGGAGATGTCGAACTGGTGTTCGCCACCCTAGCACCGCCTCCTGCTGCTACATTGCCCCGCGCCGCCAGAGGGATCGGCGGTGGTCATGCGGCTGTGGCGGAATTGGTAGACGCGCAAGGTTGAGGGCCTTGTGACCCCTAGGGTCGTGGAGGTTCAAGTCCTCTCAGCCGCATCCGGCAGTCACTGCAACGACGACGGGCCGCCCCGAGGGGCGGCCCGTCGTCGTGTGTGTCGCGTGAGGCCCCTACCCGAAGATGGCCTGGATCAGCCACACGACCCAGGCGATCATGTACATCGACAGCACGCCGATGAGGTAGAGGACGATGCCGGCGATGACGAGCAGGATGAACCCGCCAACGAACTTGACCGGCAGCGAGCGGATGATTGAGCTTTCCACGCCGAAGACTCTACCGGGCGCGCGGGGGGCGGGCCGTTCCCACCCGGGGGGCTGACTGTCCCTAGGTCAGCACCATGCCGAGCACGTAGGTCATCAGGAAGAACAGCACCGCCACCACGATGGTGATGCGCGTGAGGTTGCGCTCCACGATCGCCGACGACCCGCCGTAGGCGCTCGCGCCACCGCCCACGCCGAAGGCGCCGGACAGTCCGGAGTCCTTGCCGCTGTGCATCAGCACCAGCGCGGTGAGCAGCACGCACAGCAGCACGTGGATGACGACCAGGAACGCGATCACGGCGCGGCACAGTAGCAACGATCAGGCCCCTGGCGGCAGTGCCCCCTCGGCCCGCAGCATGCGCCGCTTGGCCTCTCCTCCCCCTGCCGAGTAGCCCCCCGGCGAGCCATCGGCGCGCACCACCCGATGGCAGGGGATCACCACGGGCAGCGGATTGGCCGCCATGGCCGACCCCGCGGCGCGGGCGGCCCCCGGGCTACCCGCCCGCGCGGCGAGCTCGCCGTACGTGACCACCTCCCCCCTGGGGATGAGGTGACAGGCACGCAGGGCACGACCCCGGAAACCGCCCGGCAAGCGGGACCAATCGGGGTGCGCGGGAATGTCACGCATCGTGCCGGAAGCCACGCGGGTGGCCCCGGCGGCGCGTGCGCGGCGCTCCGCCTCGCGGCGCGTGCGGGCCGATGCCACCAGGCCGCCGTCGCCCCAGGCCATCCACCAGTCCCCGTGCTCGGTCCGCACGCGCGCCACCTGCGCCACCCATCCGGCCATGCCACCATGGTGGCATGAGCACCGATGGCCGCGATCTGCTGAACCCACCCGACATCACCCACTGCTTCGTGTGCGGGTCCGAGAACGCGTCGGGCCTGGGCCTGCACGTGTACCGCGACGGCACCGACGCCGTGGCCAGCTGGACCCCCGACGCGCGGTTCCAGGGGTGGGCCGACCGGCTGCACGGCGGCATCATCGGCCTCCTCGTGGACGAGATGCTCGTGTACGCGGGCGCCCCGCACGACCTCTGGGGGATGACCGCCAAGGTGCGGTACTGGCTGCGCAAGCCCGTGCCGCTCGAGGGCACGGAGCTCACCCTGCGGGGGCGCCTCATCCAGAAGAGCGCGCGCGGGTTCCGCGCGGTGGTCAGCATCCACGCGGATGACGTGCTGGTGGCCGAGGGCGAGGGCATGTGCGTGCTCCGGGACGATTCACCTCGCCCCGAGTAGCCGGGCGGCGATAGGGTTCCCCGGCTCGCACCCGACCGGAGGAACCACCGCATGACGCTGATCCGCCTGGGTCACAGCCCCGACCCCGACGACGCGTTCATGTTCTACGCGCTCGCGAAGGACCTCATCCCCACCGGGGAGTTCGAGTTCGAGCACCTCCTCCGCGACATCGAGACCCTCAATCGCTGGGCCATGGAGGGCCGCCTGGAGGTCTCGGCCATCTCCATCCACGCATACTCCACGGTGGCCGACACGTACCGGCTGCTTCCGCACGGGGCGTCAATGGGCGAGCAGTACGGCCCCATGGTGGTGGCGCGCGAGCAGGTGGACCCCGCTGACCTGCCCCGCATGACGGTGGCCGTGCCCGGCACCCTCACCAGCGCGTTCCTGGAGCTGCAGCTGGCGGCCGGGCGCATCGACGATCCGCTCATCGTGCCGTTCGACCAGATCCTCGACGTGGTGGCCGACGGAACCGCCGACGCCGGCCTGGTCATCCACGAGGGCCAGCTCACCTACGCGTCGCAGGGGCTGGTGAACGTGCTCGACCTCGGCACCTGGTGGCACGAGCTCACCGGCGGGCTCCCCCTGCCCCTGGGCGGCAACGTGGTGCGCCGCGACCTGGGCGAGGACACCATGGTGGCGCTGTCGCACATCCTGCGCGAGAGCATCCGGTACAGCCTCGACCACCGCGAGGACGCGCTCGCGTACGCCGCCGAGTACGGCCGGGGGCTGGACGACGACCTCAACGACCGGTTCGTGGGGATGTACGTGAACGCGCGCACCCTCGACTACGGAGAGGATGGTCGCGAGGCCGTGCGCGAGCTGCTGCGCCGCGGCGTGGAGGCCGGCCTCATCGGCCATGAGGTACCCGTGGACTTCGTGGAGGACTGACCGGGTGACCGACCGCGACTGGGACGCCGAGATCGACGCCTGGACCGAGCGGTTCCGGCGCATCCCCGACCCTCCCCCGGTGTTCGCCCGCGCCATGCGCGACGGGTGGGATGCCGCCGAGAAGACCGCGCTGGCCCGCGAGGCCGCCGAGTACTCCACGCGCCATCAGGGATGGCTCGCGCAGATCGAGGCCGCCGGCTGGGACCTGGTGAGGCTGGACACCCGCGGCCAGGAGTGCGGTGCCTGCGCGCGGTACTCCGGCTCGCCCTACTCCCTGCGCGGCGAGGCACCGGGCATCCCCGCCCCGCCACCCCTGCCCATCTGCCCTGCCTGCCGCCACACGCTGAACCTGCTCACGCCGTTCTTCATGCAGAGCGCCGGGCTGGATGCCGGCGACCTGGTGCGCGACGCCGTCCCGTACGAGCCCATTGACTGACCTCGCGCCCTCCGAGCCCGGACCCTTCACCTTCGGCGAGCTGCTGGCGCGCGCGTGGCAGCTGTACCGTCGCGAGCCCCTGCTGTTCCTGCTGCTCACCGCGGTCACCGTGGTGCCCGTGGGGATCCTCTCGGCCATCGCCAGCCGGGCGGCCGTGGATGCCAGCGACCTCGCGCAGGCGGGCGCCATCATCGGCATCGCCCTCATCCCCGCCGTGCTGCTGCTGCCGGTGAGCGGCGCCGCCATCGCCTACGCCACGGTGCGGCGCCTCGACGGCGACCCCGTGGGGGCGGGGGCGGCGCTCGAGCGCGTGGGCGTGCGGTTCTGGATCCTCTTCAGCGCGCTGGTACTGGTGACCCTCGGGGTGATCGTGGGCCTGTTCGCCCTGGTGATCCCGGGCATCTTCCTGGCCATCCTCTGGCTCTTCGCGGGCCCGGCCGTGGTGGTGGAGGACAAGGGCATCCTCGATTCCCTGCGCCGCAGCCAGGACCTGGTGCGCGGCGCGTGGTGGACGGTGTTCCTGGCATGGCTGCTCATCCAGGTGGTGACCGCCGTGGCGCAGATCGCCATCGGCATCGTGGGCGCCGCCGTGCTGAGCCCGCTCGACGGCAGCGCCCTGGCCTGGGGTGAGGGCATCTGGGGCACCCTCACGCAGCTCATCGTGCAGCCCTTCGGCCTGATCGCCGTTGCCATCCTGTACGCAGACCGCCTGCTGCGCGTGGATGGTCGCCTGCCCGGCCCGCGCTGAGTGTTTCGGCGCGACCCCGGGTGCCCACGGGGCTCCGCAGCCGTGCAACCATCGGTACGGCAGCAGGATTGCACGCCGGTCCTTAACAATTGCGAATCCCTGCTTCGCATGCGGGGATAGAGGGGTATCGAGGGGCGTTCCGCAATGCCGTGACCCCGATATCTCAACGCGCCCGTCACTGAGCGTTACCGGAGACCTCAAAGGTCTCTTACAACCCCCTGCGAGGGTGGACCCATGGCCACTCTCACACCACTTCCCACGCTCCCGCCGAACGGCACCATCGAGGCAGCGCGGCCCGCGCTCTCCCGCCTGGACCTGTTCGACGGAATCCCGCGCCGCGACCTGGACCTGCTGGATGCGCGCCTGCCGCTCGTCCGCTGGCCCCGCGAGGCCGATGCACCGGCAACGCTCACGCGCGGCGACCACCTCTACATCGTCCGCCAGGGCCGCATCGCCCTCAGCGACGTCACCCTGCAGGGGCAGGAGGTCACCACCACCATCGTCGAGCCCGGCGCCGTGTACTCATCGCTCGGGCTGGAGACCGCCGCCCCGGCGGTCGCCCTCGAGGCCAGCGCCGTGACGCCCCTGCCCGTGCATGCCATCGAGGCGCTCATCACCCGGTACCCCCGCTTCGGGGTGAACCTGGCGGTGGCGCTGACCGGACGCCTGGCCAACCTGCGCCAGACCGTCGGGATCGTCTCGGAGATGCGGGTGGAGGACCGGCTGCGCCGGCGCCTGCACCAGATCGCCGAGCAGATCGGCACCGCCGCGCCCGAGGGGGTGCGCATCGGTCTCGACCTCACGCACGCGCAGTGGGCATCGCTCATCGGCGCATCCCGCGAGGCCGTGACCACCGCCTTTGGCAAGCTGCGCTCCGCCGGCGAGGTGGAGATGGACGGCCGTGCCATCACCATCCCGTGGGCCGCGATGAACGCCGCGGGCGATCCGGTGCCGGCCCTCGCAAGCTAGTCCCCCCCGGGACATGCCCTGCGGGACCGGCGATCCTCGCGGCCGCCGGGCCCGCAGGGCATCATTGGGGTGATGCCACCGGAACGCACACCCTCGGGCAGGCGACAGCAGCCCGGCCGGCGCCCGCCGGCGCGCAGGCGCAGGACGCAGCGAGGCGTGCCGCCCTTCGCCCTGGCGATCATCGCCATCGCGGTGGTGGTGGGGGTGATCGCCCTCATCGTGCGCGGCGGGGACGAGCCATCGGCATCCGGGTCGGCCGCGGCCGACCCGGTGATCCCCCAGGTCAGCGAGGCCGACATCGTCGCGGCGGCGCAGCAACTGGGCCCGCGCGACCAGGAGCTCGTGGACATCGGCCGCACCGGCGTCAGCATCAATCGCGCGGGCGGCGGGCGCAAGTACGTGGCGCTCACGTTCGACGACGGCCCGGGGCCCGACACCCCCGCCGTGCTCGCCGAGCTCAAGAAGGCGGGCGTGCCCGCCACGTTCTTCGTGATCGGCCGCAACGTGAAGGCCAACCCCGAGGTGCTGCGCCAGGTGGTCGCCGACGGCCACGAGGTGGGGATCCACACGTGGAACCACCCGGACATGACCACCCTCAAGCCCGCGCAGCAGAAGGCCGAGATCGAGAACACCGCCGGCGAGGTGCTTGCGGTGGCCGGCACCGCGGGCCGGCTGTTCCGCGCGCCCTACGGCGCGGTGGACCCCTCGGTGCTGAAGCGCGCCGAGGACAGCAAGCTGCTGTCGGTGCTGTGGGACGTGGACACGCAGGACTGGACCGGCCCCAGCCCCGACCAGATCGTGCAGGCCGCGGTATCGGGAGCCCAGCCCGGGTCCATCATCCTCATGCACGATGGGCCGGGGAACCGTGCCTCCACCGTGGCGGCGGTACCCCGCCTCATCAAGGAGCTCCGCGCCAAGGGCTTCTCGTTCGCCACCGTGGGCGACCTGGTCATCTCGGATCCCCCGGGCTCCGACGACATGTCGTCGGAGTCGCGCGACACGCAGCGCTAGCGGCCCGCTCCCCGCGACGCCAGCCAGGCGTCCACGGCGCGCTGCCAGGCGTCATCGCCCGCTGCCGCGATCGCCGCGATCCCCAGCCCCTCGGCGGCCTCCAGGTTGCGGCGCTGGTCATCCACCACCGCCACCTGAGCGGCGGGCGTGCCATCGGCCAGCAGCACCTCCCACGCGCCGGGGTCCGGCTTGACCCGGCCCGACAGGCTCGACACCTCGATGCGATGCACCACGGCGTCGAGCCCGTGCGCGGCGAGGGCGGGCAGCAGCCACTCGTGGCGGTGGTTGGAGATGACCCATACGTCGGCCACGCGGGCCCAGGCCGCCACCCGCTGCGGCGCCACCCGGGGGCGCAGGTCGAGCACCTCGGCCCGGCGGGCGTGGCCGGGCACCTCAAGGCCGAGGGCGTCCCAGAAGGCCGCCTCGGGCAGGTGACCGCCCCAGTAGGCACGGCGGAAGCCGTCGTCGGTGAGCAGGCGCCGCACGGAGTGCGGGTCGGCCCCCGCATGACGGGCCGCCCGGTCCGGGAAGTCCGGCATGAGCGAGTCGATGAGCACCCCGCCCGCGTCCAGCCCGATGCGCGGCCTCAGGAGTCCGTGCCCTGCGGCCCCGCGGCCTCGTGGATGCGCCCGGCCTGCACGGCCGCCGCCGCCACGGCCTCGCGCATGGCCACCACGTCGCCGCGGCCGGCCGCCCGCGCCGCGGCCTGCAGGTCGTCGGCCAGTGCCACGTAGAGCGGCCCGATGGTGGTCCGCTGGGCCTCGAGCCTCTGGTCGTCGAGGCGCGCGGCCGCGATCTGCCGCGCCGCGGCGTCGCTGCGGAGCGCGGCAGCCCGGAGCCCTGCGGCGGCACGCCGCGCCTGCTGCGCCGTGGGGGCGTCGGGCAGCGCGTCCAGGCGGATGGCCGCCGCCCGTGCGGCGGCCACGGCTCCGCGCACGAGCGCCAGATAGCGCGCGGGCGACACGGTGGTGCCCGGCGCCACCTCGGCGGTGGGGAGTGGCTCGGGCGGGCCACCGCATCCGGCGAGCCCGCCGGCCATCGCCCCGGCCGCGACGAGACTCAGGAGCGCGCGACGGATGGAATCCCCTCCAGGGACGTGAGGAGCGCCCGCGTGGCGCCCGGGAGGCCCGCCCGCGCATCGGCGCGCATGATCGCCTGCACCGCACGCATGCGCTGGACGATGGGCGTCATTGCCGCCACGAGGCGCCGCTGCTCGCCGGCGAGCGCAGCGTCGCCCAGCCGCAGCGCGCGGAACTCGCGCAACTCGCGCACGGCGTCCCCCACCAGGCCATCCACCTCCACCATCGACGGCTGGGGCCCGTCCCGGTCGAGCGCCGAGGTGGCCACCACGCCCATGCGCTCGGCGGGCGCCACCAGCTGCCGCACCGACTCCACGAACCCCGCCGGCGGCGTGGTGCCCACGCTCACCGCGCCCGGGCCCTGCCCGCAGCCCGCCAGAACGATGGCGGCGAGCGCCAGTGCCCCTGCCGGTCCCGTGGGTCGCGTCACATGCGGAACACTAGGGGCCGCGGTGCGCGGCATGGCGGCGGCGGGGCATACGTAGACTGCGGCCGCCCACCACACGGAGACGCACGTGACCCAGCCGGCCTCGCCCGAAACCTGCATCGCAACCATCCGCACCCTCGCCATCGACGCGGTGCAGCAGGCCAACTCGGGGCATCCCGGCGCGCCCATGGGCCTGGCGCCCGTGGGATGGGCGCTCTACTCACGGTTCATGCGCCACGCCCCGGCCGACCCGGCATGGCCCGACCGCGATCGCTTCGTCCTGTCGGCCGGCCACGCGTCTGCGCTGCAGTACGCGCTGCTGCACCTCAGCGGCTACGCGCTGTCGCTGGACGACCTCCGGGCCTTCCGGCAGTGGGGCAGCATCACCCCCGGTCACCCGGAGCGGGGGCACGTGCCGGGCGTGGAGGTGACCACCGGCCCGCTGGGCCAGGGACTGGGCAACGCGGTGGGCCTGGCGCTGGCGGAGGCCATGCTGGCGGCGCGGTTCAACCGCCCCGGGCACGAGGTGGTGGACCACCGGACCTGGGTGATCGCCTCGGATGGCGACCTGATGGAGGGAATCTCGCACGAGTCGTGCTCGCTGGCGGGCTTCCTGGGACTGGGCAAGCTCATCGTGATCTTCGACGACAACAGCATCAGCCTGGATGGACCCACCGCCATGTCCACGGGAGACGACGTCACCATGCGGTTCGAGGCCTACGGCTGGCGCGTGCTCGACATCCCCGACGCCAACGACCTCGCCGGCATCGACCGCGTGCTGGAGCAGGCGCGGGCATCCGACGGGCGGCCCACCATCGTGCGCCTGAAGTCGCACATCGGGTTCGGCGCGCCGGGCGTGCAGGACACCAGCAAGGCGCACGGGGCGCCGCTGGGCGAGGAGCAGGCGCGGCTCGCCAAGCAGGCCTACGGATGGCCCGAGGACGCCACGTTCCTGGTGCCCGACGACGTGGCTGCCTGGGCAGGGGTGCTACGGGAGCGCGGGCAGCGCGAGGTGGCGGCCTGGGACGTCGCCATGGACGCCTACGCGCAGGAGTTCCCCGACGAGGCCGCAGAGTTGCGCCGCCGCCTGGCCGGCCTGTTGCCAGAGGGCTGGGACGCCCACATGCCGGTATTCGGGGACGGCGAGGCGCCTGCCACGCGCGTGGCAGGCGCGGCGGCGCTTCGCGCCATCGCCGCGCACATGCCGGAGCTCGTGGGCGGCGCGGCCGACCTGGCGTCGTCCACCGGCACCACCATGCCGGACGGCGGCGACGTGGCCCCAGGCGAGTTCGGGGGACGCAATATCCACTTCGGGGTGCGCGAGTTCGGCATGGCCGCGGCGATCAACGGCATGGTGGCCCACGGCGGCCTGCGCGGCTTCGGGTCCACCTTCATGACGTTCTCCGACTACATGAAGAACGCCATCCGCATGGCGGCGCTGCAGCGGCTTCCCTCCATCCTGGTGTTCACGCACGACTCCGTGGCCGTCGGCGAGGACGGGCCCACCCACCAGCCCATCGAGCAGCTCGCGGCCCTCAGGTCGATTCCCGGCCTCGTCACGCTGCGCCCTGCGGATGCCCGCGAGACAGCCGCCGCGTGGCGGATCGCCGTGGCGCGCGCCGACGGCCCCACCGCCCTGGTGCTGACCCGCCAGGGGGTGCCGGTGCTGCCCGCGGAGCACCCGCCCGTCGACCGCGGCGGGTACGTGGTGGCCCCCGGGGACGACTGCCTGCTCATCGCCACCGGCTCCGAGGTGTCGGTGGCGCTGGCGGCGCGCGACCTGCTGCAGGCGGAGGGCGTGTCGGCCCGGGTGGTGAGCATGCCGTCGTGGGAGCTGTTCGCCGCCCAGCCCGCCGACTACCGCGACGAGGTGCTGCCTCCCGCGGTGCTGGCCCGTGTGGGGGTGGAGGCCGCATCGCCCTTCGGATGGGAGCGCTGGACGGGAACCTACGGGCGCATCGTGGCCATCGACCGCTTCGGCGAGTCCGCCCCGGGCGGGCGCGTGCTGGAGGAGCTCGGCATCACGCCGCAGGCGGTGGCCGCGGCCGCGCGCGAATCGCTGGCGGCGGCGCCCGGCTGATGCGCATCATCCCGCGCCCCGGCCCGGCGGCGGGCCTCGTGGAGGACGCGGTGGCGGATGCCACCGACCGCGGGCTGGTGGACGCCGTGCTGTCGGGCGACCCCTCGGCCTGGGGAGCGCATGCCGACGCGGCGCGCCAGTGGACCGGCTGGATGCGCGCGCCGCACGACATGCGGGGCCACCTGCCCGCCATCGACGGCCTCGTGGGGGGAGCGGGAGAGGCCGGCATCACGCACGTGCTGGTGCTGGGAATGGGGGGGTCGAGCCTCTCGCCCGAGGTCACGCGGCGCACGTTCGGGCACGGGGCGGGAATCGAGCTCCGGGTCCTCGACTCCACCGACCCCGTGGCAGTGGAGCAGGTGACCGCGGGCGTTGACCCCGCCCGGTGCCTGGCCGTCACGGCGTCGAAGAGCGGCACCACTGCGGAGCCACTGGCCTTCCTCGCGCACGTGGAGCAGTTCCTGGCCGACGCCCTGGGCCCGGCCACGCCCGACCACCTGGTGGCCATCACCGACCCGGGAACGCCCCTCGCGCAGCGGGCACGCGAATCCGGCTGGCGCATGGTGGCCGAGAACCCAGCCGATGTCGGGGGACGGTTCTCGGCGCTCACCCTCTTCGGACTCATCCCCATGGCCCTTGCCGGCGTGCCGCTGGCCCCGCTGCTCGAGCTGGCGGCGGAGGCGCGCACCGATCCCGGGGCCGTGCGGCTTGGCGTGGCGCTCGCCGCCCTCGCGCGGGCCGGGCGCGACAAGCTCACCATCGTCGCCGATCCCGGGGTGGGGTCGTTCGGCCTGTGGGCCGAGCAACTGGTGGCCGAGAGCCTGGGGAAAGCCGGCGAGGGAATCGTGCCAGTGGCCGACGAGCCCCTCGGTGACCCCGGGGAGTACGGGTCGGACCGCGTGCTGCTGCACCTGCGGCTCACCGGGGAGCACGACCCCGACGTCGCGGCCATCGGCGCGGCGGGCATCCCGGTGTTCGTGATGGACATCCGGCACCCGCTCGACGTGGCCGGCCTCTACATGGGCCTGGAGATGGCCGTGGCCGCCGCCGGCGCCGAGCTCGGCGTCAACCCCTTCGACCAGCCCGACGTGCAGGCCGCCAAGGAGGCCGCCAACCGCGCGCTGGCCGGAGCCGGCGTGCCCCGTGACGACCGCCTCCCGCCGGAGGACATCCCGCGCGCGCTCGACATGCTGGACCGCGGCGACTACCTGGCCCTGCTGGCGTTCAGCACCCCCACGCCCGAGGGCGATCGCCTGATGGCCGCCATGCGCCGCACGGTGCGCCACCGCACCCGCGCCGCCACCACCGCGGGCTGGGGACCGCGATTCCTGCACTCCACCGGCCAACTGCACAAGGGCGGACCGGGCTCGGGCGTGTTCGTGCAGTTCCTGGGCCCCGGCTCGCCGGACCTGCCCATCCCGGGACAGGACCATACGTTCGGCGACCTGCTGCGCGCGCAGGCTATCGGCGACGCCCAGGCGCTCGACACCGCCGGGCGGCGACTGCTGCGCATCGACCTCGGGGACGATCCCCTGATGGGCCTGCGCAGGGCCGCCGCGGCGCTGGGCGCGGCCCCGGCCCCCTAGCCCGGCAGGCGCGCTCCCAGGGCCGCCATGGCGGCGGCCGGGTCGCGCACCCTGGTGACCATGGCGATGTCGGCGGCGTCCACCACCAGCGCTGCGCGCAGGGCCTCGACAACCCGATCCCACCCGTCGCCCACCAGCACCAGGGGGCGGTGGGCCGCGTGCGCGTTCTGCATGAGGTTCCATGCGACGGCGATCTCGGCCAGCGTGCCCACGCCCCCGGCCACCGCGATCCACGCATCGGCATCGAGAAGCATGGCGAGGCGGGCGAACAGGTCGGCGGCCGGCCGCTCCTCGGCAACCCAGGCGTTGGGCACCCGCCCCTGGGGCCCGGGCAGGGTCACCCCCACCACGTGCGCGCCGGCGTCGCGCGCACCGCGCGACACCGCGGCCATGGCACCGTCGTGGCCGCCAGTGGCCACGGTCCACCCGGCCTCCCCCAGCAGCCGCCCCATCTCGCCGGCCACGGCGTAGTCGGGGTGCTCCGGCCCGATTCGCGAGCTGCCGAACACCGCCGCCACGCGCGGGCTCATGACGGCACCGCCTGCGCGGACAGGCGCTCCACCAGCGCACGGGTGGCGGGGTCGGCGCCTAGGCGGTTCACGTTCTCCACCAGCGCGCGCACCGCCGGGCTGTCGGCGCCCCGCCGCTCCACCAGGCCGGAGAGCCGGCCCGCGGGGTCCACGCGCTCGCCATCCGGACCGGTGAGCAGGTCGGCCACGTCGAGCAGCGACAGCAGCAGGGCGTCATCACCAGCGGGGCGCCGGAACTCCTGCTCCAGGCGGGGTAGGTGCGCCGCCCGCATGCGCCCCGCCGCATTGCCATGGTGGGCCACCAGGCGCGCGACGCGCTCGTGGCCGGCGCGGCGCAGCGCCCGCGCGCCGGCCACGGCATGGGTGGGGCCATCCAGCGCGTAGCCGATGTCGTGCAGCCAGGCGGCCGCCAGCAGAATGCGCCGGGCCGGCGCCGGCAGGCGCACGGCGCGGGCGGCGCGGGCGGCCTGTTGCGCCACGCCGCGCGAATGGGCATACCGCCGCGGCGGGCAGACTGCGGCGCTCAGGTCGTGCGCGCCCCGCGGCTCGCCCGCATCCCGCCAGAGCGCGGTGATCACAGGAGCGCCCGGATGGCCTCGTCCACCGCCTCGTCGCCCTCGGAGTCGGCGGCAGCGCGTTCCGCGGCCCCCACCTCGGGTTCGGGGTCACCCATCAGCAGCGGGGTGAGGTCGTCCCGGTCGCTGCGCTCGGCCGCGAGGGCCAGCCAGTCAGCGGGGATGTCGTCCGGCAGCTCCGTGCCGGTCATCTGCGCGAACAGCAGCGCCCAGGCCCTGGGCAGCACGTCCACGTTGTAGCCGCCGCCCCCCAGGGCGATCCACCGGCCACCCGCGGCCTCGTCGGCCAGCCCATGGAGCACGCGCCACACGCGGGGGAACGTGGCCATGCGCACCTGCAGGTGGGCCAGCGGGTCCTGGTGATGCGGGTCCACGCCGTCCTGGGTCACGAGCACGTCGGGACGGAAGGCCGCGACCGCCGGGACGATGACCTCCTCGATGGCCCGCATGTAGGGGCCGTCACCCGAGAACGCCGGCAACGGGATGTTCACCGACGTGCCCTCGCCGGGCCCGATGCCCCGCTCCGAGACGGCCCCGGTGCCCGGGAACAGGTAGCGGCCGCTCTCGTGCACCGAGCACGTGAGCACGCGGGGGTCGTCGTAGAAGATGAACTGCGTGCCATCGCCGTGATGGACGTCCACGTCCACGTACGCCACGCGCTCCGCGCCGTTCTCGAGCAACCAGTGGATGGCCACGGCCGGGTCGTTGTAGATGCAAAAGCCGTTGGCCTTGTTGGCGAACGCATGGTGCAGCCCGCCCGCCACCGACAGCACCCGGTCGGCGCGCCCCTCCCACACCGTGCGCGCCGCGGTGACGGACGCGCCGCACACGGCCACGGCGGCCTCGTGCATTCCGGCGAACGCCGGGGTGTCGCCGCCATGCGCGAGCCCCCACATCCCGGCCTCGAAGGCCGCGGCCAGCTGCGGGGTGGCGCTGTAGCGCCGCACCGCCGCCATGTAGGCGGCGGTGTGCACGCGGCCGATCAGGTCCTCGTCGCCGGGCTCGGGCGCGAGCACGGTCACGTCCGGACGGTCGAGCATGCCGTAGGCGCGGATGAGGTCGATGGCAAGCTCGCGATTGGCAGGTGCCAACGGGTGGTCCGAGCCGAGGTCGTAGCCGGCCAGCCCCTGGCGATCGACGAACGCGATGGTCCCCATGCCCTGAGGACTAGCAGACGAGGGGCAGGACCGAGCACAGGCCCTGCACCTCGCCGCGGAGCTCGTCCACGGCCTCCCGCAGCTCGCGCAACTGGTCGGCCGGCGCGCCCCCACCCGACTGCAGCTGCTGCGCGAGCGTGCCGACGTCGCCGCGCAGCTGCGACACGCCCGCCTCCACCACCGACAGCCGCTCGTTCACCTCGGACGTGCCCGCGATGCCGAACGACGACGGGGAGGCAATGATGGCGAACACCAGCACCAGGGCAAGCACGGCCACGCCGATGGCCGTGGCAAGGGCGGCAAGCAGGCGGCGGTCGGACTGCGGCTGCGCGGGCGGCGGCACGGCCACCGGCCGCGTGGCCGCCGGCGCGGCAGCCGGAAGGGTGACGTCCGCGTCCGGCGGCGGGGCGGGCGCGAACGCCGCGGCGCCCGGCACCGGCCGGGGCGCCGAGAGCGCGGCGGCGGCGGCGCGCGTGGCGGCGGCGGGGTCGTCGGCTGCGGCCGGCGAGTCCGACACCTCGTCGCCGAGGGCGCGCAGGGCCAGCACCGACCGCGCCATGGCATCGCCCGACTGCGCGGCGGCACGGCCCACCAGCGCCGGCACCATCCAGGGCACGCGCGCCGCCCAGTCGTGCCCCCACCCGCCCGCCGGCAGGCGGATCGGGTCCACCGAGATCACGGCCTCGAGCGCGGGCGCGCCCTCGGCCAGGAGCGCACGGGCGCACCAGCCGCGGGCCCCCACCTGCTCCACGTCGCGCAGGTCATGCACGGCGGCCCCGGGGATGCGGCGGCCCGCCACCTGGGCGGCGACGTCGCGCGCCTCGAGGCCGGACATCTCGGCGGCCACCGCCGCGCGCCGGTCGTGCGGCAACGCGCCCAGCGCCGAGCGCGCGAGGGCGGCTCCCAGCACCACCGCCAGCTCGCCGTCGCGAAGCGGCGGGCCGGGCGGACCCGTGCGTGCCGTTCCCAGCCCCACCTCGTCGTCGCCGCGCACGTCCACGTCCATGCGCAGCCTGAGCGCCCGGTCAGTCACGCGCGCACCCCTAGAACTCCTGCTCGGTGGGCCGCATGTAGACCTCGTTGATGCTCACGTGCGGCGGCTGCGACACGGCGAACATCACCGTTCGGGCCACGTCGTCGGGCGTCAGCGGATCGCCCCCGGGGGGCTCGTCGTAGAACGCCGTGTCCACGATGCCCGGGGCGATCAGCGTCACGCGCACGCCGGTGCCGAGCAGGTCCTTGCGCGCGGCCTCGGCCATGGCGGTGACCGCCCACTTGGTGGAGGAGTAGAGCGAGCCCGACCCCACCTGCCGGCCCGAGATCGACCCCATCAGCAGTGCGTGCCCGCGCGACGCCGTGAGATCGGGCACGCAGGCGCGGAGGGTGATGGCTGCCCCGTAGACGTTCGTCAGCACCATCTCGCGCCAGAAGCCCGGGCTCTCGGCGCGCAGGCCGCGCTTGGCCCCGAACCCCGCATTGGCCAGCACGGCGTCGATGCGGCCGAACCCCTCGCGGGCGGCGGCGGCCATGGCCTCCACCTGATCCCACTCGGTCACGTCGGTGGGCACGGGCAGGGCCACCGCCGCACCGCCGAGCTCATCGGACAGCTCATCCAGCATCGCCGCGCGGCGCGCCGCCAGCACTACGCGCCAGCCATCGGCCACCGCCGCGCGCGCCACGGCGGCACCGATGCCGTCGGACGCCCCGGTGATCACCATCACGCGCCCGGGCATGCCTAGCGCCCGATCGTGAGGCGGTAGGAACCCGCCCCGGAGGCGGCGCGCACCGACACATACCACCGGCCCGCACGCGGCGCCGTGAACCCCAGGCGGGGGGCGCGCGACGCCCTGCGGGTGGCTGCCGCGGGACGGGCCCCGCGAATGGTGCGCGTGCCGGGTGCCCACATGGCCAGGCGCATCTTCACGCCATTGGCGCGGGCGGACAGCCGAACCTTCTGGCCCTTCCGCAGGGTGACGGGGTAGACGTCCATGGGGTCGTCGTCCACGGCGGCAAACGCCGCCACCGACGTGGTCGGCCGCAGGGCCGTCTCGCGCGCCACCTGGGGGATGTCGGCGTTGGCCTCGTAGGCGTCGTCGGGCGGCAGCGGCAGGGTCACGGCGGCCCGCGGATTGATGAGCCCGGCGCCGGTGGCCGCATCGCGGCCGCGGGGACCCATGTCGGTCGCGGTGTTCTTGATCTGCCGCATCACCTGGAACGGGGTGGCGCCGGGGTTGGCGGCGAACACCAGGGCGGCCACGCCCGACACGAACGGTGCGGACATCGACGTGCCCTCCTTCACCGCGTAGCCCGGTGCCACCGCGTCGCGCGTGACGCGTGGAGGCACCGACGACACGATGTCCACCCCGGGCGCCACGATGTCCACCGATGCGTTGCGATTGCTGAACCGCGCGAGGCCGTACGGGGTGGGGCAGTCCACGGGGTCCGTGGCCGCATTGCACTGCGCGGCCACGCCCAGCACGTTCCAGTACCCGGCCGGGTAGTTGACCGGCCCGTAGTCCTGGCCGTCGTTGCCCACCGAGGCCACGATCAGCGCTCCGCTGGTGAACGCCCAGTCGATCACGCGCTGGAACGCCGCGCTGTCCCCCACGCCGCCCGCCGAGATGTTGATGACCTTCGCGCCGTTGCGCACCGACCAGCGGATGCCCCGGATCATGGTGGCGTCGGTGGAGTAGCCGTCGCGATCGGAGATCTGCACGGGGATGACCTCGGCTGTGCCCGCGGCGCCGGGCGCCACGCCCACCACGCCCAGGCCGTTCACCGGTGCGGCGGCGCTGCCGGCCACATGCGTGCCGTGCCCGGTCTTGCCCCAGTCCTCGGCCGACTCCCGCCCGGTCCACGCGCTGTAGGGGCGCACGAGCGGCGAGGCCGGCCCCGACCACTCGGGGTGGCTCGAGTCGATGCCGCTGTCGAGGATGGCGATGCGCGGACGGGGGGGCGTGCCCGTCAGGTCGATCCCCCACGTGGTGGCAGGGGGAAACAGCGCCCACTGACGGCCATCGGCATAGTAGGTGTCGGTGGGCGTGCCCACGGGGGTGAGGGCCAGCGGCGTGGCGGGCCCCGCGGTGGCGACACGGCGCTCGTCGGTGCGCCGCTGCAGCGACCACGCCGCATCCTGCACCCCTGGACGGCGCAGCACCCGCGCGCGCAACGTGGGATCGGCGACGGCGTGAAGGGCCCACACGCCGGCCTCGGGGGCCACGGACTCCACCCGGCCCAGTCCGGCGAGCGAGCCGCGGGCGGAGTCGTCGGCGGTGCCCTCGGCAAAGGTCACGAGCACGGTGGCCACCCCGGAGTGGGAGGCCAGCACGGGCGGTGATGCCACGGCCTGCGACGCCATCAGGGCTCCCGCGCCGAGGGCCACGGCCGCGAGCCATGCCCGAAGGCTGATCATGCGATCAGCGGGCGCCGAAGCGATTCGTGATTGGCATGCGCCGATCTCGACCGAATGCGCGTGGTGTTGTCTTGATGCCGGGTGGACCCTGTCGCCTCTTGTACTCAGCGCGGTCGACCAGGCCGGCAACCCGCTCCACGGCCTCCTCGGGGAAGCCACGCTCGACGAGGGTGGCCGGGGGGAGATCGCCTTCGACGTATGCCTCCAGAATTGGATCGAGCACCTCGTAGTCGGGCAGGGAATCCGAATCGCGCTGATCAGGTCGCAACTCGGCCGTCGGTGGGCGATCAATAGTTGCCTGCGGAATGACCTCGCGACCGGCCTGCTGGTTCCGCCACGACGAAAGCCGGTACACCCACGTCTTCGATACGTCGCGTAGCGGGGCGAACCCCCCCGCCATGTCGCCGTAGATCGTGGAGTAGCCCACCGACATCTCGCTCTTGTTGCCGGTTGCCAGCACCATGTCGCCGTGCTTGTTGCTGATGGCCATGAGCAACGTCCCACGAACCCGGGCCTGGAGGTTCTCCTCTGCGACGTCGCGCTCCTTGCCCTCGAAGACATCCGCCAATTGCTGCTCGAAGGCCTCAACGACCGGGGCGATGGGAATGACATCGAGCCTGATGCCGAGCGACTCGGCCAAGACTGCGGCGTCGCTCGTGCTTTGCCCGCTCGTGAAGACGGATGGCATGGCGACGCCCCGAACGCGATCGGCCCCCAGTGCATCCACTGCGATCGCCGCGGTCAGTGCGGAATCGATACCCCCGGACAATCCGATCACTACCCCGGGAAAACCGTTCTTCCCGACGTAGTCCCGGATGCCCACGACGAGCGCCTCCCACAACTCACCCTCCTCGCTGGGCACTGGGGACACGGGGCTCGGCGGCGAACCGTCACCCGTGACCGGGCGGGTGATGATCGTCTCCGGGTCGTACCCCTCAGACGGCGTGAGTCGCCGCAACAGGGGCTCCCGGAGCCGACGGCTGGCAGTGAGATCCAGCGGAATGTCCGCGACGAGGAGGTCCTCCCTGAAGAGCGGAGCCCTCGCGATCACCTCGCCCGCTGGATCGATGACCGCGGAGCGGCCATCGAAGATGAGGTCGTCCTGGCCTCCAACCTGATTGCAGTACGCAAGGGCGGCCGCGCTGTCGTAGGCGCGCGTGGCGAGCATCCTCTCGCGACCATCGCCCTTGGCGAGGTGAAATGGCGATGACGAAATACACGCAATCAGATGCAGGCGCGCCTCCGCCAATTCGGCAGCCACCGGTGCCGGGTACCAGATGTCCTCGCAGATGACGATTCCCACCCGGGCACCCTCGATCTCCAGGACCATCGAGCGCGATCCTGCGCGGAAGTAGCGGGCCTCATCAAAAACGCCGTAGTTCGGGAGGAAGCGCTTTCGGTAGATGGCCTGCACGCGCCCGTCGGCGATGACCGCCGCGGCGTTGTGGACGTCCTCGGCATGCTCGACAAAGCCCACGATCGCGACGCCATCAGTAACGCCCGTCGCCAGTGAATCGAGCGCATCACGTGAGGCATCGGCGAATGAGGGGCGCAGGAGCAAGTCCTCGGGCGGGTACCCCGTCAGCGCGAGTTCCGGGGTGAGGACGATGGTTGCTCCAGCGGCGTGCCCGCGGGCGATAGCGCTCCTGACGAGCTCGAGGTTCCCCTCGATGTCCCCAACAACGGTGTTCAACTGCGCACAGGCAATGCGCATGCGGCAACCTCCGCCCGCGCCATCGAGGTCTTTGGGCACGTGATCGCGCGGTAGGATCCTGCCCGACTGCAGGATATACGTGACGGGGGTAGGGAGATGGGCACCAGCGGACCGACGCGCGGACCGGGACGGACCGCCGGGCAGGACAAGAACCTCAGCCCCGCGCAGGGCGCGCAGCAGGCGGAGCAGCGGCTGGGCAAGCCCTGCTACCACGCCGGCCAGAAGGTGCCGGGCATCTACGCCTGCGTCACCTGCCAGTTCCGCATCAACAACCGCGGCACGCTTCCGGCCTGCCCCGACTGCGGCGAGATCATCTGGGCGTACATGGGCGACGGCCCGCGCCCGGTGCCCGAGGGCGAGACGGCCCCCGCGCCCGGCGCCAAGGCGCCGGCGGCCCCTGCCGGCGAGGAGCAGGTGGCCATCCAGGAGGCCGTGCAGGAGCCCGTGAAGGTGGAAGAGGGCGTCAAGCTCGAGCCCTAGTGCCGCGCGAAGGGCTAACAAACCCCTTACGCGTTTCCCCATGCGACACCATTGCAACACGGCACGATGGGTTCCGTGACCCGTCGAACGACCATCTCCCTCGCCTGCGCGGCGCTGATCGCGCTGCCGGTGGCGCCCGCCATGGCCGATCGGAGCGGCATCCAGCCGGGCAAGGGCGGGACGCGGCCCGCGCCCACCGCCCCCGCGAGCGGCGGGGGGCAGATGCAGGTGAACGGCGCGGGAACGGTGCGCGTGACCGGCAACTTCCTCGCGTGGGGCGATGTGCGCGGGATGACCGTGCGGGTGACCGACCGCTACGGGGACGCCCTGGTGGTGGTGGGTCGCAAGCGCGTCCTCCGGCCCCTGCAGGGCGCCGATGGCACCGCCCGGAGGTCGATAACCCTGCGGCCGGGACCCAAGCAACGGGTGAGGATCGAGGGCTGCCGCGCCACCGTCACGTTCCGCGGCACCGGCAACATCTTCATCTCGGTCAGCGGCGAGGGCGCCGTGCGCCTGGACGGCGTGGGCACCTTCCGCGTGAACGGCCGCGCTGAGCGCAGCTGGCCCCTGCGCGCGAGGACCATTCCCCTGCGGCCGTCGCCCCCCGGGGGGCGCGACTAGGCTCCTCCCCGGGCCATGGGCTCCACGGACGAACAGCCATTCATCCTCATCGCCGAGGATGAGCCGAACATCGCATCCTTCGCGAAGATGTACCTCGAGGCCGCGGGCTTCCGCGTGGAGGTTGCCGAGCGAGGCGATGACGCCCTCGAGCGCATCGCGGCCGAGCGGCCCGACCTGCTGCTGCTCGACCTGAACCTGCCAGGCGTGGATGGCTTCGAGGTGACCCGGCGCGTTCGGCAGGGCGATGCCGGCACCATGCCGATCCTCATGCTCACCGCACGCGACGACGCCGTGGACAAGGTGGTGGGGCTCGAGCTCGGCGCCGACGACTACGTGACCAAGCCCTTCGACCCCCGCGAGCTCGTGGCGCGCGTGCGCGCGGTGCTGCGGCGGTCCGACTCCCGCCCGGAGGCCGGCGACGACGACCTGCCCCCGGTGCTCGAGGTGGACGACCTGCGCATCGAGGTGGGCCCGCGCGAGGTGTTCGTGGATGGCGACGAGGTGGCGCTCACCCCCAAGGAGTTCGACCTGCTCACCGCGCTCGTGCAGGCCCGCGGCCTGGTGCTGAGCCGCGAACAGCTGCTCGAGAAGGTCTGGGGCTACACGTTCCTCGGCGACAGCCGCACCATCGACGTGCACGTGCGCCAACTGCGCCGCAAGCTGGGTGACGCCTGCCCCATCGAGACCGTCTGGGGCACCGGCTACAAGGTCCCGGCGCGGCGGTGAGCACGCCGCCGGGCCGCCGGCGGCCGTGGGCGAGCCTGACGGGGCGCGTGGCGCTGGGCGCGGTGGCCGGCCTCATCGTGGCGGCGGTGCTGTTCGCGGCCGTGGGCGTGTCGCTCATCCGCGGCGAGGCCACCAGCCAGGCGCGCGGCGAGCTCGACCGCCAGGCGCGTGCCGTGGCGGGCCTGGTCTCGGAACGCGCCGCCACCGCCCTCGCCACCGGCGAGGAGTTCACCACCCGCGAGCCCATCGGAAACCTCGAGGAGCTCGCCGGACCCGGCACGCGCCTGTACTACGTGGGGCTGGCCCTGTCGCCGGGCGCCAGCGATCCCACCGGCGGCCTGCCGGCCACGGTGGCGCGCGACCTGAGCACCGAGGTCCTGGTGCGCGAGGGGTCTCAGGGGTTCGAGTTCCGGCCGGACGCACAGGCCACCCCGGCGTACGCGGCCGCTGCGCCGGTCACCGTGAACGGCCGCTACCTGGGCGCCATCGTGCTCACGCGCCCGCAGGCGGCAGTGGCGGCGTCGTGGGGGCAGGTGCTGGTGCCGGTGCTGCTGTCCGTCATCCTGGGCCTGGTGGTGGCCGTAGCGCTGGTGCTGTGGATCACCCGGCGCGCCACAAGGCCGCTGCGCGACCTCGAGCAGGCGGCGCGACGCGTCGCCGAGGGCGACCTCGCCGTGGGGGTCGCCGAGGGCGGTGCCGACGAGCTTGACGCCGTGGCCCGGGCCTTCAACGCCATGGTGCGGCAGCTTGCGCGTCGCGATCGGATCGCCCGGGAGTTCCTGATGCGGGTCACGCACGACCTGCGCACCCCCCTCACCGCGATCCGCGGCCATGCGCTGGCGTTGTCGGACGGCGTGGTGCCCGACGACGCCGTGCCGCGCTCGCTCAGCGCAATCGCGTCCGAGGCCAACCGGCTGGAGGTGCTGGTAGCCGACCTGCTCGACCTCGCGCGCATGGACGCCGACCGCTTCCGGGTGAACCTGGTCCGGGTGAACGGCGCGGAGCCGGTGCGCGCGGCCGCCGACGCCATGTCCTCATCGGCCGACTCCGCGGGCATCGCCCTGGTCGCCGAGGTGCCCGGCTTGCCCGAGCTCGTCACCGACCCCGACCGCGTGCAGCAGGTCATCGGGAACCTCATCGACAACGCCATCCGGTGGACGCCCCCCGGCGGCACCATCACGCTGTCGGCCCGCCCGCGAACGGGCGGCGGGGTCATCGTGGACGTGGTCGACACCGGGCCCGGCGTCGCGCCGGAGCGCCGCGACGAGGTGTTCGAGCCCTTCCGCTCGTCCGAGGCCCCGGGGGGCCACGTGGGGTCCGGGCTGGGCCTGGCCATCGGCCGGCAGCTGGCCCGCACGCTGGGTGGCGACCTCGGGGTGGGGGACGCGCCCGGGGGCGGGGCGTGCTTTACCCTGCTGCTTCCCGCCGCCGCGCCGGACCGGAACGACGAGGAGCCCCCGTCCATTGCGGACGGGGGCTCCCCGGGTACCTCACCTTCCGGCTCGGACTAGGCGGCGTCGTCCGGGTGTGACGCGAGGACGATCTCCCCGCGCTCACCCGTACGCACGCGCACCGCGTCCTCCACCGGGATGATGAAGATCTTGCCGTCCCCGGGCTCGCCCGTGTGGGCCAGCTCGAGGATGACATCCACCGCGCGCTCCAGGTCGGCGTCGTTCACCACCATCTCCAGCTTCAGCTTGGGACGCATGAAGATGGTGGTCTTGGCGCCGCGATAGCTCTCGGTGTATCCGCCCTGCCGCCCGGAGCCCTTGACCTCGCTGATCGACATGGAGGGAAGCCCCATGTCGGCCAGGCGGGCCCGGATGGCATCGAACGACTCGTGGCGGACGAACGCCTCGATCTTCTTCACGTTACGACCCCCTTACTCCGGCTCGGAATTTGACGTGGGCCGCGACAGCATCGCCATGCCGGCGCTGTGCCGCGTGGACTCCGGGAACGCACCCGGCACCTCGATGAACTGCTCGGGGTAGCCGTACATCCCGTGCTCCGAGATGTCCAGTCCGGCGAGCTCCTGCTCCTCCGGCACGCGGAGGCCCACGGTGTACTTGATGATCAGCCACAGGACCAGCGTGGCGGCACCGGTGAACCCGATGGTGGCCATCACGCCGTAGAACTGCACCCACAGCTGCTCGCCGCCACCGCCGTAGAACAGGCCCGCGCTCGCGCCCAGGTCGCTGTCCACGGTTCGGGCCGCAGTGCCGAACAGGCCCACGGCCAGCGTGCCCCAGATGCCGGCGATGCCGTGCACCGGGATGGCGCCGATCGGGTCGTCGATGCGCATCTTGTCGAGGCCCACCACGATCATCGGGGCGATGAGGCCCGCGACGAATCCGATGATCACCGACGCCCACGGGTCGACGAACGCACATGCCGCGGTGATGGCCACGAGGCCGGCAATGGCCCCGTTGCCCATCTGCGACACGTCCAGCGTGCGGAACATGATGAGCGCACCGATGGTGGCGCCGATCACGCCGCCCGCAGCGGCCAGGTTGGTGTTCACGATGATGTCGGCGAAGTTGGCGCCCACGGCGGCCAGCGACGACGCGCCGTTGAAGCCCATCCAGCCGAACCACAGGATGATCACGCCCAGCATGAAGAGCGGGATCGAGTGACCGGGGATTGGTCGTGGCTTGCCATCCTTCCCGAACTTGCCCAACCTCGCGCCCAGCACCAATGTGCCGGTGAGCGCGGCCAGGGCACCCTGCAGGTGGACGATCGACGAGCCCGCGAAGTCGAGGAACCCGTCCTGGGCCAGCCATCCGCCGCCCCACGTCCAGTGGGCCACGATCGGGTAGATCAGGCCGATGAACACGACGCCGAAGATGATGTAGGCGATGAACTTGGTGCGGTCCAGCATCGTGCCGTACACGATGGCCAGCGACACCGCGGCGAACACCGCCTGGAAGAAGAAGAACGCCTCCACCGGCACGCCATAGTCGGCGCCCGTGAAGTCAAGGAGCCCCAGCGACAGCGTGTCGCCCGCGGCGTCCCCGGTGCTCAGGAACCATCCCGATGAGCCCCAGAAGTTGTTTCCATTTCCGAAGCCGATCGCGAATCCCGTTGCCCAGAACATGAGGAACGTGATTCCAAGGTTGATGATGATCTTTCCTGCAACTGCGCCCGCGTTCTTCATGCGGGAGAGGCCGGTCTCCAGGAGGAGGAACCCGGCCTGCATGAAGAGGACGAGGATGCCGCCGAGCACGATCCACAGCATGTTCACTGCGACGTCGGTCTCCACCAGCGATCCGTCCTGCGCGGCCGCGAGGCCGGGCATGCCCAGCAGCAGCAGGCTTGCTGCTCCGAGCATGCGGAGGGACCTCTTGCGCATGTAGGACACTCCTTGTTCGAGAAGGACGTGGAGGCGCAAGCCTCCTATTGCGCGATCGAGGCTATGCAGGCCCGCGCGTGCCCTCCTTGTGCCTGGGGATGAACTGCCGCGCGGGCAGTTCGCCCTCAGGCCAGCAGCAGGTGCAGCGCCCCGGTCAGATCGGAGGCCACGTGATCGGCACCGGCCAGGGCCTCACCCCCGAACGCGCCAGTGGTCACGGCGACCACCCTCACGCCGGCCATGCGCGCCGCGCGCACGTCACGCGGGGTGTCCCCCACCACCACCACCTCGTCATCGGGGTGCGCAGCGGCGGCGCGCCCGCGCGCGATGCCCACCAGGTCCGCCCGCTCCTCGGCGTCGCTTCCGAACCCGCCCCCGGGGCCGAAGTGATGCCCCAGTCCGGCAGCCGCCACCTTGGCCCGGCCAATCGGCTGCAGGTTGCCCGTGAGCAGCGCCACCTCCGCGCCCTCCTCGCGCAGGCGGGCCGCCACCGCGTCGGCGTCCGGGGCCGCCACCGGCGAAGCGTGCAGGGCGGCCTCGGTGGCGTGGAGGCGGGCCGCCATGTCCATCCACTCATGGATCCGATCGTCGATGGCATCGTCCGCCACCCCATGCCCGCGCAGCACCAGGCGGGCGATCTCGCGATCGGTGCGCCCTGCCGGGTCGAGCTGCCATATGTCATCGGGCCGCGCCGGTACCTGCCACACCTCGGCCATGGCCGCCACCATCGCGTGCGTGTGCGCCTCGGGGCGCCCGTGGAGCAGCGTTCCGTCGATGTCGAAGAGCACCAGCACCGCGCGGGGCAGGCTAGCGGTGCGGGTGCGGCCCGGTGCGCCAACCGGATTCCGCATCCGGGCCCTGCGCGGGATCCAGGTGACGCACCGTGGCGCGGACCATCCCCCTCCCCCGGGGCGACGACTCCTAGCCGCGCAGGCGCCCGGGGGCGGCGGCCAGCCGGGCCACCTCGGCATCGGGCACGCGCCCCGAGAGGATGGCTGCCGCCGCCAGCAACCGCGCGCCCTCCACGCCGTCGGCCATGCCATCCAGTCCACCGCGCGTCATGCGCCGGTAGGTGGTCAGGGCCTTGCGATGCGCGTCGCGCCCCGACTCGGTGAGCGTGAGCACTATTCCCCGGCCGTCCTCGGGGTGGGGCGCCCGCTCGATGAGGCTGCGCTTCTGCAGCCCGGACAACTGGTACGTGAGGCGATTCGAGGGAATCCGCAGCGCGCGCGCCAGCGAATTGGTGCGGATGCCCTGCCGGCCCGCACGCTGGATGCGGTCGAGGGCCAGCAGGTCCGACAGCCGCAGGTCGTGCGTGCGCGACAGTCGCGCCGATACCTCGCGCTCGGCCGACTCCCAGGCGTCGCCGACGATCGGCACGGCGAGCATCCGGTGGTCATCGCCGAACAGACCTGCCAAGGGGGCGTCAGACGCATTCACGGTAGGCGGCTCCGTCGGTCTCGGAAAAACGGACTGTTGGACCCGATACTACCCGATGGAGGATACCGGGATCGAACCGGTGACCTCCTGCTTGCAAAGCAGGCGCTCTCCCAGCTGAGCTAATCCCCCGGGCGGTCGAGACGGTACCACCACCATGGCGCGTATCGTGGGCGCATGTCCGACGAGGTCCTGGCCCGCATCGACCAGTTGCTGCTGATGCAGCAGGAGCACCACCGCGAGCTGGCGGAGCTCATCGAGCAGTACCGCGGCATGGTGTTCGAGGCCGACGACCAGGGGGCCGACGCCCTCTACCGCGTGGCGTCGGCGCTGCCCGGAGGGCGGTACCACGTGCTCACCACGCACCTGCGCGAGACCTGGCTGGTGCTGCAGGCCGACCTGGCCCGCCTGATGCCGGAGCAGTCGGGCATCGACTCCGCGCCCGACGCCGACTAGCCCACGCGGGCGGCGAGCGAGTCGGCGATGTCGCCGAACGCCCACGCGTAGCCCCGCGCGCGGGGCACCCCGGGCACTGCCCGGGCGCTGTCAGTCACCAGCACCGCGGCCTCGCCCATGGTCATGCGCACCGCCATGCCCGGGGTGGGCACCACAGCCGGGCGCCCCACCGCGTGGCCGAAGGCCTTTGCCACGTCCACCTGGCGCAGGGGCTCGGGCGCTACGTTGTTGAAGGGGCCCTCCCAGGCGTCGTCATCGATGGCGCAGAGGATCATCCCCACCACATCGGCGATATCCACCCAGGGCACCCACTGCCGACCGCCGCCGATGGGCCCCGCCATGCCGGCGCGCGCAAGCTTGGCCAGCCGGGGGATCACCCCGCCGTCCTCGGCGAACACCATGCCCGTGCGGCTGATGGCCACGCGCACCCCGCCGCGCGCGGCTGCCCGCGCGGCGGCCTCCCACGCGATCGCCGTGCCGGCGAGGAAGTCGTCGCCCGGGGCGGACGACTCGTCCAGCACCTGATCCCCACGGTTGCCGTAGTACCCCGTGGCGCTGCCGCTCACCAGCACCCCCGGCCCGCCACCGGCCGCCAGGGAATCGGCGATGCGCGTGGTGGTGACCACCCGGCTGTCGCGGATGAGCTTCTTGCGCTCCGTGGTCCAGCGGCCATCGGCCACCGATGCCCCGGCCAGGTTCACCACCGCATCCACGCCGTCCATGGCTGCCGCCGGGAAGTCGTCGAACACCGGATCCCACGGCAGCGTGGGCACGCCGTGCACCTCGCCGTTCGACCGCGACAGCGGAACCACCTCGTCGCCGCGGTCCAGCAGCGCGCGCGTGGCGTGGCGGCCGATCAGGCCCGTGGCTCCGGTGATGGCGACGCGCATGCCGGGATTGTGCCCTAGGCCCCGCCACGGGGCGGCGGTTCGCCGTGGCCGTAGGGCCTGGCGGCCTCGGGGTACCGCGCCAGCAGGGCCTCGATGGCGGCATCCTCGTCGGGCGACAGCGGCGTGCTCGCCATGGCCGCCGCGCCGCGGGCCTGGGCGGCATCGCGCGCGCCCACGATCGCCGAGGTCACCTCGGGCCGGCGCAGCACCCAGGCCACCGCCAGTTCAGCCACCCCCCCTGCGCGACCCGAGCGGTCGGCGATCTGCTGCATGCCCCGTGCCACCGCCACGCGGTCGGCGAAGTGGTCATCGGCGAAGAACTCGCTCTGGGCGCGCCAGTCGTTGGGCGGAAAGGTGGTGCGCTCGTCCATGCGGCCGGCCAGCAGCCCGTGGGCGAGGGGCCCGTAGGCCAGCACGCCCACCCCGTGCCGCGCGCACCACGGCAGCTCCTGCTCCTCCACCGTCCGGCGCATCACGTGGTACCCCACCTGCAGCGACACGAAGGGGCCGGCGGCATGCGCGGCCTCGAGGTCCGGCACGTCATAGTTGGACACCCCGATCCAGCGGATCTTGCCCTCGTCGCGCATCGCCAGCAGATCGGCGAAGGTGTCGTCGGCAGGCACGTCGGCCACCGGCCAGTGCACCTGGTAGAGGTCCACGGCCTCGAGGCCGAGTGCCGCGAGCGAGCGCTCGAGCGACATTCGCAGGTACGCACCGGATGCCTCGCGCCAGATGCGCAGGCCGTCGGTGGTGGCCTCCCACGCCACGCCGCCCTTGGTGGCCACGATCACGTCATCCGACCGCTCGCGCAGCACCTTTCCCACCACCTGCTCCGCGCGGCCCTGGCCGTAGATGTCGGCGGTGTCGATCCAGTTGATGCCGGCGTCGAGGGCCGCATGGCAGGCCGCCGCGCTGTCGCGGTCGTCGGCGCCGCCCCACCGGCCGCCGAACTGCCACGTGCCGAGCCCGATCACCGTGAGGTCGAGGTCGGACGATCCCAGGCGCCGCGTTTCCACCGCTACTCCCCCGTCACCGGCGTCAGCGCAACCAGCAGGCCGCCGTCGTCGTCGTAGGCCGGGAAGATATCCACCACGGCGTCGCGGTCCTCCCCCATGCGATGGGGCCGGAACACGCACGGTTGCTCGAGCACGCGCACTCCCCACTCGAGGGCCCGGGCCACGGGATCGTCATCCACGCCCGGAAACCGCAGCCCCAGTGCGGCGGACACCTCGAGGCCGATCAGCTCGCCCTCGGGCCAGCCCGTTGCCGGGGTGGTGGCGTGCCCGGCCACCAGCACGCGACGCTGCTGGTCGCAGCAGATCAGCGCGGTCACCGGACCCGCGTAGTAGTCGTCCATGAGCTCGAAGACGAAGCCGAATCCGCATGAGGGGCACCCGCGTGGCTGGTGCCCCTCGGCGCGCTCGGCTCCGGCCACGCGGTGCGCGCAGCGGGGACAGATGAATACGGCCACGCCCGAAGGCTACCGCCCGCGCGTGACCTTGAACTCCTCGGTGCGGTTCCAGTCGATGAACTCATCCACCGTGCCCGGGCCGTACTCCACGGGGAGGGCCAGGTCGGCCACGGCCTGCTCGAACGCCGCGGTGCCCACGCGCGCGGCGAACGCGTTGAACTCCTCGCCGTCCTCGCGCTGGTCCCGGTAGAGCAGGATCCACCTCGACACCGCCTCGGGCACGCGCTTGGCCGGCAGCCGTACCTTCAGGCGCCGGCCAAGCGCCACCTGGCCGCCCTCGTACTGGCCGCCCACGTGGGGCACGTACGCCGGCAGCGTGCGGTCGCCCACCTTCAGTGACGCGCCGTAGAAGCCGATGTTGGCGATATGGTGCTGACTGCAGCCATTGGGGCAGCCACTCATCTTCACGTGGATGCGCCGGGTGAGGGGGTCGGTGATGCCCATGGCGGTCACCCGCTCCTCGATGGCGCGGTTCAGGCCCATCGAACTGGTGATGGCCAGCTTGCAGCTGTCGCTGCCGGGGCACGACACCACATCGCGGATCTCCTCGGCGCCGGCCTGGCCCAGGCCCAGCTCGTCCAGCCGCTGCCACACCGCGAACACGGCCTCATCGCGCACCCAGCGCAGCACGATGTTCTGCTGGATGGTGGTGCGCGCGTACCCGCCGCAGAACTCGCGGATGATCGACGCCAGCCCGCGGAACTGCTCGGGCGTGAGGTCGCCGCGGGGCACCCGCACCTCGACGGTGGAGAACCCGGCCTGCCGCTGCGGCTGCACGTTGGAGTCGGCGAACACCGCGAACGCGGCGTCCACGTCGCCCGGCTGCGGCAGGCCTGCGGGCACCGGCAGCGCGGCGGCGTGGGCCTGCTCGTCGTGCAGGTACGCCAGGCGCGCCACGTCGTAGTCGCGATCAGCCACCCAGTCGCCCTCGAGTTCCTGCAGCACCAGCTCGCGGAAGGCGTCCATGCCGATGGAGTCGATGAGCACCTTGATCCGCGCGCGGGCGCGGTTCCTGCGCAGCTCATCGCGGCCGTCGTAGATGCGCAGCACGGCCTCGGTCACCTTGATGAAGTCGCCGTTGTCGGCCTCGACGAAGTCGAACAGCGTGGGGGCGATGCGCGGCATGATCGACGTGCCCCCGCCGATGCGGATCTCGAAGCCCCGCACCTGCCGCCCGTCCACCTCGCGCACGCGCGGGATGAACCCGCCGTCGTGGATGCCGGTGATCACCCGGTCGGCGTCCGAAGACGCAAACGCCGTCTTGAACTTGCGCGGCATCAGTTGGCACACCTCGTTGCGCACGAAGTAGCGGGCGTAGGCCGCGGCATACGGCGTGGGGTCGAACGGCTCGTCGTCCAGCAGTCCCGCGCGCGGGTCGCCGGTGACGTTGCGCACGGTGTTACCGCACCCCTCGCGCGAGGTCAGCCCCGCCGTGGCGATCTCGCGCATCAGCAGCGACAGGTCGGCGATGGGCAGGTGGTGCACCTGGATGCACTGGCGGGTGGTGATGTGTCCCTTGCGCAGCGGCGCCCACTTCTCGATGACGTCCGCGAAGGCGTCGAGTTGGTCGGGCGTGATGCCGCCGAAGGGGATCTTCACGCGAACCATCTGCACGTCGGGCTGGCGCTGGCCGTACACGCCCTGCGGGCGGAGCACGCCGTCGAATTCCTCCTGCGCCATCTCGCCGCGGGCGAATCGCGCGGCGGCGGTGTCGAAGTCATCGAACTCCCCCTCGATGATGGGGATCACGTGCCCTGGCACCTCGGGGTGCAGCTCGGGGTTGTCGAGGGTCCCGGTGCGCCCCCCGGGGGTGGCGGAAGTCGTCATGTGGCTCATCGGCTCCTGGTCGCGGGCGACGGATGTCGCGAACGGCCGGGAGTAATACCACAAAAAATCCCAGATGTTTGGATGTTTTTAGCCGACCGGGTGGATCAGGGGTCGTACGAGCCCTTCCACGGGGGCAGGTCGCGGGTGCCGGGCACCCGCCAGTTCCACGCCGCATGACCCGTCTGGCCACCCGCCATGCGCTGGATCATCCCCACCAGCGGGACCAGGTCCATCGGCTCCACCAGCGAACCGGGGGTCATCGGGTCGGCGGCGAACGACAGCACCTGCCCCCGGCCCACCTGCCGCAGCACCGCCGCCGGGCGCTGGTCGAGGTGCGTGGCCACCACGCTGGCCCCCGCCGGGACGTCCGTGAACGCCCACGAGCGGCGATCGGCCACGGGGATGGCGTGGAGGTCGGGCGGGGTGGCCGCGCCCAGCGCACCCTTGCGCATGAGCAGCACCCCGCCGGCCTCGCCGCCCAGGCGCCCGCCCTTGAGCGCGGCGCCGATGTCGGACAGGCTCTTGTTGTCCGGCGTGCGCGCGAACGCCGTGGGGTCGGTGACCACCAGGAACCCGCCGGCGTTCACCCAGTCGCGCAGCGCCTCGGCGAATCGCCGCGACAGCGTGTCGCCGCGGGGCAGCCACACCACCCGGGCGCGCGCCAGCCGCTCGCGCTGCGCCGCCAGCCGCTCGTCGGTGTCGAACACGAAGGGCGCGCCATTCAGCTCGCCCAGCAGCGAATGCGTGGTGTAGAGCGCATCGCCCGAGGTCCGGTAGCGCGCATCACCGCGCTTGTCGGGCTGCCCCTGCCCCTCGCTCATGAGCGAGTACACCACCACCGTCGAGGGGTCGACCGGGGCGTCGGGCAGGTCGCGCCCACGCAGGCGCGACGCCAGCGACAGCATGCCGTCATACATCGTGCGATTGGTGAAGCGCGGGTTGCCCTTGGCGTAGAAGGTGATGTGCGTGGCGCCGGCGCGCAGGGCCTGGCTGGTCCAGGTCTCCACGTCGGCGATACCGGGCGTGTATCGCGCGTACGGGAACGCCTGCACGATGATGCGCACGGGCTTGCCGGTGAGGTCGGACATCAACTTGGCGCCGAAGCCCGGGTTGTACCGCCCGCGGCCCGGGTTGGCGCGCTCCGCATACGACACGTAGGGGTCGGTCTCCACGATGTCGGCGAAGGCGCCCAGGCGCGTGTAGTCCCAGGGGTTGAACCCGTCGATCATGTTGTAGTTGTTCGGCACCACCCGGGCGTCGGGGTCGAGACGGCGGATGAGGGCGGCCTGGCGGGCCTTCATTGCGAAGAACCTCGTGCCGGACCACCGCGAGTAGGCCAGCCACCGCAACCCGGCGATGGAGGACCGCGTGCGCTTGGCCCCCGACCGCGGCGGTGCCCAGCCGTACTGGCGCTTGATCTGCGCCGCCTGGCGACGCCACAGCTTGCTGCGCACCGCCTTGCCCGCGGGCAGCACCACGAGGGGCTCATCCGACCCGTTGTACGCGTACACGTACGGCGCATTGCGGAGCCGCGGCACGATGCGGCGGATCTCCGACAGCGCCTTGCGCTGGTACGCCGGGTCGAGCAACGACATGCGCCGGGTGGGGGCCTTGGTGTCGGGTTGGAACACGATGCCCGTGGGGCGGCACGCCTTGGGCCGCCGGGGGAAGATGCACAGGGCCTCCTTGGCGGCCCGGGCCTCGACGTTGGCATCCCACGACAGCCCGGTGGCCCTGTAGAGGCGCAGGAAGTTGGCGGGGTTGCGCCACGACGACGGCTCGCGCGGCGACACGGGGATGTCGAAGGGCAGCGATGCGAACCCGCTGCCCCACAGGTAGTTGGCGCCCTCGGTGAGCAGGATCTTGTTCACCATGGGCAGCCACTTGGCCCGGGGGATGGGCAGCGGGCCCCTGGGCTTCCAGCGCGGGTGCTGCTCCAGGTTGAGCTCGTGGTTCCAGTCGAACACGTGGCCCATGGGGCGGGCGTCGGCCGGGGCGGCCACCACGGGCACCGCGGCCAGGGCCCCGGCGATGGCGATGGCGATGGCGGGGCGACGCATGAGGTGCAGGCTAGATGCCCGCGCCATCGGTATGGCCGATGGGGGTCATGGTGAACAGGGTGTCCGACCGCAGGCCCAGGCGCAGGGTCTCGAGGGGGATGACCTCGTCGGGCGGGATGTTGCCCAGGTTCACGTTGGCCCCGAACGCGCGCACGAACCACACCTGCTGGGCTTTCTGGGGGGCCTCGAACAGCAGGCGATGCACGTCGATGGCGTGGACGATCTCGTCGATCAGGCCCATGCGCACCTCGCCGTCGCCCCGGAACACGCCCGCCGTGCCGCTCTCACGGGCCTCGGTGATGACCTTCCAGGCGCCCGCGCGGAGCTCGGCGTCGATCATCTCCACCCAGCGATAGGGGGCGATCACCACGTCGTTGTCCTTGGAGCCCACTTCCGACAGCACCGTGAAGTCCTTGGCGTACTCCTCGATGTACTCGAGCTTCCTCTCGTGCGGCAGGTCCACCGTGCCATCCGACACCTCCACGTGGCGCAGGCCCAGGCCGCCCACGAAATCCTTCCACTCCTCCAGCTTGCCCTGCACCAGGCACACCTCCCAGAAGGTGCCCCCGATCACCACCGGGATGCCCAGCTGCTCGTACAACCGCACCTTCTCACGCAGCACCGGGGTGACGTACGCCGTGCCCCACCCCAGCTTGACGATGTCGATGTGGTCGCCGCTGGTGGCCACCATGTCCTCCACCTGGCGCAGGGACAGGCCCTTGTCGATGACGTGCGTCAGGCCGAAGTGCCGCGGCTTGGCCGGGCGCCCCGGCAGCGTGAGGAACTCCCCCGCATGGCTCATGCCACTGCCTCGCGCGCCGCGGCCGCGCCCGCGATGCGGCCGAACACCACGGTGTCGAGCAGCGAATTGCCCATGAGGCGGTTGGTGCCGTGCACGCCGCCGGTGATCTCTCCCGCGGCGAACAGCCGCGGCAGAGTGGTGCGGCCCTGGGCGTCGATGACCAGCCCGCCGTTGCGGTAGTGCAGTACCGGGTACACCAGAACGCGCTCCTTGGTGATGTCGACTCCCTGCTTCAGGTACCGGTTGTGCACATACGCCAGGCGGTCCGCCGTGAACCCCTCGCCGTGCTCGCGATCGATGGCCGTGGTGTCAAGCCACGCGCCCATGCTGCCATCCGGCGCGGCTGCACCGCGCCCGGCATCCACCACGTCGATGATGGCCTGGGCCACCACGTCGCGCGGTGCAAGCTCGTCCACGAACCTCTCGCCCGCGGCGTCGTGCAGCGTGGCGCCGTACGACCGCGTGGTCTCGGGCAGTGCATAGCCCGCCAGCCCGGCAGGCCACACCGCACCGGTGGGGTGGCGCTGCCAGCTGTCCAGGTCGCGGCCCTCGGCGCCCAGCGCAAGCGCCATCTCCAGCACCTCGGGGGTGGCGTCGGGATGATTGGTGGAGCTCTCGCCGATCCGCGCGGCCTCGCCGCCCAGGCCGCCGCCTGCCGCCAGCACCACGGCGCCGCATTCCACGATGCACTCGCCGCCATCCTTCGCGCGAAGCAGCGCGCGCCACCCGCCGGTGACCGGTTCGAGGGCCCTGAGCGCCGTCGACTCGCGCACCTGCGCCCCGCTCGCGCGCACCGCCGCCCGCAGGGCCTGCACCATCTCGGCACCGGTGCGCTCGCCCGCCTGCAGCAGGCGGGGGCGCCGGGCCCCGCCGCAGCGGATCACCCGCAGGCGGCCGTCATCGCGCGTGAACTCCACGCCCAGGCCGGCCAGCCATGCGACCGCCTCCGGCCCGCCCTCCACGAGCGTGCGCACCAGCGCGGGGTCGGCGTGCTCGTGGCCCGCCGCGAAGGTGTCCTCCAGGTGGTCGGCCGTGGAGTCGTCGGGGCCCACGGCTGCCTGGATGCCCCCCTGCGCGCGACCGGTGTTGGACGCCCCCAGGGCCGACTTGGTCACCACCACCACCGATGCGCCGGCCTCGCGGGCGGCCACGGCGGCGCTCATGCCCGCGCCACCGGACCCCACCACCAGCACGTCGCACCGCTCGACGGGCCCGGTCACGACTCCCCGGGCTCCGCGGGCGCGGCAGGCCCGCCGACGGGCGGCACCAGGTCACCCAGGTTCAGCCGCGCGTAATCCACGAACCCCTCGCTCACGCGGCTGGCGGTGCGACCCGCATGCCGCACCAGCGAGAAGTCGCGCGCCAGCACCGCGCCATCCACCGGCACCGCGGCCAGCCGACCCTCGGCCACGTCGCGCTCCACCGCCAGCCGCGAGATCACCGTGATGCCCAGGCCGTCCAGCACCGCCGCGCGCACCGACTGCTGCAGCCCCAGCTCGAGGGTGACGTCGAGGTCGCGCATGCGGATCCCCGCGGCGCGGAGCGCCGACTCCAGCACCGCGCGTACCCCGGAGCCGCGCTGCTGCAGGATGATCGGCTGGGCGGCCAGGTCGGCCAGGGCCACCCGGCCCGCGGAGGCCAGCGGATGATCGGGCGGGCAGATCACCACCAGCTCATCACGCACGAACGGTTCGAACACCAGCCCCCGGTGAGGGCGCGCAGCGCCCACCACGCCGAGCTCGATCTCGTCCTCCAGCACCCGGTCGCACACCGTCTGGGTGTCCTGCACCACCAGCGACACCTCCACCTCGGGGTTGTCGCGCTTGAACCCGCCCAGCAGGTGTGGCAGCAGCAGCTCGCCCGGGCCCGTCGAGGAGCCCAGGAGCAACGGCCCCGACAGGTGGTCGGCCAGCCCCGCCACCTCGCGCAGCATGTCGTCCTCGAGGGCCAGCATGCGCCGGGCGTGGGCGTCCACCACGCGGCCGGCATCGGTGAGCGTGACGCGTCGCCCGCTGCGGTCCAGCAGCCTCTCGCCGATGCGGTCCTCCAGCGCCCGCACCTGGAACGACACCGCCGGCTGCGAGATGCCGAGCTCCTCTGCCGCATGCGAGAACGACCCCTTGTCCACCACCGTCCGCAGGGTCAGCAGCTGCCGCAGGTCCATAAGCACACCTTATCCCAGACCCCCGCCGGTGCTGTTGCCGCCCTCACGGGAACGGCCCGGATGGGCCGATCTTCGGTCTTCTCCCTTCTGAACGGTCGTACGACCGAAATCGGCCCATCCGGGCCTGCGCCGCGGCGCGCAGGCCCAGGGGGTCGGACATCGTCCGAACGACCGTTCAGAAGGGAGGAGGGCGATGTCCGACCCCCTGGGCCGTTCCCGCGAGCGCGGTGGCGCGGAGGGCTAGCGGCGGTCGGAGGTGACGTGGTGGTGCCCGTCGGGGCACCAGTACACGAGGCCGTCGCCGGATGGGTGGCGACCGACGCAGGTGGCGTCGCAGCGATGGGCGGTGCAGGTGCGGCGGACGCGCGACAGCACGCCGCCGGGGCGCACGTGCACGTAGCCCGGGGGGAGGATGTCGGGTCCGGACAGGACCGCCACCTTGGCCGTGCTCAACGATCGTCTCCCTTGTCGCGTGACTGCACGTCCTCAGGTTCGCCGATGGCGTCGGCGTCCCTGCCGGCGCGCAGGGCGCTCCAGAGCGCACGCGACGCCACCACGGGGTCGCCCGTGCCCACCGCCGCCCGCAGGTGCGCGATGCCCTCCACCAGGGCCTGCGAATCGAGCGCCGGCCGCGTGGCCCGCAGGATGCCCCCGTACCGCGTGGGCCGCACCTGTTCGTCGAGGTTGAACAGCTCCTCGTGCAGCTTCTCGCCCGGTCGCACTCCGGTGATCTCCACCGGGATGTCCGTGCCCGGCTCCATGCCGGAGAGCCGGATCATGTTGTGGGCCAGGTCGAGTATGCGCACGGGCTCGCCCATGTCGAGCACGAACACGTCGCCGCCCTCGGCGATGCCGGTGGCCTCGATGACCAGCTGCACGGCCTCCGGGATGGTCATGAAATAGCGGGTCATGTCGGGGTGCGTCACGGTCACCGGGCCCCCCGCGGCGATCTGGCGCCGGAAGATGGGCAGCACCGACCCCGACGAGCCCAGCACGTTTCCGAACCTCACGGCCGCGAACCGCGTATGCGCGTCGCGCCCGTGCATCTCGACGATGCGCTCGGCCAGCGCCTTGGTGCCGCCCATGACCGTCTTGGGCTCCACCGCCTTGTCGGTGGAGATGAGGCACACCCGCTCCACGCGGTGGCGCACCGCCAGGTCGGCCAGCGTGGCCGTGGCCAGGGCATTGTTGGCGATCGCCTGGATGGGGTTGAGCTCCATCATGGGCACGTGCTTGTAGGCCGCAGCGTGGAAGACGATCTCCGGGCGATGCGCGGCGAACACCTGCTCCATCAGGTGCGCATCGCGGCAATCGGCCACCACCGGGGTGGGGGCGTGGCCACGATCGCGCAGCTCCAGGTCGATTTCGAACAGGTTGTTCTCGGCATGGTCGACGATGACGAGGCTGCTGGGACCCACCGCGGCCACCTGCCGGCACAGCTCCGAGCCGATGGAGCCGCCCGCGCCGGTCACCAGCACGCGGCGGCCGTTCAGGTAGCGGGCCACGCGCGCCATGTCGATCTCCACCGGCGCCCGGCCCAGGACATCCTCCACCTGGACCTCGCGCAGCTTCTGCACCGACACCTCGCCGTTCATCAACTCGGGGAGGCCGGGCAGGGTGGTCACGCGCACGCCGGCCACGCGGCAGCGCTCCACGATGTCGCGGCGCACGTCGCCCGGCGCCGAGGGCATGGCGATGATCACCTCGCGGGCGCGCGTCTCGCGCAGCACGCGCGCCAGGTCGTCACGGGTGCCGACCACCTTGACCCCGCCCACGCGCACGCCCCTCTTGCGCGGGTCGTCGTCGATCAGCCCCACCGGCGTATAGGCCAGTGCGGCGTTGGCGCGCATGTCGCGCAGCAGCGAGTTGGCCGCGTTCCCCGCGCCGCAGACGATGACCGGCTTGCCGTTGCCCACCCCCGCGCCGCGACTGGAGCGCTCCATGACCGACCGCACCAGGAACCGCACCCCGCCGATCAGCACCACGGTGAAGAGGAAGTCGAGGGCGAACACCCCGCGGGGCACGGCCGGGTAGCCCTCGGGGCTCCACAGCGTGAGCGCCAGCGTGACCAGGCCGCTCGCAACCAGGCAGGCCACCAGGATCTGCTCCAGGTCCTGGATGCCGGTGAACCGCCACCAGCGCGTGTAGAGCCGGAAGGCGATGAACGTGAGGATCTTGATGCCCACCACCACGCCCAGCGTGATCAGGAACAGCCGCTCGTAGCGGCCGGGCGGGTCGCCGTCGAACCGCACCACGAACGCCAGCCACCAGGCCAGCGACACCAGCGCCAGGTCGACGCCGACCTGGCCCACGCGGTGCAGGTGCCCCCGCCACGCGATGCGTCCCATGCGCGCGCTCATCGGCCGCGCATCCTATTGGACCGCCGCAGCCACCCCGAACGGCGCGGTTCAGCAGCCCCCAGGATGAGGTCCACCAGCACGTCGGGGTCGCGCATGGGCGGGGCGGCGCGGTGCTCGCGCTTTGCCAGCACGATGTCCGAGGGGTCCACCAGGCGGTGCAGCCGCCCCTGCCGGATCAGCGATGCGTCCACGGCACCCAGCCGTCCGGCGAACGGGCTCCATGCCGGCACGCCCAGGGCCACTGCCTCGCGGTTCATGGTGCCCCCGGCGCTCACCACCAGGTCGGACGCCGCGATGAGCCCGGGGCCGTCCACCGGCCTGTCGGGAACGATCATGCCGCGACCCTTCAGCGCGGTGCGCTGCTCCTCGATGCGCGGCAGCGCCACCACCTGGACGTCGTCGGCGGCCTCCAGGTGGTCCACCACCTGCGCGAAGAGTTCGGTGGACGCCCCGCGGTGGTACAGCGTGACCTCGGGCGGCGGGCGCAGCACCACGATCACCTTGCCGGGGTCGAGGCCCAGTTCGGTGGCCACGCCCGGATCGGGCGGGTCGTCGGCCAGGTAGTACTCCTCCTTGAGCCCCGGGTACCGGATGAGCTTGGGCGGGCGGATTCCGTACCGCGACAGCGCCTGCTCCGGGATGGCGTCGGGCACCAGCACCCGCGAGGCCAGTCGCCCGTTGGAGTGATGCATGGCGGCGGCGAACTCGTAGTCGAACATCGTCACCTGTGGCACGCCATTGAGGCGTGCCACTACGGGCTGGTCGGTGCTGCCGTGCGCCACCGCCACGTCGAAGTGCTCGTGCCGCGCCATCCGCGCCAACTGCCAGGTGCGCGAGCCCATGGCACGCGCCTTGCCGGCCAGGCCGCCGCCGCCGTGCGCGCCCATCACCCGATGCGGGATGCCGTACCTGTCGAGCAGGCCGATGGTCTGGGCGAAGTCGCGCGAGGTCACCACCACCTCGTGCCCGCGCTCCTGCATGCGCCGGATGAGCGGGCGGAAGATCAACACGTGCGGTGAGTTGGTGCAGTCGACCCAGACCCGGATGGGCACCCCCTTGGTCGTACTAGACGCGCGCGACGGCGCGGCCCACGGCCGCAACCACCTCGTCCACCTGCTCGCGGGTGAGGTTGGGGTGCATGGGCAGGGCCAGCCCGGTGTCGGCCCACTCCTCGGCCACCGGCAGGTCACCCGTGGCGTAGCCGAGCCCCTGGAACACCGGCTGCAGGTGCATCGGGGTGCCGTAGTAGACGACGGCGCCGATGCCGTCGTCCACGAGGAGCTCGCGCAGGCGATCGCGCTGCGGATGGCGCACCACGTACAGGTGGTAGATGTGCCGCACGCCATCCCGCTCCTCGGGCAGCGTGACGTACTGCCCCAGCCCGGCCTCGCGGTACCAATCGGCCACTTGGCGGCGGCGGTCGTTCCAGTCGTCCACGTGCGGCAGGAAGATGTTCACGGCCGCCGCCTGGATCTCGTCGAGGCGCGAGTTGTAGCCCACCTCGAGGAACGTCTGCTTGTCGTCCGAGCCGTGGAAGCGCAGGCGGCGGACCTCGCGCTCGAGGTCGGTGTCGCGGCACACCACCATTCCGCCGTCGCCGATGCCGGGGAAGTTCTTGGTGGGGAAGAACGAGATCGTGGCGATGTCGCCCATGGTGCCCACCTCCCACTCGCCATCGGCCGAGCCGAAGGCCTGGGCGGCATCCTCGATGACCGGCAAGCCGTTCTCGGCCGCGGTGGTGAGGATGGGGGTCATGTCGGCGGGGTGACCGAAGATGTGCACCGGAATGATGGCCTTGGTGCGCTCGGTGACCTTCTCCTCGATCAGCTCGGGGTCGAGGCACGCCGCCACCGGCTCGACGTCCACGAACACCGGGGTGGCGCCGTGGCGCGCGATGGCCTCGGCGGTGGCGTAGAAGGTGTACGGGGTGGTGATGACCTCGTCCCCCGGGCCCACCCCCAGCGCCTGCAGTGAGATGACCAGGGCGTCGGTGCCGTTGGCCACGCCCACCGCGGGGCGGTTCTGCAGGCGCGCCGTGACGGCCTCCTCGATGGCCCGCACGCGCGGGCCCAGGATGAACGCGCCGGTGTCGAGGATCTCGGCGAGGGCGGCGTCGAGCTCGGCGCGAAGCGGCGCGTACTGCGCACGGATGTCCATGAGAGGGATGCTCACGGCGCGCGACGTTACCAACGCGGGCGGGCGCCGGAATCGGCCCCGGCATCACCAGGGACGTCGGTCACCTGCGGCGGGGCGGCGGGAATGCGCACGGTCACGATGGTGCCGAAGCCCTCGCGCGAGGTGATAGCCGCCGATCCGCCCATGCGCTCTGCGATGTGCTTCACGATCGACAGGCCCAGGCCCGTGCCCCCGAGGCGGCGCGATCGCGACGGATCCGCGCGGTAGAAGCGCTCGAACACGTGGGGGACGTCCTTGTCGGGGATGCCCAGGCCATCATCCTGCACCTCCACCTCCACGTCGCCCCCGGCGCGTCGCACGCGCAGGGTGGCCGCGGCGCCGGGGCCGGCGTAGCGCACGGCGTTCTCGGCCAGGTTGCGCACCACCGTATGCGCCATGCGGTCGGTGAGCGCCGTCCACATGCCGTCGGCGGCCTCCACCTGCAGCACCACGGCCTGCTCGGCGGCCTCGCCCTGGAGCTCGTCGGCCACCACGTGGGCCACGGCCCCCATGTCGCTGCGCTCGCCCGATGGGGCACCCTGCGCGGCCTCGAGCTCCGACAGGAACAGGATGTCGTCCACCAGGGCCTCGAGGCGCTCGGTCTCGAACCGCGAGCGGCTCACGAAGTCGGCCCGCATGTCCGGGGGCAGGTCCGGGTCCTCGAGCGCTTCCAGCATTCCGCGCAGGCCGGTGAGGGGCGTGCGCAGCTCGTGCGACACGTTGGCCACGAACTGCGACCTCAGGTCCTGGTACGCCACGGCCTGCGTGGCATCGGCGAGCGTCAGCACCGCGCCCGCCTCGCCGTCGGCGCGGAACGGGGCCACCATGGCGCGGAACGTGCGGCGCCCCTCCACGAAGAGCTTGATCTCGAACTCGTCGTCGCGCCCGGTGGCGAGGGCGTCGCGCACGCGGCCCGCGAGCATGTGGTCGCCGAAGGCCTCCAGCACCCCCACCCCCGTGCGCAGGAAGGGGAAGGCCGCGAGCGCAGCGGGGTTCACGCGCACCACCTCACCGCCGGAGCCCACCAGCACGGCCGTCACCGGCAGGGCGTCGAAGGCTGCGGCCAAGTGGTCGGATGCGGGCGGTGGGTCGCGGTCCTCCACCGGCGCCTCGGGCACGTCGACGGCGCGGGCGCGCCGCAGGGCCGCCAGCGCCAGCATCGCGATCACCAGCGCGAGCACGGTGATTACCCACGCCAGTGCTGTCATCGGCCTAGTCGGGAATGGCGTCGATCTCGGCGTGGAGGGCCTTCATCTCGGACACGAGGCGCTCCACCTCGCCGTCCAGCCCCTCCATGCCCTGGTGCTGGCGGTACACCACGTGCCCCAGCTCCTCGGCCGACGCGTTGAGCTTGCGCTGCAGCATGAGCTTCTCGCCCATGTCACGTGCGTCGCGCGCGCCCTTCTGCGCGGCATCCGCGGTCTTGTTGGCGAGTTCCTTCGCCTTGTCGGTGAAGCCCATCTCCGGCTCCTCGGTCAGTCCCGGTCGGCCCTCCACGTGCCGAAGGCGATGAAGGTGGAGACGATCGAGACGATCAGCGACACGATGATGCCCCATGACTGGTCCCGGATGTCCATGAGGGCCACCACGGTGTACACCAGCGTGATCGAGGTGAGGTACGCCGACACGCCGGTTCCCGGCAGTCGGGGGACCTCGTAGTCGAAGGCGTCGGCCAATGCGATGAGCCCGGCGAACAGGGCGGCGAGGAACGGCAGCCACACCGAGTCGGCATCCCAGGCCCGCGCGCCTCCGGCACCCCACTCGAAGAACAGGCTGATGATGAAGACGCCGTTCAGGATGGCCACGGCCAGCAGGCGCTCGCGGCGATCGAGGGACTTGAGGTAGTTCACGGACGTGCCTTTCTAGCCGCGTCGGTCGATGATCCAGGCCATCGCGGAGAACACCGCCGCGGCGGCCGACAAGCCCAGGGCGGTCCACGCCCCGTACATGAACCCGTCCCCCGCGATGAGGTACAGGGCCGTGTAGAAGAGCCCGATGGGCATGAGGAACGTGCTCACCGCCGGAACGGGCAGGGCGCGGAAGGTGTCCACGCTGACGGCATCCAGCAAGAGCAGGCCCGACGCCACGGCCACGATGACCAGCGGCAGCCACGAGGAATCGACCATGTTGGCGCCGGTCAGCTGGATGTCGCCCAGGGAGAACCACGGCAGGAACAGCGCGCCGCACCACAGGCCGCCCATGACGGCGGCCAGGATCTCCATGCGCTCGAGGGCTCCGAAGCGGGACACGTGGTCGAGTCTACGTGCGGCCCCGGCGCCGTCGGCGCGGTGTTACCGCGGCTCGTCCCGGTACACCGACACCGTCAGCACCAGCCCCACCACCGAGAACAGCAGCGCCAGCCACACGCCGTACGACAGGCCGTCGATGGCGAACATGAACACCAGCACGTAGAAGACCAGCAACGACATGAGGTACGTGGCCACCGCGATGGGGTTCACGCGGCGAAGCGGGATCTGCATGCCCAGCGAGTCGGCCGCCACGATGCCGCCGGCGGCGAGGGCGATGAGGAACACCAGCGGCCACGAGCCGAGGTCGGCCCCCGAGCCCGAGATGGGCCCGAATGTCTGCCACTTGAGGAACAGCGAGATGATGAACAGCAGCATGGCAATCGCTGCCCCCATCTCCTTCTGCTCGCGCGCGATTCCCTGAAGGCCCACAGGTGCTCCTTGGACGGATCCGGACGGGTGGCCTTTCGACGCACCCGGGCGCCGTCCCTTCCTAGGGAATCGTGAACGGGGCGTAGTGGCCGGGCACCACCACGGCCGGGGCGCGCTCGCGGATCATCCGCCAGGCGGCGACGTGCTGGTCGCGGTTCTCCAGGCCCTCCGGGGCCGCCATGTCGCGGAACCACGCGGGATCGGGGCCCAGGGTGTCGCCGGCCACGATCACCCGCGCGTCCTCGCACTCGGCCTGCACCGCCACGTGGCCCGGGGCATGACCCGGCGTGTGGAACCACGTGAGGCCCGGGCGGACCTCGCCGGACTCCCCCTCCATCGCTACCACCGGGACATCGTCGAGGATGCCCCGCTGGCGGCGCGCCCACGGGGTGTCCAGGTCGTCGCGGTGCGCCCATACCTGCTCCACCGCGGGCAGCTGCGGCAGCGCGCTCAGGTGATCGGAGTGGAGGTGGGTCATCACCACGGTGCGCACGTCCGCCGGGTCGATGCCGGCCGCGCGCAGGGCGCCGTCGAGCATGTCGCCCTGCGTCTGGTAGCCGGGGTCGATCACCACCGGCTCCGGCCCCTGCAACAGCACGGTGTTGGGCCAGGCGATCATGCCCGGCACCGCCCCCTCCAGCCTGCGGTAGGCGGCGAAGGTGCCCTGGGTGCTGGCGGCGCGGGCCTCCACCACCTCATCCCCCAGCAGGCCGAACACCACGCGGTGGGCGGGCACCAGTACGCGCCAGCGCCACGGGCCGCCGGCCACGGGCTAGGAGTCCCCCGCGCGCGTGGCGTGGCGCTGGTCCTGGGAGTAGCAGGGGGCCTCGAGGAACGGCGCCACGGGGTCGGGCGAGCGGCGGCGCAGGCGCTCCACCCGCACGCGCACCGCCTGGCGCAGCGGGGCCGCCAGCGGCGAGGCGGCAAGGCCCACCAGGCCCGCGCCGATGATCACCCCGCGGCGACGCGCCGACATCGCGCTACTTCAAGGACGAGAGGAAGTCGTCCACCGGGATCGCGGTGAGCGTCTGGAAGTGCGCGGTCCCACGAGCCGCGAGCTCGATGGACACGCGGGCGATGGTCTTCTCGTCCGGTGCCTCGACGATGTTCACGAAGTCGTACGGACCCAGCACCGCCCACTGCTGGACGACCTTGGCGCCCATCTGCTCGATCTCCTGGTTCACTTCCTTGAGGCGCTGTGGATTGGCCTTGATGGTGCCCGCCCCGTGCGGGCTGAGCGTGCTGAGCAGGATGTAGGTCGGCACCCTTCCTCCTGGGTTCCTCGCAGGACCTCCTGAGCGTACCAGCGTGTGGTTAGGATGACCCCATGGCAACCGGGGCCCCAGTTCGCGGCGCGCGCGGGGCGGTCCCCGCCACCATCGCCATGGCGTCGCTCGTGCTGGCCATCAGCGTGTTCCTGCCCTGGTACACCGCCGACGTGGCCCCGCCGTTCGCGCCCGAGGCCAGTCCCGGCTGGGACGCCAGCATGTTCGCGCGCGTGGCGTTCGCCGCGGCGGTGCTGTCGCTCATCGGGTCGGGCCTGATGTGGCTCGACGTCCGGGGCTTCGTGCCGCTCGATGCCGGGCTGGTGCGCGGCTTCGCGTGGGCGTGCCTGATCCTTCTGCTGCTGGCCACTGCCCTGGTGGCGTGGCGCGTCATCCGACCCCCGGGGCCCGCGGAGTTCCTGGCCCGGGACGTCGGCCTGTTCATCGCCCAGGCCGCGGCCATCGTCGGCCTGGTCGCATCAATCGGCGCCGTGCGCCCGAGGACACCATGATCACCGTTTCCCGCACCATCACCGTTCCCATGGCCCGCGAGCAGGCCTTCCGCCAGGTGGCGCAGTTCGGCCGCGCGTCCGAGTGGGACCCCGGCCTGGTGGAGTCGCGCCAGGAGACCCCGGGCGAGCCCGGGCTCGGCACCGTGTTCCCCATCGTCGCTGAGTTCCGCGGCAAGCGCACGCCCATGACCTACGAGATCACCGAGTGGGAGCCCTCCACCCGGCTGGTCATCGAGGGCGCTGGCGAGAAGGCCACCGCCCGCGACGTCATCACCTTCGCCGACGCCCCCGGCGGCGGCACCACCATCACCTACACCGCCGCCCTGGGGATGAAGGGCTGGCTCAAGGCGGCCGAGCCGTTCCTCAAGGGCACCTTCAGCACCATGGGCGACGAGGCAGTGGCCGGCCTCGCCGGCTGGCTGAGGCCCTAGCCCGAGGGGGCCATAGGGGGACAGTCCCAGCCCGGGGACAGTCCCACGCGTGGGACTGTCCCCTGACCCGGGCTACGCCGTGGTGCGCCCGCGCGGGCGCATCACAAGGGCGTCGTCCTCCACGACCACCTCGACGTCGTCGCCTGGGGCGATGGCGCCGGTGAGCATCTCCATGGCCAGCGGGTCCTGCACCCGCTTCTGGATGACCCGCTTGAGCGGCCGTGCCCCGTAGGCGGGGTCGTAGCCCTCGTCTGCGATCCTCTCGCGGGCCTCGGGCGACAGGCTGAGCCGGATGTCCTGCTCCTCCAGTCGCTGGTCGAGGCGCGCCATCTGCATGTCGACCACCCGGTCGATGTCGCCGCGACTCAGCTTGGTGAACTGCACGATCTCGTCCACGCGGTTGAGGAACTCCGGGCGGAAGTGGTCGCGCAGCGCGCCCAGCACCCGCTCCGAGGTGACCTCCTCGTCCAGGCCGTCCAGCATGAACTGGCTGCCGATGTTGGACGTCATGATCACCACGCAATTGCGGAAGTCCACCACCCGGCCCTGGCCGTCCGTGAGGCGACCGTCGTCGAGCAGCTGCAACAGCACGTTGAACACGTCGGGGTGCGCCTTCTCGATCTCGTCGAGCAGCAGCACTGCGTACGGCCGGCGCCGCACGGCCTCGGTGAGCTGGCCGCCCTCCTCGAACCCCACGTAGCCGGGAGGCGCGCCGATCAGGCGGGCCACCGTGTGCTTCTCCATGTACTCGCTCATGTCGATGCGCACCATGGCGCGCTCATCGTCGAACATGAACTCCGCCAGCGCCCGCGCCAGCTCGGTCTTGCCCACGCCCGTGGGACCCAGGAAGATGAACGAGCCGATGGGCCGGTTGGGGTCGCTGAGGCCCGCCCGGGCGCGCCGCAGGGCGTTGGCCACGGCCTCCACGGCCTCGGCCTGCCCCACCACGCGCTCGTGCAGCCGGTCCTCCATGTGCACCAGCTTCTCGACCTCGCCCTCCATCAGCTTGCTCACGGGGATGCCGGTCCACGACGCCACCACCTCGGCGACGTCCTCGGACGTGACCTCCTCCTTCAGCATGCGGTGCTCCGCCTGCTTGGCGTCGAGGTCGCGCTCGGCCTCCAGCAGCCCGCGCTCGAGCTCGGGGATGGTGCCGAACCTCAGGCGCGCCGCCCCCTCGAGGTCGGCCTCGCGCTCGGCCCGCTCCACCTCGGTGCGGGCACGGTCGAGGTCGTCCTTCAGGTCGCGGATGCGCGTGATGGACGCCTTCTCCTCCTCCCACGCGGCCTTCATGCCATCCGACTGCTCGCGCAGGTCGGCCAGCTCCTGGCCCACCCGCTCGCGCCGCTCCACCGACGCCGGGTCGGTCTCGGCCTGCAGCGCCTGCTCCTCGATCTCGAGCTGGATGATGCGGCGCAACAGCACGTCGAGCTCCTCGGGCACGGAGTCGATCTCGATGCGCAGCCGGCTCGCCGACTCGTCGATGAGGTCGATGGCCTTGTCGGGAAGGAAGCGCGACGTGATGTAGCGGTCGCTCAGCCGGGCCGCCGCCACCAAGGCGCCGTCCTGGATGCGCACCCCGTGGTGCACCTCGTAGCGCTCCTTCAGCCCGCGCAGGATCGCCACGGCGTCCTCCACGGACGGCTCGCCCACCATCACCGGCTGGAACCGCCGCTCGAGCGCGGCGTCCTTCTCGATGTACTGGCGGTACTCGTCGAGCGTGGTGGCCCCCACCGCGCGCAGCTCGCCGCGCGCCAGCATGGGCTTGAGCAGCTGGGCGGCATCCACCGCGCCCTCGGCCTTGCCCGCGCCCACGATGGTGTGGAGCTCGTCGATGAACAGGATGATCTCGCCCTCGGCCTCGGCGATCTCCTTGAGCACGGCCTTCAGCCGGTCCTCGAACTCGCCGCGGTACTTGGAGCCCGCGATCAGGCTTCCCACGTCGAGGGCGACCACCCGCTTGCCCACCAGCCCCTCGGGGACGTCGCCGTCCACGATGCGCTGGGCCAGGCCCTCGGCGATTGCGGTCTTGCCCACGCCGGGCTCGCCGATGAGCACCGGGTTGTTCTTGGTGCGACGCGACAACACCTGGATGACCCTGCGCACCTCCTCGTCGCGCCCGATCACCGGGTCGAGCTTGCCCTGCGCCGCCGCCACCGTGAGGTCGCGGCCGTACTTCTCGAGGGCCTGGTACTTCTCCTCGGGGTTGGGATCGGTGACGCGCGCGCTGCCGCGCACCTCGCGCAGGGCGGTCATGAGCGAGTCGCGGGTGACCCCGTGCTGCTGCATGACCTGCTGCGCCGCCCCCGGCTCGTCCACCAGCGCCAGCAGCAGGTGCTCGGTGCTGATGTACTCGTCGGTGAGCGCCTCGGCCTCCTGGCCCGCACGCCGGATGACCGCCTTGAACGCCGGGGCGAACTCCACGGTGACGTTGGCGCCGCTGACAGTGGGGCGGGCCTCGACCGCGGCCTGGGCCGCGGCGCGCAGCGCAGCCGGATCGGCGCCGGCGCGCTCCAGGATCGGCTGCACCACGCCCTCCGACTGGTCGAGCAGGGCGAGCAGCAGGTGCTCGGGCTCGACCAGCTGGTTGCCCCGCGTCTCGGCGAGGGCCTGGGCCGCCCCGAGGGCCTCTGCGGCGCGCTCAGTGGGCTTGTCTACGGGCATTACTTCGACCTCCTCGGGTCACGTGTGTCTGTGGTGCGGGGCACCGGGCGGAGCCCCGACGGAATTACCTGCTTCACGCGCACGGCCGGCGGCGATGCCGTCGTCCGCACGTGCACGATCTCGGTGGACATCGCCCGCCGGGCGGCGTCGATGGTGCGCTCGGCATCGGCCATGCGCGCCTGCATCTCGTTCTCCAGCTGGCGGATGCGCCGCGTGGCGCGATCCAGCTGCTGTTCCAGGTCGAGCACGCGCTCGATGCCCGCCAGGTTGAGGCCTCTCTCGCCCAGCGCCTGGATGCGGCGCAGGCGGTCGAGGTCGGCCTGCGAGTACAGGCGCGTGCGCCCCTTGGTGCGCCCCGGCCGCACCAGGCCACGGCGCTCGTACATGCGCAGGGTCTGCGGGTGCATTCCGGCCATCTCGGCGGCCACGCCGATCATGAACACCGGGCGGGTGTGATCGCGCTCGGGGCTCATCGGAACAGCTTCTCCCGGGGGTCGACCCCGTCGAGCGCGGCAAAGGCCTCGAGGGCCTGCTTCTGGTCGTCGCTGAGCGACGTGGGCACGGCCACGCGCAGCTTGGCCAGCAGCGAACCCTGGCCGGATCCATTGAGCTTGGGCGCGCCCTTTCCGGGAACGCGCAGGGTGCGGCCATCCTGGCTGCCGGGTGGCACGGTGATCTTCACCCGGCCATCGAGCGTGGGAACCTCGATCTTGGCGCCAAGCGCCGCCTCCGGGAAGGTGACCGGCACCTCCACCACCAGGTCGTCGCCCTTGCGGGTGAACACCGGGCTGGGCATCACGCGCGTGACCACGTGAAGGTCGCCGGCGGGGCCGCCGCGCATGCCGGCGCCGCCCTTGCCCTTCAGCTTTATGCGGGTGCCGTCCTTGGCCCCCTGCGGAATGCGCACGCGAATGCGTCGCTCGGCCGACCGCTGCCCCGTGCCATGGCAGTCGGTGCAGGGGTCGTCGATGATGGTGCCGGCGCCGCCGCACTCGGGACAGGCCTCGGGAATGGAGAACCCGCCGATGTCGCGGCCCACCGACCCCCGCCCCTCGCACGTGGTGCACAGGCGCGGGCTGCTGCCGGGCTTCGCGCCCGACCCCGCGCACGTGGCGCAGGCCTCGGTCTTCTCGAGCGTCACCGGCACCTCGGCACCGGACATCGCCTGGTCGAACGACAGCGTCACTTCCACCTCGAGGTCCTGCCCGCGCCGGGCGCCGCCGGACTGGCCGCGGCCGCTGCGACGACCGCCGCCACCGCCACCGCCACCGCCCCCGAACATCGATCCGAACAGGTCGCCGAGGTCGCCGAAGCCACCGGCCGCGGAGCCGTCGCCGCCCATGGCGCCGTAGCCGCCCATGCGCGCGAACCGGCGCTCTGCGTCGTACTCCTCGCGCTTCTCGGGGTCGGACAGCACGTCGTTGGCGTGCGAGACCTCCTTGAAGCGCTCCTCGGCATCGGCGTCGCCGGGGTTGGCGTCCGGGTGGTACTTGCGCGCAAGCGCCCGGTACGCCTTCTTGATGGCGTCCGCATCGGCGTCCTCGGCCACGCCGAGGATCTGGTAGAGGTCCTTCCCGTTCAGCTCTGCTGCCCTCCCTGCGACACCACCACCCGCGCCGGGCGGATGACGGAGTCGGACATCCGGTAGCCGCGCTCCACCACGGCGACCACGGTTCCCTCGGGGTGGTCGGGCGACGGAACGCCCTGCACCGCCTCGTGCACCGTGGGGTCGAACGGCTGTCCCTCGGCGGGGATCTCCTCCACGCCGCGGCCGGTGAGGAGGGCGCCCAGTTGCTGCCGCACCATGTCCACTCCGGCCACGATGCCCTGCGCCGCCGGGTCGCCGGTGGCCAGGGCCTCGAGCGCACGCTCGAGGTTGTCGAGCACGGGCAGGAGCTCGGTCACCAGCTCGCGCACGCCGGCCTCGGCCAGCAGCGGTCGCTCGCGGTCCATGCGCTTGCGGTAGTTGTCGAAGTCGGCCCGGGTGCGCTGCAGCTGATCGAGGTACTCGTCCCGCTCGGCGCTCACCCGCGCCAGGTCGTCGTGGGCCTCCCCCTCGGGGGCCGCGGCGTCCGCCTCGGGGGCGGGCGCCACGGCCTCCTCGGGAGCGACCTCGTCGCCTGTGAACTCGTCGGTGGTCAACGGGGCTCCCCTAGGCCTTCTGGGCCGGCTCGTCCTCGTCGATCACCTCATAGTCGGCGTCCTCCACCGTCTCCTCGCCGGCGTCGCCCGCGCCCTGCTGCTCAGCGGCAGCGCGCTGGTACACCTGCTCGGACACCTTGTGGAGCGCCTGGGTGACCCGCTCGGTCGCCGCCTCGATCGACGCGGCGTCCTCGCCCGACTGGCTCTCGCGAGCCGCCTGGATGGCCTGCTCCAACTCGGTCTTCAGGGCCTCGTCGACCTTGTCGCCGTGGTCCTTCAGCTGGCGCTCGGCCTCGTTCACCCGGGCCTCGGACTGGTTGCGGGCGTCGGCCACCGCGCGAAGGCGCTTGTCGTCCTCGGCGTGGGTCTCGGCCTCGTCCACCATCTTCTTCACCTCGTCATCCGACAGGCCGGACGAGCTCTTGATCTCGATCTTCTGCTCGTTGCCGGTGCCACGGTCCTTGGCGGACACGTGCACGATGCCGTTGGCGTCGATGTCGAAGGTCACCTCAATCTGCGGGGTGCCGCTCGGCGCCGCCGGGATGCCGGTCAGGTTGAAGCGACCCAGGGTGCGGTTGAAGCTGGCCATCTCGCGCTCGCCCTGCAGCACGTGGATCTCCACCTGGCTCTGGTTGTCCTCCGCGGTGGAGAACACCTCGCTCTTCTTGGTGGGGATGGTGGTGTTGCGCTCGATGAGCCGCGTGAACACGCCGCCCTTGGTCTCGATGCCGAGCGAGAGCGGGGTGACGTCCAGCAGCAGCACGTCCTTGACGTCGCCGGACAGCACGCCGGCCTGGATGGCGGCGCCAACGGCCACCACCTCGTCCGGGTTCACGCCCTTGTGCGGGTCCTTGCCCGTCAGTTCCTTCACGCGCTCCTGCACGGCGGGCATGCGGGTCATGCCGCCCACCAGCACCACGTGCTCGATGTCGCTGCCCGTGACGCCCGCGTCCTCCAGGGCCTGTCGGGTGGGGCCCTCCAGGCGCTGCAGCAGGTCGTGCGTGAGCTCCTCGAACTTGGCGCGCGAGAGCGACAGGTCGAGGTGCTTGGGGCCCGAGGCGTCCGCCGTGATGAACGGCAGGTTGATCTGCGCGCTCGTGGTGGTGGAGAGCTCGATCTTGGCCTTCTCCGCGGCCTCGTAGAGGCGCTGCAGTGCCATGGCGTCCTGGCTCAGGTCGATGCCCTGGCTGGCCTTGAACTCCGCCACCATCCAGTCGACCACGGCCTTGTCGAAGTTGTCGCCGCCAAGGTGGTTGTCGCCGTTGGTGGACTTCACCTGGAACACGCCATCGCCGATCTCGAGGATTGACACGTCGAACGTGCCGCCACCCAGGTCGAACACCAGGATGGTCTGCTCGTTCTCCTTGTCGAGCCCGTAGGCCAGGGCGGCCGCGGTGGGCTCGTTGATGATGCGCTTCACGTCGAGGCCGGCGATGGTGCCGGCGTCCTTGGTGGCCTGGCGCTGGGCGTCGTTGAAGTACGCCGGCACGGTGATGACCGCCCCGTCCACCTCATCGCCCAGGAACGCCTCGGCGTCCTGCTTGAGCTTCTGCAGGATCATCGCGCTGATCTCCTGCGGCGACCACTCCTTGTCGCCGGCCTTGATGCGCACGTCGCCGCTGCCGCCGGGGACGACCTCGTACGGCACGATGGTCTGCTCTTCGGTGACCTCGTTCTGGTCGCGTCCCATGAAGCGCTTGACGCTGAACACGGTGTTCTGCGGGTTGGTCACGGCCTGGCGGCGCGCGACGGCACCCACCAGGCGCTCGCCCTGCGGGGTGAACGCGACGACCGACGGGGTCGTGCGACCGCCCTCCGCGTTGGGGATGACCTCGGGCTCACCGCCGGTGAGCACGGCCATGGCCGAGTTGGTGGTGCCGAGATCGATGCCGATCGTCTTGCCCATGAAGTTTCCTGCCTCCTACGTGTACGTGGAATACGAATCGAATACAGGCGGTATCCAACAACATGAGCCGCTATGTATCAAGTCATATGAGTTATGACTCGGTAATCAATGCGCCTGCGGAAGAGGGACAGTCCCAGCCCGGGGACAGTCCCTTCTGCGGGAAACAAAAAGGGCCCGCTCAGCGGGCCCTTTTCGCTGCGTTCCCTGCTTTGTGAAGGGTTACAGGATTCCCGCGCGCGGGCCATCCTGCTCCCGGTCCTTGCCGAAGCCCGTGCGCTGCAGTAGCGCCCAACCGGCCGGGAGGATCGCAGCCACGATGGCCAGCTTGAGCAGATCGCCGAGGATGAACGGCTGCACGCCGAATTCATATGCCTGGCTCCAGCCGAACGCCACGCCGTCCCCCGCGGGCGACCAGTTGGCGAGCCAGGGCACGCCCACGGCGTAGATGACCACGTTGCCCAGCAGCAGCACGCCGATCATCGACACCACGCGACGGTCGGCGCCGCGCTCGCACAGCCAGCCCACCAGGGCCGCCGCCAGGATGAATCCGATGATGTAGCCGCCCGTGGCGCCGGCGATCACGTCCCAGCCACCGGACTGCTCGGTGAAGATCGGTGCGCCCAGCGCGCCGATCACGAAGTACAGCGCCATCGACAGGGCGCCGCGCAGTGCGCCCAGCAGACCACCCACCAGAAGCACCGCGAGCGTCTGCCCGGTGAATGGCACCGGGAACCACGGGATGGAGATCTGGGCCAGCACCGCCACCAGGGCGGTACCCGCCAGGACCATGATGATGTCGCGGGTGAGGGCGCTGGCCCTGCTGTGCCCGCGGGGGACCACCCTGTCGGCGATGGTCCCGTAGCGCACTGCATGCATGTGGCGGAGCTCCTTGGGATTCGTGTGTCTCGGCGATGTTACCGACGCCGTGACAAGCAGGGTCCGTAGCCCGCGTGTCATACACTCAACCCATGGCAACTGAGCCCGCAAGCGGCATCGGCGGCGGCATCGACCAGCTGCGCATCGGCCTGATCGAGGTGGCCAGCGTCATCGTGGGGCAGGTCGAGCGTGCCGTGGACGCCTGGGAGACCCAGGACCACTCCGAGGCCGCATCGGTGATCGCCGGCGACGACGAGGTGGACGACCGCTGCAAGGACCTGGAGCGCCTGGCGTTCGACCTCGTGCTGCTGCAGGCCCCGAAGGCCCACGACCTGCGCCTCATCCACACGGGGCTCATCATCACCGTCGCCCTCGAGCGCGTGGGCGACCTGGCCGTGGCGATCGCCCGCCGCGTGGAGGCCATGGAGCCCTCGCGTCCCATCCCCGAGGTGGACGCCCTGCTGAAGCGCATGGAGCCCCGTGCAATCAGCGCGCTGTCGCAGTCGGTGCAGGCCTTCGCCCGCGAGGACACCGGACTTGCCATCATCGCCCGCTCCGACGCCCGCGGCGTGCAGGACCTGCTGGAGGGCGTGATGCAGGCGGCATCCCACCACGCCGCCGACCAGGACAGCGCCCCGTGGCTTGCCAGCGCCGTGCTGCTGGCCCGCCACCTGGAGCGGGTGTCCAACAACGCCGCCGAGATCGCCGGCCGCGTGCGATTCGTCGCCGAGGGCGGCGACCCCATCTAGCGCGGGGTCGCCGCCCGGCGGCGACGCGTCATGTGTTGACCACGCCCGAGAAGGTGCAGCTGCCCGCTCCGCCATAGGTCGACCCCAGCGACAGGTCGATGCCAGCGGTCACCTGCAGGTTCGCCGACGCGCCATCCGACCTCATCAGACCCGCGTTCAGCACGCCAAGGCCGTACGGATCGCCGCTGAGCTTGACGAACTGGGCGAGGTCGGTGGCCACGTTCGCCGCGACACCGTTCGCCTGCAGGTACGAGCCGGTCAGGCTCAGGCCGTCGCTCACGATCATCCCCTGCCCCGACCAGGTGCCCGTGGTGGACGCCACCTGAACCGATGCCCAGTCGCCGTTGCCCACGTTGGCACGATTGACCACGCCGAACTCGCACACGCCCGTGAATCGGATCGTGCCGAGGTCGAGCAACGTCGCGGACGAGCCGCCAGCCACCCGCGTGGTGGGAATGCGGTGCACGTTACCCACCACCGCCTGAACGGCCGACGACAGCTGGGCCGAGCCCACGGCGCCGCCAGCCAGCTTGGCGGAGGTCACGGCGCCATTGGCCACCTTGGGCGCGGTGATCGCCCCGTCCGCGATCTGCGCCGTGGTCCAGCCCT
>Ga0180432_10000571_pt1 | contig 61509 bp, 51 predicted proteins | sample SS_ome_10_FD_132414 | JGI IMG/M metagenome (GOLD analysis project Ga0180432, IMG submission 132414) | Hypersaline lake sediment archaeal communities from the Salton Sea, California, USA - SS_1_MS_2 metaG | ecosystem: Environmental > Aquatic > Non-marine Saline and Alkaline > Hypersaline >... | reverse complement strand
GGTCAACTCGGCAATGAGGTCCGCTGAGGCATCCATCCCTCATTTTCTAAGGGTGTCAAGAAGAAAGCGCAAGTTGAAAATAAATTCTTTTTTTCCCGCCCCTGTCAGGCTAAACACGTACGGAACCGGGGGGCGTTGGGGGGCATCGCGCGCCGCAGCGCCCCAACGCCCCCGGGTCCCACCCCGGGGGGTGCGTGCGGACGAGAGCGGTGCCCCCCGAACGAACTTTTTTTTGTTTTGGGCTTGGTCCACCTGACCCCGACGTTACAATGCGACCGAAGATTTCGGACAGACAAGGACAGGTGCATGCGGATCCACGGCGATCATAGGTTTATGCGGCTGGTAACGCCGTGGGGTATCGATCCCCGGTGAGTGGGTCCGCAGTTTTGACTGAGCATGCATAGGCCCGCTCCCAGCGACGCGGGCCTGTTTGATTCAGGCATTCCGAACGACCGAAAGGCCCGCGAGCGACCCGGCGGGCCTTTTCGATTGGCACCCTTGTCTTGCCGTGGCCGGGACGGCGGGTAAACGGGATGTTTGGAAGACTCGGGATATTGTGGCGGCTGATGCGGGGCCAGCGCCTGCGGTACGGGCTGGCCATCGGGGCCATTCTGGCCAGCACGGCCCTGTGGTACCTGCCCCCGCTGATCAGCATGGTCGCCATCGACCACGCCATCCTCGGCAAGCCCCTGACCAGGCCGTGGATCATGGTCCGCGCGGTCGGCTGGCTGGGGGGGCGGTCGGTGCTGGCGCAGAACCTGTGGATCGCCGCCGCGGCGTCGGCGTGCATAGCGGCCATTGCGGGCGCGTTCACGTACGTCAAGGGCAAGTGGTCGGCCCAGGCCGCCGAAATGATGGCGCGGACGCTGCGCGACAGGCTCTACGGACGCCTCCAGCACCTGCCGTGCTCCTGGTTCGACACGCGACAGAGCGGCGACCTGATCCAGCGCTGCACCTCGGACGTCGAGACGATACGCCTGTTCCTGGCCACCCAACTGGTCGAGGTGGCCCGCGCGGTGATCCTCCTGGCGATCGGGATGCCGATCCTGCTGTCTCTCGACGTGCGCCTGGGCCTGCTGTCCATGGCCCTGCTGCCGGTGATCGTGATCTACTCCTGGCGGTTCTTCGCCCGCGTGCGGGCGAGCTTCCAGCGGGTCGACGAGTGCGAGGGGCGCATGACGGCCAACGTGCAGGAGAACCTGACCGGCATCCGCGTGGTTCGTGCGTTCGCCCGGCAGGACTTCGAGTGCGAGCGGTTCGCCGCCAGGAACGACGCATACCGCCGCGAATGGTACGACCTGATCCACCTGATGAGCGTGTACTGGCCGCTGTCGGGCTTCCTGACGAACGTGCAGGCGGGCCTGGTGCTCATGGTCGGGGCCTACTGGGCCCTGACGGGCACGCTGAGCCTGGGAACGCTGGCGGCCTTCGTCACGTCCGTGGGCATGTTCCTCTGGCCGGTGCGGCGCGTGGGGCGAATCCTGGCCGACCTGGGCAAGGCGATGGTCTCGCTGGGGCGGGTCGACGCGATCCTCTCGGCCGAGCCGGAGTCCCACATCGCCGAGGCGTCCGGCGCGCCGGGGCGGGAGGCGGCGCGGGGCGAGATCACCGTCGAGAACCTGCGCTTCGCCCACGGGCGCATCGACGTGCTCCACGACGTGTCGCTCCGCGTCGAGGCCGGGCAGACCCTGGCGATACTCGGCCCGAGCGGGTCCGGCAAGAGCACGCTGATCAACCTGCTGCTGCGCCTGTACGACTACGAGGCCGGGTCCATCCGCCTGGACGGCGCGGAGATCGCCCACCTGCCCAGGCAGTACGTCCGCTCGCAGATCGGCGTGGTCATGCAGGAGCCGTTCCTCTACTCCCGCTCGCTCCGAGAGAACATCAAGCTGGGGCACTTCACGGCGGGCGACGAGGCGATGATCGACGCGGCGGCGGCCGCCTGCGTCCACGAGTCCATCGTCAGCTTCGACGACGGCTACGATACCGTCGTCGGGGAGCGGGGTGTGACGCTCAGCGGGGGCCAGCGCCAGCGCGTGGCCCTGGCCAGGGCGCTGCTCAGGGCCCCGCCCGTCCTCGTCCTCGACGACGCCCTCAGCGCCGTCGACACGCAAACCGAGGCGATGATCCTCCGCGCCCTGGCCCAGCGCCACGGAAAGCAGACCACGCTGGTGATCGCCCATCGCCTGACCACGCTCCAGCACGCCGACAGGATCCTCGTCCTCGACGCCGGACGCGTCGTCCAGGACGGCACGCACGAGCAGTTGGTCACCGCGCCCGGCATGTACCAGCGGCTGTGGCGGATTCAGAGCGCCGTGGCCACGGAAGAACGGAAGACATGACGGGCCCCGCGCCCGGTACGGAACCATGACCCCCGTCGCGACACTACAGGAAGAAGAGTACCACAAGCAGTTCAGCCTCGAGACGTGGAAGCGCCTGGCGCGCCACGCCAGGGGATACCTGCGCGACTTCGTGCGCCTGGCGATCTCCGCGATCGTCGTCGCCGGCTGCGAGATCCTCTTCATGGTGCTGCCCAAGGAGGCGTTCGGCGTCATTCAGTCCGGCCGCCCCGCATCGGCCCTGGGTCCGCTGGCGGGGGTGTACGTGGCCGTCTCGCTCACGTTCGCCCTGGCGATCATGGCCTTCATCCGCCAGGCCGGGCGCATATCCACCGGCATCGCCCACGACGTCCGGAGAAAGACCTTCGAGCACCTCCAGGACCTGTCGTTTTCGTTTTACGACCGCCGGCCCGCCGGGTGGCTCGTGGCCAGGCTCACCAGCGACTGCGACCGCATCGCCCGGACCATCGCCTGGGGGTCGCTGGACATCATCTGGGGCTCGTGCATGGTGCTCGGCCTGTCGGTGGTCATGCTGGTGTACGACTGGAAGCTCGGCCTGCTCGTGCTGACGATCATGCCCCCGCTGGTCCTGGCCAGCGCGTTCTTCCAGAAGCGGATCCTGGCGGCCTCGCGGGCCGTGCGAAAACAGAACTCCACCATCACCGCCGCCTACGGCGAGGGCATCGCCGGCGTGCGGACCACCAAGGTGCTCGTCCGCGAGGACCAGAACCTCCACGAGTTCGAGGACAAGACCCGCGCGATGTACGACCACTCGGTCCTCAACGCGATCCTGACCTCCGCGTACCTGCCTATCGTGCTGGTCCTGGGCAGCATCGGCAGCGGGATCGCGTTGTGGGTGGGCGGCTCGCAGGCCGTCGCCGCCGTCCAGGCCGGCGCGTCGGCACAAGTGGACAAGCTGCTCCTGTTCATCCTGTGCGCGGGCATGCTGATCTGGCCGATCCTCGAAATGGCACGCGTGTTCTCCGAACTCCAGAGCACCCAGGCGGCCGCCGAACGCGTCTTCGGGCTCATCGAGACCGAACCGGAGGTCCGCGACACCCCTGAGGCCCTGGCCGCCCTGGCGCGGCATCGCGAGCCGGCCCCGGCCGACGGCGTGGCACCCGACGGATACGACCAACGCATCGAAGAGATCGAGTTCAAGAACGTCGGTTTCGAGTACGTCAAGGGCCAGACCGTGCTGAGCGACTTCAACCTGAGAGTCCGGGCCGGACAGACCGTCGCCCTGGTCGGCCCCACCGGAGGCGGCAAGACCACCGTCGTGTCCCTGCTGTGCAGGTTCTACGAGCCCACCGCCGGACATATACTCATCAACGGCGTCGAGTACCGCAAACGCTCGCTGGCCTGGCTCCAGGGAAACCTCGGCATCGTCCTCCAGCAGCCGCACCTGTTCAACGACACCGTCGCCCAGAACATCCGCTACGGTCGGCTGGACGCCACCGACGTCGAGGTCGCCGAGGCTGCCCGAAAGGTCCACGCCCACGACTTCATCAGCGCGATGGACGCCGGCTACCAGACCGGCGTCGGCGAGGGCGGCGGGGCCCTGTCGACCGGGCAGAGGCAACTGGTCTCCTTCGCCCGGGCGGTGCTGGCCGACCCGCAGATCTTTGTCATGGACGAGGCCACCTCGTCGGTCGACACCGAGACCGAGCGGCTGATCCAGGAGGGCCTGGCCGGCGTGCTGGCCGGGCGGATCAGCTTCATCATCGCCCACCGCCTCTCGACGATCCGGTCGGCCGACCTGATCCTCGTGATCGACGCGGGGCGCATCGTCGAGCAGGGCACGCACGCCTCGCTCATCGCCGCCCGCGGGCGCTACTACACGCTCTACACCCACCAGTTCGCCGCAGAGCGCACCAGCCAACTCCTGGCCCGCCACGACGACGAACCGGAAGAGGACGCGAGCGAATGCTGATCAGACAAGTCCAACACGGCAGCGACGACTACCGCAGAATCCTGGACATGCGGTACGCCATCCTGCGCGAACCGCTCGGGCTGGACTGGTCCGACGAGGACCTGCGCGCCGAGGCCGAGCAATGGCACTTCGGGCTCTTCGGCGACGAGGACACGCTGGTCGCCTGCGTGGTGGCCAAGCCCCTGGACCCCCAGGCCGTCAAGCTCCGCCAGATGGCCGTCGCCGAGCCCTTCCGGGCCAAGGGCAACGGCCGAGCCCTGCTCCAAGGCGTCGAGGCGATCCTGCGCCAAAAAGGCATCCGCCGAATCCAGATGGACGCCAGGAAGATCGCCGTCGGGTTCTACGAGAGGCTGGGCTACGCAATCGAAGGCACCGAGTTCACCCAGGTGACCATCCCGCACTTGCGGATGGTCAAGACCCTCTGAACCGCATCGCGGCACCCCCCCCAAGCCCAGGGATCAGAATCCCCGGGCCCGTTCCCCCAGGGATCAAAATCCCCGGGACCGTTCCCTCAGGGATCAGAATCCCCGGGCCTGTTCCCTCAAGGATCAGAATCCCCGGGGCCGTTCTCTCAGGGATCAGAATCCCCGGGGCCGTTCCCTCATATACCATCCAACCTACAGTCTCCAAGACGCGCACCTCCCAAAGCCCACGGGCTCCGCCCCGTGGGGTGTCTGTACCCGGGTGTCCGGGGATAACAGGGCGCTATACGTCGTCGCATGTACCCCACGGGACGGAGCCCGTGGGCTTTGAGCTGTCGCGCTTGAGGAAGTGCGGTCTTTGCGCTACCAGCGGCCGCGACGACCGCGTATCCTGACCCCCATGACACCCCGCCAGCGATACATCGAGACGTTGACCTTCGGCACGCCGGACAAGGTGCCGTTCGAGCCGGGCGGGCCAAGGGAATCGACTCTGGCCCGGTGGCACGCCGAGGGGCTGCCGAAGGATGTCCACTGGATGGACGTCCTTGCCGAGACGCTCGGCCTCGAGCCGGACGCCCCAGCGGCACCGCGCGTGGACCTGGGCGTCGACTTCCGCATGATCCCGCAGTTCGAGGAGGAAATCCTCGAACACACAAACGGGCATTACATCTGCCGCGACTGGAAGGGAAACGTCTGCGAGATCTCCGACCGATACGACGTGACGTACCTGCGAGAAGCCAAGGACTTCGTCACGCGGCGGTGGATCTCCTGCCCCGTGGCCTGTCGCGACGACTGGCTGGCGATGAAGACGCGGTACGACGTCGACGCCCCGGGACGCTTCGGCGACGACTTCGCCCGGCGGTGCGAGCAGGCCCGCGGGCGCGACTGGCCGCTCAGCATCGGTTTTGCCGGACCGTTCTGGCAGATGCGCGAATGGTGCGGCTTCGAGGGGCTGTGCTTCATGATGATCGAGCAGCCGGACCTGGTCGACGAGATGGCCGAGTTCTGGACCGGCTTCGTCTCGGCCGTGCTGGACAGGATACTCCAGCACGTCGCCCCGGACCGGGTCTTCATCAACGAGGACATGGCCTACAAGGTCAAGGCGATGATCTCCCCGGCGATGACGCGGCGCTTCTGCATGCCGAGCTGGTCGCGATGGAGCACGCAGCTCCGCGCCGCCGGCGTGCCGGTGATCGACATGGACAGCGACGGGTTCGTCGGAGAGCTGATTGGGCTGTGGATCGAATCGGGCCTGAACGTCTGCGACCCGCTGGAGGTGGCCGCCGGGAACGACATCGTCGCCTTTCGCCGGCAGTTCGGGCGCCGGATCGCGTTTCGCCAGGGCGTCGACAAGCGGGCCATGGCCAAGGGCGGGGCCGTCATACGCCGCGAACTGAAGCGGATCGAGCCCGTGCTGGCCGACGGGGGCTACATCCCCGGCTGCGACCACGGCGTGCCGTCGGACATCTCCTGGGCGAACTTCGTGGATTACAGTCGCCTGCTGGCGGAAATGACGGGCTGGCTGTAGCGCCGCGCCCGCCATCGCCTCGCCGGTCGCCGCGACATTCCAACGTTCTTCAGAATGCGAGAATGTCACGGGCTGCTCAGAATCGCACCATCACTCGGTTCGGCCACGTGCTGCCCGTACGAAACATGCTACGGGAAGCGACCGACTATACATAACCACGCAAATCTGCAATGTTCCACTCCGAGAAGCGCGTCAGGGAGGCCCGGCGGGAACAAGGCCAATAAACCCTTTTTTGCTAACCGCTTGTGACCACCACGCTTCTTGGGGGACCGTGAATGCGCCTCCCAGAGTGTAACATTATGGAACACTGGAACACTGGTACGGAGCACGGGTCAGTGCGTTGCCATTCCGGATTGCCGATCGGCACGTTCAAGCGGTGTGAAGATCGTATTGTGACGGCTCGACGAGAATGGTATACTGATGGGCGAATTCATAACTGTCATTTTCTCATACAATCGAGAAAGGCGAGCCATGATCCTTCACGCGGTGAGGATTGTCTTCCTCCTGGTGGTGCTGGCGATCACGATCTCGTTCGCTTCCGAGATGGTATCCAAGGCGCGAAACGCCGGGTTGGACACGACGTATGTCACGCTGTACGTCCTGCTGCCTGCGTTAACGGCCTTTGTGCTGATCATGGTGGACATGTTCTGGAAGCGCAAGCGCTTGCAGGTGCTCAGCGGGCTGTTTTTCGGGGTGCTGGCGGGGCTGACGCTGGGCTATGCGTCCACGCTGATCGTTGAATTGGTGGCCAGCGTGTTCGAGGTCTCAGACAGGGACCCGGTGGTGGAACTGGTCAAGGTCCTTCTGGGCGCCTCGGTGATCTTCATGTGCGTGACGTTCGTGCTTCAGACGAAGGACGACTTCCGCTTCGTGATCCCGTACGTGGAGTTCTCCAAGGAGCGGCGTGGCGCCCGCCCGCTGCTTCTGGACACGTCGGTGATCATCGACGGGCGGATCGCCGACATTGCCGAGACCCGAATTCTCGAATCAACGGTCGTCGTGCCGCGGTTCGTCCTGGCCGAACTGCAGTCCATCGCCGACTCCGACGACAAGCTGAAACGCAACCGGGGTCGGCGGGGGCTGGACATCCTCAACCGGCTGCAGCGCAGCGAGAAGTTGGACATCCAGATTCTGGACGCCAACGCGGCGGCAGTGGAGATGGCCGAGGACGTCGACGCCAAGCTGGTGGCCCTGGCCCGGCACCTCGACGGGCGCATCGTCACCAACGACTACAACCTGAACAAGGTGGCGCAGTTGCGAGGCGTGGTGGTAATCAACATCAACGACCTGGCCAACGCCCTCAAGCCCATCGTCCTGCCCGGGGAGACGATGAGCGTCAAGGTCATCAAGCCCGGGGAGGAGGCCGGTCAGGGCGTGGGGTACCTCGAGGACGGCACGATGGTCGTCGCCGAACAGGGCCGCGCGCACATCGGCGAAGAGGTCACCATCACCGTCACGAGCATCCTGCAGACGTCCGCCGGACGCATGATCTTCGGACGCGTCGAGGGCCAGAAGGCCTACTCGCGCGGGCAGCGGCGGTGAGGCAGCCGGTAGCCAGGAACCGGTAGCCGGCAGCCGGTTGGAATCGTTCTCATCCTCGTGGTCGTCCTCTTCCTCGGTCGTCGTTCATTCGCCAACGACTGACGACCGAGGACGAGAACGATTGGACCGGCTACAGACCACCGGCTACCGGCTACCCACTCAGAAGGGGTGCCGCCACCAGTTGAAAACTGGCGTTCTCATACGCTGGCATTGCCGGCCGGGTTGCTGTACAATCCGGCCGCTGATCTGAGCGTTTGAAGGAGCGACGCCATGGCCAAAGTGTCCCTTCAGGGGCATATGCGAGAGCAGCTTCCCGAGATGGGTGACGATCACGAGCAGGGTCCGGTGGGTCCTTACATTACGATCTCGCGTCAGTTCGGGTGCTACGGGTTCTCGCTGGGCCTGCTGCTGATGGAGATCCTCAACGAGGACGCCACGCCGGAGACGACGTGGCGGATATACCATCGGGAGATCCTGGAGCGTTTGGCCTCGGAGACGGACATGGCCCCGGCGGACCTGGACCATACGCGCCGCGCCAAGCCGGGAATCCTGTCAGAGTTTTTCCGTTCGCTCTCGAAGAAGCGCGTGCCCGGAGGCTACGAGGTCCGCAACCGTATCATGACGATCGTGCGCGACCTGTGCACCGCAGGGCACGCGATCATCATCGGGCAAAGCGGCGCGATAGCCACACTGGGACTGCCCAACGGGCTGTCGGTCAGGCTCGAGGCCCCGAAGGAGTGGCGTGCGAAGGAAGTGGCGTTTCGGGAGGGGCTTTCCGAGGTGCAGTCCAAGCTGCGAATCCAGGCCATGGAAAAGGAACGCGACTACCTCCGCAAGCTGTATGAGAAGCGGTTCCAGAGCAAGACCATCTTCAACCTGACCTACGACTGCTCGTACTTCACCCTGACACAGATAGCCCGACACGTGGTCTACGCCCTGAAACTGAAGGGATGCGGTTGAGCGTTTGGCGTGCGACAAGGATGTCGGAGGGATTCCCGGCCTGTCGCGCAGTCGGCGGCCCGTGCCGTCGGCATGCCGCAATCCGATATGTGTGTGGACTTGCCATCGGGTATACGATGTATAGACTAACCGCCCACGGCGAGCGGAACTGAACAACGCATGGAGCCAAGCATGGGCCAGACGATACAGGCATTCGTGGACAAGATTCGCACCGAAGGCATCCAGGCCGGACAGAAGGAAGCTGACGAGTTGTTGGCCCAGGCCAAGCAGCAGGCCGACCAGATCGTCGCCCAGGCCGAGAAGGACAGGGACAGGATCCTCGCCGACGCCAAGGCCCAGGCCGACAGCACGCTTGCCCGCGGGCGGACGGAACTGGAGTTGGCCGCCCGAGACGCGACCGGCAGGCTCCGCGAGGCGCTCGGCCGGGCCGTCCGCGCCGTCATCGCCGCCGGGGCAAAGGCCACGCTCCAGGACGAGGCCTTCGTCGGGCAGGCGCTGCACGAGATCATCACGGAGTACGGCAAGGGCGAGATGCGGAGCAAGGGGACGTTCCAGATCAACGTGCCGGAGGCCATGCGGCAGAAGCTGGTGGATTGGGCGCTGGGGCACATCGGGCAGGACACGCCCGGCCCGGAGCACATGACGATCGACCTGAAGGGCACGCTGGCCCAGGCGGGTTTCGAATACAACGCGACCGGCGCGACGGTCGAGGTGACCGCCGACAGCGTGGTGGAGGTTCTGGCCTCGCTGGTGAGCCCGGCCCTTCGCGAGATTCTGGACAAGGCGGTGGCCGAGGACAAGAGCTAGCGGCGATGTCACCGAGTCACTACTTCCTGCTGTCGTCCCTGCCGCACCTCGGCGAGCTTGGCGATGCACCGCCGCTGTCTGCGGGCGAGTTGCTGGAGCGTGTGCGGCAGAGCGGCGGCCCGACCGGCGCGATCGAGACGATCTTCCTGAGTGACGACCTGCTCCAGCGGGACGCGCTGCAGGCCGGGGAGATAGATCGCCCCGACCCGGCCGTGCTGACCGAAGATCAGCTCCGCGGGGAGATGCCGCTCCCGGCGTATCTGGCCGCGGGTCAGGCGGCGCCCGGGCGGGTGCCCGCCGACGCGGTCTGGGCCGCCTACTTCAGCCAGGCTGCCCGGACCGCCGCACGCGGGACGTTCCTGGCCGCGTGGGTGGCCTGGGAAGTGGCCCTGAGAAACGCCCTGGCGCGGGCGCGGGCCCAAGCCCTCGACCTCGACGCCGAGGCCTACCTTGTCACCCCGGATCTCGGCGATCCGGACGCCGACTTCTCGAGGCTGGTGAACGAGCAGTCGGGCGCGGCGGACCCGCTGGCGGCGATGCAGGCGGTCGACCGGGCGCGGTGGGACTGGCTGGGCTCACACGAGGCGTGGTTCACGTTCGGGGACGATGAACTGGCGGTGTACGCGGCCCGGCTGGTGCTGATGACCCGCTGGCAGCGTCTGGGCAAGGCCCAGGCGGAGAAGGAACACGCGAAATCCGCGGGCTGAGAGGCCCGGCGGCCACTGGAAGCAGATAGAGGACTGGACCGTGACGGGAAGAATTGTAGCCATCTACGGAAACATGGTGATCGCCGAGGCCTCCGGGCGTATCGTGCAGAACTCCGTGGGGTACTGCTGCCGGTCCGACGGCGTCAAGCTCCTGTGCGAGGTGATCCGGATACGGGGCCGGCTGGCGGACCTGCAGGTCTTCGAGGAGACCGGGGGGCTGAAGATCGGCGACGCCGTCGAGTTCACCGACCAGATGCTCTCGGTGACGATCGGGCCCGGACTGCTCGGGTCGATCTACGACGGGCTCCAGAACCCGCTGCCTCGCGTGGCCGAAGAGGCCGGCTTCTTCCTCAAGCCCGGACTGTACATCCAGGGGTTGGATACCGAGACGCAGTGGGCCTTCACGCCCAAGGTCGAACCCGGGCAGACCGTCGCACCCGGCGACACCATCGGCTCGGTGCCGGAGGGGATCTTCGAGCACCGGATCATGGTCCCGTTCCTGTGGTCGGGGCAGTTCACCGTCGACAGCGTCGTCGAGGCCGGCACCTACACCGTCGAGAAGGAGGTCGCCGTCCTGAAAGACGCCGACGGCAACGCGCGGCCGATGACGATGCAGCAGACCTGGCCGGTCAAGCGTGCGTTGAGTGTCTGCCGACGCCGGCTGATGCCCACCGAGCCGCTGGTGACCCAGGTGCGGATCATCGACTCGATGTTCCCGGTGGTGCGTGGGGGCACGTACTGCATTCCGGGGCCGTTCGGGGCCGGAAAGACCGTCCTCCAGCAGATCACCTCGCGGTACGCCGACGTGGACGTGGTGGTTATCGCCGCTTGCGGCGAGCGGGCCGGCGAGGTCGTCGAGACCATTCGCGAGTTCCCCAAGCTGATCGACCCGCGGACCGACCGGAGCCTCATGGAGCGGACGATCATCATCTGCAACACCTCGGCGATGCCTGTAGCGGCCCGGGAGGCGTCGGTGTTCACCGCCTCGGCGCTGGGCGAATACTACCGCCAGATGGGCCTGAACGTGCTGCTTCTGGCCGACTCGACCAGCCGGTGGGCCCAGGCGATGCGCGAGCTGTCCGGTCGGCTGGAGGAGATCCCCGGGGAGGAGGCGTTCCCGGCCTATCTCGAGAGCCGCATCGCCAGTTTCTACGAGCGGGCCGGGCAGCTCGAGCTGAACGACGGCACGCTGGGCTCGCTGACGATTGCCGGGACGGTCAGCCCCGCCGGGGGCAACTTCGAAGAGCCCGTCACGCAGGGCACGCTGAAGGTGGTGGGCGCCTTCGAGGGCCTCAGCCGAGCCCGCTCCGACGCCAGGAGATACCCCGCCATCGACCCGCTGGACTCCTGGAGCAAGTACGTCGGGATCATCGACCCCCCGAAGGTCCGCAAGATGCGGGCCCTGCTCGTGCGGGGCGACGAGATCAAGCAGATGATGACCGTCGTTGGCGAGGAGGGCACGAACACCGACGATTTCACCATCATGCTCAAGGCCGAATTCTTCGACAACTGCTTCCTCCAGCAGAACGCCTTCGACAAGGTTGACGCCGCCACGCCGGCCGAGAGGCAGCAGTTCGTGTTCGACAAGATTGCCGAGGTGGCGGACCTGGACTTCGACTTCACGGACAAGACCGAGGCCCGCCACGTCATGGTGCAGTTGGGCGACCTGTTCAGGAACTGGAACTACGCCGAGCTCAACGGCGAGGAGTACAACAGAATCCTGGGCGACATCGACGCGGCGATCGCCGCCAAGGGCAGGAACTTCGAGCCCGAGCCCGACGGCGCCGCCCAGGCCGAACAGACCGCCGAAGCGACGGAAGGTTAGACGCATGAGAAAGTACTTCGACCGGATAACGCGGGTGGCCGGAAACGTGGTGACCGTCGAGGCCAGCGGCGTGGGCTACAACGAGTTGGCCGTGGTGACCACGCAGAACGGCTCGTCGCTGGCGCAGGTGATTCACCTGTCCGGCGACCAGGTCTCGCTCCAGGTGTTCGCCGGCACGCAGGGCGCCTCGACGGGCGACCGCGTGCGGTTCCTCGGCAGGGCCATGGAGGTGCCCTTCAGCGACGACCTGCTGGGGCGCGTCTTCGACGGGTCGGCCCGTCCGCGCGACGGCCGCCCCGAAGTGCAGGCCGACACCGTCCCCCTCGGCACCTCCCCGGTGAATCCCGTGATGCGGCGGATGCCCGACCAGATGGTCCACACCGGCATCCCCATGATCGATATCTTCAACTCCCTCGTCGAGAGCCAGAAACTGCCCATCTTCTCCGTCGCCGGCGAGCCGTACAACGAACTGCTCGCCCGCGTGGGGCTCCAGGCGGTCGCCGACATCATCATCCTCGGGGGGATGGGCCTGAGGCACGACGACTACCTCAAGTTCCGCAACACGTTCGAGGAAGGCGGCGTGCTCGGGCGCACCATCATGTTCATCCACACCGCCGCCAACCCCGTCGTCGAGGCCCTGCTCGTGCCGGACCTGTGCCTGGCCGTCGGCGAACAGTTCGCCCTCCAGGGCAAGAAGGTCCTGGTCCTGTTGACGGACATGACGGCGTTCTCCGACGCATTGAAGGAGATCGCGATCATCATGGAGCAGATTCCGTCCAACCGCGGGTACCCGGGCGACCTGTACACGCAGTTGGCCCGGCGGTACGAGAAGGCCGTCGACTTCGACGGGGCCGGGGCCATGACCGTGCTGGCCTGCGTGACCATGCCCGGCGACGACGTGACACACCCCGTGCCGGACAACACCGGGTACATCACCGAAGGGCAGTTCTACCTGCGAAACGGGCGCATCGAGCCGTTCGGGTCGCTCTCCAGGCTCAAGCAGCAGGTCAACGGCGACACGCGAGACGATCACCGCGCCATCATGAACGCCGGCATTCAACTGTACGCCCTGTGCCGCGAATCCCGAGAGAAACGCGACATGGGCTTCGAGATGTCCACGTGGGACGAGAAGCTCCTGGCCTACGGCGACCTGTTCGAGTCGGAGATCATGGACCTGAGCGTGAATATCCCGCTGTTCGACGCGCTGGATCGATGCTGGAAGATCCTGGCTCAATGCTTCGACCCGGCCGAGGTCGGCATCAGGCGATCGATCATCGAAGGCCATTGGCCCAAGCAGCTTGCTGAAGCAAGCTAGACGGTTTTAGATCTTAGATTCCAGATTTTAGATTTCGATGGCGAAGAAGATCAAACTAACGCGCCCCGAGCTGAAGCGCTACCGCGACGCGCTGGAGCGCTTCGAGCGGTACCTCCCGATGCTGAAGCTCAAGCAACAGCAGTTGCAGCTCACGATTCGTGAGGTGGCGGCCGAGGCCCGCCAGGCGCGCGCCGACGCCGACGCCGCCCAGGCGAAATTCGAGCCGTACGCGACCGTGCTGGCCGACGTCTCGGGCGTGAACGTTCGCCAGTTGGCGCGGCCGGAGGAGGTCAAGACCTCCTCGCGGAACGTGGCGGGGGTGACCGTGCCGGTCTTCGAGTCGGTGACGTTTCCGGCGGCCCTGTACAGCCTGTTCGCCACGCCGGTGTGGGTGGACGGCGCCCTGGCGGACCTGCGCCAGGTCAACGCCCACGCCGCCAGGGCCGCGGTCCTCCAGGAGCAGCACGACCTGCTCGAGAAGGAACTGACCAAGATCATCCAGCGTGTGAACCTGTTCGAGAAGGTCAAGATCCCTGAGTGCCGCGAGGCCATCCGCGTGATCCGCATCCGCCTGGGCGACGAGATGACCGCGGCGGTCGGGCGGGCCAAGATCGCCAAGAGCAAGCTGACCACCGAGGAACAGACCGTCTACGAGCTGGACGGGATTCCGCGCGACGCCGTGGACAACGATGGGGGCCGGACCGAATGATCGTACCGATGCGCAAAGCGTACGTCGTGGCCCGGCGGGACGACCGGGAAGGCCTGCTCGAGGCCCTGGGCGACCTCGGCGTGGTGCACGTCACGCCGGTCGACCCGTCTGCCGCGGTGGCCGGGGAGCAGACCCTGGCCGCCATCGGGCTGTACGACCGGGCCGTGCAGGTGCTCTCGGCCGTCGAGGCCAAAGGCGTTGTGCCGGACATAGCACCCGCGGACGCCGCCGCCGAGGCCGTCGATATCGACCGGAAGTCCGCCGAGGCCCGATCGCGCCTGGCGACGCTGGCCCGGCAGATGGACCGGTTGGCCCTCTGGGGCGACGTGAGGCTGTCGGATCTGGCCGAACTGGGCCAGGCGGGCATCGCGCTGGAGCTGCTGTCCGTTCCGGCCAAGGACGCCGCGGCGGTGCGGGGCGACCTGGTCCACACGATAGCTGAGCTGCCCGGCAAGCGCGTCCTGCTGGGCGTGATCGGGCGCGACAAGCAAGCCAAACTGCCCGAGCAGGCCCACCCGATGGACCTGCCCCGGCAGGACCGCCCGGCGCTTCGCGCCGAGGCGGCCGAGATCGACGCCAAACTCCAACGCGACACCGAACGCCTGAGCCAACTGGCCCTGCGCGTCGAGGCCATTGCCGCCGAACGCACCCAACTGGCCCGCCAGGCCGAGTTCACCGTGGCGCAGCGCAGCGGCCTGACCGACGAGGCGCTCTACGCCATCCAGGGCTGGGTCCCGGCCGATCGCGCCGAGACGCTCGGGGCCGACCTGGCCGCCGCCGGCATCGACGCCGCCGTCGAGCACGATGAACCGGCCGAGGAGGAACTGCCGCCCACCTTGATCCGCTACCCGAAGTGGACCCGCCCGATCAAGGGGCTGTTCGAGATCCTGGGGACGTTCCCCGGCTACCGGGAGTACGAGCTGTCGGGCTTCTTCATGATCGCGTTCCCGATCTTCGCGGCCATGCTCATCGGAGACGCCGGGTACGGGCTGATCCTCCTGCTGTTGTCGGGCCTGTTCTACACGAAGCTCATCCGGGCAGCCGGAAGGCCCAAGACGCACCTGCTGATCGTGATCGGGGCCGTCACGCTGATCTGGGGCGTGCTGTCGGCCAACTACTTCGGCGTCACGCCGGAGTCACTGGCCTACGCCGGCGGATACCGCAAGTCCGTGCCGGGGCAACCGGACAAGGAGATGGGGGACGTGATGGCCGCCGCAGAAGGCACCGACGCCTGGGCCGCGACCGTGCGCGGGACGATGGCCGTCGCGCCGGCCTGGGACCCGGACGACAACACGACCCTGATGATCCTGATCAAGATCTGCTTCGTCCTGGCGCTGGCGCACCTGTGCATGGCTCACCTTCGCCAGGCCATAGGGATGTTCCCGCACCAGCGGTTCCTTGCCGAGGCGGGTTGGATCCTCGTCCTCGCCGGCATGTTCGGGGTGATCTGGCAGATGTTCTTCATCGGCCTGGACAAGCCGTGGAACCCGCTGATCTTCGCGGCGCTGATCGCCGGGGGGGTGCTGACGGTGGGCTTTATGCACCCGTCGGGCAGCCCGGGCAAGCGGCTGGGGATCGGGTTTGCCTCGTCGCTGCTTCCGCTGCTGGGCACGTTCGGGGACACGATGAGCTACATCCGCCTGATGGCCGTCGGGCTGGCCAGCTTCTACATCGCCAAGGCGTTCAACGGGATCGGGGCGGACCTGGCTTCGGTGGCCACCTGGGCCGCCGGGGCCGTGGTGGTGCTCTTCGGGCACGTGCTGAACATTGCCCTGGCCGCTATCGCAATCTTCGCACACGGCGTGCGACTGAATATGCTGGAGTTTTCGAACAACGCGGGTGTGCAGTGGGCCGGCTACGCCTACGCGCCTTTTGCCGCAACGGACTCGAAGGAGACCTGACAGATGGAACCGTTTTTGGGACAGTTGGGATTCGGCCTGACGCTGGGCCTGGCGACAGTGGGCAGTGCGTTGGGCATCGGGGCGGCCGGACGGGCCGCCGCCGGGGCCTGGGCAAAAGAGGCCAAGGCCGGAAAGCCCCTGAACTTCTCCTACATCATCCTCACCGGCATGCCGCTGAGCCAGACGATCTACGCCTTCGTGCTCATGCTGATCGCGCTGAAGGCCCTGGCCTACGATCCGGTGAAGCTGGCCGCCAACGCCGGCGCGCTGCTGGGGATCGGTCTGGCCACGGGCCTGGCCGAACTGGTCAGCGCCTGGATGCAGGGCCTGATCGGCGCCGCCGCCTGCCGGGCCCTGTCCGAAGGCGAAGGCAAGGGCCTGGCCTTCATGATCATCGCCATGGGCATCGTCGAGACGGTGGGCCTGTTCGGCTTCGTCTTCATGCTCATGATGATGCCGTAGCTGCGCGAGAGCGTCCTTCGGCAGCGCGATTGGCCTGTTCTCGCGCCGACTCGGTCGTCGCGTGGCAGAATGCGTTCGCTGTCGAGTGAAATCCCCCGGCGCGCCGGTCCTCGGACTGGCGCGCCGTCATGCGCGAAGGGGGAGGAATGGTTCTCACGCAAGCGCATGTCACCTGTCCCGACTCTGCCGCGTTCTGTGCATGTGCGGCCACGCTGCCCACACGCTCCCGGGCTCCGGCCTGGGGGGTACGTTTGGACGAGAGTGGCATCCGTTCTGTAAGGTTCCGGATCGAACGTGATGCACGCATGGAGACACCCCCCAGGGCGGAGTCTGGGGGCGTTTAAGACCGAGAGGTGCCAACGAGGCGCAAAATGCGAAGTATTGAGAACCAACCGGGCATTTCGCGCGTCCAAAGAAATGCAGGGCGGTGTTGTCGGTCTGCGCCCGGCTCGACAGCGCCCGGCTGAAAGGGACTGATCATGAGACGCACACTCAGGACGTTGGCCACAGCGGGGATCGTACTTGCGTTGATGGTGCCCCTTGTCATGGGCGAATCGAAGGTCCGCCCGCCACGAGACCGGCGTATCATGCCCGTGCCCGTGCCGCACCCCCAGCAGATCACGGTCACCATCCCCGGGCTGGGCCGCTTGGCGCTGTCGGGGCCGTATCGCCACAGGAACCTGTCGCTGTTCTACTTCCACGACACGGGCCGACCGCTGGCCGAACCGAACTACATCACCCTCGAGGAAGGCACCACCTCGGGCCAGGTCACGGTCTCCGAGCAGGCCGACGCGCGGGTGGGTCGGCTGCTGATCTCGAACATGTCGGACCGCCCGCTGTTCCTTCAGATCGGGGAGATCGTCAAGGGAGGCAAGCAGGACCGCACGCTTCAGGCCTCGCTGGTGGTCCCCCCGAGGACCAGGAACTTCCCCGTCCCGTCGTTCTGCGTCGAGCGGACCCGTTGGGCCGGCGGAAGGAAGTTCGCCCCCAGGGGCGTCATCCTGCCCGACCGGCTCGGGCGCCTGGCCGTCCAGAAACGCTCCCAGGCCGAGGTCTGGTCCAACGTCGGCAGCTACAAGGCCCGGGCCAACCGCAACGCCGCCGCCGTCACCGGAAAGGCCCTCAGACGCAGCCGAACCTCAAGCGTCAACGAGGAACTCGACAACGCCGACTTCCGCAAGCTCATCGGCACGTACGAATCGAAGCTCAGGCCATCGTGCCGCCGCTTCTCCCGCCCGCGCGGGCTGGTCACCGTTGTGGACGGCCAGATCAGCACGGCCGACATCTACCACGCCAGCACGCTGTTCCGGAAGCTGTACCCGAAGCTGCTGAAGGGCTCGTCGGCCGAGGCGGCCGCCGGAAGGATCAGCACCATGTGGCGCGGCGTGACGGTGCACGACGTCGCCAGATTCCTGGCCGCGTCGTGGCACGGGAGCAAGCGAACGGAGACGTACGCTCACGACAACGTCTTCGTGCGGATCACCTCCCGCCGCGCCGTTGCCAGCCAGTTGTTCTACAAGGACAACCTGATCCACGTGCAGGTGGTGCGTTCCGGCCCGGTGGTGATCCAGCCCCCGCCGCGCCCGATACCGCTTCCTCGCCCGATCCCGCGCCCGATCCCGCCTCGCCCCGAACCGCGCCCGCTGCGGCGCCGCGAGCCGGTGGACGACAGTCCCCCGCGCGGCGTATTGGTCCCCGCCGAAGAGGGCCGCCGACTCCACCGACAGCAGGCGGTGGACAACGAGAAGAAGGGCCGATCTCCATAGAGCGACACGGGCCCGACTGCGCGGGGGATAGAGGGTCTCTTTGCGCGTCAGAAGCAACGCCCCCGGACTGCGTCCAGGGGACCCCCACGACGCAGCCGTGGGGTGTTCTGCGCAGCAGTGAAGGGGACTCTCCTGGACACACTGACGGGTCTTTCACAACGGTCGCGTGTTCCTGTCGAACTTGACCTGATCGCTCCCACAGACTAAAACACGCCTTCTCGCGGTATGCGCGAGGCAGAGCTTGGAGTGCATTCATGCGAATCATCGTTCCGATAAAGCAGGTGCCGGAAACCAACGCCGTCCGCATGGACGAGGAAACCGGCACGATGGTCCGCGAAGGCGTCGAGGCCATCGTCAACCCGCTGGACCTGTACGCCATCGAGGTGGCGCTGCGGCTGCGCGAGGCGCACGACGGGGAGGTGGTGGTCGTCACGATGGGCCCCCCGAAGGCCGACAAGGCCCTCCGCGAGGCCATCGCGATGGGCTGCGACGCCGGCGTGCTGGTCAGCAACAAGGCCTTCGCCGGGTCCGACACGTGGTCCACGTCGTACGTGGTGGCCGCTTCGATCCGGCGGATCGGCGCCTGCGACCTGATCGTCTGCGGGGAGCGCGCCACCGACGGGGATACCGGCCAGGTCGGCCCCGGAATCGCCGCGTTCCTCGACCTGCCCGTGGCCACCTACGTCGGCAAGGTCGAGGAGGTCACCGACAAGACCGTCCGGGTTCATCGCCTGGTCGAGGACGGACACGAAGTGCTCGAGCTGGACCTGCCCGCCGTGCTCACCGTGGTCAAGGAGGTGGGCGACCCGCGCCTGCCGACCCTCCGCGGCAAGCAGCGCGCCAAGAAGGTCGAGATCCCCACCTGGGGCCCGGACGACCTGGACGTCGAGGCCGAAAGCCTCGGCCTGAAGGGCTCGCCGACCCGCGTGGTCAAGATCTTCCGCCCGCAGGTCGCCCGGGAATGCGAGAAGGTGACCGCCACGGACGATTCCGGCGTCGCCGAGGCGGTCGGCCGCGTCGTGGCGTTCCTCCAGGAAAAGGAACTGATCTGATTGGCCGCACCGGCCCCACGAAGGAAGCCTCTTTCGGAGAGTGTGATGGAATACGAAGGTGTTTGGATACTGGCCGAGCAGTCCGGCGGACGTGTGACCCGCATCGGGCACGAACTGCTGACCCGCGCGCGGGACCTTGCCGCCAAGCGCGGCACGGAGGTGACGGCGTTGATTTTCGGCAGCGAGATCGACGCCGGCGACCTTCAGGAACTGATTGATCGCGGGGCCGACCGTGTTATCGCCGTCGAGGCGGCCGAACTGGCCCACTTCCTGGTCGAGCCCTACGCGGCGTGCATGCTCAATATCCTCGACGAGTATCGACCGGAGATCATCATCGCCGGGGCGACGTCGACCGGGCGAACGCTTATGCCATACGTGGCCGTCAAGGCGCACACGGGCCTGACCGCCGACTGCACCGTGCTGGATATCGAGGACGAGACCGGCAACCTGCTGCAGACGCGCCCGGCCATCGGTGGCAACATCATGGCCACAATCAAGACGCCCGCGCACCGCCCGCAGATGGCCACCGTCCGCCCGCACAGTACAAAGCCCGCTGGGAAACAGGACGGGCGAGCCGGCGAGATCGTTCGCGTCGAGGCCCCGGCCGAACTGCTGGCCGGACGGGTCAGGCGTGTGGACTTCGTGCCCAGCGAAGAAGGTCACGGCATCCAGGACGCGGACCGGGTGGTGGCCGTCGGGCGCGGGATAAAGAAGGGCGAGAACATTCCGGTGATGCAGGACCTTGCCGAGGCGCTGGACGCGGCGCTGGGGGCCACGCGCGACGTGGTGGACCGCGGCTGGCTGAGCTATCCGCACCAGATCGGGCTCAGCGGCAAGACGATCACGCCGAAGCTGTACATCGGGGCGGGGGCCTCAGGCTCGATACAGCACCTGGCGGGCATGCAGACCTCCGAGAACATCGTCGCGATCAACACCGATCCCGACGCCCAGATCTTCCGCGTGGCGGACATCGGCGTGGTGGGCGACCTGTTCGAGGTCGTGCCGGCCCTGGCCAAGAGGATCCGCCAAACCAAGGCGCAGGATCAGCAATGACCGACACACCCTACAATCCGGTGACCGAGGACGTCGTCAACGAACTCAAGGCGATCGTGGGCGAGAAGTACGTGATCTTCGGCGACGACGAGAAGCTCGAGGCGTTCAGCCACGATGAGGTGGCCGAAGAGGCCTACGCGCACATGCCCGAGGCGGCGGTGCGGCCGGGCTCGGCGGAGGACATCGCCGAGATCATGACGCTGGCCAATCGCCGGCGCATCCCCGTGACACCTCGCGGGGCCGGCAGCGGACTGTCCGGCGGGGCCGTGCCGGTCTTCGGCGGGATCGTCCTGCTGTCCGACCGCATGAACCGCATCGTCGAGATCGACCGCGAGAACATGATGATCGTCGTCGAGCCCGGCGTGGTGACAAACGAAATCAACGACCTGGTCCGCGACGACGGGCTGTTCTACGCCGGATACCCCATGAGCCTGGAAACCTGCTACATCGGCGGCAACGTCGCCGAGAACGCCGGGGGCGGCAAGGCCGTCAAGTACGGCGTGACGGGGCGGTACGTCACCGGGCTGGAGATCGTCACGCCCACGGGCCAGATCGTGCAGCTCGGCGGGAAACTCGTCAAGGACGTCACCGGGTACAACATGGTGCAACTGATGGTCGGCTCGGAGGGCACGCTGGGGATCTTCACGAAGATCACCCTCAAGCTCATGCCGCTGCCCAAGGCGTCGGTCGACCTGCTGTGCCTGTTCGAGACCGCCGCCGCCGCCATCGCCGCGGTGCCCAAGATCATGACCGGCGGCGGGATCATACCGACGGCCATCGAGTTCATGGACCAGACCTCCGTCCAGGCCGCCTGCGACTACCTCAACGAGTCCATGCCCTACCAGCAGGCCGGGGCCATGCTGCTGATTACCGTCGACGGGCCCGACCCCCAGCAGGTCGAAAGCGACTACGAGACGATCGGCGAGATGTGCCTCGAGGCCGGCGCCATCGAGGTCTACGTCGCCGACAACTTCACGACGTCCGAGCGGATCTGGAAGGTGCGGCGGAACATCGCCGAGGCGTTCAAGATCGTCAGCCCGCACCAGAGCCTCGAAGACATCGTTGTGCCGATAGCGGCGATTCCACAGATGGTGGCGGGCCTGGGCGAACTGGCCGTGAAGTACGACGTGCAGATCCCCTGCTACGGCCACGCCGGGGACGGCAACCTGCACGCGACGCCCGTGATGAATCCCGCCTGGACGCTCGAGAAGTGGCACCAGACGCTGCCTGTTATCCTGACGGACCTGTACAAGCTGACGGCCGACCTCGGCGGGCTGATCAGCGGGGAGCACGGCATCGGCTCGAAACGCAAGGGCTACATGCCGCTGTGCGTCTCGCCGGCCGCCCTGGACATGATGCGAGCCGTCAAGGCCGCCCTCGACCCCAACAACATCCTGAACCCCGGCAAAGTGTTCGAGGCGAACGAAGACGTCTCCGACACATGCTGCACATCGTGAGATGGTGGAAGATTGACCGATGGCCGAAGAACCGATTCGGGTATATGCTGATACCTCCGTCTTCGGCGGCGTGTTTGACGACGAATTCAGCAAGCCCAGCCGCACCTTCTTCGAGCAGGTCCGCCAAGGACGGTTTCAACTGGTGGTCTCCGCCCTCGTGCGAGATGAACTCGAGGGAGCCCCAGAGGAGGTCTGGGACTACGCCCGGGAGGCCCTGATCGGAGCGACTGAGGCGAGAGTCCTGGACGATGCGGTTCGACTTCGCAACGCCTATCTCTCCGCAAAGATCGTCACCATGAAGAACGCTGATGATGCGCTTCATGTTGCCATGGCGACGGTGAGTCGCTGTTCGCTCATCGTCAGTTGGAATTTTCGGCACATCGTTCACTTTGACAAGGTTCGGTTGTATAATCAGGTTAATGAGAGCAGTGGTTATCGCCCCATTGCGGTATATTCACCCAATGAGGTGATCTGGTATGAAGACGAAGACTAAGACATTCGACTGTGTCGAAATGAAGCGCCGTGGTGCAGAGAGAATAATGGCTGAAACGCGCGGTATGACCTTCGAGGAGGAAGTCGCCTATTGGCGGAAGAGATCCGAGGAGTTCCACGCGTTCTTGATGAAAGCTCGGCAGGAGGCAGCACGCAGCGCCGAAGAGTCCTCGCAGGACGATGGATCGTGAAGTGCATTGACGTCAAACGGCGGGGTGCTGAACACGTCCGGAAGAAGCTCGCAGGGATGCCCCGCGAGGAGGAACCGGCGTATTGGGCCGAAAGGACCGAGGATCTGCGGGGGCGGTACGCCATATTCAGGGAAGAGCGTGAGAGCTGACGACCGCCCCTACAGCGCGCTGACCGAGGAGCTCGTGGCCGAGCTTCGCGAGATCGTCGGCGAGAAGTTCGTCGTCTACGGCGACCAGGAAAAGCTCCAGCCGTACTCGCACGACGAAGTGCCCGACCCGCGCTACGCGCACATGCCCGAGGCGCTGGTCCGCCCCCGAACGGCGGACGAGATCGCCGCGATCATGCAACTGGCCAACCGCGAGCGCATCCCCGTCACGCCGCGCGGGGCCGGCAGCGGCCTCTCCGGGGGGGCCGTGCCACTACACGGAGGCATTGTCCTGCTGATTGACCGGATGAACGAGATCCTCGAAATCGACAGCGAGAACATGATGATCGTCGTCGAGCCCGGCGTGGTCACCGGGGAGATCAACGACGTGCTCCGCCCGCACGGGCTGTTTTATGCCGGCTACCCCATGAGCCTCGAGACCTGCTACATCGGCGGCAACGTCGCCGAGAACGCCGGGGGCGGCAAGGCGGTCAAGTACGGCGTCACCGGGCGGTACGTCACCGGGCTGGAGATGGTCACGCCCACCGGGCAGATCGTGCAACTCGGCGGAAAGCTCGTCAAGGACGTCACCGGCTACAACCTGATCCAACTGATGGTCGGCTCGGAGGGCACGCTGGGGGTCTTCACGAAGATCACCCTGAAGCTCATGCCGCTGCCCAGGGCCTCCGTCGACCTGCTGTGCCTGTTCGAGACCGCCGAGGACGCCATCGCCGCCGTGCCGAAAATACAGACCGTCGGCGGGATCATCCCCACGGCGATCGAGTTCATGGACCGCACGTCGGTCCGCGCCGCCTGCGAGTACCTCAACGAGTCCATCCCCTACGAACGCGCCGGGGCCATGCTGCTGATCACCGTCGACGGACCCGACACCGATCAGGTCGAACGCGAGTACGAGACCATAGGCCAGCAGTGCTTCGACGCCGGGGCCATCGAGGTCTACGTCGCCGACAACTTCACCACCTCCGATCGCATCTGGAACGTGCGGCGGAACATCGCCGAGGCCTTCGCCGTCGTCTCCGTCCACCAGGGCAACGAGGACCTCGTCGTGCCCGTCGCGGCCATCCCCGCGCTCGTGGCGGGCATGCAGGAACTGGCCGAGCGGTACGGCGTGCGGATCCCCGCCTACGGGCACGCCGGGGACGGCAACCTCCACACGCGGATCGTCAAGGACCCCGACTGGCCCATGGACAAATGGCAGCAGACCCTTCCCGCCGTGCTGACGGACCTGTATCGTCTGACCGCCGACCTGGGCGGACGGATCTCCGGCGAGCACGGCATAGGGCACAAGCGCAAGAAATATATGCCCCTGTTCGTCTCCGAGCCGTACCTCGACATGCTCCGCGCCGTCAAGCGAGCCCTGGACCCGAACAACGTCCTGAACCCCGGCAAGATATTTGACGTTTAACAACAGGGCGCTGGGCGTAGGGGATAGGGCGCAGGGCACGTCGCGGCGTAAGGAGTGCGGCAGTGTTCAAGGAGCACGAGACCTTCATTCTCTGCCGGCCACTGGCGGATACGACGATCCCGGTCAATACCTGCGGTGTGATTCTCATGGTGCTGGGAGGACAGCCGTGTTCCTATGAGGTTGAGTTCCCGGATGGGCAGGGCGGCAATCTGGGAAAGGAGGTTACCTACACGGTCACTGAGGACTTCCTGCGACGCCACTGACCTGAGACGGATACGGCACACGCCACCACACCGCCGTAACCCCATGAAGCGATCCTCTGCTCTACCCCGTACCCCCCACGCCGTTAACCCCTACGCCCTACTGCCTACGCCCTACGCCCTGCCGTCAAGCCCTACCCCCTGCCGTTAAAATAGGAAAGCCGGCCGTCCCCTCCGAACGGCCGGCTTTGCGCACCCCGGCACTGCTATGCGGTTAGTCCGCCAGGCCCCCCGACCCGGCGGAGGTTATCTCTTGGCCGCCTTGGCCGTCTTGCGCATCGTTCGGGTCTGGCTGGCCGCGGCACGCCTGCGCCGCTTGCGGCGACGACCGGGCTCGGGAACGTCCGGCTTGGGAATCCGAACCGGGTGTTCGGCGACAGTCTTGATCGCCTCGGCGATGTTCTTTCCGAACAGGTCAGCCTTGACCTCGTCAGCGAGACCTTGAGCGCGATTGAAAACCCCGCCGACAACCAGGACCTGCATGTCCTCGCATGTCCCGACCTCACGCACGAGCGCTATCAGGTTTCTCACGGTCGGCGCCCCGGCCGCGTGCATGCCGTAAATCCCAAGAACATCAGCTTTTACATTCCCGACAAACTGCAAGATCTCGTCGTTGGGCACCCCGGCGCCAAGCAGGTAGACGCTCCAGCCGTCCGCCTCGAACAGGTCCGCCATGATCTGTGCGCCCAGTTCGGCCTGCTGGCCTTCACCGCTGATAACCACCATACGCTGGCCGGTCTTCGGCGCCCGGGCGAGGAAGCCGTGAAGCTGATCGGCGATCATGCGATTGATCCGCGTGGCCATGTGCTCCACGATCCGCAGGATGTGGTCCTCCCGATACAGCTTCTCGATCTGCTCCATCGCCGGCCAGATCAGGTTCCGCAAAAGCTTGCGCGCCCCAACGCCCCGGTCCAAGGCACCGAAGACCAGTTCCCTTGCCTGACAGCGCTTGCCGGCGAACACGTGCTCCAGATAGTGCTTGAACAGCGTGGCGTTGACGGTATCCATTGTTCTGGTCCTTAATTAGCGCCGGTTAGCTGGGGTGCCGGCATGTGCCAGAGGCTCACACGATATGTTAATTTGAGTAATTTGCAAGGTGTAGATAAAATCGGAGCTACCGTATTGAGATCTTGAGAAAAAATGATAAGATAGATAAAATAAATATGACTGGGTAATTTCAGGTGAAGGCGACCAGACCATCCGGTGCCTTTACCGGGCGAACGTGCTCGCCGCGCGCTGCTCGAACCAGACGCAACGAGCAAGCTCGTCCGCTAAACCGGAGACGCGGCGATCTGATCCGCCTTCGGCGGACCCGCTAAACCTTGTCCGTCCGAACGGTTAATATGCATTGCAAGCCCTCGCATGGGTGCACAGACGGCGCCACCAGAACTACAGTCCATCCAAATTGCCTGTCTGACTTGACATCTTCTTCGTCGGGCCATATATTGTTTGGAGAGGCGAACTCCCCGGAACGACACGAACATGCAGACGCCAGAGCAAGCCGACCCCGAAGACGCGCTCAGCGCCAGTCTGGAAGACTATCTCGAGGCGATATTCCACATTGTCATCGAGAAGCAGGCTGCGCGGGCGAAGGACATCGCCGAGCGCGTCGGCGTGAACCGCTCGTCGGTAACCGGAGCGCTGAGGACCCTTTCGGAGAAGGAACTGATTAACTACGCCCCGTACGACGTGGTAACGTTGACTGAGCGCGGCCGGGTGGCGGCGGCGGATGTGGTGCGCCGGCACAGCGTGCTGCGTGACTTCCTCGAACGGGTGCTCGGCGTGGAGCCCGACGAGGCCGAGTCGGCCGCCTGCAGGATGGAACATGCGGTGCCGCGCAGCGTGATCGACCGTCTGGTGGCCTTTGCGGACTTCGCCGAGACCTGCCCCCGGGCCGGGACGGACTGGATCGAGGCGTTCATGGGCGAATGCGGCCCGAATGGCCCAGGCGGACGGTGTGCTCAGTGTCTGGCGCAGTGCATGGCCGAGAAAGGGCAGGAAGGCGACGATGGCCCGGCCGACCGTCGGCACAGACACGCGCACGGCCACCTGCACGCGGCCCCGGCCGCGGATATGCAGATGCTGGCGTCGGCGCGGCCGGGGCAGAAGATGCGGGTCTCGGCGATCGCCTCGGGGGCGGCGTTGAAGGCCCGACTGGCCGCTATGGGCCTGCTGCCGGGTGTCCAAATTGAGGTCATCAGCCGACCGACACGAGGGCCGTTGATCGTCAGCATTATGGGCGGCCGGCTGATGGTCGGGCGGGAGATGGCCGAGAAGATCGCGGTGGCCCCGGCGAGGTAGGCGCGGCGTTTCTCTTCTGCGCAAGTTCAGTGCGGCGAACGCATGGCACAAATCCCTACACAACCGAGAACAGGTCAACAGGCCGACGCCGGCCGCATTACCGTCGCCCTGGCCGGGAACCCCAACTCCGGCAAGTCCACGCTGTTTAACGCCATGACGGGCGACCGGCAGCACGTGGGCAACTACCCCGGCGTGACGGTCGAGAAGAAGGAGGGCCGATGCACCCATCACGGCGTCGAGATCGACGTCGTCGACCTGCCGGGCACGTACAGCCTGACGGCCTATTCGGTCGAGGAACTGGTCGCCCGCGGTTTCCTGGTCGACCGGAGGCCCGACGTCGTCGTGGACATCATCGACGCGTCGAACATCGAGCGGAACCTGTACCTCACGGTCCAGTTGATGGAACTCGGCGTGCCGCTGGTCCTGGCGTTCAACATGGCCGACGTGGCGAAGCTTCGCGGGATGGAGTTCGACCTGGATCAGCTTTCGGTATTGCTGGGCGCGCCCATCGTCTGCACGGTGGGGCACAAGGGCCGGGGCATCTCGGACCTGTTGGACGCGGTGGTGGCCTTTGCCGCGAAGGCCGACCACCTGCCGACCGCCCGGGTGCACTACGGGCAGGAGATCGAGGAGGAGATCGCCAAGGTCCAGCAGCACCTGGGCGACACGAACGCCCCGGACAAGTATCCCCCGCGCTGGCTGGCGCTGAAACTGCTCGAGAGCGACCGGGAGATCCACAAGGTCATCACGTCGAACGCCGCGCTGGCCGCGGCCGAGCGCGGCCGCAGGCACCTTCGCCGCGTGCTGGGCGATGCGCCCGAGGCGGTGATGGCCGAGCGGCGATACGGCTTTATCTCGGGCGCCTGCCAGGAGACCGTGCGCACCACCGTCGAGGGCCGTCACCTGCTGTCCGACCAGATCGACAAGGTCCTGACCAACGGGATAGTCGGGCTGCCGATCTTCCTGGCCCTGATGTACCTGGTGTTCCAGTTGACCTTCACGCTGGGCAAAGCGCCGATGGGGTGGATAGAGGAGTCCTTCCGCTGGCTGGGCCAAGCGGTTTCGGGACTCTGGCCGGCCGGATCTGACAGCCTTCTGCAGTCGCTGCTGGTCGACGGCCTTATCGGCGGCGTCGGCGGGGTCATCGTCTTCCTGCCGAACATCCTCCTGCTGTTCCTGGCCATCGCGTTCCTCGAGGACTCCGGGTACATGGCCCGGGCGGCGTTCCTGATGGACCGCCTGATGCACAAGATCGGGCTGCACGGCAAGAGCTTCATTCCGATGATGATAGGCTTCGGATGCTCCGTGCCGGCGATCCTGGCCACGCGGACGCTTGAGAGCCGCCGCGACCGCCTGACGACCATGCTGGTCATCCCCCTGATGAGCTGCGGCGCTCGGTTTCCGATCTACACGCTGATCATCCCGGCCTTCTTCCCCTCGGCATGGCATGCGCCGATGCTGTGGCTGATCTACCTGATCGGCATCGCTCTGGCCGTGATCTGCGCCAAGGTCCTCCGCAAGACACTGCTCAAAGGCGAGTCGCAACCGTTCGTCATGGAACTGCCTCCCTACCGCATGCCCACCGTCCGCGCCGTGGCCGTCCACATGTGGGGTCGCGCCTGGATGTACCTCCGCAAGGCCGGCACGATCATCCTGGGCATCTCGGTCCTCCTGTGGGCGCTTCAACAATGGCCCCAACTGCCGGAAGCCGAAGCCCGCCGGTTCGCCTCTCAGCGGGCGGCCCTTGAGGCCGGAACGGATCTGGCGCCCCAGGCCAAGGCCGAGCAGATCGCCCAGGTCGCTCATGCCGAAGGAGAGGCCGCCCTGAAGGCGTCCCTGATGGGGCGGATGGGGCGCGGGCTGGAGCCGATCCTTCGCCCCTGCGGGTTCGACTGGAAGGTCTCCACCGCCATGATCGGCGCGTTCGGGGCAAAGGAGGTCTTCGTCAGCCAGATGGGAATCGTCTATTCCCTCGGCGAAGAGCAAGACGAGCAGTCCGAGCCGCTCCGCGTCAAACTCCAGGCCAACTACACCCCGCTTCAGGGCTTCTGCATCATGCTGTTCTGCCTGATCAGCGCGCCCTGCATGGCCACCATTGCCGTGACCAGGGCCGAAAGCGGCTCCTGGCGATGGGCGATGCTGCAACTGGGCGGGCTGACGGCCATGGCCTACGTGATAACGCTCGTGGTCTACCAGGTCGGTCGGCTGATCACATAATCCACCCGGTGTCGAAAGGACGAACAGGCGATGTGGGAGTACATTGCAGTAGGTCTGCTTGTGGCCGCGGCGGCGATACTGGTTGCCCGGCGCCTGGTTCGGGGCGTGAAGGGCGAAAGCTGTTCCTCGTGCGGCAACTGCCCCGAAAGCGGCGGCTCATGCCCCGACCCCCCGGCCAGAAACGACGATGACACCCCGGGCCAGTAGCACGGTTACCATGGGACGGATTCGAACGGCGCTTCGGCAGCGCTCAGCAGGGCGGACCGCCTTCGATGGACGCCTCGAACCCGACCGACTCCGCCGCGGCGACCAGCGCGACGGGATCCACGCCGTCGCCGAGGACCTCCGCTCGCCCGGAGGCCAGGTCGACGTCGGCCCCGGTTACCCCCTCGCACGAGAGCAGGGCCTTGCGGACACTGTTGACGCAGTGCGTGCACGACATGCCCTTGACCGCGATCGTATGCGCCCGTGAGTCCTGCGATTCGGCCGCCTGCTCCGCGTGCGCGTGGGCGGCAGACGCGCGGTGGAACGCGCCGACAATCAGCACGCCCAGCAGCGCCGCGGCCGCGACGGCCTTGACCCATCCGGGCAGCCAGCCGTGGTGCATGGCCTGGCCGACCTCCGCTGCGGTGACGATCCGGTCGAGGATGAGCCCCCCGGCGAAGGCGGCGAGCATCATCGTCGCCAGGTAGATCAGGCAGGTCCGGCGGCCGAGGACGCGCCAGACGGTCGCGACGGCGGCGGCGTTGGTGGCCGGACCGGTCATCAACAGGGCGAAGACCGCTCCGGGCGAGACGCCGGCCTGGATCAGCCCGACGGCGATCGGGATCGACGCCGTGGCGCAGATGTAGATCGGAACCCCGGCCAGCATCAGCACGAGGATCTGCACCGGCCCGGGCGGGACGAGGTCGGCGAAGTAGTCTTGGGGCACGGCGGCCGAGATCAACGCCGCGGCGGCCAGGCCGATCAGCAGCGTCGGGCCGATGTCCTGCGGCAGCGTGCCGAAGCCGTATCTCAGCGCCCGGCGGAGCTTGCCGTGGGCCCGGCCGGTGTCGCTGCAGCACGCCGCGGTGCACTGCGGCGTGACCTGGCCCCGGCCGGTGGCGTTGGCGGGGTCCGCGGCCGAAACAACCGCCCCCCCGAGCACCCCGCTGACCAGGGCCGCAACGGGCCGGTAGACGGCGTAGACCGGGCCGAGCAGGCTCAGCGTCACCAGGATGCTGTCGGCGCCGGTCTGCGGGGTCGAGATGAGAAACGCCGTGGTCGCCCCCCGGCCGGCCCCGTGCCGACGGATGGACGCGGCCACCGGGATCACCCCGCACGAGCACAGCGGCAGGGGCACGCCGAAGGCCGACGCCTTGATCACCGGCCAGAGGCCGCGCCCCCCGAGGTGGCGCTCCACGAACTCGGGCGAGATCACGACGGACAGCACGCCGGCCACGAAGAACCCGAACAGCAGGTACGGGGCCATCTCGCCCAGCACCCCCCAGAAGTCCGACGGAATGCTCACAAGCCAGTCAGGCACGGGTGGAGGAGTCCTTTCGATCCTCACGGCGAACGGCGCGTATCTGTTTGACTATATCAGTATAGCCGGGCGGGCGTTGTAATGGGCCTTTGCCCGGGCGTCTCGGGGGGGGTAGAATAGGCCCAAGACGCAGACGGCCCGTCACGGGCCGGCGTCGCTATGGCACACATGCACCGGGAGCTACACCGATGAACGGACAACTCAGGTACGTGACAGCAGCGGCCGTGACAATCGCCCTGCTCTTTGCCGCGGCGGCGCCCGCCCCGGGCGCCAAGCCCGCGGCGTCGGGCGCCCCGGCCCAGGCCGGAAAAATCCGCGTGCTGGTCGTCACCGGCGGGCACAAGTACGACAAGAAGGTCTTTCCCAGGATCTTCACCGGCCATGACGACATGCAGGTGACGTTCCACGAACACAAGAAGGGCCGCCCGCACCTGTTCGACGACGTCAGCGCGTGGGCCCATGACGTGATGGTGCTGTACAACTTCAAGCAGCGGCTCTCGACCGCCCAGCGGGCGAACTTCATCAAGCTGCTGGAGCGCGGCGTGGGACTGGTGGTGATGCATCACGCGATCGCGGCCTACTCGGAGTGGCGGGAGTATCCGAAGATCATCGGGGCGACCTACGTGCTGAGAAAGGGCGTGGTGCGCGACGGCGTGAAGTATGAGCGACCCGTCTGGAAACACGGCGTGAAGATGAAACTCCACATCGAGGACCCCACCCACCCGATCACGGCCGGGCTGGCCGACTACGAGATCGTCGACGAGACCTACAAGAAGTGGACCTACCACAAGGGCAATCACCTGCTGATCTCGACGGACTGCCCGCTGAACAACAGGCAGATCGCCTGGACGCGGACGTACGCCAAGGCGCGCGTGTTCTTCCACCAGATCGGGCACGGCCCCGGCATCTTCAAGGACAAGACCTACCGCACGCTCATCGCCCGCGGCATCCGCTGGACGGCCCGGCGCCTCGGCGACAAGACCGACCCGGCCGCGCAAGCCGCCGGCGCCGGTGACAAGTCATCGGTTGTTGGTAGTCGGTAATCCGTAACCGGTAATCGTGCACTGACGTTTCGTCGGGGATGTTTAGCGGGCGATCGTCAGATCGCCGCTCTTCGTCCGAACAACACACGGCGATCTGACGATCGCCCGCTAAACCGTTCTCACAGAGAAAGAGAGACACCCATGAAAGCGAAATTGGCCCTCCTGATGACCGTTATGCTGCTCGCCCCGGCCGCCGGGATCATTGCAGCGGAAAGCGAAGCCGGCAGCGCGCCCGTCGAGCACGTGATCTACAAGAGCGGCGACGGGCGCTACCACACGTATCGCATCCCCGCCCTGGTGGTCACCACCAAGGGCACGCTGCTGGCCTTCTGCGAGGGACGCAAGACCAGCCGGTCGGACCACGGCGACCTGGACCTCATGCTCCGCCGATCCAAGGACAACGGGAAGACCTGGACCAAACAGACAATCGTCCACGAGGAAGGCGGCAGCGCGAAGATCACCATCGGCAACCCCTGCCCGGTCGTCGACCGCGAGACGGGGACCGTCTGGCTGGCGTTCTGCCGGAACAACGACCGCGTCTTCATGACCCGCAGCACGGACGACGGGGCCACCTGGGCCAGGCCCGCCGAGATCACCAAGGCCGTCAAGGGCGACGACTGGGACTGGTACGCCACCGGCCCCGGGCACGGCATCCAAGTGACGCGCGGCAGGCACAAGGGCCGGCTGGTCTTCCCGTGCGACCACGGCGTGAACCGCCGCAAAGGAGGCTGGAAGTCCAAGGGACGATCCCACGTGTTCTACAGCGACGACCACGGCAAGACGTTCAAACTCGGCAAGCCCACCGACTGGGGCATGAACGAATGCGAGACGGTGGAACTGGCCGACGGGCGACTGCTGCTGAGCATGCGGAACTACCACGGCAAGAACCAGCGGGCTTTTGCCCTCAGCAAAGACGGCGGGCAGAGCTGGTCGGCCCCGACCCACCACAAGCAGGTCTACTGCCCCACATGCCAGTCGTCGATCCACCGATACTCGTGGAAGCCGAACATCATCCTCTACTCCGGCCCAGGCGGCCGCGGGCGAAACAACCTGACCATCCGCGCCAGCACCGACGAGGGCAAGACCTGGCCGGCAAGCAAGGTCCTGCACAAGGGCGGCAGCGCCTACAGCGACCTGGCCGTCCTGCCCGACGGCTCGGTTTGCTGCCTCTACGAAGCCGACGGCTACAAAACCATCACCTTCGCCAAGTTCCCCCTGACCTGGCTGACCGGCCAGCCCGCCCCACCCAAGAGCAAATGAGCTGGGCGCACGGCGGGTGGCTGAGCACCATCACCTGCATTCTGCCTCGAACTCATCCAGACCCCAAGAGATCCAGTCTTGGCTTTCCTTTTCTTTTTTCCTACGCCGGGGTAGATGATCGCCGCAGCGGTGTTTGGCGGGGGCCGACGGCCCCGGCGAGGCGGTCCGAGAAAGCGTCAACGTGGTTGCGGCGTGCGCCGAAGGTCCAGTCGCTTGCCGATCATGTTGACGACGTGCCGGTTCATGCTTCACCCACGTCCGTTTCCCGGGAGCGATCCGCTTGCAGTTTCCTTATCTCTTGGACGGCTTCGATGAAGTGCTTCTCCACCGGGGATGGCTCGTCCAAATGCTTCCGGCGGTAGGCCTCGTATTGGGCTTGGGCCTTGGCCAGTGCGTCACTGTGGCTGACCGTTCCCGGGTGCGACAGGATCTCGCGGCCGGTCATCTTCAGAAAGTCATCCAGCCGTTCGATCCAGTCCCGCATGTGCATCGGCTTGCGATTCAAGGCCTGCAACTCGGCCAACTCGAGGTAAGCCGTCACCATGCGGTTGAGCACGTCAATCTCGTCGGCGTTCAGGTAGTTCTTGGCGATGCTGACGTCCGCTTTGCGCGGGCGATCGCCCGACCAGCTTGTCAGCCCCATGTTGGGCTTGTCGGCGTCGGCCCGCTCGCTGACGATCTCGGCGGCCGTATGACCGTGCGACGCCCAGTGCATTTTGTTCTGCACGACCTTGAAGAACTCCTGCGAGAGCTTGGCCTTGGGGTCGTAGTCGATGCTGGTGGCGTAGATATGGAGCACCTTTCGCCAGAAGACCTTCTCCGACGAGCGGATATCGCGAATGCGCTCCAGCAGTTCGTCGAAGTAGCTCCCGCCGCCGGCGTCCTTCAGGCGCTTGTCGTCCAGGGCGAAGCCCTTGACGAGATACTCCCTCAGCCGCTGCGTCGCCCAGATGCGGAATTGCATGCCCCGCAGGCTGTTGACGCGGTATCCGACCGAGATGATCGCATCGAGGTTGTAGTGTTTCAGGTTCCGGCGAACCTGTCGGTCGCCCTCCGTTTGAACTTGTAAGTATTCCTTACACGTTGCCGCCTTATCCAACTCACCTTCTTGGTAAATCCTTTTCAAGTGGATTGTTATATTCTGAGGCGTCGTCCGAAACAGCTCCGCCATCTGGTTCTGCGTCAGCCAGAGCGTCTCGCCGATCAGCCGGACCTCGATCCGGGAGCGGCCATCTTCGCCCTGGTAGAGCAGGATCTCGCCACCGTTGTCTTTTCGGATCAGGTCGCTCACTGCACAGCCTTGATCTCACCCAACTCAGAGAGCGTTAGAGCGGCTGGGGCTTTCTGGCGGCGTCTTGCTACTCTGCGAAGTACCTTCACTACGAAGCACGAGTCGGCGTCCCGGATAACCCCGCCCGGCTACGCCGCCGGGCGACTTGTCGTGCATTGTACTGCCCCCCCCGCTTGCGCCTACCACGGTTTTCTTCTCGTTTCCCTACGCCGGCGCCGACGATTGCCGCAGCGGCGTTTGGCGTCAACGTGGTTGCGGCGTGCGCCTCACCCCGCGCGGCGCGGGCCACACATCCTCCGGCCAGCCATGCCACCGGCCTCAACAGCCCCAAGGCCCCCTATTGTCGGGGAGAATAAGGTGGCCATGGACCGGCACGGAGCGTGTACTCTGTGGGTTGAATTGACATCACAGGCCCGAATGGGCCCGAACGGTTACGCGCGGCGGTCCGGTCGCCGCTTCGAATCGACCTTGAGCGAAGGAGCCATCCATGCCTGTTCGAACGAATCGTCGAGCGTTTTTGAAGACGGCCGCTTTGGCCGGAGCGGGGGGCGTGATGGCCCAGACAGTATCGGCGGCGAGGAAAGCCCGCAAGAAGCCGGGCAAGAAGCCGCCGGCCAAGCCCGTCAGCCCCAACGAGAAGCTCAACATCGCCATCATCGGTGTATGGGGGCGCGGGCGTGCGAACCTGGGCGGAGTCAGGGGCGAGAACATCGCGGCCCTGTGCGACGTGGACGCGCGCAACCTCGCCCGACAGGCCAAGGCCTTCCCCCAGGCAAAGCAGTACAAGGACTGGCGCAAGGCGATCGATCAGAAGGACCTGGACGCGGTGGTGATCAGCACGGCGGACCATCACCACGCCCTGTGCGCCGTCGCGGCGATGAACCGGGGCCTGAGCGTGTACTGCGAGAAGCCGCTCGGCCACACGGTCCAGGAGGCTCGCCTGGTGCGAGAGACGTACGTGGCCCGCAGAGACAAGATCGCCACGCAGATGGGCACGCAGATCCACGCCACCGAGAACTACCGTCGCGTGGTGGAACTGGTCCAGGCCGGGGCGATCGGACCGGTCCGCGAGGCGCACGTGTGGTGTTCCCGCCGCGGGCCCGGCGGGGGATTGCCGCAAGGCGAACAGCCCGTGCCGGCCCATCTCGACTGGGACATCTGGCTGGGCCCGGCGCCCCATCGGCCCTACAACGGCAGGTACCTACCCGGCAATCTCACGTGGAATCGCTACTGGGACTTCGGCAACGGCACGTTGGGCGACATGGGCTCTCACCTGATCGACCTGCCCTTCTGGGCGTTGGGCCTGCGCCAGCCGCTGACGGTCGAGGCCACCGGCGACCCGGCGCCCCCCAGCCCGCACACGTGCTCGAAGTGGCTGATCTGCACGTGGGAGCACCCGGCCCGGGGCGACGCCCCGCCGGTCAAGCTCACCTGGTACGACGGCGTCAAGATGCCCAAGAGCCCGCCCGGATTCGACCTGGCGAAGAACAAGTATCGCAACATCGGCGTGATGTTCGTGGGCGACGGCGGGACGCTGGTGGCCGACTACCGCAAGCACACCCTCCTGCCGGCCGAGAAGTTCAAGACCTACCAACGCCCCGAGAAGAAGATCCCCAAGTCACGGGGCCACTACAACGAGTGGCTCCACGGGTGCAAGACGGGCGCGCCCACGCTGTGCAACTTCGACTACTCCGGCATGCTGATCGAGCACAACCTGCTGGGCAACGTCGCGTTCCGCGTGGGCAAGAAGCTCCAGTGGGACCCGAAGACTCTCAAGGCCGTCGGCTGCCCGGAGGCAGACAAGTTCATCCGGAAGACATACCGCCAAGGCTGGGACATCACGAAACTCTGAGGATGGGCAACGTTAGGGCCGGGTCTGCCGGCTCGCGGCGGGACGGGCGTGCTCCTTGAAGAAACGGACGATCAGGGCGGGGGCTTGGGCGGGGTACTTGTGGGTGCCGCCGTGGATGAACGCGACGAAGGGAGCGCCCTTTGGGGAGGGATAGAGCGTGCAGCCCTTGGCCCACGCCGAGCCCGTGTTCGTACACCCGTTGATCGCCCGGACGCGCTGCATCGTGCGCTCCTGCCAACTGAAGCGGACCAAGGCGTCGTTCTGCCCGGCGACGTGCATCACCGGAATCGGCTTGGGCTTGGTGGTTCGCAGGCTCCGCGACCCGGCCGCCGACGGGGCGATGGCGGCAAGCACCTCGCCGCGATGGGCCCAGAGCAGGTAGGTGAAGCCCCCGCCGTTGGAGTGGCCCGTGGCGTAGGTCCGACGCGTGTCGACCTTGTGTTTGGCCTTTAGCCCTGCCAGGACGGCGTCGAAGAACTTCAGGTCGCGGCTGTTGTACTGCTGGGGCGAGTGCTCCCAGCCGGTGCGCTTGCCTTGGGGGTCGGTCAGCCGGCCCACAGTCGGCACGCCCTGCATGTAGACGGCGATCGCCTCGGGCCAGAGCTGGTGGAGCCTGAAACGGCGTGCGGCGTTGGCGGCGCTGCCGCCGTGACCGTGGAAGCCGAACACCACCGGCGCCGCGTCGGTCTTCTTCGCGGGCAGATAGACCAGTGCTTCGCGCTGGAGGTCCCCGACCTTCCAGGTCATCCGTTTGGGTTGGCGCTGGTTGCTGTCGGCGACGGTGCCGGGCCTGCCTGGCCGGCGGCGACCCCCGGGCGCGCGCCACGTCACGTTCGACCGCAGCGCGTACACGTGCACGTGCGGGCGGAGGTCGCGCGTGCGGCCCGGCTTGAGCGTGAAGAAGACCTGCTCGGGATAGGACTCGGCCACCGCGAACGTCAGCCGGTCCTGACCCGAGCCCAGCCACGCGAACACGAGCACGATCTGCTGCTTGAAATCGACGCGTTTTTTGAGTGCGGCTGCGGCGGCATCGTCGAAGTGCTCGGCGGCGTCGGCGGCCGAGCGGATGACGAGCGGCTTGCCCCGCCCGGCGGCCTTGAAGACGCTGCGCCTGGGCGTCACGCCCTTGACGGCCTGGATCGGCCCCACGGCGGCATGCGACCGCCGGGTCGGTGCAGCCACCGGCAGCACGAAGGCCAGAACGGCGAGTACCTCAAACGCTCTACGCGACATAGCACACCTCTCGATGCTTACAGGGACAGCGCACGGCCGGTCGCCGTACCGCGGCCACGATAGCGGAAATCAGGGCCTTGATTCTACACCAACTCCGGCCTGCGGGGGCAGGACCGTCTCGTGCGGCAGAGTCGCGGCGAAGACGAAAGCGCCCTGGCTCTACGCCGGCTTCCGGTCGGCGGGGCGGATGGCGTAGGCCTGGAAGCCGCCGCCGCGGAGGATGGGCTCCTTGCCTGCGGGACGTTGTTCGGCGCTGTCGGGCGGCGGGGTGTACGGCCTGGGCTCGACGAACAGGCCCTCGACGACGACGCGCCGGGCCTTGTGCTTCTCAAGCGCGTCGGCGGGCACGGCCTGCGACGGGCGGAGGATCACGCCCTCCTTTGCCGATCGTCTGCCGGCCGGCAGCGCCGCGCGGCCGACGTCCAGCACGTAGTATTCCCCGCCGCCGGCGTGCCACGACTCAAGGGTCTTGGTCCAGGGCTTGCGAATGACGGTGCCGTGCAGCGTCGCGATTCGCCCGACAAGCGCGAGGGTCTTGGCGTAGTAGCCGTCCATGGCCGCGCGGATCTCCTTTTTCCCGATCCGCTCGCACCACTTGCGGTACATGCGGAGCCTCTTGGCGAGTGCCTGGGTCTGCTGCCTGGTGCCCGTTCTCAGACCGACGTAGCCGAAGGAGCCCATGGTGACCGCAAACTGCCGCGGCCGGGGGCCCTTCTTCAGGAAGATCAGGGCGAACTCCCGTTCCTTCGGGTCCGGATGGCCCGGGCCGCCGACGGCGCGCCGCTGTATCGGGCCCGGCACGGGCGGGGGCGGCTGGAAGAAGAGAACCTGGAGACGCGAACCGTCCTCCTTGCCCGCTTTGCCCTGCGGCTTGGGGAGCTTGCCCTTGAGGACCTCGACCGGCTCGATCCCGATGCACCTGTTGGCCCCGCGTACGGCGTTGGCCGGCGCGGCCGTCGTCGTCCTGGCGATGACGATCAGGTCGGCCTTGCCCTTCCACTCCTCGATCGACCACGGCGCCGGGATCGCTTGTGCCGAACCGCACGCCACACAGACCAGTGCCGCGATGACCGATACCCGATGTGTCCACATGTGCATTTCCTTTCTCTCTCACGCCGCGGCAGTGCGAGGCACCGCATGTGTATTATACCGCCTCGCCGGGTGCCGCGGTCAGAACGCTGCGGTGGTGTTCGTCCGGCCGATCGGGCATAATGCCGTCCGGCTCTGGAATGGGTGATGCATCCCGGAAAGGAATGAGTCGGATGATTGGATCGAAGGTGAACCGGCGCGGGTTCCTGACGACCGTTGGCGCGGAGATGATCGGGGCCGGACTGACGCGGCGCAGTTTCCTGCGGGCCGTCGGCATGGGGGCGGCGGCGGGCCTGGCCGTCAGCGAGCTGGCGCGCGGGCAGACGACCGGCGACCCGAAGACCCCGCCCAAACGGCCCAACATCCTCTTCATCCTCGCCGACGACCTGGGCTACGGGGACGTGGCCTGCTACAACCCCCAGTCGAAGGTCCCCACGCCGAACCTCGACCGGCTGGCGACCCAGGGGATGCGCTTCACCGACGCGCACAGCGCCTCGACCGTCTGCACGCCCACGCGATACAGCGTGCTGACCGGGCGCATGCAGTTCCGCACGGGAATGCGCGGCGTGTTCTGCGGCGTCGGCGGGCCGTGCCTGATCGAAAAGACCCGCCTCACGCTGCCCCAGATGCTCAAGAACAAGGGCTACGCCACCGCGGGGTTCGGCAAGTGGCACGTGGGGCTGACGTTTCTCGACAAGGACGGCAAGCGCGTGACGGCCGGGGGCGTCAAGGGCGTCCAGCAGGTCGATTTCTCCCGAGCGATCCCGGACGCGCCGATCCATCGCGGGTTCGACAGGTTTTTCGGCACCGCCTGCTGCCCGACGACGGACTGGCTCTACGCCTACATTGACGGCGACCGGATTCCCGTCCCCCCGACCCATATTGTTGACCGCGGCCCGCTGCCCAAGCACCCGTACTCCAGGGACAACCGCCCCGGAATGATCGCCCCGGGCTACGACCTCGAAGAGGTCGACCTCGTCTTTCTCAAGAAGAGCCGGGAATTCCTCGAACAGCACGTCAAGAAGACGCCCGACAAGCCGTTCTTCCTCTATCATTCCATGCAGGCCGTACACCTGCCGTCATTCCCCGCAGACCAGTTCAAGGGCAAGACCAAGGCCGGCCCGCACGGGGACTTCATCTTCGAGATGGACTGGGTCGTCGGGCAGTTGCTGGCGACGCTGGATCGGCTGGGCCTGGCCGACGACACGGTGGTGATGTTCGCCAGCGACAACGGGCCGGAAGTGCCCACGGTGCTGTCCATGCGGGCCGACCACAAGCACGACGGGGCCCGCCCCTGGCGGGGCGTGAAGCGCGACCAGTGGGAGGGCGGGCACCGCACGCCGTTCATCGTCCGCTGGCCCGGAAAGGTCAAGGCCGGAACCACCAGCGACCAGATGACGAGCCTGACCGACGTGATGGCCACGTGCGCGGCGATCGCCGGGGCGAAGCTGCCGAACGACGCCGCCGAGGACAGCTACAACATCCTCCCGGTGCTTCTGGGCACGCAGGGCGACAAGCCGGTGCGGCAGTACATGCTCCAGCAGACGATCTCGCTGGCAATGGCCATCCGGCGGGGCAACTGGAAGTACCTCGACCACAAGGGCTCCGGCGGGAACAACTACACCCGCGGCGGGCGCTGGGGCATGAAGCCCTACGCCATCAAGGACACCGCCCCCAACGCCCCGGGCCAGCTCTACGACATCGAGACCGACCCCGGAGAGACCACGAACCTCTACTTCGAGCACCCCAAGATCGTCAAGCAGCTCAAGGCCCAGTTGGACAAGTACAAATCCACCGGCCGCAGCGCGCCGAAACGGCGATAGCGCGGCAGCCGGCGGCCGGCAACCGGTCAACCGCCCCTGCCCCAAGCCCGGGCTACGTCGGGGGCGATGGGGGCCTGGGCGCGTCGTCGGCGTCCATGGGCCGGGCCAGGAGGCGGCAGGCCTCGGCGCGGAGGTGATCGAGCACGAAAGGCTTGGCCACGATGCACACGTCGGCCAGGCTCACCCCGCCGACCGAAGCGCCAAGCGGCCGGGTGCCTGTGACCAGGATGGTCCTGGCCAGGAGCCCCGGCCGCGCGGCCTTCATGAACCGCAGGACGTCCGCTCCGTCGGTGCCCGGCATTCTCAGGTCCAGCAGGACCAGGTCGAAGCGCCCCGAGCGGATCAGCATGATGGCCTCCCGCCCGGTGTTCACGGCGGCCACCGTCGCCCCGCAGAGCGTGAACACCTCGCGCAGCAGCGCGGTGATCGCCACCGAATCATCCACAACCAGGATGTGTCGGCCCCTCAGGGCCCCGAAATCACCATCTACGGACACGGTAACGGCCTCGGCGGGCCCGGCGCGTCATGCAAGCAGGCGGACCTCCGCCAGCCTGCGGAGTTTCTCGATCAGCATCTTGTGGCGCAGGCAGACGGCCGACTCGCTGATGTCCAGCACGGCGCCGATCTGCTTGAACGTCATGTGGTCGGCGTAGTACATCAGCAGCAGCCGACGGTCGGTGGCCTTGAGCTTGTCCAGCAGGCTCCTGCACGTGTCGCGCGCTTCGATCCTTTCCCGGGCCAGGTCGCCGTTCGGGTCGCATACGTCACCGGTGATCGGCCCGGTCGACGGAATAGCCCTGAGACGGCGGCGATGGACCACACCGTCCTTTCGCATCTCGTCGATCGCCAGGAACATGCCCTTGCGCATCGCGAAGCACTCAAACGGCACGCCCCTGTCGGCCCGGAAGGCCCGCGCCGCCAGCGACAGCCCAAGAAACGCATAGCCCCGAAGGTCGTCCAGACAAACCCAACCGTACGAGCGACGCAGCCTGCCGGCGATCATCCTTGCCAAGCCGACGTGATCGGCGGCCAGACGCGACGGCGAGCCCTTTTTGTCCTCCTTGGCTGCCATAATCGTCTTCCTTTCCAGGACACACTTGACCTTGGGATATGACCCGTTGCTCGCGGAACTGAAGAGCGCTTCTGGACCTTTTGTATTCACTTGTCGTCTCCCGGCTGGGCCCAGCCCGTCCGCGAGGCTTCTTGTTATTATAGGAGTCCCGATAAATCGGAGAATTAACTTTTTGCAGATTCTTTGGCGTCGCCCGGCCTGCATGAGATCGCAGCCCTCGGCGTCCTGTCGAACTACCAGGCACGCCCGGATCATCACTTGGCCCGCTGCAGCGCAGCCGCCGCCATTATCTCTCCCGCCGGGACGGTCGGATGGCGGACATTTGGTGTTGCATTAATCGGTACGAGCGACGGCGGCCTCCGGGGTCGCGGCTTGCGACGGACTTGATACCCTTCAGTGAAGGGCTTGAGCGGGAGAACCGCCATGGGCGTGAAACGGCTTGTGTGCTCGGTGTGTCTGTTCGCAGCGCTTGGTGCGTTGGTGTCTGTCGGGGCTGCCGCCGCGGCGGACAAGGGCGCCTCGGCCGGCTGGCCCGCGTGGCGCGGGCCGAACCGCGACGGCAAGAGCCCCGATACCGGCCTGCTGAAGTCCTGGCCGGCCGACGGGCCGAAGCGGCTGTGGCACGTGCGGGACATCGGCAGCGGGTACTCGAGCGTCTCGACGGCCGGCGGCATCGTCTACGTCACCGGGCACAAGCGAGGCCGCCTGATCCTGACGGCCATCGCCGACGACGGGAAGGTCAAATGGAGCAAGGACATCGGCAGGGGCTTTACAGGCAGTCACGCCGGGGCCCGCAGCACGCCCACCTGCGACGGGTCCAACCTCTACATCGAGTCCGGCATCGGCGTCGTGGGCTGCTACGACCGCAGCACCGGGCGCGAGAAGTGGACGCGGAAGCTCAGCGAGTTCGGCGGACGCGTGCCGACCTGGGGCTTCAGCGAGTCGGTGCTGATCGTCGGCGACCTGGCCGTGGTGACGCCCGGCGGGACCAACTTCATGGCGGCCTTGGACAAGAAGACCGGGCGGACCGTCTGGCGGTCCGGGCGGTACGGCGGCGTGCAGTACTCCTCGCCGATCTACGTCGAGCACGCCGGCGTGCCGATGGTCATCAACGGCGGGCACCAGGGCCTGGCCGGCGTCCACGCCAAGACCGGCAAGGCGATCTGGAGCCAGGACTTCGCCGGCGGAAACACCGCCAACTGCCCCACCCCCGCCTACGCCGACGGCTACGTGTTCTGGTCCGTGGGCTACGGCAAGGGCGGAATCTGTGTGAAGCTGACCGGCTCCGGCTCGCGCATCAAGGCCCAAACCGCCTGGACGACCAGGGATATGGTCTGCCATCACGGCGGGTACGTGATACTTGACGGGCACATCTACGGCAACCACAGCAGCGGCTGGACCTGCCTGGACCTGCCCACCGGACGCAAGAAATGGTACGACAGGGGCGTCGGGAAGGGCTCGCTGTGCTACGCCGACGGCATGCTGTACCTGTTCTCCGAGCGCCGCGGCAAGGCAGGCCTGGCGGCCGTCTCCACCAAGGGGCTGGACCTCGCGGGCACGTTCAGCGTCAGCGGAAGCGGGCCGAGCTGGGCACACCCCGTGGTCGTCGGCGGCAGGCTGTACCTGCGGTACGACGACAACCTGTACTGCTACGACGTGGCCGACCCGGCCGCGAGGAAGGTCACCGTGGCGCCCAAGCCCGATCCGCCTCCGACCCCGCCGCCCGCGCGCACGGATCCGCCGACGCCGCCCAAGACCACCCCCCCCACCGCCGAGAGGACCTGCCGCATGTGGTGGAACATGGCCCGGAACTACACCGCGATCGGCAAGCCGGACAAGGCCAAGGCGTACCTGAAGATGATCGTCGCCAAGCATCCCGGCACCGACTGGGCCGCCAGAGCCGCCAAACGCCTGGCCGAACTGAAGTAGACCCCCCGCCCTTATTCTCAAGACGTTGGGGGCATGGGGAACGCTCCCCAGTTTCGCGAACGACGCATGGGGACGTCTGAAACAGCGATGCCCAAGGCATCTGCAAGCCGCCGGGCGAGGTCAGGCAGGGCGCCATCGGGCTTCTTCTCCAGGATGTTCGTGACATCGTAGGCACACAGGCCGCAGCCGATCCTGGCAGCGAGCTGTTCGGGGGTCAGGCCTCGCGACTGTCGCTGCTCGCGAAGCCACTGCCCGAAGTTGATGGGGGCAGGAGGCTCCGGAGAGCGCGGCGCATCCCATATCGCGCCGTCCAGCATCGCCTCGGCCAGGTCCGCCCGGGAGAAATCGGTGTCCCAGAGAACAGCCTCCCGCATATCCGCCCGGCAGAATCGGGCGCCGTCAACGGTACACTCCGTAAGCTTGGCGTGACGCATTCGGGCGTCCGAGAAGTCGGCGCTCGTCAGATCGGTCGTCGTCCATTCATATCCCAGGCCGATACAGAAGACCCCGAAATCGGCGTGGCGAAGGTCTGCTCCGACAAAGCGTGCCCCGCGGGCCTTTACGCTCTGCAGGCAGGCCTCGTAGAGGATCGCACCGCTGCAATCGGCGTCTGTCAGGTTGGCCTCGGCCAAACAGCCGCCCAGGAGTCTTGCCCCCTGGAAGTTGACACCGGCCAGATCACCGCGGTACAGATCGACCTCTCGCAGACTGGGTATCGCCTCGCCGGCCGCGCGTCTGCGGTTCCATTCCTGAACGCCGTCCGGGCCCCGTTCCAGCAGTTGCTGGGCTTCGTCACGGTCCATGGATCTGCACGGGCTACTGATCGGGTCGTCTGACCACTGGTCCGGCGGAATCTCGTTGAGCCGGTACCTTGGCGGGTCGGGGACCGCCCCTCGACCTGCGTCTATTATACGCTCATCCTATACGCTCAACGGCGGTGTGAGCCTGTGACGCCGCACACGACACGTTCGTGGATTCAAGACCCAGGGGACCGTGAGGCTGTTGAAGAAGTCGCCGCGTACGGACCGTTCAAGCCCAAAGGAATGCAACGCATTTCTTCAAAGAGCTTTACAGAAGCTCCACCGTTCACTTCTGTTCCCCATATCGGGCGTGCCGGGAGCCCGGACCGCCCTGGAGCGGGCGACTGAATCGAACGGCGTCCATCAGTACGGAGTTTTCTTTTGAGATCGGCCTTGACAGGGCCGGACTCATCCGGTATAGTACATGGAATAGACGCGGGAGTGGTCCCGCGCATCGGCGAGTCCGTGAAACGAGGCGAATGGAGGCCTCGGGTGGTCTGAAGACCACCGGCACAAAGGAGCACGCGGGCACCTGACGAATAGGGTTCGTCTTTCGCACCTCCTGTTCGAGGCATGAAAAGAGAGTGGTGTTGATGAGGTTCATGATGAGAGTTCGAAGAGTTCGTTTGTGTTTGGCCGCGGCCGCACTGGCCGTGATGGCAATATCCGGAACACAGGCCCTTGGAGCGTTTGTGTTCGAGGTCGGCGAGGTCGACCTGGCAGCGACGGTTGACGGTCAAAGCACCTTCCAGTCGGTCAGCTTCCAGCAAGCGTTTCCGACCGCGCCGGTGGTCGTGTTCCTTGCCACCGATGAGGGGAGTGATCCCACGGCGATTCGCATCAAAGACGTCACCACGAGCGGCTTTGACATGGCCCAAGTCGAGCCGCCCAACAAGGACGGGCAGCACTCGAAGATGGACAACGTCCATTACATCGCGATGGAACAGGGGCGGATTGACATCGGCGATATGTCCTTCGAGGCCGCGATCCATACGACGTCGAAGACCGTCTGGAAGAACGGCGGCGGTTTCGATACGGTCAGCTTCAGCGATGCGTTCGACTCGGCCCCGATCGTCCTGGCAGACATCCAGACGCTGAGAAACGAGACCAACTCGCCCCCGGGCGATCCGTCGGTGCCGTGGCTGACCACCTCGGTCCACGAGGGCAGCATCACGGCGAACGACTTCAAGGTGGCGATGGAGCAGGCCGAGGCACGCGGCGCCGGGACGCCTACCACCACTGAGGACATCGGCTACATCGCCATCACGAGGGACTCGGGCAGCATGTACGATCTGACCGGCAACGACCCGGCCATGGCCGACGTGCTGTATGACTTCCTCCTGTCGACCGACACGATCGACGGCTGGGATGACGGCAAAGGTGCGCTCATCACCTACGATATCACCTTTGACGCCGCCCCCTTCGTCGTGGCGAGCCTCGCGCGGCGCGACGGCGAGGACGGGGGCTGGCTGCGACGCGGAGCCATCTCCACCGCCAATATCCGCCTGATGGTCGACGAAGACCAATACGGCGACGACGAGCGCAAGCACACGGCCGAGGCGGCCAGCATCGCCGCCTTCGGCCTCAGGCCCGGTTCCTCGGGCAGCTTCACGGGCTTCCACACCACACTCATCGTGCCCGAGCCGGCCACGATGTGCGCGCTGGGCCTGGCCGTCGCGGGCCTGGGCGGATACCTGCGGAAGCGCAGAAGGGCCTAGACCTCTGCAGCACAACCCCACGCACCCAACGCCCCGGCCCGTCCACGGCCGGGGCGTTTTCGTTTTGACATGGGCACGGAGCGGAAATCGAAGAATTTCGGTATCTGATACCGAAATTTGCATGTTCCACTCTGGAGACGCCTCATGGGGACATACGATTACTGATTCTTGTAACATCTTTATGTGGATATATTTATAGGACTTATGTTTCGGAGAGCGGCCGCGAATGCGTCGGAAAGTGTAACATTGTGTAACATGTAACACTCGTGTGATCCGGTAACCTCGAAGCAGGAGGGTATCGCCTTGGGACTGCCGCTGGGATAGCCACCGCAGTCCTGAGGCAGGCAAACTCGCGTTGACTGGAAACCGATAGAGGATAGAATCATGGGTAAGACCCGAGATCGGCCCGGTGCGGCGGGGCCCGGGCGGGCGTGAACGTGGCTGGAGAATCCCGGCCGCGAAACCAGGAGCCATCCGTGCAGAAGACGGCATGTACTGTTGTTCTGGCGTTGTCGACGGGGATGGCCTGTGCGGCCGAAAACTGGCCCCAGTTCCGCGGACCGACCTGCAACGGGCAGACCGACGCGACGGACCTGCCCATTACATGGGGTGAAGACAAGAACGTGACGTGGAAGACGGCCATCCACGACCGCGGGTGGTCCTCCCCGGTGATCTGGGGCGACCAGGTCTGGATGACCACGGCCACCAAGGACGGCAAGGAGCTTTTCGCCGTCTGCGTGGACCGGAAGACCGGCAAGATCGTACACGACGTGAAGGTCTTCGACGTCCGCAAGCCGGACAAGATCAACGCCCTGAACTCGTACGCCTCCCCGACGCCGGCCGTCGAACCCGGACGGGTCTACGTGCATTTCGGCACGTACGGCACGGCGTGTCTGGACACGGCCACGGGCAAAACGCTCTGGTCCCGCCGCGACCTGAACTGCGACCACAGCATGGGTCCCGGCTCCAGCGTGCTGCTGTACGGCAAGCTCGTGATCCTCACGCTGGACGGCATGGACGTGCAGTATCTGGTCGCGCTGGACAAGGCCACGGGCAAGGCCGTCTGGAAGGCCAACCGCTCGACGGACTTCCGCGGGGTCGACCCGGACCAGCGCAAGGCGTATGGTACGCCGACGGTCATCGACGTGGCGGGGCGCAAGCAGGTGGTCACCTGCGGGGCCGGGGCGGCCATCGCGTACGACCCGGCCACGGGCAAGGAGATATGGAAATGCCGCTACAAGGGCGGCTACTCGAACGTCTCTCGCCCGATCCGCGCCGGCCAGTTCGTGCTGGTCAACAGCGGCTTCAGCAGGGCCAGGCTCTATGCCGTCCGCCCGGACGGGCGCGGGGACGTGACCGAAACGCACGTGGTGTGGCAGTATACGCGGTCCGTGCCGGTCAAGCCGTCGGTGGCCGTCGTCGACGGGCTTGTCTTCATGACCTCCGACAACGGCGGTGTCCTGACGTGCCTGGACGCCGAGACGGGCCGAGCGGTGTGGACCGAGCGGCTGGGCGGTCGGTACTCGGCCTCGCCGGTGGTCGCGGGCAAACGGATCACCTTCTTTGACGATCGCGGGACGGCCACGGTCATCGAGGCGGGCAGGCGGTACAAGAAGCTGGCGGTTAACACGCTGGCCTCGGGCTGCATGGCGTCGGCGGCAGTGGCGGGCAACGCCCTGTTCGTGCGGACCAAGACGCACCTGTATCGGATCGAACGGCGAAAGTAATCGGTAATCGGTAATCCGTAGCCGGGTGGCACCCTCAAGCGCAGGCCCGCAGGGCTGGAGCTTGTGGGTGCAGAGGCAAGCGCCATCCTGAACAACAGGGCTTGCCTCGCCACAAGAAGCACCCACAAGCTGTGGCCCTTCGGGCCTCCGCTTGAAGGTGCCACCCGACGGGAGATGCTTGACATGAAGAACGGCCTTGTCGCGCTGACGGTTGTTTCGGCGGTGGTGTCCCTGACGGGCTGCCACGGAACCTCGCGGGTGCGGTCGGACGAGCCGGCTGCGCCCGAGTACAGTCGGCCCCTGGGGCCGGGGCAGTGGGCGCTGCGGAAGATCACCGACCCGGCGCAGATCCCCGACTTCACCCCGGGCTTTGCCGACACGACCGGGCTGAGGCAGTCCCTGGCAAGGAGCCTGAACTACCTGGCAAAGCCCACCAGCCGAAAATGGTACGATCAGGGCTTCGGCGGCATCACCCACGAGCAGGTCGTCCGCAGCCTGAAGGCCTTCGATGCCCTGCTGACTTCCGGCAAGAGACCGGCCGAGATGAACCAGGCCGTGAGGCGGGACTTCGACGTCTACATGTCGGTCGGGTGGAACGGGAAAGGCGTGGTGTTGTTCACCGGGTACTACACGCCGATCTTCCGGGCGTCGCTCGTTCGCACGACCGAGTTCGCCTATCCGCTGTACGCCATGCCTGACGACCTGGTCAAGGACGCCGACGGGACGATCCTCGGGCGCAGGGGACCGGACGGCGTGACCGTCACGACGTACCCCTCCCGCCAGGAGATCGAGGTCTCGGGCATGCTGGCCGGGAAGGAACTGGTCTACCTGGCCGATCCGTTCGAGGTCTACATCTGCCACGTGCAGGGCTCGGCGAGGCTGCGTCTGGACGCCGGGAAGATGATGTCCGTGGGCTATACGGCCAACAACGGGCACGAGTATCACAGCGTGGCCAGGATGCTCGTCCAGGAGGGCAAGATCGCCAGGGACAAGCTCAGCCTTCAGGCCATGATCGACTACTTCAAGGCCCACCCGCACGAGGTGGACCGGTACGTCCGGTCCAATCCGCGGTTTGTGTTCTTCGCCGTGGAGGAAGGTTCGGCCCGCGGCAGCCTCAATGAGCCGGTCACGCCCATGCGGTCGATCGCCACGGACAAGGAGGTCTATCCCCCGGCGGCCCTGGCGTTCGCGTCGACGAAGCTGGCCTGCCGCGCGAACGGACGGATCGAGCCGAGGGCCTACCGCGGCTTCGCCCTGGACCAGGACACCGGCGGTGCGATCCGGGCCCCGGGCCGGTGTGACGTCTACATAGGCGTCGGGGACGAAGCCGGCCTGCTGGCCGGAAGGACCTACGCCGAGGGCAGACTGTACTACCTGTTCCTCAAGCCGGGGGCCCGGACGCCCCCGTAACCGGTCGTCGCCGGTTGACTTCAGTTGCCACCGGCGGCGGTGCTGTGCTATGATCCCGCGGTATTCGCGGGGCTCGGTCGCCCGGGGCCTCGGCGACGGGCCCGTTGGAGACAGACCGTCATGAGCACGCAACTGGCTTACGCACTCATCACGCCGTACAGCCTCTACAAGAGCCGGACCGGTGGCATCATCGGGCGGATGCTGGCGCATCCGCAGTTGGAGTTGGCCGGGGCGCGGATGTTCGTGTTCTCCGATGCGTTTATCGACGCGTACCTGAAGATCGTCTGCCCGGCGGGCACGGACCCGACGATGGAGGCCGCCTGGCACAAGTACGTGGACGAGTCGCTGAGGCGAGACAATCTCTGGGGCGCCCTGCCCAGATGCATGCTGCTGCTTCTTCGCGGCCCGAACGCCGTCAGGACGCTGAAGGAGGACGTCGTCGGCTCGGTGACCGAACAGCCGGTCGGCGACACGATTCGCGGCACGTTCGGGGACTTCATTCGGGACGCCGACGGCGGCGTGCGGTACTTCGAGCCGGCCGTCCTGACCTGCCCCAACCCCGAGGCCAACGACGAGCACCTGCGTCTCCTGGCCGATTACGCCGTTAGCGACGGGGGCGTGCTGGCCGGGCAGATCGACTACGACGCCGACAACGTCGAGTGCTCCCTGGTCATGCTCAAGCCGGACAACTTCTACAGGCCAAGCCGAAGGCCGGGGAACATCATCGACACGTTCAGCCTGACCGGCCTGCGCATCGTCGGGGCCAAGCTGTTCAACATGACCGTCGCCCAGGGCGAGGAGTTCTACGGTCCGCTGAAGGAGATCTTCGTGGACAAGTTGAAGTTCCTGGTGACCAACGCCCTGGTGGAGCGGCTGAGCGGCGCGTTCGACTTCGAGTTCACCCAGGAGGATGCCGAGGCCTTCGCCAGCCGCCTGGCCGCGCGGAACGCCACCGCGGAGTTCAACAAGATCGTCGAGTACATGACGGGCGTGAACCCGGCGGGCCTGGACGAGGAGGCCAAGGCCACCATGTCCAAGACCACGTGCCTGGGCCTGCTCTACGAGGGCCCCGGGGCGATCGGGAAGCTCCGCGACGTGCTGGGCGCGACGAATCCGGACAAGGCCGAGCCCGGCACGGTCCGCAGCGACTTCGGGCGCGACCTGATGCGCAACGGCGCCCACGCGTCGGACTCACCGGAGAACGCCATTCGCGAGCGGCGGATCGTGGGGCTGCTCGAAACCGAGGCCGACGCCGAGTCCTGCGACGTCTGCCGGACCATCAACCAGCATGTCGCCCGCAAGCGGTGAACTCCGATGTCCGTTGATATCACGACATTCGTTACCGGCGGGCAGTTCATGGTCAACACGGTGGTGGTCGCCGACGCCGGGCCGTGCTGGATAGTCGACCCCGGCGAGGGGTGCACCGACGTCCTCGACCACGTGCGGGCGGCCCAACGCGAACCCAAGGCGATACTCCTGACCCACGGGCACGCCGACCACATTGCCGGTGCGGGCGAAGTGAGGGCGGCCTTCGAGGGCATCGAGCTGATCTGCTCGGCTGACGATGCGGCCATGCTGGACGACCCCGCCCTGAACCTCTCGGCGCTGCTGGGCGAGTCGATCAGGCTCGGGCCCCCCGACCGGACGGTGGTGCCCGGCGACGAACTGACCCTGGGCCGGTCGACCTGGACGGTGCTGGACACCGGCGGGCACGGCCCGGGCGGGGTCAGTTACTACTGCGCCGAGGCCGGCGTGGCGCTCGTCGGCGACAGCGTGTTCGCATCGAGCATCGGGCGCACGGACTGGCCCGGCTCGGACGAGCGGCGGCTGCTGCGCAACATCCGCGAGAACATCCTCTCGCTTCCGGGGCCGACCCGCCTGCTGACCGGGCACGGACCCGAAACCACCGTCGCTGTCGAAAAGGCCACCAACCCCTTCCTGCGCGGTGCGGGGATTTGATCCGCGCGATCACACACCCCAAGCCCGGGGATCCCAATCCCTGGGACAAACGACCCCCGGGATTGGAATCCGTGAGGAACGTGCGTGCCGCAGGCGACGTCAAAACGGTCTTGCCTGGGTTCGGGCAGGCCATAGAATGACCGCACGTCTACTGCAAGCCGTCCGAACGGTCCATGAGCGAGAACCCACCAGCAACGCCTCCAGGCAAGCCGCCCTCCCGGCGGCACTCGGCCCTGTTCATGAAGCAGGCCAACATGCTCCGCATGGTCTATGCCCTGATCCCGGTGGCGTTGAGCGGGGTGTACTTTTTCGGCTGGCGTGCGGGCGCGATGCTGGGCGTGTGCATCGCCACGGCCCTGATCACCGAACGCATCACCAGCCGGGCCCGAGGCCAGCCCATCTCCACAGCGTGTTTCGTCACCGCCATGCTGTACGCCCTTTCGCTGCCGCCGACGGTCCCGATGTGGATCGCGGCTGTCGGGATGGTGGTCGGCGTGTTGTTCGGCAAGGAGGTATTCGGCGGGTTCGGGCGGAACATCGCGAACCCGGCCATCGTCGGGCGGGCCTTCGTGTACATCTGCTTCCCGGTGGAGTTGACCGGTCGGTTCGTCCCGGCGTTCAAGGGATTCCCCGGCGGCCTGGCGCACTGGTCGTTCGAGGCCCTCGACCGGATGCCGCACTACCTCGCCGAGTCCGCCCGCAGCGTCGCCGACGCTGTCAGCCAGGCCTCGCCCATGTGGGTCGCCCGCGAGCATGGGCTGGAGGTCCTGGCCCACGGGGGACAGGGCGCGTCGATCTGGGACATGGCGCTCGGGTCCATCGGGGGCACGTTCCAGGTCGCCGGCGAGTCGGCCCCGCGCGTGCTGGCCGCCGGGAGCATCGGTGAGGGCTGCGCGGTGCTGATCGCCGCCGCGGCGGTGTACCTGCTGTGGACGCGTACGGCGGACTGGCGGCTGATGCTGCCGGCCTTCGCCGGCGTGGTGGGGGCCAACGTGCTGTTCAGAAACATCCTGGGCTTTGACGCCCTGGGACAGGTCCCGCCGGTCGCATGGCAGTTGCTCAGCGGCACGACGATGTACGCGGCGGTGTTCATGGTCACCGAGCCGGTCAGCGCCCCGAGGAAGAGACCCGCGCGGATCGTCTATGCCTTCGTCATAGGATTCCTTATAGTCACCCTGCGCTGGCGGGGCGTCTTCGTCGCCGCCGCCACCTTCTCCATCCTCCTGGGCAACCTCGCGGCGCCCCTGCTGGACATGGCGGCCGAAGCCTGGGCACGCAGGGGCAAGGCGCCATGAAGCTGAACGTCAACAATCCGGCGTACGTGATCGTCTTCGCAGCGGTGGTCTCGGCGGTCTTCACGGCGGCGATCATGACGCTGCACGCGGTGACACGCCCGATCGTGGAGCGGAACGAGCGGCTGGCCATGCAGCGGGCACTGGTGGACGTGTTCGCACTGAACGACGGCAGGGCGCTGGAGGACGAGGCGGCGGCCGTCCTGTACGCCGACCACATCCGCCAGGTCGAGCGCGAGATTGTGGACCCCAGGACCGGCCACACGTTCAATGTTCCGCCCGGCCGGGGCGACCGGCACGCGCACAGAACGTACAAGGCGATGGTCTCCGACGCCGGGGGCGACGGGCAGAGGCTGCTGGGCTACGCCTTTCCGATATGGGGCACAGGCTTCTGGGCGCGGATCGAGGGGTACCTGGCGGTCTCGGGCGACCTGAAGACGTCGCTGGGCGTTGTCTTCATCCGTCACGCCGAGACACCCGGGCTGGGCGGGCGGATCACCGAGCGGGAGTGGCGCAGCCAGTTTGCCGGCCTGGATGTCACCGCCCCGACTCCGCCGGGACGGGTGATCTACATCGGCGGGCAGGGCGCCGGGGCGATGCGGCAAGGTCGCCGCGTGGATGCCATCACCGGCGCGACCGGCACGTCCCGGGCCGTCGAGACGTTCCTCAGGCGGCGTATCGCCGAGTTTCGTCGGGCCATGGCCGCCGGGGAGGGCCGCTGATGCCCGACCTGCCGACCACGTCCGTCCCTCCGCGAAGGGCCTTGCTCGATCAGTTCTGGAAGGAGAACCCGATATTTCGGCAGGTGCTGGGGATCTGCTCGGCCCTGGCGGTGACGAACCTGGTGTTCAACACGACGCTGATGTGCCTGGGGCTGATCTGGACGACGACGATGGCCGGGTTGACGGTGAGCCTGCTTCGCAACGCCATGCCTCGCCGGATCCGCATCATGGTGCAGATCCTGATCGTGGCGGTGTACGTGATCGTGGTAGACATCGTCTTCAAGGTGAGGTTCTACCAGACGCACAGCCAGATCGCCGCCTACGTCGGGCTGATCGTCACCAACTGCATCGTTCTGGGTCGCCTGGAGGCGTTCGCCAGCAAGAACCGCCCGCTGGCGGCGATGGCCGACGGGTTCGGGGCCGGCCTGGGCTACTCGGCCATCCTCATGTTCGTCGCCGTCGTCCGCGAGATCCTGGGCTTCGGGACGCTGCTGAAGTACACCGCCTGGGAGGTGCAGGTGGTCGGCCCGGGCGGGCTGGTCGACGGGGCCCTCGGCGCGCTGGGCCTGGCCGGGGCGATGGACTCGGCGGGGCTCCAGTGGCGAAACTGGACCATCATGGTCATGCCGCCCGGGGCGTTCTTCGTGCTGGCCGTGGCGGTCTGGCTGGCCCGGTCGCATGCCCTGCGGCGCGAGAACGCCCGCCGGGAGCAGGATGACCGGCAGGCTGAGCAGGCCAAGGAGGAGCCGGCATGATCGCCCAGGCCGCCACAAACGCCACGCCGTCGCTGCACCTGCTGCTGGTCCTCCTGTCGGCGGCACTGACGGAGAACATCCTGCTGACGCGGTTCCTCGGCATGTGCCCCTTCCTGTCGGTCAGCAAGGAGTTCCGCAGCGCTTTCGGCATGGGGCTGGCCGTGCTGTTCGTGGTGACCTGCACGTGCCTGCTGAACTACGCGCTGTACACCGGCGTGCTCGTGCCGCTGTCGCACTACGGCGTGCCGGCCGAGAGCCTCAAGCTCATCCTGTTCATCGTGGTCATCGCCGCCTTTGTGCAGCTCATGGAGATGGTCATCGAACGGATCAGCATCAGGCTCTATTTCGCGCTGGGCATCTTCCTGCCGCTGATTACCGTCAACTGCGCCATCCTCGGCGCGTCGCTGTTCATGGTGACCAACGTCACGGGCAAGGGCTACGGCGCGGCCCGGGTGTTGCTGTACGGTTTCGGGACGGGCCTGGGCTGGTTCATCGCGATCATGCTGATGGCGGGCATTCGCCGGCGGCTGCGGACGGCGAAGGTCCCGCCGGGGCTCGAAGGGCCCGGCATCACGCTGATTGTCACCGGGATCATGGCCATGGCGTTCGTGATCTTCCAGGGCATGATCAAGATCTGAGACCCGAGGGTGCTTGCGTAGAATGGACGCGGTGATCACTGTACTCCTGGCCGCCGCCGCGGCGAGCGGACTGACGACGGTGCTGGCGGCGCTGCTCCTGCTGGCCGAACGCGTGCTGGTCAATTACGGCACGTGCACCATCGACATCAACCGCGGGGACAAGCAGCTTGAGGTCACCGGCGGCGAGTCGCTGCTGGCAACGCTCATGGGCGAGGGCATCTTCGTTCCGTCGGCCTGCGGCGGCCGCGGCACGTGCGCGTACTGCAAGCTGACGGTCCTCGACGGGGGACAGACCCTCACCCCCACCGAAGAGCCCCTCCTGACGCCGGAGGAAATCGCCGACGACGTCCGCATCAGTTGCCAGGTCAAGGTGCGCAGCGACATCGCCGTGCTGATCCCCGAGGAACTCTTCCGGGTCAAGCAGTATCGCGGGCGGGTCGAGCGCATCCGCGACCTGACCCACGACATCAAGGAACTGCGCATCGCCCTGGTCGAACCGGAGGAAATCCAGTTCACGCCGGGCCAGTACATCCAACTGATGGCCCCGGCCTACGGGTCCAATCCCGAGCCGGTGTACCGCGCCTACAGCATGTCCAACCCCCCCAGCGACAACCGCGCCGTCGAGACGATCATCCGACTGGTGCCCGGCGGGATATGCACGACGTGGGTCTTCACGACGCTGGCCGAGGGCGACGAGGTGTTCTTCACCGGCCCGTACGGGGACTTCAGCCTGAGCGACAGCGACGCCGAGATGATCTGGATCGCCGGGGGCTCGGGCATGGCTCCCTTCTGGTCGATCGTCCGCCACATGAAGGAGCAAGGCATCCGTCGCAAGTGCACCTACTTCTTCGGGGCCGTCCACAGGCCGGACCTGTTTCTGCTCGACGAGATGCGCCGGCTCGAAGAGGAGCTGGACTGGTTCACGTTCGTCCCGGCCCTGTCGGGCCAGGGCGAATCGGCGGACGACGGGTGCCGGACCGGACTGATCACCGAGGTGGTCGACCGCGACCTGGAGACCGGCTCGCAGGCCGAGGCGTACCTGTGCGGCAGCCCGGGCATGATCGATGCCGCCGTCAAGGTCCTCCGGGCCAAGGGCATCACGGAAGACCGCACCTTCTACGACAAGTTCGCGTAGAACCCGAGGACCAGGCGATGAAACGCACCCCCGAAGACCAGCGAATCGTGGAGAGAATGGCCCCCGGCGCGCTGTGCGCCGAGGGGTTCCTCGGTGTGGACGGGCGCTCGCTGGGCGACATTCTGGCCGACGACGCCCGCGAGGTCGAGTCGATGGGCCTGACGCACGAGCAGATCGCCGCGACGCTCGAGGACATCCTGTGCGCCGCCCAGGAGGCCCTCGGCAACCCCGTGAGCGTGGGCGAACACCTCTCGGCCGTTTGCAGCGATGCGATGGGACCGATCCCCTGCCCGTGGGGCGGCTGCGGACTGTTCGCCAAGGGCGAAGTCCACCTGACCGACACCGCGGGCGGCAGGACGCTGTGCTTCACGCCCCTGTCGGTGCACCTGATCCGGCGCCACGGCTTCTACCAGGGGCGAGGTGGTCGATACCGCTTGGAACCGAGCGAGCTGGCTCACTTACTCGGGCTTGGTGTTTATTGATTCCTGGATAAGTAGTGTCGTTCCCGTAGGTCGAGAACGCCCCACGACTGCGGCGTGGGGATATCCCCGACGCAGTCGCGGGGCGTTGCTCTTCGATATCACCCGTCACGTTGCACTGCGACATTACTTGTCCAGGAATGAGTAGCGGGGGATCGTCAGATCGCCGCGTACCGTTCGAGCAGCAACACGGCGATCTGACGATCGCCCGCTAAACGTGTATGCGCACGCCGGGGTGTCCCCTTGGTGGATACTTGACCGCGCTGCGCCGGGTTGCCGGGGCCCTGTTCTTTGCATACAATCCTCCTGAAACCTGAATGAAGGAGCATGCCATGAGAACCCGGATGATTGCTGTTGCGGTGTTGGTCGCTCTGTCGGTGGCAGCCGCGTGCCCGAGCAAAGAGAACTGTCCCGCAGAGCCGGCGTTTTCGGCCGATGCCTTGCTCAAGAAGGGGTTCGTCTGCCTGTTCAACGGCAAGGACCTGACCGGGTGGAAGGTCCCCGCCGGCGACAACGGGCACTGGAAGGTCCTCGACGGGGTGATCGACTACGACGCGGCCAGCGAGGCCAAGGGCGACAAGAACCTCTGGACCGCCGAGTCGTACGAGGACTTCGTGCTGCACATCCAGTGGCGGTTCAAGAAGACCTCCGGACTGTACAACATGCCGATCATCCTCCCGGACGGCTCGTACAAGACCGACGCCAACGGCAAGCGGATCATCAAGCCCACGCCGAACGCGGACTCCGGCATCTTCCTTCGCGGCACGGGCACGGGGCAGTTGAATCTCTGGTGCTGGCCCTGCGGGTCCGGGGAGATGTGGGCCTATCGGAACAACAAGTCGCTGCCCAAGGCCGTCCGCGCCGGGGCGGTGCCGAAGGTGAAGGCCGACAAGCCCGTGGGGCAGTGGAACACGTTCGTCATCACGATGAAGCGTGACCGCGTGACCGCCGTGCTGAACGGCAAGACGGTGATCGAAAACGCCCAGATGCCGGGCATACCCGCCGCCGGGCCGATCGCCCTTCAGCATCACGGCGGGCTGAACAAGCGCACGGGCAAGTACAGCGGCGCCTCGAGCCTGATCCAGTTCCGCAACATCTACATCAAGCGCCTCGAGCGCACCGAGCCCTACACGCCGGCCAAGGCCGACAAGCCCGCGCAAGGCCGGAAAAAGCGCCGGGCCAAGTGATCGCGGCCGTCACGGCGCGCTTGAACCACTCGGCCCGCGGGGAACCGTACGGCGCGGTGTCCCGACTACACTTCAGTGCGGAGGATGCCGATAGTACTTGCGGGTATAACCGCGCGCGATTCAGCCGGAAAGGACGACTGATGAGACGACGTGACTTCATGAAGGCGGTGGGCACGGCAGCGGCGGCGCTGGCCGTTGGCCGGCCGGAGGTCTTCGCCGACGGGGCCGCCGCCTCAAGACCTGCCACCACAAGACCCGCTGCGACCCGGCCCGCCGGCGACGCCAAGGGCAAGCCGAACATCCTCTTCATCCTTGCCGACGATCAGACCTACACCTCCATCCGGGCGCTGGGCAACCGCGAGATCCAGACGCCGAATCTCGACCGCCTCGTCGAGGCCGGAACCACCTTCACCCACGCCTACAACCAGGGCGCCTGGCACGGGGCGGTGTGTGTCGCCAGCCGCTGCATGCTCAATACCGGGCGGTTCCTCTGGAACGCGCGCACGCTCGACAGCAGCGTGAAGCTGGCCCGGGAAGTCGCCGCAGGGCGGTTCTGGCCGAAGATCCTGGCCACGGCCGGCTACCAGACGTACATGACCGGCAAGTGGCATGTGAAGATCGCTCCGGAGAAGGCTTTCGACACGGTCCGTGACCCGCGCCCGGGCATGCCGAAGCAAACCCCGCAAGGCTACGACCGCCCGAAAATCAGCGAGTTCGACCCTTGGAAGCCGTGGGACAAGAAGCGCGGCGGCTACTGGGAGGGCGGAAGGCACTGGTCCGAGGTCGTCGGCGATCACGGGGTGCGCTTCCTGAGTCAGGCCGCCCGAAGCGACAAGCCCTTCTTCATGTACCTGGCGTTCAACGCCCCGCACGACCCGCGGCAAAGCCCCAAGAGTTACGTCGACAAGTACCCGCTGGACAAGATCCGCGTGCCGAACAACTACTGGGAACAGTATCCGTACATGGACGCCATGGGCTGCTCGAAGAAGCTGCGGGACGAGAGGCTGGCCCCCTTCCCGCGAACCAAGTACGCCGTCAAGGTCAACCGCCGCGAATACTACGCCATCATCAGCCACATGGATGCGCAGGTCGGCAGGATACTCGATGCCCTCGAGGACTCCGGCAAGGCCGACAACACGTATGTCTTCTTCACCTCCGACCACGGGCTGGCGGTCGGGCACCACGGGCTGATGGGCGAGCAGAACCTCCACGATCACAGCGTCCGCGTGCCGCTGATCGTCACCGGGCCCGCCGTGCCGAACGACAAGCGGATCACCACGCCGGTCTACCTCCAGGACGTCATGCCCGCAACGCTCGAGTTGGCCGGCGTGGACAAGCCCGACTACGTCCAGTTCAAGAGCCTCATGCCCGTCATCCGGGGCAAGCGCGAATCGAACTACGATGCGATCTATGGCGGGTACATGACCCTCCAGCGCATGGTCACCCAGGGCGACTTCAAGCTGATCCTCTATCCCAAGGCCAAAGCCGTTCTCCTGTTCAACATCAAGGAAGACCCTGACGAGATCAGGAACCTGGCCGCCGATCCGAAGTTCAAGGCCGCCGCCAAGGCGCTGTTCACCAAGCTGCTGGACCTCCAGAAGCAGACCGGCGACACGCTCGACCTGAAGAAAGCCTTCCCGGACCTGTAGCGTGCCCTTGCTGATGACGTGACTGGAACGGTCGGGGCGCGGCAGCGTACAATACCGTTCGGACCATGAATCCCTCCGCCTCACCATGCCGGGCCGTGCGCGCCGTTGCCCTTGTTGCTGTGGCCTCGGTGCAGCCGGTCTGCTCCGCCCAGGCCGAAATGCGCGTCTGGACGGCTGCTGCGACCGTGAGGTTCCTTCGGGCCAACACGCCGCCCCGGGCCGCCGGCCCCGGCGTCCGGCTGGCCGCGGCCCGCAACGAGTGGGTCAGCTTTCAGATTCTCGTGCGGTCGGACGCGGCGGCGAGCGGCCTGACCGTACAGGGCGGCGATCTTCGCCGCGGCGCGGGGGGCGTTCTCCGCGCCGCGGAGGCCCGCCTGTTCCGCCAGCACCAGTTGCACCTGGCGACCGGAACCTACCGCAACGACACCTTCCGCCCGGGCTGGTACCCCGACGCGCTGGTCCCGTTTGCCCATCCGGTCACGGGCAAGCCGCTGGGCGCAGCGCGGTTCCGCGCCGTGCCGTTCGATCTGCCGGCCGACCAGACCCACGGGTTCTGGGTGGACCTTCACGTGCCGTCCGACGCTCGGGCGGGCACGTACCGCGGTACGTATCGCGTGGTCGCGCGCGGCCGCCGCATCGACGTGCCCGTCACGCTGGAAGTCTGGGACTTCGCCCTGCCACGCGTCTCGACCCTCCGAACCGCCCTGGGCTGGCCGCCCCTGCGGATGCGGGGCTACTACGCGTCCAAGACCAGAGCCGGCAAGACCAGAACGCCCCCCGCCGACTGGGCCGCCGTCGAGACGCAGTGCGCCGAGATGCTCACGCGGCACCGGGTCAACTGCCTGCCGCCGAGAGGCACCCTCGCGCCTAAACGCCAGGCGGACGGGTCGTACGCGATCCCGGCCGAGCAGATCCGCGCGCTGAAGGCTTTCGTCCGGCGCTACCACGTCAACGCCATCCGGATCCCGCACCCTCGCGGCGTCGTGAAGGACCCGGACCGCGAGCAGGCCAGACTGTCGGCCTGGCTGAGGGCCTGGGACGCCGCGGCCGAAACGCTCAGGCCGCAGGACATCACCTTCTACACCTATCTCAAGGACGAGCCCAACGACGCCGAGGCCTACCGCTACGTTCAGACGTGGGGCAGTGCCGTCCGCCGGGCGCGCTCGGCGGTCAAGGTCCTGGTCGTCGAGCAGACCTGGACGCAGAACGCCGCCTGGGGCGACCTGCATGGGGCCGTCGACATCTGGTGCCCGTTGTTCTCGCTGTTCAAGCCCGACAGCGCCGCCAAGCGCCGGGCCCTCGGCGAGACGATCTGGACGTACACGGCCTTGTGCCAGCGCCGCCCCACCCCGTGGTGGCACACCGACTGGCCCCTGCTGAACTACCGGGTCTGGTCGTGGATCGCGTGGCGGAACGACATATCCGGCATACTGTACTGGGGCGGCATGAGCTTCTGGAAGCACGTGGAGGACCCGTGGAGCGACCCCGAGACGTACGACCTGCGCTCCCGCCGACCCGACAACAAGGGCCCCCTGTACAACGGCGAGGGCTCCATCGTCTATCCCGCCCGGGCCGTCGGGTACGAAGGCATCGCGCCGTCGCTGCGGCTCAAGGCCATCCGGGACGCCATCGAAGACTACGAGTATCTGGCCCTCCTGGCCCGCAAGGGCCTGGCCGCCCAGGCCCGCAAAGTCGTCGCCCCCCTGGCCGAAAGCTGGTACGCCTGGCATCGCGACCCGGCCGCCTACGAAACCGCCCGCGCCAGACTCGCCGCCCTGATCGTGAGGGCCCGACGGTAGGTCGGTGGAATGCCGGGCGAGCGGTCAAGGCGAGCGGTCCGAGCCGGCGGATTGAGCGGCTGCCCCGGGCCGTCCGTCATCCGCTTTCCGCAATGCCTTGCGGGGCCGGGTTCACCGAAACGGGCAGCCGAACCTCCACGACCGTCCCCTTGCCCAACTCGCTGTGCAGTGCCACCGCGCCGCCGAGCCTGTCGGCGGCGTGTTTGACGATCGCCAGTCCCAGCCCGGTCCCCCGCCTCGCCGTGCCGCCGGAGCGAGACGGCTCGACCTGGAAGAAGCGTTCGAACACCCGGCCCTGGAGTTCCGGAGGGATCCCGCAGCCGGTGTCGCTGACCCGAAGCAGGACATGGTCTGCCGCCACGTCCAGCAGGCAACTGACCCGGCCGGCCTCCGGGGTGAACTTGATGGCGTTGTCGACCAGGTTCTGCAGGATCAACTGCAGCAGCCTCAGGTCGGAGATGAAGGGCTCCGAGGGGCTGTCGACAGTGACGTCCAGCACGACGGCTCTCTCCCGCCCCTGCGCGGCAAACTGCTCCTTAACCCACTTGGCCAGGGCTCCGGTCTCGATCTCTTCCAGTCTGAGCTCCTGCCTGGCCGTCTCGATCGTGTGCAGACTCAACAGGTCCTTGGTCATCTCCTCCAGGCGGCCGGTATGACGGTCCAGCATGCTTCGTATTTTCTCGAACTCCTTCGTGTCATCAGGACCGAGAGACCCGAGCGAGTCGACGGCTGCCCGGATTGTAGCCAGGGGTGTTCTCAACTCGTGGGACGCGTTGGCGGCAAACTCGGACTTGATCCTGGCCGTCCGGGCCTGCTCGGTGATATCGCGCACAACCACCAGGAAGCGAATCCCTTCTGAAGACGGGTCCGTGACCGGAACCGCCAGAAGGTCCAACGTCTTCGACAGGCCGGGCGCTTCCCTTTCGATCTGCTTGCTGACAGGTTCACCGGTGGTCATGACCTGGGTCAGGGCCGTCACGGCACCGGCGATGCGAACGACTTTCTGGAATGGCAGCCCGCGGGCGTCGGTCTCTTCCATCTCGAGAAGCCTCTGGGCGGACATGTTCATCATGACAACACGGCCTTGTCCGTCCAAGGCCACCACGCCTTCACGGAGGTTTCTCACGACGGTGTCAAGGTGGCCCCGCTGGACGTCGATCTGCATGATCTTATCCGCAAGGCTGTCGGCCATGTCGTTCAAGGCCTTGCCAAGTTCGGCCAGTTCGCGGGATCCGGAAATGGGCACATGGCCCTGGAAGTTCTGCGAGGCGATACTCCTGGCCGTATGCGTGATTCGCCTCAGGGGCGAGT